>ENA-ORNK01000135-ORNK01000135.1-human-gut-metagenome-genome-assembly--contig:-NODE-135-length-109334-cov-8.503317_pt1 | contig 109334 bp, 86 predicted proteins | sample MGYA00242115_ERZ509022 | MGnify/ENA primary metagenome ERZ509022 (study PRJEB26280, sample SAMEA2338690) | human gut metagenome | biome: human gut; feature: human-associated habitat; material: faeces...
CCGAAAGCCGGACTTGAACCGGCGACCTACGCATTACGAATGCGTTGCTCTACCAACTGAGCTATTTCGGCAACACTCAATATAACACATTGAATTATTGATATTTACAATTCAACTTTGTTATCTTTCTGATTTTATGTAATTTCTGGTTTAAGTGTTGGTTTAAACAGATGTTAGATTAATATTATTGTTAATTATCTATATTTCAATATTGTATCATACAAAAAAACGATCATTTGTGATAATGATGTCTTGTAAACCAAGCAGGGCACAATTTATAAAAAATGTTCATAATATCATTTCTATAAAATGTGTCCCACCCTTATTTTCTATTTGAACTATCTTTAAACTTCTGTCACTTCTCCTGTCTCCACATCAACAGTAAAAATAACTTGTTTCTTACTTCCGTCATAATTGGTAATATCAATCTGGTATTTCCAGATTGGATTACTTTGTTCTAAGATTGTTGAATTGATGCGGGCATTATCTTCAACACCTTTTAAAGAAGGGATAGAGGTCTTCCAAACATCTTTTCCCGTCTGGTAATTATGTCTGATAATAAAGAAATCACTTTCACGGGCAATAAAAATTCCTTCTGTATAAGAGATAGGAACTGGATTGAAGTCTCCATTTACAAAATTCCCCTTCCATTCTGCAATCTTTTTTCCATCAGGTGATAATATGATAGAATAAGTACAATCCTCAATCATATTTAATACAAAAATACTTCCTTGAAACCAATAAGGATTTGCAATAGTTGGATAATTAAGAGGATAGACAATTATTTCATTACCATTAAAAAGGAAAATATCTTTGGAAACTACATCACTTGTCGTTAAAAAGGTATTTTCTCTATGAAGATATGAAAGTACAGCAATAAATCCCCGATTCGTTTTGTAAATACCTGATCTAAAATCAAATGCAGTAACATTCAAAAGCTTTGTTTCGCCATAACCTTTATCAATTTTTATTGTACGTTCGACTGTTTTTGTTCCGTTCCATTCTTTCAATTGCTCCTTTGTATGATTATTAAACATACCGATCCACATTTTTTCATTTTTAATACCTGTCAAGAATACAGTATCTTCATTATAAGCACATGGAGTAATGCTTAACATATCAAAGCCTTCTCGATTTTTTACTTTGTAATCGTAAAAATTATTTCTTCTCTCCTGTTCCCATTCTCCAGGTCCCTTCACTAGTTCTTTATCACAACTGGATAACAGTAACAAAGAACAGATAACAAACATACATACATTAAAAATTCTATTCATTTTGATTCTTGTTGTTTTCCCTGTTCCCTTTGGAAAAATTAATAAATAAAAAAGGTGTGGGAACTGTATTTGCTTTATCCTGTTATCTGGCTTCTCGCATTGCCATTAGAGTGGATAAAACAACAGCAACCCACACCTATTGAGATATAGTTTACCCTTTCAGGTAAGTCTATAACAAAAGATGCGGGTGCTATTGCCATCACCTTCACTCTAATACAAATTTTGCGAGAATTTGATAACAGAAGATAATTTCAATAACACCTTTCGTAAAACGTATGTCCTCCCACACTGTGTCCTATCTCTTTAGGCGTATGAGATTGGGACAAAAGTACGAAAAGCGTTTTATAATTCAATGGTTTAAATAAAAATATATCGTTTAATTCCTTATCGCCTTATACAAGAAGGTAAAAAGAAGGATAAACGGAATGATCGGATAGATTAACAACACTATCAGGTACACAATGGCGGCAATTAAGATATAAAGTATTATTTCCATATCTCACAATCTTAAATCCGTCCGTTTTCAGAATAACTGTAATAAGTCTCATCCGTTATGATAAGATGATCCAAAAGGTTGATACCAATCAATTTGGCAGTCTCCTTTACTCTTTTTGTTACTTGATCGTCTTGCATACTTGGTTGTATGTTTCCAGATGGGTGATTGTGTGCCAATATGATAGCAGAAGCATTACCCAATATTGCTGCCTGCATAATAATGCGTATATCCGCAGATGTTTCGTTCAATCCACCTTCTGAAATAGGGCAAATGCCTAATACCTTGTTGGCTTTATTCATTAAAATGACTTTGAAAAACTCTTTGTACTGTATTGTTTCAGAATCAAATACAGACAAAAGGATTTTATAAGCATCTTCAGCGGAAAAGATTTTCTCTCTTTCAGAGGCTTTAATCTTTGACTTGTAAGTGAGTTTCACTTCACATACCTTGTACTGACTTTCCATAATGATATAAATTTGATTTTTGTTGATAATTCCTGTGTATTGACTTGGTTTTAATCCTTTGTAGTGTTGAGGATTACACCATATAAAAGAGAAAAGGGGGAAAATACCGCAATCCGTCATTAAATCTCTATCCGTTAAAAATCTCTTTCCTCCGTTTCCAGAGTTCGGATAGGCATTTATCCGTTTTTGAAAAAGAGATTCATAGGTAGATTACTTGCATATTTTTCACTTCTCTATCATCTACTGAGGGGGGTCTTTAAGATAAGTGAAGTTAAGCCCGCGTGTCATACATGATAGCTTGATTTATAGTGATTTTTCAAAGTTGAGGCATGTTTTATCTCTGTAATTTGGTTTGAAGAAAATTATTTTGATATAAAGGCTCATAAATAAAAAATCCTTCGAAGTAAGTTTCCGAAGGATTCTGATTCATAGTAGAAGTTTGTTTTTCTGAGATCACGCAACATTTTTTGAACAGGGTCTATAAAATCATTATTCTCTCAAAAATGTTGCACTGTCATATCTTCGATTCAACTAATAAAAATTTACGACTTCCACCAGTGTTAATCTCTTTCACATGGAAAAACTCTATTATGGATTGTCCTGTGATCGTCTTTTGGGGAGTTACTCCGGTAAGTGCATAAATACGGGTTAATTCCTCTTTGATGTGTTTCTTCGTATATCTTTGTCCCACAGTGAAGGAGTTCTTTATCAACTGGATAAATTCTGTGCCTTCTGTCTTTTCCCTGTATTGTTTTAAGATCATAGCCTCTTTGATTCGTTTTACGGAATAATCCAGAGATTCGATCATCTCCTTTCCAATCTCTTCGTATGCTTCGTAAATAAACGGATCAGCCTTTCTCAATTCGTCTTTACAGTTACGGATCATCTCGGTTTCATCATCACCATTCAACGATTCCAATAGGTTAACAACTTCTTTACGTTTATCTTTCAAAGAAGCATATTTACTTTCTTTTTTTAATCGTTCGAAATCTCCGAAAGGGAAATAAGCAGATTCCACATCCAAGTCGAACAAGGGGTTGCGTTTGTAACTTGCAATCAGTTCTTCTTTCTCATTATAACTTGATTTGAGTAGGGCTTCATCCACATAGTTGTCGATAGCAAAGAAATTCTCTCTTCCTTCTTTATCCAACATTTTGTTGAATGGCAGTACTTTCAATGCTTCACGATAAGCGTTTCTTGCTTCTTCGGAAGTTGCACAGTCGTAAAATGTCTTTATTTTGTTATAAACTTCTTTGCTCACTTGCAAGTAAATATCAACCTCTTCTTTCGTGCGGACTGGTAAATTGGGATTTGTATTGAAAATGTGATATATACTGTTTACTCCATTACGGAATCTCCCGATTGCCTGTATCGCATCCGTATGTGGATCGATCATGGAATATTCTGAAAAATATACCTCTGAAATCATAATGACCGTAGGTTTTATTTCCAGTTCAATGTCCAGCGCATTGTAGAAACGACTGGTGAAGAAGTTGTATTTCTTCATTTGGGATTTGCTCCATTGCTCGAATGCCTGTTTGAATTTCTTACTTTTCAGTTTCTCCACGCTCTTCTTTGCGCAGAATACGGTAGATTCATTTTCAATATCCAGTTGTTTGATAAAGGAATGGATCATATCCGTTGAATTGATAAAGAAACATATTGTCGTGTCCAATTTGTCAAGTTCCCTTTTTAATTGCTCCAGTACATTGTTGGTATGAATCAGCTTGATCGGGAGTTTATACTCAAAGGTCGGTTCGATCTTTATGGTCTGGAACTTTTGGCTTTCAAAACGGGGATCACTGAAAGAAATGGGAGTTGCAGATACCAAAGCCTTTTCATTGAACAAGAAGAAATCATCGAACGGAAGAGTTATATCCGATCTGTAATCTGCATCTTTCACGATCTTATGGCATTCATCGAACAACAGGAAGCATGTACCATATATATCCATATCCATCAATTCAAAAGCGTCTTTCACTTTGTGAAAACTTTCGGGAGTAGTCAGGATTTTTGTTTTCTTATCTGCTGATTTTTCCAGATACTTAATGACATCTTCCGTATAAACACCTTCGTAGACTCCAAATAGGCTGTCGCCTTTATGTTTCGGATCATTGCATTTGCCCACGATAACAGGGACGTTCGGTTCGATAATGATGGAATTACGGTCTGCTTTTAACTCTCCGTAAGTGGCTCCCAAACCTGTAAGTGTTTTATATAATATGGTATTGGCTGGGATCATAGGGAGTACTTCTGTCAGATATTGGATTTTACCGTTTTCGTTTTTATTGATTTGAATTATTTGAGTATTCATCGTCTTTTCTGTTTTAAATGGTTCGTAAATGAGAGAGGAAGCGGAATATACTTCCTCTCATTGTTTTTCTTTTATCAGATCAATTCTTTTTCAGTCAGATATTCCATCAAATCATCCGTTCTTTTCAATCGAAATATGATCTTTCCTTTTTTATAAAAGGCATAAGCGGTGATATATCCGTTAGTCTCGCGGAATAAAGGAACGAATTGCAGGACTTTACCGCTTTCGATCAACTGCTTGAACATTGCGAGTTGCAAATCATTGTCTTTATCTTCTTTGTAGGCTGCTACATTTTTTGGTTCAGTTCCGAAATCTTCTGTTTTTCCTTCCTTCAAATATCCCATCAGCCAAGTAAGTTCTTTTTGATTCAAGATCAGTTTGAAGCCTGCCATGCTTCGAGATTCCAACCAAGCGTAAGGGAATTTGTCTTTACCGGTTTTGAACTGGATGGTCAGGTTTTCGTATTTACTCATCATCAGTTTGGTTGCATTGTGTGCACCCATGTTGTCATACTCTCTTACTGTTTTGTTTTCGAAATTAATGTTTAATGTTACCATCTCTTTTTTATTTTTGTTCTTCCCTCTTTCCTGTTCGGGAGTTCAGGTAATCAGTGAATCGAGATGTGCACCTCTCGTTGTTGATTACGCTGCAAAGGTGCGGGTATTTTGGCGGGTGGGGTAGGAACAAAAAAAGGGGACAAATTTGTTCCCCTTGATTAGTATGTGAAAGCTCCGTTTGGCAGTTGATAGTCTTTATATCTCTTTATCAGCGTTTTCAAGTAGTCTGGATCGGTTGATATGCTTTCATTTTGGATAATTCCTGTGAAGAAAATTAAATCGCCAATCAGTTGCTTTTCCTTTTTAGATGGTGAATCTTTTATCTTCCGTTTGGAAATGATGGGCTGATAGGAGTTGAAGAAAGTTGTAAAATAAAGATAGAAGGCGTAAGCCAATACGGAAGTGGATTCAGAAGTTTCAGGCTTCATATAGGATTTAATGCTTTGCCAATTCCAATCGTCAGAGGTGTCAATATCCTCTTTAAGCCTTGAACATATACGAAGTATAGTAGGGCAATCCTCAATGGTATATTTCTTCTTTCCGATGCAAAATGTAATCTTTGTTTCTTCTTTGAAAGTGGGAGATTGCAACGAGTGAAGTTCTGTATTTTCCGTTATTTTGTCAATAATGGTTTGTAAGGCTGTCAATGAGGATATGTGTTTGATCCCGTCCGTACATTGATTGTAAGAGAAATCATATACGAATAATAATAAATGCCAGAATTTTTCAGTGTCCAGTTCAAAGGAAGTTAGTGTCTCTCCAAATTCTTCATGAGAAAGAAATTCATTCAGCCTTGCTTTCAATTTATCCAGCTTTTTAAATTTGATTGCAGATGTATTGTAACGTGAGATATACCGATCAAGCAATGGCGATCCGCAGAAGTCCTCAAAAGGTTCTATTAATGTAGCCAAATGAAAGACGTACTCCAATGCGGGAAGTTGATCGTCATGGGGTAATTTGTCTGGAAGTGTAAACATGAGATTCTTCTATTAAATGGTGATGGTGCAAAGATAAAGGATAAAAAAGAATCCCATCCCCATTTCTGGAAACAGGATTCTTGGGTTTAGAGTAGATTTTTCATTGCGTCTTCCATTTGGTCATTACCGAAACTGTCCAGATAGATTTGGGTTACTCTCTCTGAACTGTGACCTAAAGCCTCACAGATTAAAGAGGTATTCACTCCTGATCTCTTTAAGACTGTGGCGAAACTATGGCGGGCAACGTGGAAAGAAAGAAGTGATATGAGTAATGGAAACGAAAAGAAAGCATAACGCAATTTGTTGGTAATTAACTATTTCTCTATATTCTTCCACATGAGGAAAAAGCAAAAAAGCGAGGCTTATTGAGAATATTCAGTTACCAAATCGTTAGCAGGGCTGTTACCGGCAAGGATAAGGTAACGAAGAGCGGATTAAACAATTTAAAACAGCGATATATTACACTGATTGTCATAGTTTTGCATATCGAAGAACGCTTATAAAACAGGTAAATTTGCCACTAAAAATATAAGCGTATGAAAGTAGAAAAATTCAAGGTGTTGCTCTACCTCAAAAAGAGCGGACTGGACAAATCCGGCAAAGCTCCGATAATGGGGCGCATCACCGTTAACCGGACGATGGCGCAGTTCAGCTGCAAGATCTCCTGCACTCCCGAACTGTGGAATCCCCGGGAAAGCCGTCTGAACGGCAAGAGCAAGGAGGCGGTGGAAGTCAACGCGAAAATCGACAAGTTGCTGTTGGCTGTAAACTCCGCGTTCGACTCCCTTGTGGAACGAAAGACTGATTTCGATGCGACAGCAGTCAAGGAAGCCTTTCAAGGCAGCAAGGAGACGCGGATGACCTTACTCAAACTCTTCGACAGGCATATCGGGGAAGTCAGGGCACACGTAGGCATCGATGTGTCTCACCGTACACTTCCCAACTACCTCTATACCCGCAGCCGTCTCGCTGATTTCGTCAGCAGCAGGTTCAAGGTATCCGACCTTGCTTTCTGCCAGCTCAACGAGCAGTTCATCCGGGAATTTCAAGAGTATGTGGTGATAGAGAAAGGCTTGGGTGTCCAGACGGTACGTCACTATCTGGCTATCCTGAAGAAGATTTGCCGCATAGCCTTCAAGGAGGGACATTCGGACAAATTTTATTTTGAGCACTACAAATTACCCAAACAGAAGGAAACGCCGCCGAGAGCGCTGAACAGGGAAGACTTCGAGAAGATACGGAATATAGAGCTTACCGGATGCCGCCCGGAACACTCCATTGTCAGGGACATGTTCCTTTTCGCCTGTTATGCCGGAACCTCGTACGTGGATGTGGTAGCGATCACTCCCGACAACCTGTCAAGGGACGACAACGGGGCATTGTGGCTGAAATACCGCCGGGGGAAGAACGGGCAGTTGAGCCGTGTGAAGCTGCTGCCCGAAGCAGTAGCCCTTATCGAAAAATACCGTGACGATACACGGGGCACACTGTTTCCCGTAATCCCGTACCAAGCCCTGAAATGGTGTCTGACGAGCATCAAAATGAAAGCCGGTATCAAGGGGCGCTTGTCCTATCACATGGGACGGCACTCGTTCTCGACCCTCATGACCCTTGAAAATGGCGTACCTATCGAGACTGTCAGCAAGATGCTGGGGCACGCGGATATAAGGACCACACAAGTGTATGCTCGTGTAACCCCTAAGAAACTCTTCGAGGATATGGACAAATACATCGAAGCAACAAAAGATTTGAAACTCATTCTCTAACCCTATAAATACAATTCGATTATGCGAAGCACTTTTTCCATTCTATACTACATCAACCGTGGCAAGGTCAAAACAGACGGAACTACTTCAATACTGTGCCGTATCACCGTTGACGGCAAGAGCAGCGTATTTGCCACCGGTTATTACTGCAATCCCAAAGACTGGAACGCCAAAACAGGGGAAGTAAAGGATGCAAGGGCAAACAACCTCCTTGTCGGACTCCGTTCCAAAATTGAGGCCTCATATGACAATCTATTGAAGGACGCGGGTATGGTCACGGCGGAAATGCTCAAGAACGAGATTACCCATGTAGCAACCGTTCCGGTCACATTGCTGAAAGCCGGGGAAGAGGAGCGGGAAAGACTGAGAATCCGCTCAGAAGTGATAGATTCGACCTCCTCTTACCGTCAGTCCAAATCCTCACAGGCATACCTGCACGAGTATCTGCTGTCGCTGGGTATGCGGGACATCGCCTTTGAAGATATTACCGAAGACTTCGGCTGGGGCTACAAGCTTTACCTGAAAACCAAAGGCTGCGGGAATGGGCATATCAACCACTGCCTTACATGGCTGAACCGTCTTATCTATATTGCGGTGGACAGGGAGATACTCCGTTTCAATCCGCTTGCGGATGTCCCCTACGAGAAGAAACTGGACTACAAGTTGAAACACATAAGCCGGGCGGAACTGCAACGGATCATGGAGCAGCCCATGCCGGAGAGGTTACAGGAGCTTACCCGTAGGGCGTTCATCTTTTCAGCCTTTACGGGGCTGTCATATGTCGATGTAAAACGGCTTTATCCCTCGCATATCGGAACGACCGTGGACGGCAGAAAGTATATCCGTATCAACAGGAAGAAAACCGATGTAGAATCCTTTATTCCGCTGCATCCCGTAGCCGAACAGATATTGTCGCTGTATAATACCACTGATGACAGCAGGCCTATATTCCCCCTGCCCAAGCGTGACATGTTGTGGTACTGCATACACGAAATCGGGATAGTGGCAGGAGTGAAAGAGAATCTCAGCTACCACGCGAGCAGACATTCGTTCGGAACCTTGACGCTTTCGGCAGGTGTGCCGATCGAGAGCATCAGCAAGATGATGGGACACACGAACATCCGGACCACGCAGGGATATGCCAAAGTGACCGATGATAAAATCTCCGAGGATATGGATAAGCTGATGGCAAGGAGACGTGAAAACGGGGCATCTTCCAATTAGAATCCCTGTTTCGCGGTCGCTCGCTTCCTCGCCGCCCATGGAAGTTAGTACAGACTTCATTGAAAGTGAAAAAGTCGGGCGGCAGGCCGTTTCGGGCAGAATCTTCCTCCTTCGGAGCGTATTCAGCCCGAAAACTTTTTCCCTTTCACGTCTGTACAATGGACGCCGTCGGCAGCGGAAACAAGCGACCGACGGAAAAGTCGGAACAAAAAAACAAAAGAGAAACAGCATACTGTCAGTAGAATACTACCGGTCCGTATGCTGTTCCGATATTCTATAGGAGGGATATTTTTTGACAGCCTAATGAAGCGGGCAGGCGGTAAACTGCGCTCCCTCCAGAAAAATCAATCCGTTTTTTCGGCCACCTGCCAATATCCGCCTTTGTCCGGTCCGATTCGTCGGAGTACCCCGTCCGCTTTCAGCCCGGCAATCTGTTTTTCCACGGCCTTGGGGGGGTATCCCTATCCGCTTGGCAAGTGCTGTTGCGCTCAGTGTGTTGTCCTGTGAAAGCAGGGCGATGATTTTCTCCCTGCTTTTTGAGTTTATACTACTTCTCTCTATTGTAAATGACATCCAAAAGTTCGTTTGCAAGTTTGATGTCTGTAACTTTTATAATACTATATTCTTCTGTTGGATAATCAAGAATATTGACTCTGACATATCAAATGGTAGATATAGTCAAGCAGCCAGATTATGACCGTATGGATAATGATTTGAAGTCTCGTCATATCAAGATAAAAGGCGAAGCTCCCAATAATATATGAATAGGCAGACATCTTTGAACTCAATAAAGATAACGATAAAATCCGCCAAGTGCGTAAATGCGTAAAGACGTAGAAATCTGCGAGGAAGCGGTACGAAAACGAACAGCTCTTACTGAACAAGTTAGAATCACATAACAGTCTGTAAAGGAGCAGTAGGACAAGGCAAAGTTTATCAAGGGCAAGACGATTCAAACGAATAAATCTAATTCAGTTTACAATAAGTATAAAAATATTATAATATGTAAAAAATAGAAGTCACAAGATTGTATTGTTTGTTCGACAATTTTCTGTTTGATTATTTTATGGCTTTCATATTTTTGAAATAATACGCCATATTTTTGAAATAATATTCCAAGTGTTAGCGATAATAATTGGGGAAATTACTACCTTTGTAAAATTTTAAATGGAATCATGCAACATCAAACATCCGTATCATGCAGAAAGGTGCAAATATCAATAGAATAAAAGCGGTGCTTGCGGAACAAAATAGAACCAGTAAATGGCTTGCTGGAGAATTGGGCAAAGATCAGGCCACTATATCAAAGTGGTGTACCAATACATACCAACCAAGTTTAGAAACTTTGGTAAAAGTAGCAGGGCTGCTTAATGTTGATGTAAGAGATTTGATTGTAAAAACTGAAATTAAATAAGTTCATGTATAAGATAGAATGGGATAAAGAGACAGGAGGTGTTTTGTTAAGTTCCAAAGTCTCGAAAGAGACTTTGGGTATTTCGCCTCGTCCTGTTTGGTTTGAAGAACTTGATTTACTTGGACTTGACAAATTAGGATATGTATATCCGCAGTCAGAGGCTCCACTTATGTGGGCAGTTAATAAACAATATTTCTATCGTGGCGACTTGGTGTTTCAGGCTAAAGGGGCAAATTTGTATGATTCGGCTACCATAACTATTATGCCGGGATTTGAGAATCTTGAACTTATCCCGATTGATGTCAAGAAAATGATAGAGAGAAACCGCGATATTATGTTCTTGCTGGAGAGCGAAGCCATTGAATTTATACGCGAAACATTCTTCATCTATTCTACAGCTTCTAAAAAATTCAATGAGATAAAAGCCAATCAACTTGATTTTGAAGCTATCGCTGCATCTATTGAGCAAAAACAAAAGCGGAAAATGGCTATTGTCAAGGAGGAGTGCGACAGCTTCGATGTAATGCCCTTGGATATTGCAGAGCAACAAGGTAAACAACGACTACTTGCCACCAAAATTGATGTTTTTTTGGCATCATTTTCAGGCGGCAAAGATTCACAAGTAGTTCTTGATCTTTGCACAAGAGCTTTACCGCCCAGCGTTTTCGAAGTGATATATAGCGACACAGGGTATGAATTGCCGCCATCGCTCGACCTTTACGAAGATGTCAAACGACACTATTCTGCGCTTTATCCTGGACTTAAATTTTCCACCGCTCGCAACCACGCTTCGGTGTTAAGCTATTGGGATAAGATTGGTACGCCGAGCGATACCCACCGTTGGTGCTGTTCAGTAATGAAAACCGCACCTCTTTACCGTTCGCTTAAAGTCCCGGGTACAAACAAGCAAGCTAAAGTTCTTACTTTTGATGGTGTAAGAGCAGAAGAATCTGCCCGTCGTGGCAATTATGAACGTATGGGTAAAGGTGTAAAACATTCAACAGTTGTAAATGCTCACCCGATATTATATTGGAATACATCAGAAATATTTTTATATTTATTCTCTTATGCTCTACCTGTTAATGATGCTTATCGTTTAGGAAAATCAAGAGTAGGGTGTATTACTTGCCCATACTCTTCCGAATGGGATGATATGATAGCAAGCCGTTGTTATGGTGCAGAATTAGAACCTTTTATTTCAAGAATTTATGATTGGTCCAAGCAAGAGGGTGTCAAAGACTTGGAAGTATATCTAAAAGAGCGTAAGTGGAAATTTAGAGCTAGTGGTAAATTTATGAAAATTTCCACACAGGTGAATTTCAAGAACTCTCCTAATAATTTCTACGCCCAAGTAAAATCTGCAAAATTACCCATTACTGCGTGGTTGCCCGTCTTGGGTGAATTCACCCTCTTTAATATCTCTAATGAATTTCACGGAGATATAAAATATAAAAATACTGTCTATTCTTTTGAGATTAAGGGGAATGATACAGATTATACTTTTTATATTAAAGGGATTAAAGATTTATCTCTTATCTCTTTATTGAAAAGAGTTATATACAAAGCGGCATATTGTATTAATTGCGAATCATGCGAGGTTGAATGCCCAACAGGGGCGTTGTCCGTTTTTCCAAAAGTAAATATTGATTTAACGAAGTGCATCCATTGCCACAAATGTTTGAACTTTCACGACAAAGGATGTATCGTTGCTAATTCTATAAGTATGACAACAGAAACAAATATAAAAGCGAAAGCAGGAATTGATAGATACAACACCTTTGGACTCCACGAAGAATGGATGAGCGAGTTTCTATTAAATCCTACTGAATTCTGGGACTATAATGGACTTGGACCAAAACAAGTTCCGAGTTTTAAAAACTGGCTCAAAGAAGCTGAAATAATAGACGCTAAATTAAATCTCACTGAGATTGGGAAAGTTTTATCTGAAATATATGTTGATGACCCCAACTTGGTTTGGTCTGTGGTTCTTACTAATCTTGCTAAAAACTCATTCATTGTGAATTGGTTCTTAACTCATATTGTGCCCGGACAAATTTTCGATAAAAATTCTATTTCAGAAAACATTTCGGAAGAATATCCAGTTTACGGAAAGCGAACAGTTGACAATGCAGTCTCGGCGTTATTCCAATTATTTAAGTATTGTCCTACGGACAGTGCTTTTGCTATAGCTGAAGAAATTGAAGGTAAGCAATATCGACGTAAATCTTTTGAAGATTTATCCGATACCGCTTTAGCTTATTCTTTGTATCGATATGCTGAAAATGTTGGATATAAATCTTTTCGCGTTTCTGATTTAAAAAATTCAAAATCAGAACTTGGTCCATTCGTTGAATTTGGAATTTCGCTTTCTGGATTAGAGAAAATATTACGAACCCTGAACTCAGCTAACAACCGTTTACTTGTCGCAGAGTTGAATATGGGGCTTGACCATATTACCTTGCGAGAAGATGTGAATCCAATCTTTATTCTTAAAACTTTGATTTAATTATGGCTACTAAGTATTCTGATATCGTTGATTTGCGCTCTGGGCGTAGCACATATTACCTCGAAGAAGAGAAAGCTGGGGATTGGAGTGTATTCATTGTAAACGACCAATTCAATGATATACTGCGTACTGTAGTCCGCTCTGTAATGAACAATGACCTCGATGCGCATAAGTCTTTTTGGATAGAAGGAACATATGGTACGGGAAAAACTCATGCCGGAGCGGTGCTAAAGCATCTACTTTGTGACGATGTTAGTGCTATTGAAGAATGGTTGCGTGGGGAATACAAATTACCGAAATTTGAGGGCTTGTGCCAGTCTGTTTTCGATCTCCGTAAAAAGAAACGGCTGTTTCCCGTTACCTTGTATGGAGCAAGTTCAATTGCCCATCCTGATGACCTCTCCCTACAACTTCAACAAAAGATACAAGAGGCTTTAATCAAAGCCGGACTTACAGACCTTGAAGTAAAGACCGACTATGATACCTATATCAAGCACATTGATGAAAATCAGCAGTTTTGGGAAATGCTTATAGAACAATCCCCAAAACTTTCAGCGGTTACTCCCAATGTGGATAAGTTGCGTAAAGAACTTTCCGACCTTGAACCAAAAACATTGCGTGTGGTGCAAGATGCTTTGCGCGATGCCGGCTTTCATATCCGTATGGAAAATGCCAATATCACACAATGGTTTTTTGAAGTTCAAGAGAAACTGAAAGAGAAAACCGAATATGACGGACTACTGATTATTTGGGACGAGTTTACGACCCTGCTCACTCTTGATATAGGTCTTAATATCTTGGTTCAGTTACAAGAGCTGACTGAACGTGCTATGGCACAAGAGAATGACAGTTATTTCCTTTTCATTTCTCACCCATCGGCTCTCAACTCTCTAAAAGCGGAAGAACGTCAAAAAACTATTGGTCGCTACCACTATATGAAGTACAACATGGAACCCGTGTCAGCATATAAGATTATGTCGCGCAAGTTCCGTATGACTGGTACCAATGAAGAATATTTGTCTGTTTTCAGTCCCGTTTTAGATAAGTTTGATAATCTTATCAACCACTATACGGAAAATTTGCCTAACGCAGTGGAAACGACACGCGATATCAAGAGTTTGATGCCAGTACACCCTGCAACCGCTTTACTCGCCACATTCTATGCTCGTGAAGCGGGTTCATCTTCTCGCAGTGTATTCCAATTCTTGGGAGAGAACGAAACCGTAAGAGAGTTCTTGAACAACGAAGTCGTTTTTGCCAAACGTGATACAATTACAGCAGATTTTCTTTGGGACTATGTGATTGGTGAGTTTAACGAAAATGTGACAAAATTCGGAGCAGTTACCGAACGCTACAACACCTACTGCTCAAACATTGAGAATGAAGGTGAAGTGGCAATGAAAGTATTCAAAGGAACACTTTTGCTTAATGCACTTAATAACATTGCTAATCATAAAGAGGTAACTCCAAGCGAGGAGAATATTCTTCGTTTGTTTGAGGGTACTTCGTTTGCAGAGCAAGTTGTCGATGTCCTTACAATGTTTGATAACAAAGGCTATATTCAACGTGCACCAGGCAACGTGTTTTCTATTCAGTTCACAGCTCTTCCCACTAAAGAAATCGAAGACGCAAAAGAATCGTTGCGCAACCGTGAATTTAAATACTTATCACAAGTTCTTACTTTCAACGACTCAGCATCTAAGGAAGTCGACAAAATTCTCATTAATCTTTGTCGTCCGTATACGTTTAAATTCTATTCGTTGGATATAAATGAATATACCTTATTCAATAAGATAGAGAACGGTAGAAAAGATGCTAAAGGTTACGAACTATTCTTAGCTTTGTTGTTTGGCAAGACAACTACTGAAATTCAGACTTTGCGTGAATATGCAGAACATGCTTCTGTTGATCCACGCTTTGCCGACACTTGCTTTATCGTTTTCGATGCTCCTTTCGGAGAAAAAGAATATGAGCGTTTCATTGAATATCAGGCAAATGCTAAGTGTGCACAAAAATTCAAATTCACCGATCAATATCAGGCACACGTTAAGAATGCGGCAAGTATTCTCACCGACTATATCATTAAGAATGTGCGTCGTGAAAATTTCTATCTGTATTTGGGAGAAAGTCATAATACGTATTCGGCTTCAAAATTGACCTCTACGCTTGATCGTGTCATTGCGCCACGACTGTTTTGCAAAGGTCCAGAAGCGTTGGAGCAATGTGTGGGTAAATCTAAAACTTATTGGAAGAAAGAATCTACCAAAAAGATTGTGCAGTTAGTGTTGAGTTATAACACGAAAACAGACATCATAAATCAGCTCAATGCTCAACAATCATTGGTAAAGATACTTCTTGAAGCAAGCGTGGACGAAAATCTTGAGTTCAAGTCGGATATTGACCAACAACGTAATCCATTGTATCTTGTTTACAAGTTTGTAGAGGACAAGATAAAAAGAACGGATAAGCAGAATCTTTTTAATCTTGCTGAAAAGTTTGAAGAACTTTCATATCCTCCATACGGCTTGTTCCAAACGTGTTCTTGTATGGCGATGTTGGCTTTTGCCCTCCGTCCGTATATCGGCAAGATGTTTGACACTAACGGTAAGCCTCGTGAAGCACAGCATTTGGTTGAAGATGTAGTAGCCACATTTGATTGTTGGGAAAAGGGTAATAAAAACCCAAAAATTTCATTCAAATTTGAAACCAAGGAAGAAGGACAGTTATGCAAGTCGCTTATCAAATGTTTTTCTTTAGATTCATTGAATGGCTATCACGACATAAGCAGTTTGAAAGATGCTCGTTGGGCTATTTTGCATGAATACTCCGTTCTAAAGGGGTATCCTATTTGGGCGTTGAAGTATGCCATACCAGCAACAATAAAGAATGCAGGTCTTGAAAAACCTGCTCAAAAGCTCATAGATGATGTACTTACTATTTGTTTTGAAACCACACACCGCAACCCATCTATGATGGTTGACATTGTGGAGGGTATCAAATCAATGAACTTTGAAATCAGAGCATGGTTCAAAGATAATACCTACTTCAAACAAGGCTTTGAGCAATTCCTTATGTCAGAGCCGAATGTTGCCCTTCAGTCCGAAGATTTAGATAAAGCATTTGCCTTTATCAAACAGAATATGCAGGGAGAAATTGGACTTTGGGGAGAGACTGAAGTGCTTGATCAACTTAAGAACTGGGCATTGTCACAAAAGCCAGCACCTACTCCTACACCTCCTATACAACCTATACCGTGTGGTGCAGCCCCTATTTCCCCTGTGCCACCGACAGCGCCCGCACCGGGAAGACGTGAACAGGCTAAAGATAAAGTTCAGCTTATAAACAATGTAGAAGATGCTAAAGACATACTTCTTCGGCTTATAGAACTTGATATGGAAACGATTATAGACACCATACTCGAATAATTATGTACCAAGCATTCGAGAATTTTGACTATCTTCTACAATGTGTCGAAGAGGATAAAGTTTCGACAGGGATAAACGCTGCTTCGGCAGGGCGTTTCCCCGTCAGGTTTGTCATGTTCAACAACTTCAAGGATTGCTATGATTTTGTTGACCACCTGACCGATAATGGTGTGGAACTTCAAAGCGTGGATTGTTGGTTGGATTCACAATATCCGGATTTATTGATTACATACAGCAAACTTTCTGATAAAATTTGCTCTTTCGTCCGCAGTAAGGAAGACAATGATATTGTCATTGCACCATTCTCCGAACTTGCTCGTTTTTATAACAACAATAAACCCGATATAGAATTTGATACGCTAATTTCTGACATTAAAGCGATTCAAGCATCGCATATTGCCTATAAAAATCATCAACGAGTTTACATTCCTATAGTGGGATTGGAAGCGAAGATGTCGAAGTTTTATAATGATAGTCAGATAACGGTTTGGGATTATAAAAATCCTAAACCACAGCGAAATTATCGGTTAATACTCACTAATGGTTCTACGTATGGGGTTAATGGTTTGGATAATAATTATAGCGTGGTAAGCTCCGTTTCAGAATGGCTACGCCTTTGGCGCGACCAAAAAATGAAACGGGATATCATATGCACCTCTCGCTCCATATTTGCTTATGCAGAGTACGCACAACCCGACAATACTTTCGATTTTGTGCCATGTAATTCAGTCTATAAGTTTCTCACCAATGGATTAGGGCTTCACCTTAGTTTTTTATCTAGCAAAGAAGCAGATAAGCATTGGTTGGAGTTAGCTAAAGAAATCAATATTGAGTCTTTTGATTTCAAGACTTTTTTCAATGCTAAATTCGACATACACGCTCTTGCTGGTTTTGAAGTTTTTGTCAAAACTTGGTTTGAAAACGAACTTCCATTTGATCGTTGGTTACTCACTTCATACTATCAGGAAAAGTTCTGTTCAAAAGGATATATTTGTGAGTCCATTAAAAATTTGAATGGATATACCAATTCTGACTTGACTCAAGCAATAGCTCTTACAATCTTCAACCTTGAAAATCCCGAAGATTATTTGTATGAGCGAAGTGCTATCCTATCTCATATATACAAAGAGAAAGTGGTACTTTCTGAAATAATTCAGCACAAACTGATTGAAAAAATCAATCAAGTTGTTGAAACTTCCGGATATAGTACAGCCTTGCAATATGTGTCACTTGTCACTAACGCAGAAAAAGCACTTTTGATTGACTGGGTTAGCCATTCCTATATTTTAAAAGAAGATATTCGAGAACTTTATCCGCAGTTGTACTACTATCTTGGCACTTCCTTTGGTATAAAAGAAGCCGAAAGCAAGTGGGTTCTCAAATACATAGATGCTTATAAAAGAGCGAAAGTCTGTAACGTGTACACAGATGAAGTGCTTAATACCATCTGTGAAAAGAATCATGACACTATTAAATTCAACTCTTGGTATCATAATTTCAGTACCACTCGAACCGTACTCAATAGTCGCAAGGATATTGATGTATTTTATTGGATAGACGGTTTGGGATTGGATTGGTTACCATTCATCCAATATGTGATAGGGCTACGCAAACACGACAATTTCTTCTTGAATGAAGTTTATGTTTCTCGTGCAGATATTCCTACCAAAACAGAGAATAACAAAAAATCATTGTTACTTCTTGCAAATGACAACTTGCCGAAAGAGGGAGATTTAGACACCATTTCTCATAAAGTTCGGCAATATCCGCAATACATCATAGATGATATGGAGAAGATTGCTGAAATTATCAACAATATTCTTGATAACAATCCTGATAAGAAAATAGCTATTGTTTCTGACCATGGCATTTCTTATCTTCCGCAACTCTGTTCCGGTCTGAATTTGCCCGGATTTGAAAGTGATCATGGTGGAAGAATTGCCTCGGTGAAGAAACCTACTATTGATAATCGCTATATTATTCTTGATGATAACACTACCGTTTGTGCATTACAGCACAATTCGTTATGTGCAAAAATTCATGACGGTTCAGGTTGCCATGGTGGATGTACTCCCGAAGAAGTACTCGTACCGATATTGATAATTTCTTCGCAACCAAACGCCACTAATTGGACTGCAAAATTGCAGGATTTTGAAGTCTCTGCTTCAAATCCCGTTCTCAATTTTGACATTCGCGGACTTTCATTTAATGACATTCCGATTGTTGAGTATAATAATGTACACTATGAATTGATTGCTCAATCAGGGAATAGTTACATTACCCCATGCCTGCCGTTGTTGCAAGATGCTAAAAATATTCGATTGATTATTGGAGATAAGTACCGCGACTTCAAACTCGAACTTAAATTAGGTTTAGAGGAAGAAGATTTGTTCTAACTGCAAAATTTTTATATTATGCGCGAAATAATATCAGAAAAGGTGCGTCAGCATTTTGCACCAATGTCTATACATAAAGACCCCAATTCAACAGATAGTTTGTTTGCGGGGCGAAATCTTCCTGCATTTGTTAAGGACTTTCTGTTAAAAAAACATCTAAGTCCAGACGGGAGCGTTGATAGAGGAAAACTGACATCATTCTTGGATATAGTTATCCCCAAAAATTCAACGGATGTTAAAGATAAATTAGCACAAGGCGAAACCCTCACTTTGTTGGTTCGCTTCATTATTTATATTGACCTCGTGAAAGGTGTTCGCCGCTTTGCTATTCCTGACATGGGTATCAAACTTAACGAGGGCGTTATCCCTGAATATGTTTATAGCCAACATACAGGAACACTTGTTGACGGAGAACGTTGGGGTATCATTAAATTGGCTCTCTTGCCTGATGATGACGGCAAAAAGAACCATGTAGAAATGGTGGACTATAAGCCATTTAAGCCTTACAAGTCAGTTGACGTTAATTATTTACGTGATGCTCGTAAATCGTTTACTACCGATGAATGGATTGATTTGTTGCTATCCGCAATGGAATACGATGCAGATTCTTTTGAGAATATGCACCAAAAATTGGAATTTCTTACTCGTCTGTTCATCTTCGTTGAGCCTCGATTGAACGTAGTTGAATTAGCCCCTAAAGGAACTGGTAAAAGTTATGTTTTCGGTAACCTCTCCAAATACGGATGGCTTGTCAGTGGCGGAAAAGTTACTCGTGCAAAACTTTTCTACGACAAGCAGAAACAGCAGAATGGTATTATAAAGAACCATGACTTTACTGTTTTTGATGAAATTCAAACAATCACTTTCCAAGAGCCTTCTGAAATTCAGGCAGCGCTAAAATCATACCTTGAAAGCGGTAAGACCACCATAGACAATAATGAATTTTCGTCAGAGTGTGGCTTAATGCTGATGGGAAACATCCAACTTACTTCCGAGCGTCTGCCTCAAAGTAAGAGATATTTTGATGCATTACCTTTGTATTTCAGAGAGTCAGCTTTGCTTGACCGCTTCCATTGTTTTATTGAGGGGTGGTATTTACCGCGCATCAACAAGAGTATGATTTATAAAGGTTGGACTATCAACGTAGAATATTTCTCTGAAATATTACATTCGCTCCGTACCGAAAATTCATACGGGCTTTTGTTTGACGACCTTGTCGTATATGACAAGAAAGCAGATATGCGCGATTTCAAAGCTGTAAAGAAGATAGCCACAGCAGCTATGAAATTGTTATTTCCTCATTGGAAATCCGTTGAAGATGTTAATCTTGAAGAATTCGACCTTTACTGTTTGCAACCAGCAATAGAAAGACGCGGCATCATTAAGGAACAATGTCACTACATTGATTCAGAGTTCAAAACTTCTATGCCTAATTTTTGGATTAACAAGGGCATCATGAATAATACAAACCCGGATGGTCAGGGTATGGAAGAAAATGAGTTATTTTAAAGATTGAATTATTTTCAAGTGATTTTATAGGCATATGGAGAATTTGGATAAGCTTGTACTTGAATTATGTAAACTGCCACAAGAAACAGGTTGGGTAGAGTTTAAACATAATAATTGCGACCCCAAAATGGTTGGAGAGGACATTAGTGCCTTAGCCAATAGTGCAGTTATTGCGGATAGGAGTTATGCCTATATGATATGGGGTGTTGATGATAATACACACGAGATAATTGGCACGAAAGTCAGTTTGAAAAAAGAAAAGAAAGGTAATCAAGAACTTGAGAACTGGTTACGTTATCTGCTTTCCAAAAATGCCGATTTCGAAATGCACTCTGTTGATATTGATGGAAAGCATATTGAAATGCTTATTATCTCAAAAGCAGTAGGAGTTCCTGTTACTTTTGAAAAGGTAGATTATATCCGAATAGGTAGTTACACAAAGAAAATCATTGAATTTCCTGCATTACAGGCTCAATTGTGGGATAAATTGAGAAATCAGCAATTTGAAGATGCTTATGCTCTAACCGATATACAATTGCAAGATATTTCTCACTACTTAAATTGTGAGATGTATTTTGATATCCTAAATATGCCGATTCCAACAAGTCCTGATAAATATGTGCATTATTTGGTAGAAGACGGTATTATTGCCAAACTTGATAATGGTTTGTATGCCATAACAAACCTTGGGGCTATTCTCTTCGCAAAGAGACTATCTGAATTTCCACGTGTAGGACGAAAAGCAATAAGAATTGTACAATACGATGGGCTTAATAGACTTGTAATATTAAAAGAAGAAACAACGACAGAAGGGTATGCCATTAGCTTCGAGAATGCAGTAAAATATGTAAATACACTGTTGCCTTCAAAAGAAGATATTGACTCTGTTCGCAGAAAGTCAATAAGTACATTCCCTATGCCTGCTATTAGAGAGGCTATAGCCAATAGTCTTATTCATCAGGATTTTTTCATTACCGGAACAGGACCGCTTATCGAAGTATTTGAGAATCGGGTAGAGGTTACAAATTCGGGAACGCCATTAGTTGATATTATGAGAATTGTGGATAATCCACCTAAATCTAGAAACGAAAAATTAGCATCTTTAATGCGTCGGTTGAACATGTGTGAAGAATTGGGACGTGGATGGGATAGAATGGTTATTAGTTGTGAATTGCAAAAGTTGCCAGCTCCACGAATCCAAATTTATCAGGAATCTACTAAAGTTTCATTGTTTTCTCATTTGGATTTTACAAATATTCCAATGGAAGATAAAGCATGGGCAACATACCTGCATGCTTGTGTTAGATATATAGAGGGAAATGCATTGACAAATAGCTCTTTAAGGGAACGATTCGGTGTCGCGGAATCTTCATCAGGTAGTATCTCACGATTGATAAAAGACGTTTTAAATAGTAAATTAATAAAACCTGTAGATCCTAATACCGCCCCTCGTTATATGAAATACATTCCAATATGGGGGTGATTTAACTTGCTGGTAACTTGCTATATTAGTGGTATATATATTTATATTACTGATTTGCAGTTGTTTATATATCAAATCTAACTTGCTGGTAAGTTGCAGGATGGAGTTGATGGCAATAATGTAATTACTGATTTTGATAAAAGTCAGAAAATAGAGAATCCATTATTTTCCATACCTTTATCATCTGCTAGTCATTATACTTTTATTTGAAGCAAGATAAAGAAGATAGCACGTTACAAATCCATTACCTATTCCCTTAAGATGGATTTGCAGACATTTGAAAGATAGTGGCATACATTTGAGAAAAAGAATTGTTGTTAATTCGTTTCTCTCTTTTTATGCCTTTTTTCAAACCTCCTAAGACAAAGGAGATTTGAGAGATCTTTTAGAATTAAAACAAAAAAATTTTAGTATTGAAGGAGATTAAAAAAAATGATAAATAAATCGTTGTTGTTTTATACATGTTTTATTATTTATGGTTACAATATATTTGGATAAGCAAGTATTCAGTTATCTATTCAATGTAAGGGAAGAGAAATACTCCCTCTTGCGTGAAAAGATATTATCTCACAAGGATGAGTTTATTTTTCTCTATTCAAATGCTCATTTGTTTGATTTGCAAGATGATAAAACGGATATTAAATATGCGGAAATGGAATTTATGCAATCGATAGTTGGCGAAAATCGTTTAATATATGAAAGCAATAAACTGGAAGTTCTGAAGCAATCCCCACGCAAGGCTTTTGAGACTATAGGCAAAGTAGGTGATTTCTCTTGGCTTGAAAATTTTAATTTCTCACAAATAACAGAAGAACAGCGGAATGCTATCAACAATATTGTTGATATTAGCATTAAGGATTTAAAAGGAGAATTGGATTTTGATTGGCTAACAAAAAGAGTTCCGGTTTCAGCTAACGGACTCCAAATAGATCCCCCATTTTTTACATCATTAATAAAATTTGTATCCCACAATTTTTATGAGAATAAGGAGTCATACAAAATTATAAGAGACAATACTATTGCTAGATATAATCCTACATTAATTACAGCGGAAAGTGAAAATGTTTTTAACGAACAGTTAGCCTCGTCCCCATTAGGATTATCCTTTCTAGATATAATTAAAGCCACTTTAACTCAAATTGGGTTATCATCTACTGATTTTGCAACGGAATATTATATGTCCTATATGATTCTTGACCTATTGGGAATAAATAAAGAAACTCGGAAGAAGGTTAAGTTTAAAAATATGCAAGCTGATTGTTGTCATAGTTTCTTCGGTTCATACTGCGATTGTATAGTTAGTGATGACGAAGGTATGCGCTTAAAGAGCAAAACATTATACAAACTTTTCAATTTCGGTACTAAAGTATATTCAATAGATGAGTTTATAGAAAAATTTGATGAAGCAATAAATAACAATAAAAAATCTGCGTATGAATATTTTGATGAAATCCTTTGCGATTATACTAAAAGGCAAGTAATTAGAGTCGAAACAAAACCTGGGCAATCTCTAACTTATTTGAATACTTCCAATAAGTACTTCGGATATTTCAATTGTATGATAGAAAGAAAATCAAAAGATGAAACAGTTATTATACTTCATAAGAACAATGACCTGAAGCAACCTATTCTGATGAGAGAAATAGAGATTATAGTTAATCGAATTGTTAGAGTATTTAATAGCATGGGAGCTGCTTTTGCTTTATTCGATGAAGCAGTGGAAGTTCCTCAATTAAAAGCTAACAATTGGAATAGAATCCTAATGTTAAATGATGCTGATGTATGTTTGACTAAATTCAAAGATACACCTATGTTGTGTTTATGGGTCAAGTTAAAACGGCCAATATCACAGAATCAAGATTAAAGAAACAAAAAAATCTTGCAACAAGCTACTTTCTTTTTTGACATCATACCATAAAGCAAGTTGCTTTCACTCGTAATTGCTATACCCGGAAGGTAGTTTCACGAAATAAAAGCAACTTTACGAGGGTAAATTCAAGCTCATCTATTCAGACGGTACGCTTCCTTGTACCCATCCATCAGCACCCGTTCTATGTCGGAAGCCCTGTACAGTATCTTTCCGCCTACCCGGACATATGGCAGTATGCCATTATTGCGATAATCCTGTAGGCTCCTGCGGCTGACCTTCAGTTTCACCGCCAGCTCCTTGTCATTATAATAGCGTTCCCCGTCCAGTGACGGCTTGTTGCTATCGCGTATTTTCTCCACCCTTTTTGAAAGGTCTTCCAGCGACGAGAAAAAGGCTCTCACACGCATGTCGTTTTCCGGTGTCAGCAGCCGGATGTTGCCATTGTCATTCATAAGCACGATATTTATGATTAACTGTATCAGTATTACAATTTTTTCCTTTATTGGCTGCAATACACCGTTTCATCTCTACCACGGGAAAGACAGCCTTCACATCCTCCGGCCTGTAATACACCTTGTGGCTTATCTTGGTGTAAGCCAGCGTACCGTTCTCCCGCATCGTCTGCAGGGTTCTCGGGCTGATACCGAGCAGCCTGCACACGTCATCGCTGTCAAGCCATTCCCTCTCTCCCAAGTCCTCATGTTCCCGGCAGAGACGTTCCACCTTTTTTGCGAAATTCTCGAATCCCGAGAGCATCCTCTCGAAAGTCGCCTTGTCTATAACCACTACTTCCATGTTCCTGTAATTTTAAGTTTGACATTGATTTTTACTGTAAAACGGAAGGACGGACAGATGATATCGGAAAGGGATTTATGTGCCCGCGAAACCGTTTTGGAAGCGAAGAAAATAAAAAAACGAGAACCGTCTGCAAACCGGACGGCACGTGTCACCGGCAGACATTCTTTTTCACCGTCAGGTGACAAATCCAAAGGTGGAAAACCTCAAAAGACACCCTTATTTCTTTGAAGCAAAGGTAGCCGTTCCCCACCGGAGCGCAAGGCCGGGCCCTGCGGGTCGGCGGGGAAAAAATCATCCTCACGCTCCGCGCTCCGGTATTTTTTCCTGCCGAGCCTTGACACCTTTCCGGCGGGAGAACGGCTGCAAGGCATACAAAGGAACAAGAGTGCCTGCACCGCAGGCCGGATGTCTAACAGATAAAATCAAAGGATATGGCAACAAAAGACGTGAAAGAATTCAACGGATGGTTCAACCGTTCATACGCGAGACTGAAAGAGAGTGTGTCCCTTTACGGGAAGATCAACGAGGACGCGTTCCACGATGCGTATCTGGCAGTCAGGAAGCAGGTGATGTTCTCAAATAACGGAATAGAGGACCTAGAATCCTACTTCTTCGGGTGCTACCGGAGAATCCTGCAATCGGGAACAAGGGACGACAGCCGGTACACCAATCCCGGAGAGGAATATTTCATGAGACTGGGTGAAACGGACTGCATGGAAGAGACGGAGGAACGGGAAGAGATGCTTACCGGGTGCGACAGGCTGGTAAGGGATATACAGAAGTTCCTCAGGCGGCACTTCTCCTACGAGGATTACAGGATATTCATGCTGCGGTTTTACGAAACCGACAGCTCGTTCCGTACCATCGCCAGGCACATGGGCGAGAAAACATCGGTGGTAACACGCAGGGCACAAACAATGATGGAATCCGTCCGGGCGAACCGGAGATTCATTGCCCAAAGAAGACTGATCACGGCAGGCGAGGCGGCATGACAAGTATAATGACAGACAATGTATAACTATAAAATGCAAATGATTATGAAACTGACTATTTATGACAAGAGCAATTCACATCCGGCACTGTCCTACAAGGGAAAACGGATCATCACGGTATGTCGTGACGGCAGCATGTACCTGAGCAGGATGTTGAGCAGGGAACTGAACCTGCACGCCGGCAACCGTCTGGGAATCGCCAGGGACGATGACAGACCGAAAGACTGGTACATGTTCGTATCGGATGACGAGAACGGTTTTATGGTATGGAACGACCCGCGTTGCGCACGTTTCTCCAACAGCTTCATAGCCGGAATGATACTCGATGCCGCGAAGGTGGAGAAATGTGCCGGGTTTATGGTGGCGAGGGAGCCGGTGAAGGTGGACGGCAGACTCTGTTACAGGATAATACTCGACAACCCGATACCGAAAGGAACGAGAGTCACCGGTACGAGATAGGCACAAGGTCGTGAAAGAGAAAGCAGGGGCATTCGGCAGCAGGAAGAGATTCCTACTGTCGGGTGTCCCTTTTCTCATGTGAACGGAATATCATAACGGCTTCAGGTTGATGCGGCTGCTGTAGATGGCGTTCAACTCGTCACGGTACTGTTCCAGGTGGGCCGAGAGGATATTGTCTATATAGCACGAGATGCTGACGGTCGGCGCTACCACGGAAAGCAGGGTGCGCACCCGTTCGTAGTTGTCACTGCTGACATAGGTTTGGCGGCGCTCCCTTACAACGTTGTTATCAAACAGATGTTCGGGATAATCCTGCAAGCCGTTCTTTTTCCGGCGTGTTTTCTCCCGGAGGACCGGGGTCGGTACTTCTTCACCGGAGGATGTGTTAGAATCCTCCACCTTATCAAGTTTGGCAGAAACCTCGGAACGGTTTTCCGTTTCCGATTCCTTGCAATCTTCTTTTGGGGAGCCGGCAGCGTTGTCTCCATAAATTTTTTCCATGACGGCGGTAGGGATGTCACCCGTCATCATGCTGCGTATCTGCTCCTCGTTGATTTTAACCTCTTTTCTCTTTACCATAATTCCATATTTTAGATAGTTGGACAATTATTTTCCGGCAGTCTTGTATTTTCTTCACGTCATGAATGTAACAATACGGCCATTACCGCATGTGAATATCGCTTAACGGGTATATACATCCACTAAGTAAGTCGGTCATGTATCCAAGCCCCCACGTGTTCCGTCCGGCATTAAGCCGGTCACGCATTCACACATGGGAGAGTGGTCGCATTGTCATGTACTTGCATGTGACCGTTCACCCGTTACCCGATGGCCGGGTGTAATAATACACCCCGTACCTGACGCGCACTTGGATACTTGTGTGAACGGATACATTCGGACATGCGGCAAAATAACGATAAAATATCCGGATTGCCACTATCATGGCGGCCAGCTGACGGTCTGTGACACCGTATGTCATCCTGTTACACCGCCCAAGTGTCCCGATAGCTCCGGTTTTGGGTATTCAAGGAGTGATAAAGATGGCGGCGGAAGGGTTTTATTGGCGGGAAGCTGTTTATCCACCATATTTCGATTTCTCGGAAGAAAAATTCATGTTCAAACGAACATGGCAAGTTGTGTTTTGGGGCACCCGAAATTATTTCAGGCACCCCAAAACAACTTGCCGCTCGCCTGAAGGCTCGGGACGGGCTCCACTCCGAAGTCGTTGCGCCTGAAGGCGGAAAATCAGGAACAATAATTTGAAAATTGGTCACTGTAATCCATAGGCTGTCTCTCAAAAAATGGCCACTATTGAAAAAGGGAATGAACTTTATTCGTGTTTTTAATCTACTTCAGCCCGTATTTCTTCATCTTCCGATACAGTGTTGCGGAATTTATTTTCAGTAACCGCGCCGCTTGTTCTCGATGTCCGTTGCATATTTGCAGGCTTATATAATGAATTTATCTCTACAAACTCGTCTTTTAATGCTAATACTAATACGAAATAGAACCCCTCTCATTCAAGTTATATCCTGCATGGATTACGGTAAATCAGGCAGCAGATACCGTTGGAAAAAGCTGTGACTTTATGTAACTGCCATTGTCGGGAAGGAAGAATGTCCTGTACGGAATTTCCCTTTCCCATGGAATAAGGAAACAGATAAATAATAAGCTCATCCACAAGGTTGTAATGGAATAGCCCACGCAGAAGTTCAAGGGATTCTGTATCATGAACTTCTGCCAGATAGGTAAAAGAAGCGGTTTTGCTGTCTTTCTCGCAAATTAAATCCAGTATGGAGTGAGGTAAGATCCAGGCATTGCAGTGTTCCCGCCAATGAACAAACCCTTTTCTGTGGGTCATTACCCATTGCGTCAGCACGTTGTCGGTTTCCGGCAGGAATCCGTCCAGTGTCATTGCTGTTGTTGCCTGTATCTTTGCCATGCCATCTGTAAAAAGGAGCGTGGTTATCACGCACTCAGACAGAGGCTCTGGTAAAGCCTAAAGGAGAATACGCAATACCACGCTATGACAAAGCATAGCATAAGCATTACGCAATCATTCTCCTTTAACGTCAATTTACCAGATTTCTGTCTGAGAAGCTTGCGCTCTTATGTTATATATAAACAGCGACTGCCACATGGACAGTATGCCGCCTTTTTCACTATTTAAGTACAAAAATAAAGATATCCAGCGACATTTGCACTATTTTTAGCCGTCAAATTCATTTCAACCCGTATTTCTTCATCTTCCTGTACAGTGTGGCAGGGTTGATGTTCAGTATTCTCGCCGCCTGTTCCCGATGCTCGTCACAGGCATTGAGAGCCCTGATAATGTTTTCTTTCTCAAACGCTTCACCTTTCAGGGGCCGGATTGCAGGCATATTCGTTTCCTCATCCAAACAGGTATCGGCTGCAATGTCAAGCCCGTCCATATCCAGCATCGGCGTTTCCGCAATAAGCACGGCTCGTTTGATACGGTTTTGCAGTTCACGCACGTTGCCCGGCCACCGGTAGGCAAGCATCCTGCGTTTGGCATCCTCCGTAAATCCTTGTGTCTCCCTTGTCAGTTCTTTCGAGAAGCGTTCGCGGAAAAACTCCGCCAACGGGAGGATGTCTTCCGGGCACTCTTCCAGGGATGGCTGCCGGATCTCAAACTCGTTCAGACGGTGGTAAAGGTCTTCCCTGAACCGTCCCTCCTTGATGGCCTGTTCCATATTCTCGTTTGTCGCGGAAATGACCCTGACATCCGAAATCCGTTCCCAGCCGCTACCAATCGGGGTATATACATTCTCCTGCAATACCCGGAGGAGCATGGATTGGATTTCATGCGGCATCGTGCCTATCTCGTCAAGGAACAACGTGCCGCCTTTCGCCAGGTCGAAATATCCGCTCTTTGCCATGTCCGCCCCGGTGAACGCGCCTTTCTCGTACCCGAAGAACAATGAAGCGGCCAGTTCACGGGGCAATGCACCACAGTTTACGGCGACAAAAGGCTTGCCGTATCGTTCGCTATTGTTATGGATGGTCTGCGCCACCGACTCCTTGCCGGTCCCGTTGGCCCCGAGTATCATTACGGACATATCGGACGGGGCAACCAGCCTGGCAAACTTTTCCACTTTCAGTAGCATGGGGCTTGTGCGGTGAAACAACTGCCGTTCCTGCTTTCTCACGGTGGCTACCGGATGGAACACATCTTCCGCCAGTTCCAGCAGGTGATCCCTGTGCACAGGTTTGGGCAGGTAGTCCCTGGCTCCCAGTTTGATGGTACGCACAACGTCCGGAACGGAAACGTATTCGGTCGTTATGATGAACGGGATGTCTTTCTTCTCCTTGCGCAGCCATTCCAAAAGGGAAATGCCGTCGCCTTCGGGCAACCGTACGTCCGACAATATAAGGTCGAACTGCATCCGGCGTATCAACGAGCGGGCTATCGGCTCGCTCATGGCTGTCATCGCTTCATAACCGGCCCGGGAAAGCCAATCTTTCTGTATTTGCGACAGCCCCACGTTGTCTTCAACTATCAGTATCTTCCGTTTCATTCGTCAGTCTTTCTATCTCGGCTTCCGCCGCCTTGATGAGCATGGCGGTGCTATCTATTATCTGCCGGGTATATTCGTTTAACTCTTTGTCGCTTGTTTCACTGTCTTTCAATAAAGTCCGGTAAGCCAGCAGGGGTTCCGCCATCCGTAGGAATTCCCACATCGGTTGCATCCTGTGGGTTATTTCACGCAACTTCTGCCGGCCGCCGGCTCTTATGGCGGCCTCAAGTTCCTCCTTGTCCTTTTCCGACTGGGATATGAAGGAAAGCAGGGCCTTGTGCTTGTCGCTGACCTCGGAGAGTACCATGCTGAAATCAACCTTTTGCTCCCATCGATCTGTTCTTATCCTCGAAAGCAAACCGAGTAGTTCCGAAGAAGAAAACGGTTTATAGATGTAGTCTGTAAATCCAGCATGGAGAAAAGCGTCTTTGTCTCTGTCTCCACGTGCTGTCATGGCTACAATAGGGATAGTATGGGAGTTTCTGATGTTCGAGTTGCGCAATAAGGTTAGTAAATCAAAACCGTTGGTACCCGGCATTTGAATGTCGGAAAGCAACAAGTCATAATCCTTGCCCCGCATCGCCTTGACCACTTCCTTGGAGGTTACGCAGGTCGTACAATTCATCCCGTTACGCTCCAACATCTCTTTTATCACATTCAACAGCATCGTGTCGTCATCAATGACAAGTACATTCCGAGGCAAATGTGCCGGATGTGGGATTATCAGGCTTTCGCTCTCTACCGTTTCATCCGTGGTTTTCAATGGAAGTGTCACGCGGAACGTGCTACCCTGGTCAATGCCGCTCGTCACGTCTATTGTCCCGCCAAGCAGGTTGACAAGACCTTTTGTTATCGGCAGACCCAATCCGAAACCTTCCGTGTTCCTGACGGAACCCAACCGTTCAAACGGGCGGAAGATACGTGAAAGCGCATCTTCACTCATGCCTATGCCGGTATCCTTGATTTCCAATACTAATTCACCTTCATTATAACGGGCATTCAAACTGATAGTGCCGGTTTCCGTAAATTTAACGGCATTGCTGAGCAGGTTGTCCAAAATCTGTTCGATACGGTCCACGTCACCGCAAAGCTTGACATCGGTACCGATAAAATCGTGACTGAATAGGATGCCTTTGTTATTGACCACATGGGAAAAGCCAAAAGCAATACGTTCCAACAGGGCGCTCAGGTTGAACGGCACATCGTTGCGGGTTTCTTTTGCCTCGTTCAGACGGTACACGTCCAGCAGGTTGTTGAGCAGGTGTACAACGTGCCGGCACACGATCCTGATGTTATTCAGGTGCGTGTTCCTTCGCTTCTTTTCACGGGTATCCATGGCAAGTTCCGCGCTGCCACTGATGACGTTCAGAGGAGCACGAATGTCATGGGAAATTGTCAAGATGATATTCTTCCGCATCTCCAGCAATGCGATGTTTTGTTCTATCGTTTCTTCCAGATGCTTCCTGTTTTTTGCCTTGACCTTAATATCCCGTTGTATGACAAGATACGAAATGAACAATAGAATGATTGAGAATATAATCAAGCCGGTAATGACAAAAGTCGAATGTTCATAGGATGCTTTCAGACGCTTTTCTTTGCTCCTAAATGCGTTCCATGTTTGCTCGTCCAGACTTGTAATAAGTAAACGCAATTTCCGGTTAAGTTCTTTATTGCACAACCGTAGGCTGTCTGTATAAGTTTCTATGTCCCGTTTCCGTTTATTCAACAACGAGATCAGTTCCTTATCCGGTGCGCTTTGCCTGGTTGTAAGAGCCGGCATCTGTACGGTTTCCTTGCCGCCGAAGAATCCGGCGATACCTTTCTTCTTTCGGGTAACGGTCCGGGTGGTTGTCTGTGTCGTTACAGTCGGTTTTTGATGGAATAGAAGGCTATCCGTTTTCTTTTGTTCTCGGGTCGCTTCCATTATTTGAAACAGATGGTCTTCTTTGGCTGCTAACAATGTACGAAGAGAATCTATCTGTTCGGGTTGTATGAAGTCCTTGCATTGTATACGTAATGTTTGCAGCATGGAATCAGTCCGTACACGTCGTTCCCGATAAGCCAGGGAATCCTCATCGTTCCATACCATGACGGATTCACCGTAAGTTACTAACGTGGTCACATAGCGGTGGGCGGTATTGATATTGTGCTGGGTTTGAAAAATAGCGATTGATTCATTCTCTATTTTCTGTACACGACTACGCTCGTGCAGAACAATAGCGACCATGCTACCGATGATCGCCATTAAAAGGAAATATCCCACAAATATCTTATGCTGCAAAAGTATTTTCATTGGCTTGATATCTTTACAATCCAAATATTGCTTTCGTACAATATCTACATGCGGCAGAATCACGAAAAATATCCGAGATGAATAAAACTAATAATAATTTCAAATTTTTCTATTTATTGCAGTTACATTCCTCCTCCCAACGCATGGTAAAGTTTAATTATACTTTGTATGCGTTCAAAACGAGTTTGTAACTGTTGCACTTCCGCTTCGAGAAGAGACTGTTTGGCGGTCAGCACTTCCAGATAGGTGGTATTGGAATGACGCATCAGCGATTCTGTCTTTCGCACAGCATCGCATAATGTTTCAACCTGCCGAGCATTGATTTCAATTTGCGATTTTGCCGTCTGCCATGCGGTCAGAGCATCGTTCACTTCCTTTCCTGCGTTCAGTAATGATTGCCGGAACAACAGTTTGGCTTCTTCCTGACGGCTTTTGGCTATCTTCAAGTTGGCGATGTTTACGCCCCGGTTGAATAACGGCTGTGTCAGGGAACCGATGGCATTAAGTAACCATTGTCCGGGATTTACGATTACGCCACCGCCGTTATTAGTCCATCCAAGAATTCCCGAGAGGGTAATATTGGGATAGAAGGCGGCACGGGCCGCATTGGTGGCGTAGAATGCTTGCGCCAGTTCCATTTCAGCCTGACGCACGTCGGGACGGTTGGAAAGCAGTTGCAAAGGGACTCCGATCGAGACAGTATCGGGGAAAGCAGCCTCGGCCAGATCACTTCGTCCAATCGAGTGTGACGGCATGGCAAGTATCGCAGACAGGGCGTTTTCTGTTTCGGAAATACTCTTGCGTATGGATAACAGGGATGCTTCGAGTCGCATCACGTTCGCCTTTGCCTGCAATACGCCGGCCTCGTTTGATTTCCCCACTTTTTTCAACGCTTCAAGAGTGCGTACGGTAGTCCGCCAGTTCTCCAAAGTCCGGTTACTTATTGTCATTTGTGCGTCAAGCATGGCAAGGGTGTAGTAACTGTCTGCAATAGTGGCGACAAGCTGTGTCTGTACGGCCTGCCGGTAGGCACGGCTTCCTTGCAATGCGGCGGCTGCACCACGCTTTGCCGCCGTAAGTTTGCCGAAGATGTCCAGTTCCCAACTTGCCGACGCTCCCACATTATATGTTTTTGCCGTTGCCCCGTCATGTTTATTGGCATTACCTTCGGCAGTCAGTCCCAGTGATGGAAGATATGATAGTCTGGCAGTCATCAGGGCGGCTTCTGCCGCTTCCACACGCAACCGTGCCACATTGAGGTCTGTGTTCCGTTCAAGTCCCGTTTCAATCAAGGACTGGAGTTTCGGGTCGGTAAACATCTCCCGCCACGACAGGGGCGCTATGTTCGTTGTATCAATGTCCGTTGGTACGTCCCGATACAGATTCTCCGTTGAGAGGTCAGGGCGATGATACCGGCTGTATGTACCACAACTGACAAACATCCATCCCGACAATATGATATATATTACTGTCTTCTTCATTTAATTATGCTTAACACGTTCTTGGATATATTGGAATACAATAAACAGTGACGGCACAAGGAACAACAGAGCCAAAGTACCGACAATCATTCCGCCGATTACACCTGTGGCAAGCGAACGGCTGCCATTGGCACCCACGCCGTGAGCCATCATCAGCGGGATAAGACCGAACACCATGGACAACACGGTCATCAATATGGGGCGCAGGCGGACTTTTGCCGCACTGTATGCCGCCTGTGCCAGCGTCATGCCTTCCGACCGCCGCTTGCCGGCGTATTCGGTAAGCAGGATGGCTGTCTTGGCAAGCAGGCCGATAATCATGATCAGTCCAGTCTGCATATAGATGTTGTTCTCCAGTCCGAACAGCCATGCAAACAGGAAGCTGCCCATCAGTCCGCAAGGCACGGACAATAATACGGTAAACGGAATGAATGCACTTTCATAGAGAGCGCATAATATCAAGTATATCAAGACCATGCAGAGCACGAATATTAACGAGGCATTGTTGGTAGTCTTGCTCTCCTCGCGAGACAGACCTCCGAACTCGTAGCTGCAAGTGGCAGGAAGTACCTCACGTGCAGTCTCTCCGATAGCCTTAATTACCTGACCGGAGCTGTAACCCGATGCAGGAGAGCCATTGATGGATATGGCGTTGAAAAGATTGAACCGTGTAAGGTCGGAAGGACCGTTGGTTTTGGTCAGACGCACGAACTGGCTCAGTGGTGCCATACTGCCATCAACGGTACGCACGTACATCAGATTGAGCGATTCAGTATTTATGCGGTACTCTGCCGGCGCCTGCATGGTGACATGATAGAGTTTGGAAAATCGGTTGAAGTCCGATACATACGAACCGGTATAATATCCGGAAAGCGTGGACAGCACATCGGCCGGAGAGACGCCCGACTGTTCGCATTTCGCTGCGTCAATGTCCACCCAATACTGGGGATAGTCAGTGGCAAAGGACGAATAGACTTCACCTATTTCGGGACGGCGGGACAGTGCCTCTACGAATTTATCCGCTTCCTTCTTGAATGCGGCAATGTCTCCTCCCGTTTTGTCCTGCAAGTAGAGTTCAAAACCGTTACCCATGCCGTAACCTGCAATCATCGGTGGCGACATGGCGAATACTGTAGCATCGGAAATGTCAGAGGTACCGGCATAAATCTTGCCTATCACGCCATCCACCGACTGCCCTTCGCCCTTGCGCTGGTCCCAGTCCTTGAGTGTCATGAAATACATGGCCTGCGAAGGACCGGAACCGCTGAACGAAAATCCTGCCACCGCTCCGCTGTATTCAATCTCGCCGATGCTGTCAAGACGGCTGTTGATACGCTCCATTACTTTGTTTGTCTGAGCCATGGAGGAGCCGGGCTTCGTGTTCATGCTCACCATTACCGTTCCGGTGTCCTCCTGCGGGATAAGCCCCGTTTTCGTCACATTGACAAACAAGACCAGCAGCCCGAATGAGACAGCAATAGTGCCCCACAATAGCCACCTGCGATGGATGATATATAGTACCGCGCGTACATAACGGCGACTCAAACGGTCGAAGACAGCATTGAACGCTTTACGGAAGCGTGCCGCAAAATTATTCTTCGTGTTTCCATGTTCGTCGATATAAGGTTTCAGGAACAAAGCACACAACGCAGGTGAGAGGGTGAATGCATTGACCGCCGAGATGCCCACGGCAACCGCCATCGTGATGCCGAACTGGGCATAGAAAGCCCCGGAAGTGCCGCCCATCATTGCCACAGGGATAAACACTGCCATGAAAATAATGGTAGAAGTCAGGATGGCCGACGAAACGCCTTTCATCGCATCATCAGCGGCAAGTACAGGCGACTGATAACCCTCGTCGAACTTAGCCTGCACAGCCTCCACCACCACGATGGCATCATCCACCACCGTACCTATAGCAAGCACAAGGGCAAAAAGTGTGAGCAGGTTGATGGAAAAGCCTATCATGGACATCACAGCGAACGTACCGATAATGGAGACGAAAATGGATATCGTAGGAATAAGCGTGGACTTAATATCTTGCAAAAACACATATACCACCACGATAACCAGAAGTATCGCTTCAATAAGTGTCCGGATGACAGAATTGATAGAGGCGTACAAGAACTTGTTGGTATCGGTAAGCACCACGAAATCAGCCCCTTCCGGCAGGTCGCGCTTCAAGTCATCAAGTACCTCATGAATTTCATTGATGGTGCTTGATGCGTTGGAACCGGCTTTCTGGTTGATAAGCATTATAGCCGCCGGATGGCCATTCACTTCGGTAGAATAGTTATAATATTCATCGCCGAGTTCCACGTTAGCCACATCTTTCAGCCGCAGCACGTCACCACCGGGCAGGGACTTGATTACCAGTTCGCCGAACTCTTTCGCTGTAGAGAGACGTCCACGATACTTCATCGTGTATTCATTGGCCGTAGGATGATTGGCTCCGAACGAACCGGTGGCAGCCTCAATATTCTGTTTGGCCAAGACGGATGATATATCATCGGGAATCAGTCCGTATTGTGCCATCTTGTCGGGACGCAGCCAAAGGCGCATACTGTAGTTGGAGCCGAACAGTTGCGTCTTCCCCACACCGCCGATACGCTTTAACTTCGGTTCCACATTGATCTTTACGTAATTGTTGAGAAATGTCTGGTCAAAACGGTCATCGGGAGAATAAAGTGCAAATGTCAGCAGCTCGGCGTTCTGCTGTTTCTCGGTGGTGACACCGGTCTTGGTGGCTTCTGCCGGAAGCTGGCTTAACACGCCGTTGACGCGGTTTTGCACATTTACCGCCGCCATATCGGCATTGGCCCCCTGCTTGAAATAGATGTTGATGGAAGCATCGCCCGTATTGGAGGCCGTGGAGGTCATATAGGTCATGTCCTCCACACCATTGATGGCTTCTTCCAAAGGAACTATTACAGCTTTCTGCACCGTCTCTGCATTGGCACCGGGATAGGTGGCCCACACGTTGATGGTAGGTGGGGCTATGTCCGGATATTGCTCCACCGGAAGAGTGAATGCCGAGATAACCCCCATCAGTACGATTACTACAGAGATAACGCCCGAAAGCACCGGGCGGTCTATAAAAAAGCGCAGGTTCATGGGGCTACGGTTTTAGGTGTGACAATCATTCCTTCTTTTACAAGACCTACACCTTCGGCAATGATGGTGTCTCCAACCGACAACCCTTGCTTCACAACGAAGTGATTGCCGTCGTTCAGACGGTCCACGGTCAGGTAGGCAGCTTCGGCCTTTCCGTTTTTCAGGCGGTAGGCGATAACCTTGTCCTGTAGTTCCACGGTGGCAGTCATGGGAATAAGGATGGCATCCGCATTCAATCCTTGTATAACCACGTTGCCAATGGTTCCGCTCAGCAGTTCATGATCGGGGTTAGGGAACAACGCCTTTATCTGTACCGCGCCGGTGGTGGGATTCACCACACCGCTGACGGTTTCTACATATCCTTTCTTCCCATAGAGAGTGCCGTCATTCAGTTGCAGGCTGACTTCCGGCATTTCGGAAATCATCTTGTCAATTGAGCCGTATCGTGCCCTTAACTGGCGTAGTTTGTTTTCGGATACGGAAAAATAGACGTACATCTCCGAATTGTCAGACACCACTGTGAACGGCTGTGTCATGTTGGGACTGACAAGTGCACCAATACGGAAAGGTAGTGTACCTACTACTCCGTTGCTTGGGCTTTTTATTTCGGTATATGAAAGATTGTTGCGGGCATCCGTTTCTTGTGCCTTTGCCTGTTCGAGTTCGGCTAGTGCCACAGCCAGTTGGTTTCGGGCAAGGGAAAGGTCGTATTCGGATATGACCTTCTCATCAAACAAGGCTTGCTTGCCTTGCAGTTCGATTTGTGCTGTTTCTGTTTTCGCCTGCGCCGCGCTGACGTTGGCTTGTGCCGTGCGTAATGCCGCCCGATAGGGCACTTGGTCTATGATAGCCAGCACCTGTCCGTTTTTTACCTGTTCGCCCTCTTTCACGCACAGGCGCATGATGCGGCCCGACACCTGGGGCATGATGTCCACATCTTGCCGTCCGCGGATGGAAGCAGAATACATTTCCTGAAATTCAACCGGCTGGGAAGAAACCACCATAACGGGCAATGTCTGTCCTGTTTCCATCCCTTTCTGTTTCGGTTTGCAGGCTGTCAGTGAAACAGCCAGGAGGGTCGTTGCCGTGATACCGGCAATCCATGTTTGTCGATTCATCATTTGTTTTTATAGTTTTTCCATTCTTTATTCAATACCGCATAGATACAAGTGTCCTCATACTTTGGTGTCCCATCGGGGTGGCATACAAACGAAATGAACTCCTTCATACATCCTTCGTTCCTCATCTCGAGTCGTTCGCACAATCTTTTCGACCGCAGATTGTCATCTTCTACAAATCCGTAAACGCGCCGTGCATCGGCTTCATGGAAAAGGTAATCCAGAAAACCTGTTGCCGCTTCGTATGCAAGTCCTTTTCCCTCAAAGCGTTGGTTGAAGTGCCAGCCTACACTATATGTATCTGCATATTCGCGCAGAGCGAAAACATCACCGATGATGAAATCGTCCTCCTGCAGACACACGGCATAACGCAACATATCTTTGGAGGAATGGAACATGTAGGCCAACGCTGATTCCTCGGAAGACAAACGGTCGCCAACAAAGCAATTGACACGCGGACGGGAGAGGTATTCCAACAACCCTTCGGCATCCTTCTTCTGAAAGTTCCTAATGATAAGATGTTCTGTTCTAATAATCATATATAGAATAAATTTTAGGTGCAAAAGTATTCCGTATCCAGCATGGCAACAATCAGAATACAATCGAAGCAACCAAATTGGTTTCTGAAGTACCCCAAAAAGCTTTTGAAACGTATAAACCTTATAAGTCTTTCAACTTGTCAAAACGAATAATCCTATCGGAAATCACCGGGGAGCGGCGTATCCGTAAAAGTTCATCCTCGGATATATGCAAGGTATCACCTTACTATTTTTCTTTTCGGACTGATGGCAATGCCCGGCTTTCGAGGTTCAAGAATGCTTTCTCCAATGCCACTCCAGCGAAATTTTTCCAGACCAAGCAAGTTTAGAAGCGTAGGATATATATCAATCTGCCCCATTACTTGGGGATAGTGCATCGGTACAGGAGAGTTCAATACGATGAATGGAGTGAACTCGTTTTCGGGAATTATTCCTTTCCCAGCCTTTGTATGACACAGTTCTTTCCGGTGATCTGCCAAGCCTTCGTGGTCGCCGGTTATCACAACTATGGTACGTTCATATTCGGGACGGGTTTTCAGATATTCCACGAATTTCCCGATAGCTTCGTCTGTATAATGCGCACAGTCATATAATCTGCCATGATTTCGGGAATCCGATTAGAGAAATGAACGGTCTTAAGCGATTCGGGCATCTTGAACGGTGAATGACCGGAATAAGTGACCATCTGAATAAATACGTTTTCACCGGAGTGCCAAACTTCTCCTTTTTCAATCTTTTCCCTGCATTGGGCAAAAAATGCCTTATCACCCAGTCGCTTCCGATTTCCGAATGACAGAAACATTCGGAAATCGGGATAAGAGATAATAGTATCTATTCCGAAACTCCGTGCCACTGCTCCTTGGTTCCATGTCTTTGTCTTGTCCACCGTGAGAAGATAGTTACGTGCGCCTTTCAGCTCCTTCATAGCTTTGGGCAAAGTGTGGTATGTATTGAAAGGGAAACGGCAACTGTATGCGCCGGTCTGCAATGGCAACAGACCGGCAAGCATAAGCAACTGGGCGTCAATGGAACGCCCTCCGTTGACTTGTGTTAGCACATGGGGCGCATACAGCGTAGACGGTTCTTTGAGGAGCTTGTTAAGGTAAGGTGTGATTTCCTAATTTTCGACCGTAAGATTCAATACCCAACTTTCCAGTGATTCAGCCAAAATAAGGATGCAGTTATCCCTGTATTCAATCTCCGGTACGGGAACGAGCGATGGTCTCCCGGAAAGCCAGGTATGAATCTCACGCTCCTGTTCTTCTGTAAGTTCGGGAAACTCCTCCGCATAGTCAAAATAAAGTGTGCCGAACAGTGTGTAGAGTGGTGGACCACTGGCATGTTGATGTGCGGATGACTTCAATGTTCTGTATATCGCAATGAGACCTCCTCGGGCGGATAAATTGATACTTAACAGGGCACACGAAGAAATCAGTAATACAACGTATATCCGTCTGCTAAATCGGAATGTGATTTTCTGCCGACAACATATCCGAAATGTAAGGAATACGGTGACGACAGTCGAAATAGGGAACAACCAATCGCACCATCTTAATGAGGTGGTCACGCTTGGCAGGAAGTCTGCAAGATTTCCCGCCAACATATAACTTGACAGAGGTATGGCTGAAAAGTAAGTACGGTAATACATCAGGTTGGCAACCATCCATATATCCAGCATAGCCATGACAAGTATCCCTGCCGCAATATGCCTTATCAATATATAAGGGAGAGACAACAGAAGGGTTGCCACAAAAGCAGTGGCATACGACTCCCAGCATGAAAAAGGTGTAAAGGTGGTATAATAACACCATATTGCATTGAACAGAAGAAACTTGAAAAATATTCCTGCTATTGGAATGACGGACAGCATACTGTTGCCCGTGACATTCCTTTCTTGTTTATTGATTATCATAAACGTTTATTATATTCTATTCGGTTATTTGTTACCAGACACGGGGCGATAGTGTCCTGCTTCATAATAGTTCTTTGTCATCTATATTGGTTTGATTTTTTTTTCTTGTTCTTTTCGTGGCTCATACAATGCCTTTTCATTTAGGAGGGTGTCAGGCTTGGCACCGAGCATCCATAAAAAATGAGGAAATGGTAATACCAGTTTTACGCGTTTTACGGTATTGTTTTTTGCTTCTTCCATATTTCTTTAGTATAATGTAACTATTATCCACAGCAGTATGGGCGGCAGCCTGTCATGCAAGCAGCTAATACAAAAACTATTGCCAGTACAACAAGGATGGTTGATTTACTTTTTTTGATTTTCCATTACTAATTTCGTTTTTAGTTAAATAAAGACAGATTGTGTCGATTCTACGATTGATTTCTTTTGTTTACAACTATTATCGGGTCATTTTATGGGGTGCTTAATAGTCACCGTCACTTGTTCTGCCTTGTTGGACGGATTATATAGCAGATGGCTACACGAACCCATACATACCACATATCCACATAGCAGAATCCATACTGTGATAACTGTTATTTTGCTTTTTTCTGTTTCATGTTTATCAATGATTAAAGAATAAACCTTTCAGGATTTGCTGGAACATCCCACCAAAATCAGCGTTTATTTCGCTGCCGTTATGCTTATACGACGGACGTATTATCGGCACAGTCCATTGCTGGTGGAACAAGTTGTTGCCATAACACCTCATGCCCATATCCATTGTCCATCGTTCTGCCAAATCAAAAGACAGATAACCACCATAATGATAGCCGTCTAAATACCTCTTCGGCTTCATATCCAACATGTATGTGCGATAATATGTACCAAAGAGATGAAGCGATGTTTTGGGATAGAATTGATAGGAAACATCGGTTCCAATCCCGAATGTATTGCTACTCGAACGAGGAATACTCAGTTTGTGCGCATAGAGGCTTATGCCAAATTCCCATCTGTAGTTTGGAGAATACGCCGTTTTAACTTCAGCGTAGTTCGATACGCCAACTCCTATGATGTTTTCTTGTCTGCCACGTCCCCAAACATCTATCTTGTCAAACCGATGAATAATCCCACCAACGCTATATTCGCCTTTATGTAAGGATGAATGACCAACAGGAAAACTCAATGTGCAATCAGGGTGAAAATTCAAAAGCATTTCAGGCTTCTTGGAAATGATATCAAAATGTGAAGACAGAAATGACTTTCCATATTCAAAAGACGGCAGTTTGGTTGTATCTATGCCCAATACAATCCGTTTTGTATGGTCAGGGGACAGCATAGGGTTTTCTTGCCCGTATAATCGGGAGCAAATGGACAACATAGCCATGATAATGAGAACCACACTATATGCCGTCAGATTAATACCGCAAATTTTCAATTTCTGTTTCCACATAACGGTTCTTATAGTATAAACTTATACCCTTTTTCAGAATATATAAGCGCAGGATGCCACAAATGTCCTGTTCTTACTGTCCACACCACTCTTGTTTATATTCTTCATCCCCCAATCATAGCCAATGGAAAACTGGACATGGCGGGCAATCTCAGTTCCGGCACGGAATCCCATCCCCCAATCGAAGCGATTGAGCATCTTGTCACTGAACACATTGCCTGCCATCTCTTTTGTCGTGGCAGTTCCCTTATCGGGAGTGATGGTCTCTTTTGCTTTACCAAACAGGCCGATGTTAAAATATGGTCCGGCATTGATGAACAAACTGACGTTCCGTCCTACGGAAAACTTGTAACCGATATGGACAGGAATATTCAGGTAGTAAGGGATACATTTATTGTCCCAACTAAAACCCGATGACGGCTTGTCCGTTTTTTCTCCTACAGAGGAGTTATAGTTACCGTCGTAATAGTATCCCGGACTCTTCCAGCCATGTGAAGAGAGCATCAATCCAAAGTCCATGTAAAGGCCTTTTGTCACTATAGGAAGCCCAAGCTCTCCCTTTACACCGACATGAAAACCGGACTGAGATTTGTAACCACTTGGAGAACTGAGGTTGTAACCTCCTGTCACCCCCACTCTGAAATCTTGCGCTTTCGTCGCCATGCAGAATGGCAGGGCGAGAAGCAATGTCAATAGAATTTTCTTCATACTGAAATTAATTATTTATGACGCAAAATTATCCGTAGTCATTTAGTCGTAATAGCGGAATCGGAATGAAACGGAAGAATCTGTGTCCGAACCGACTGAATCGACCATCCAAATTTTCCAAAGGCCGAACTTCCAGAATTGTCACTTCAATGGATATAGGAGGTAGCATACTGCCCGTTTCAACATTCATTTTCATCACTTCAAGGGTAATTTTATCCGTTTCAGTCGGTTTTATTCTATCAACTAAAGATGTAAAGCCCTATCTTTGCGGAATATGAAGTAACTTTGTATCCGATATGACCAACGAGAATATGATAATAATGAATTGGAAGAACGGTCTGTTGTTATCGACCGTTTCCTATATGCTCTACCTCATTCTGTGGTTTATACTCGATAATGAAACCGCCGGCCAATTGCCAGAGATGACGGTAGCCGATTATATCATTGATTATCTGTTTTGTATGCTGTTTACCTACATCTCTTTAGGATTTTCCTTTTTGGTCTTTAGGATATTGCCATTTAGGACATCTTATATGTGGGTGATTGTCTATGCTTCCTGCCTTTTTACCCTGAACAACGTTGTCGCATTCGGCATGATTTCTTTGTTCAACTTCTTATGGGGTGAAAACGGCAATGGGCTTCTTGACGAACTTATCAACATGAAAGGCGCATATACTTTTGCCATGATATCCACATTCTTGTCAAGCATCTATGCCAACACGTTCTATCTTCAGTCGTACATCAAGGCACGCGATGAGAAACAGACACTTGAAATGGCATTGATGAAAGAAAAGGAGATAGCCTTGCAGTCACAGCTCAATTCTCTTAAACTGCAAATCAATCCGCATTTCATGTTCAACAACTTCAACAACCTGCTGGAACTGATTGAAGAAGATACCGGACTTGCCGGAAAATTCCTAAGCCATCTGTCGAAAATGTATAGATACATCATTACCAATCTGGACAGGAATCTGATACCTGTCGCGGACGAAATCAAGTTTCTTGATTCATATTTGTACTTGATGAAAGTGCGCCACGACGAAGGTGTCATTGCAAAAGTAAGTCCGGGCGTCAGACAATGCAAAGGTTTTCTTCCTCCGGCTGTATTGCAGCTTCTTGTGGAAAACGCAATAAAACATAACAGCTTTTCATCTGAACATCCGTTGGTCATCGACATAAAGCTGTCCGATGATTACATAACTGTCTGCAACCTTAAGCTACCTTTGATATCCCCAATCGAATCAACTGGTTTAGGACTTAAAAATATCACAGAACGATATGTTTTGCTTTGTGATAAAAAGGTCAAGATAGAGAATGCCGAAAACTTCTATTCGGTAAGTCTGCCCATTATAAAAAACATCATTCCTTATGAAAATACTGATTCTTGAAGACGAACAGCGTAATGCCAAACGCCTCATAAGACTACTGAACGACATTGACAGAACATTTGTTATCGAAGGTCCGCTTGCCAGCATCAGAGAGACAGTCGAATTCTTTCAATCCGGTAAAAACACAGACCTCATCCTTGCGGATATCCGTCTGACTGACGGTCTGAGTTTCGAAGCTCTCAAATATGCCCCGGCAACCGTACCCATCATATTTACCACCGCATACGATGAATATGCGGTACAGGCATTCAAGTTCAACAGTTTCGACTATCTTCTGAAACCATTGGACTCTGATGAACTTGAAGCGGCCATTGACAAGGCGGCCAAAACCGGTAAGAATTATACCGACGAAAACCTGCAACAGCTTTTTGATGCCTTACAGAAAAACCGATTCCGCTATCGGGAGCGTTTCCTGCTTCCTTACCGTGACGGATATAAGACCGTACGCGTTTCGGACATCAACCACATCGAAACAGAAAACAAGATTGTATATCTCCGTCTTAACAACGGCACTTCCGAAGTGGTCAATGTGTCAATGGATGAACTTGAACACCAACTGAATCCCGACTATTTCTTCCGGGCAAACCGCTAATATATTATCAATGTAGAGCACGTTTTGTTCCTCGGTAATTATTTTGGAGGAAAGTTGATTATCCGTTTGAAAGGTTATCCGAAGACGGAAATACAAGTGAGTAAGGAAAAGGCGCAGAGGCTTAAGGAATGGATTGACAGATAATTATTAACATGTGCGTAAAATGAAATTATGTTCGTTTAAATTTGATTCTTACAAAATTTGCATTTGGCTCATCCTCTTTTAAACAAGTTATATCATTATCGGATTCGCTTTCATCGTTTCTAAATTAAGGAACAGCCCGTGATGTTCCAACATCCCGTTACGGAACATCTTCCACAAGATATTGCAGCCGAGTTGCGCCAACGTGGATTCAATGGACAACTCGGAATGGGATTTGCCGCATTAATTAGGAAAATATGAAATAAGGTTTATCGGAATTGCCCGTTGAACCTGCTATTGCCAGTTAAAATTACAATAAGAAAAATTGCAGATAAACAAAAAAATACTATCTTTGCAGTGTAATAAAAGTGTTCTTTAGACTTAATGCAAAACATGGCGAATATACGTAGTTCGCTCGTTTCTAAACCGTTACCTATCACAGCATAAATATCCTATAATTGTTTGTATTTCAATTAGAAAGGAAAACTTGAATGTCTTGCAAGGTATGTTGTCAAGTCAATAGGAATACTCAACCTTTCTCCTATTTCTTTCAAAGACTTATTCACTTTCGCTATAATCTTATGAATCCTATTTACTTTCTGTTGTTCCGTCTTATGAAAATTGGATAGAATAGGGAATAAATAGGGATTATCAGGCATTGAGTATTTCTGAATCAATTTAATAGCCTGTTCCTGCAATGAAACCTTTATCTGCTTTTGAGTTTTCTTTCTGATATAGATTAATCTATTTTCCAAGATATTATCTTTTGTCAGACGAGCAATGTCCCCAAAGTTAATGCCTGCTGCCAAATATGAAAAAGTAAACAAGTCTATAGCTAAACATTCCAAAGGCGATTGCCCTTGATAATTTAGTATTGATAGAATCTCACCTTTCAGAATTGAACGTTTGGCTGTAGTTTGGCTTAATTTAGAGACTTTAAACGAATAAAAAGGATAATATTCTGATTTAACGATCTTCTCCTCTATCGCAAGATTATAAATCACCCGTAAATGCCTAAAGCGTGTTCCCAATGTGTTTATAGCCAATCCTTGACTTTGCAACCACACCTCATAACGTTTTAGCCAGATAGTGTCTATATCAGAAAAAGGAATATCCAAATGCTTGTTGAACTTTATAAGAGAGTACATAGTACATTTATACATATCCGCATAACGTAAACGATTTGCAGATTCAAGTTCTTGAATATACAGGTTAAAGACCTCTTGTACAGTTTTACGCTTTACTGGTTTGTTCACCTTCTCCATTAAAGAAGTTGCAGTAAATTCTTTTTCCTGTGATTTAAACTCTATAACCTTATCTGTATAGACTTTTACTTTCTCCGCTATTAACCTTTCTAAGTACTCCTTATTTGGACATTTAGAAGTTGGTTTGTTGACTTTAAAATCCCAATATTTAGGCAATATGGAAATACCAAGACTTTGATATTTCATTTTTCGATCCTTACAAACACGAATCATCAAAGGTGATTCATTGTTTTTCAAGACTTTAGATTTGTAACATACGACATTGACTGTTGTACTCATGGTTTAAACGCTGGTTTAAACAAACCACGAAAACCACAGAAAAAGCCATAAAAAAAGCAGTCATCGAAAAAGATAACTGCTTGATATTGTGAGCCGAAAGCCGGACTTGAACCGGCGACCTACGCATTACGAATGCGTTGCTCTACCAACTGAGCTATTTCGGCGACATTTACTTCCTGAATGCGGGCGCAAATATAAGAAGTCTATTTGACATCTGAAAGAAGTTTCGCTAAAAAATCATCTAAATCTGCATCTAAATCTTTTAAAAGAGGATCATCCAAACGAAGATTTTCATCGTCCAAGAACAGAAGTTCCTCAATAACAGAGAAATCCTCATCTGTCAGGCTTACCGAGAACGGTTTCAAAAAACAAGGGTTTTCAAAAACTTTTTTTGTAACCAAAACGGCAAGCACGGCTTTCAAAGTTGCAGCAACCTGCTGAGTGAACTGATCGTCATCACATGTCGTATTCACCCAATCGAAAATGATAGTCTTCTCAACCAGCGCATCCTCTTCATCATAAATAAGCAACTCTCCACTTTCAGCATCCACCTGTACGTATAAATCGCTGTAACAGTTGCCAGCTTCGTTTGCCGCAAGTTTATTGATGGCCGAATTGAAAGTAGCTTCTATGACAGCTTGAACCTTTGCATTATTAGCACTCATATCTTATTATTTATTCTTTATTCGAAACGTCTGCCAAAAGTAATAATAATTCAGAGAATATAAGATTATTATTCTCCAAATTGCTTATTTAGTTTTTGATCTGAACGGATACGCTTGCCAAGAGCCTCTACATACAGCCGTTGCATTTTCGTATAATTATAGTCTTCTCCCTTTTTACTATTAAAAATCTCGTAAGATTTAGCAGCCCAGTTGTAGGCTTCCTTCAACTGAGTCTTCATTTCATAGTACAAAGCCAAGTTCGATGCAGCTTTTGCCCGTTCTTTCCAACGCGAAGAATTTTCATACACATGCTTCCAACGCAAAGCCGCTTCTTCCCATTTGTCGGACAAGGCATAGGCAGTCGCTTCTTTCCAACGCGCCCCCTCACCTTTGTAGAACCATCGGCTTTCATTATCCCAATGAGGTACAAAGTTCGGAGTAATCTTCGTACCTATATACTGTCCAGCAGCCCGTAAAGCTTCATCCGGCGACGGCAGATAAAGTTTCAATTGCTCCATATTGTCCGCGCTTTCAGACCAGAAAACACTATCCTGCACATAGACGGTGGCCAACGGATTGTCGCGTCCGGGAAGATAACCGCGGACGACTCCCGTAATCTCGACATCGACTCCTCCCACAACAAAACCTTCGGCAAAAGCAACAACATTTTTTTCCATCCGGAACAGCAGGCGGTCGAACGAAATAACAGCGTCCGTCCCTGTCTCCCGGCACAATTCTTTCACCGCTTCGGGCGTCAACTTTTCATCCACCAAATATTTTGTATCCTGACGGGTGCCATCATGATAGAGAAGGACATCATTGAAGAAAGAAACATCCACAATCGATTTGCCTAAAGAATGGCAGGCATCATACAAAGCACTATCCGCATGGGCGCGGGCCGTGTCCTGCACAGTTCCATATAAATTATAGGTATAACCGACATCATCAGGCTGGGGAACGGCGTTATTAACAATCAAAACCTTGTCGACCTTCTTCGGGAAAGTAATCTCGGCCGGGTTATAAGTTTCTATTCCGATATATTCAATGGTGCTGCACGCCGAAAACAGGCAGGCCACTAACAGATACAACGTTGTTCTCATCTTTACATTTATGATTTATAATTTATGAATTATGCTTCACAACTTGTGCTTCATAAGTCATAAATCACAAATCATAAATCATAATTCTTATCATGCCATATCACTAACGGCCTTGAAATAGCCGATAGACTCTGCGATACCGAGGAAAGGATCTTTCATGTCCTTTTCGAACTCCAGACTACACATTCCGGTATAGTTCACTTCGCGCATCATACGAATCAACGCGGGGAAGTCGATCTTTCCGCGACCGATCTCGATACCGCGTCCGGCTTTTGAAGAATCCGTCACATCCTTAATGTGCATATCGAACACGCGGGTATGATATTTCTTCAAGTCGGCAACAGGATCGCAACCATTACGCAGGTCGTGACCAACATCCAAACACATACCAATACGCGGATCCAGATCTTTCGTATGTTCCCAAACATCCGTTGCATCCGGATAAGTCTTGATATCGGGTCCGTGCAAATGGATCGCATAATTGAAGTCGTACTCTTTCACTTTTTTGTCTACATAAGGCAAAAGTTCGTAATTTGGTACGCCGACAATCGTTTTCACACCTACTCGCTTCGCATATTCAAAACCACGATCGATTTCAGCCTCGCTCTTCATATAGATAGGACCGACAGCATATCCAGTCACACCATACGAAGCGCATTTTTCATGAAACGCCTTGATCTCTTCGTCCGTACTTTTGAACGGCAAGTGGAAATCCTTGATACAAAGATAATGAATATCCAAACGCTGCAAAGTTTTTAACGTAGTTTCCAAGTCAAAGTTTACAAATGTGTACCCAGCCATACCCAAATGAAAAGGATTTACGGCCTTAGCAGCCTTAGGCTTCACTGGATCGGGCAATCCGGCCTTAGCCACGCTTGCCGTCCCCAGCAGAATAGCTCCTGCCAGCCCTTTCTTAAAAAAAGATCTTCTTGATTTCTCCATGATATTAATTTAAATATGATTACACTATTGTCGGCAAATATAATCTTTTTTTAGTGTGTACGATAACATTTAAAAGAAAAAAAAGCCGTTGCATCCGTATATTTACGGGACAACGGCTTTTATGATATTCCAATCGAGTTCTTTATTTCTTCAAAGCTGCAATGCTTTCCTCGATAGACTTGATTTTACTTTCTGCATCGGCCTGTTTCTTACGTTCCATTTCAATGACTTTGGCCGGAGCTTTGCTTACAAAACTTTCGTTACTTAACTTTTTCATGACAGAAGTCAGGAAGCCTTGCTGGTATTTCAACTCGTCCTGAAGCTTAGCCAACTCCTCTTCCACGTTGATCATATTACCCAATGGGACAGCATATTCCGTCGTACGCACCAAGAAGGAAACAGAACCGGCTGCTTTTTCTTCTGTACGGATGATGGACGACAGGTTACACATCTTAGCGATTACGGCGTTGAAGTGATCGTTGTGTTCACCCAGTACCTGCAATTCCAATGCTTCCTTATTCGGTATATTTTTCTGGAGACGTATCGTACGCACTCCACCCACAATTTCTTTTGCTATTTCGAAGTCTTCCAGATATAAGTTATCAACAGGAGCAACCTCCGGTATCAATGCGACCATCAGACTCTCGCCTTCCTTACGCGGTTCCAACGCTTGCCACAACTCCTCTGTAATAAAAGGCATAAACGGATGAAGCAGGCGAAGCAGAGCATCGAAGAAGCCAAGTGTTGATAAATAAGTTGACTTATCAACAGGTTGCCCGTAAGCCGGTTTAACCATCTCCAGATACCAGGAAGAGAACTCATCCCAGAAGAGTTTGTAAACAGCCATCATCGCTTCGCTCAAGCGGTATTTACCGAACAGATCGTCCATTTCGGCGATCGTCTTGTCCAACTGCATCTTAAACCATTTGACAGCAGTGGCTGCCGCCTCGGGCTGTTCGATAGTTGAATCGACCGTCCATCCTTTGATCAGACGAAAGGCATTCCATATCTTATTGTTAAAGTTACGTCCCTGTTCGCACAACGCATCATCGAAAGGAATATCGTTTCCGGCAGGTGCTGCCATCATCAATCCCATACGTACACCGTCTGCGCCGTATTGTTCGATAAGTTGCAGTGGATCAGGAGAGTTTCCTAATGACTTTGACATCTTACGGCCCAGTTTGTCACGCACGATACCAGTGAAATATACATTCTTGAACGGCATCTTGCCTCGATATTCATAACCGGCCATAATCATCCGGGCTACCCAGAAGAAGATGATATCCGGACCGGTCACCAGATCGCTCGTCGGATAGTAATAGTTGATTTCCTCATTATCCGGATCGTTGATACCATTAAACAAAGAGATCGGCCATAACCAGGAAGAGAACCAGGTATCCAACACATCCTCATCCTGACGCAGATCGGTCATCGTCAGAGAAGCGTTGCCGGTCTTTTCCTTGGCCATTTCCAAAGCTTTCTCTGCCGTTTCGGCTACGACATAACCGCCTTCGGGCAGGAAATAAGCCGGAATACGGTGTCCCCACCATAACTGACGGCTGATACACCAGTCCTTGATGTTTTCCATCCAATGGCGATAGGTATTCTTAAACTTAGGAGGATAGAATTTAATGTCATCCTTCATCACCGGTTCCAAGGCGATCTGTGCGAGGTGCTCCATCTTCAAGAACCACTGCATAGACAGCTTCGGTTCGATAGGCACATTGGTACGTTCGGAGAAACCGACTTTATTTTCATAAGCTTCCACCTTTTCCATCAGGCCGGCTGCTTCCAAGTCTTTTTCGATCTGCTTACGAACGTCGAAACGGTCCATGCCGACATACAAACCACCGGCTTCGCTGATCGTACCGTTATCATTGAATATATCGATAGAGGGCAAATTATATTTTTCGCCCAACATATAGTCGTTCACATCGTGTGCCGGAGTCACTTTCAGGCAACCGGTACCGAACTCGATATCCACATAATCATCCTCAATCACAGGGATCACGCGGTTTACCAGCGGAACAATCACTTTCTTCCCTTTCAACCAAGTGTTCTTCGGATCGTTCGGATTGATGCACATGGCCGTATCCCCCATGATCGTTTCGGGACGGGTTGTCGCAACAACCGCATAACGCCCTTCCGGATCACCTTCCACCTTATAACGAAGGTAATACAGTTTGCTATGTTCTTCCTTATATATAACTTCTTCATCGGACAGGGCGGTCAATGCTTTCGGATCCCAGTTCACCATACGGACACCGCGATAGATCAGTCCTTTCTCATAGAGATCGACAAAAACCTTGATCACGCTTTCGGAACGCAATTCGTCCATCGTGAAAGCCGTACGGTCCCAGTCACAAGACGCTCCCAACTTACGCAACTGTTTAAGGATGATACCTCCGTGCTCTTCCTTCCATTCCCAAGCATGTTTAAGAAAGTCTTCACGTGTCAAGTCTGTCTTCTTAATCCCCTGCTGTGCAAGGCGATTCACGACTTTTGCTTCGGTTGCAATAGAAGCGTGATCCGTTCCCGGTACCCAGCAAGCGTTCTTCCCCTGCATACGGGCACGGCGGATCAGAATATCCTGGATGGTATTGTTAAGCATGTGTCCCATATGAAGCACGCCAGTGACGTTTGGGGGCGGAATGACGATCGTATACGGCTCACGGCCGTCTGGTTTCGACTTGAAAAAGCCGTTATCCAACCAATACTGATACCACTTACCCTCTACTTCTGCGGGGTTGTACTTACTTGCAATTTCCATATTGTTTCGTTATTATTATATCTATGTTCGGTACAGACAAAAGAAGTCCGCCATTTTCAGGCGCAAAAGTACAAAAATAATATAGATAAGCACATAAGAGCTAAATTTTATATTGCTTTACATTTAAAATCAATCATTAATGCCAACTCCGAACTGTGTTTGTTGCTTTTCGACTTCTCTTACTTTTAATTGATTCAATTCTTTACGCAAACGTTCGTTTTCCCTCTCTAAATCGCTCTTATTTACAACACTTTTCATATTGGATCGTAACTTACCACCACCTAACAATTCTTCTTGTAAAAAGATTTCTTTTTGATCGTTTGCTACCGTTTCAAACTCCAATATTCCATCCAACGGACGAGATTGTCCCGGATTTTGCATAGACGCAATAATCCTCACCTTACCTGGCTTTGTCGTTGATTGTACCAAAACAGGCGCCGATCCCCAAATTATCGGAACTGGATTCATACCAACGGAAGCATCCCCCAACAGCCTACCTTCTCCTTGGATGTTAAAATGGACGTGTGAATTATTCAGCCGTTTCACCGTTCCACGCTTGTCTACCACTTCAGCAATGACGGTCACTACATCGGAACCATCGGCTTTCAGAAAGACATTCTCGTTATCCAGGCGAACGACCAGACGATCGGCTTGTCCGGAAGGGTAGCGTTTATGGCTGACAACGACTTTCCCACCTATCAAACCTTCCGCCAATAGATAGGCATCATCCTGCTTTCCGGCACGCGCCATTGCTTTCCATTCCATGAAATGATAAATATCTTTAAAAGTGATAATCGGAGAAGGCATACCTTTATGATTCGGATCTTTCTTATAAACATATTCTTTTCCGCCTTTAAACACGGTCAGACGAATTTCTTCGCAATTCGAATAAATCGTCACGTCCGTCGGCGAAAAAGGTGTGATCTCATGAGCGATATGAATCATAGGTCCATTGTCAGCAATCAAATCACTCTTTTCGGGAGAACGTTGTGCCATAAACATATAATAAGAAGTTTTCGGCTGGCGGAAAGCATCCATAATTCCTCCATAGAAAGGATCGGCATGATAGCCACGCTGATGGTCAAAAGAGTGCCAGAAGCAAGCGCCGACTATTTGCTTCGGCTTGTTGCATATCGTCTCATAACATAGAATCGGGTATTCCTTTATATAGGACGGATTCGCATAATGTTCCGCCTGGATCAACATCGGCACTTCTCCCCAACCACGTGCCACACGGCTATCGGAATTCTGCGCATTCCAATCATCGACATTATCTCCCCATTCGCGAATGAAATAGGTTTTATCCGGTTGCAATTTTGATTCGATCGGGCGCAACAGCAAAGAATAATACTGATCACCGGAAGCCCCATGATCGCAGGCCGCAATGCTATAAGGATAAGGATATTCCTCTTCACATATTTCCAACGCATTCTTGGCAAAATCATCTGGATAATGCGTTTCGTTCAAGATCGGCTCCCAGAAAAACAACGAAGCATGATTACGATGAATACGGATCATATTGCGTATATCTGAATAAACACGTTCGCCAAAGATCGGCTCTTTACTCCAGAACTGCCAACCGGGCACCTCTACCAATGCAAACACCCCTAATTCGTCACAAGCATCCATAAAGGCCGGATCGATCACATAATGCGTGCGGATCACCTTCATGCCTGCATCGCGCAGCTTTTTGGCATCTCTCCACTGCATGGAGTTCGGCAAAGCATTTCCCAACACGGCGAAATCCTGATGCCGGTTCGTTCCCATCAATTTCTCGTCATAGGGTTTGCCGTTTATCCACAGTCCTTTCGTCTGCTTAAACTCAATGCTGCGGATACCGACCCGCTGGCGATAGCCGTCAACCACCGTTCCGGCATCAGTCGTCACCGTCACATCCAAGTTGTATAAATAAGGAGTTTCCGGACTCCATAAAGAAGGCGAATCGATCCCGATGGAAGCAACGGCATATCCGGCCTTTCCCTTTCTGACCGATACTTTCTTGAAGACCTGCTTAACGACTTCACCCGACTTATTTTTCAAATTGAAAGTAACTGTCACTCGTTCGTTCTTCTCCGAAAGATTGCGAACATGTGCTTTTAAATTCACGATCGCGCTCTTTTCCGAAACATCGGCAAACGAGACAAACAGTCCTCCTCCGGCAACCTCATTTTCATAATTTGCGTTTGTGATAAACACCTTGTTATGCGCCACCAACCAACAATCCCGATAGATACCTCCAAAATAGGTAAAGTCCAACAGGTTTTGCGGTTTTCCGACAGGATAAGAGGGATCGTCGCTATTATCAGCCTTTACCGCAATCACATTCTCCCCATCCCAGTCCAGTTCATTCGTCACATCCAAGATGACGGGTAAATATCCTCCATACTGCTTTTTCAATAGCTTGCCGTTTACATACACCTCGCTTTTACCCATGATGGCTTCAAAATGGATAAACAACTGCTTCCCTTTCAGCCGAGAATCCAGTGTAAAGCGCTTTCTATACCAGGCAACACCCTGATAGTTCGCACAGCCACTTGCCTCAATCGGCAGATACTCCAGACCATGCGGGATAGAAATCACTTCCCAACCAGAATCGTCAAACCCCGTAGCAAAAGGTGTCCCTACCACATCCCCCTTATAAAAACGCCAAGCAAGGTTCATCGAATAAACCTCACGACCGGTGTTGGGCAACTCATAAAAACCGGCAGTGGAAAACTTAGGCTGCTCCAATGCGAACAGACTGGATGCCCAAATGAGAAACAGAGCTATCAATAAATTTCGTTTCATGTAATACATTGTTAATAATTATCACTTCACAATACTACAACACACAAATAAAAAACAGATTCAAATTCACAAATCAACTTCTACTAAATAAGTACTTCCTTTTTGCGTATCAAACATATTTATATAATAATTGCCATCTTGCACTTGAGTAGATACAGTACCTTTTACTCGCACAGGCACAGAAGTCCGCAAGACACATTTATTTCCAAGATTTGATTTTATCTCAGCCTGTTTCAATTGATGATTTTTCCAAGCTATCGCCACTTCAAAATTTCCACGAGACTTCAATCCTGAAATACAACCTGAAGGCCAATTATCTGGTAAAGCTGGTAATAGATGAATTTCTTTTAATTGACTTTGAAGTAACATTTCTACAAAACCAGCTGTCGCTCCAAAATTTCCATCTATCTGAAAAGGGGGGCACGAATTAAACAGATTTGCATAAGTACTATACTGCAACATTTCACGAATCATTTTATACGCATGATTCCCATCTAACAGACGCGCGATTAAACAAATCTTCCATGCTTTACTCCAACCCGTCCCTTTATCACCCCGCAATTCCAATGTACGACTCACGGCTTTTGCCAATTCCGGCGTTATCAAAGGAGATATTTGTCGTCCAGGATATACACCAAACAGATGCGATAGATGCCTGTGGTTCATGTCCGTTTCTTTGTAATCTTTACTCCATTCTTGCAATTGACCAAATGAACCTATCTGATAAGGGAATAATCGTTCTTTCTTTTTGATGACTTCCGATCGAAATTTTTTATCTATACCCAGTATTTCTGATGCCTCAATTACATTTGTAAATAGATCATGAATAATAGCCATATCCATTGTAGCAGCTTCCGATACAGCATAAACATTATTATCTACGAAAAAATTGTTTTCAGGAGAAGTTGAAGGAGAAGTAATTAAATAGCCATTTTTCTCTAACAACCAATCAAAACAAAACAAAGCAGCTCCTTTCATAATAGGATATGCTTCGTTTTTCAAAAACTCTTTATCCCCTGTATAACAATAATGTTCCCACAAATGGAGAGAAAGCCAATTTCCCCCCATATACCAACTTGCCCACGATGGATTTCCATCACCGCAATTCCCCACCGAATTACTCAATGCCCAAATATCTGAATTGTGATGAGCCATCCAACCTCTTGCATGATAATACTCTTTCGCTGTATCCTCACCTGTGATGGAAAGATTTTTAATAAAATTCAACAAAGATTGATGCATTTCCGATAAATTAGTACTTTCTGCCAGCCAATAATTCATTTCTGTATTGATATTGATCGTATAATTGGAAGCCCAAGGCGGACGTACTTCATTACTCCATAATCCTTGCAAATTGATAGCAGAACCACCCGGACGTGAAGCAGAAATCAACAAATAACGCCCATATTGAAAATAGAGCTCTTCTAATTGAGGATCATAATTTCCGTATGAATATAATTTCAACCGAAAATCTGTTGGAAGTTTTTTATTGATAGTACTATTTAAAGTATCTGTCAAATGCAACGAAACACGATCAAAATATGACTTAAAATCTGTGATATGTCGTTTTTTTAATACAGCAAAATCTACTTTGTCTATACGGTCTATTCTATGACAGGAAATAACCTTCTCATCTTTTCCTTCTGAGTCTGGATGTTTATTGAACCCATTAAAACTGGTAGCAGCAGAAAGTAATAATGTTAATGAATTTGCATCCTTAACATGAATACCTTTTTCATCAGAAACAATAGTTCCTCCATCAGGAATTGCTTTCAACACTGTCTGAAAACGCATACCTTGTAATCCATCTTTATCAACTTGCACTATAGGCTCTCTTCCCGGCCTTTCATAATAAATCGGATCTACACAAGCAGGAGCTTGTCCTGATAAAACAAACAAATCTTTTCCATTTGCTGTCACATGATGTTTTAAAAGAGAAGTCAAATGAATATCCAACGTAAGTTTCCTAAGCTTATCCGCTGTAAATTGAATTACCATAACACTATCAGGTGCAGAAGTAAACATTTTCCGAGTATAATGTACCTCATCTACCACAAACTCTATTGAAGCAATGGCTTTATCCAATTGCAAAATTCTTTTATAGTCAACCACTCTTGCCTTATGACCAAAATCTTGCTTAATTTTAAGGTCTCCAAGAGGCAGGAAGTTTTCCGTAAAAAATCCTTGCATCTTTTTACAAAGTTTCGTTGCCTGTTGATAATCTTCTTTAGCCAACGCCTCTCTAACAGGAGCAAGGAACTTATAGGCTTCCGGATTCACATTTTTTTTGAGGGGACTTCCTGACCAAAGCGTTCCCTCATTCAACTGTATCAGCTCCTCTTCAACACCACCAAATATCATCGCCCCTATTTGCCCATTTCCTATTGGTAATGCTTCTACCCACTGATTGGCAGGCTGTTCAAACCAAAGAGTTTTTGGTTCTTCTTGGGCAATCAGTGGAATAGCGATCAATGTCAAAAAAAATATCTTTATCTTATTCATCTTATTAACAATATCAAAAAATCCTGATTATTCACAAAAGATCCCCGAATCTTCATTCAAAAGAATCAGATCCGGGGATCACAACGCGAATTACAATCTATTTTACCAATCTGGGTTCTGAACTAAATTACCATTATTATCCATAGCCTCTTGCGGAACCGGGAACAGATACATTTTATCTTCCCAAAAACGTTCTTCCACATATTTATGATCCATATTTTCATTAACCGCTTTCATACGGGCACCATAAACTTTTCCTTTTTTCACCTTATCAGCAATACGCCAACGAATGATATCGAAGTAGCGCAATCCCTCAAAAGCAGTTTCAACTCGTCTTTCATGACGCAATTTTTCTCTCAACACTGACTGGGATGCCATTTCTATCTCCGGCATTCCTACTCTCCGACGAATCTGATTGATCAAAGAAACTGCTTCGGCCAAATTTTGATTCAATTCAATTAGAGCTTCCGCACGCATCAAAAGGATATCTCCATAACGCAAAATTGTCATATTTTTATCTGCCAATGTACGATCAGCATACTCTCCTCGTAAATCAATCCACTTTTCACACATATAGCCTGTCATATGCGTCTCTTTCTGTACATAATCACCACTGTTAGGATCATCTACTCCATACCGACAACGAACATTTCCATCTACAATCCACTCTTTATACGGCCAAGTGATAGTAGTATTCAAACGAGGATCTCGAAAATCGAATTCACCTCGATGAGTGTCTGTTTCAGCATCTTTTCTTTTTTGAACATATTCACAATCTAAAGATTCACATTCAGAGACCGAATGTCCATTCAAACATTCATACTCTTCAACCAATTCATTTAAAGCAAGAACATTAGACCAACCGGAATAAACACCGGAAACATACGACAAATTCCTGTTTAAATCATGAACGACTAACGGCGAACTATATTGACGTTCAAAGATAACCTCCTTGTTGTTTCCATCCGACTGTGGGCGGAACAATTCATCATAATCGGCATATAATTCGTAATCACCAGACTTGATAACCTTATCTGTATATTCCAAAACCTTCCCGTAGTCCTTTTCATACAAATAAATACGAGAAAGGTAGGCATTGACAGTCTGCTCGTTCACCCGACCACTTTCTTTAATTTCGAGCGCATTGATATTAGGCAAAACAAAATCTTCCAATTCGCTCAAGACAAAATCCAACACCTCTTGGCGAGGTTGGCGAGAAGTTTCACGTGATTCCGCAACAGTCAATGTTTTAGTGATCAATGGAACATCTCCAAAATAGAATATCATATCATAATAGACAAAAGCCCGAATAAAACGAACCTCTGCACTAAACCTTAAATATTCTGCTTCCGTAATTTTATCTCTAGCCTTTTCCAAGCCCTCCAATATATAATTCAACTTGGCAATGGAAGCATATTTCCACTCGTCTTTCACTGCGCTATTTTGAGTTGTATAAGTACCATTGCCTATTTCTGTCTGGGCGGAACTTCTACGCATTCCATTATCGCTGAAACAATCTCGATAGGCAACTTCTTCCGTATCATAAATATAATCATAAGCACCTTTAACCATCATCTCCGTCTGGCTTTTATCATTCCACCACTGATCTTCCGAAATTTGATCCAACGGAGGTGTCGTCAAAAAACTGTCACATGAAACTAATCCCAATAAAAAGGCTATCGCGCACAAATATTTATTTATTGTTTTCATCTTTCCTTACTTTTAAAATTGAACATTCAAACCAAATGAATAAGTACGGGCAAACGGATAAGCCCACGCGCTCGAAGCTTCCGGATCCATACCTGGCACAAAATCAGAGATCGTAAACAGGTTGTTTGCCGTAAAATAAACACGCACGCGACTAAAGCCTGTCGAAGACAACACATTACGAGGGATAGTATATCCCAATGTCAAATTTTTCATACGCAAATAGCCTGCGTTGATCATCCAAAAATCAGAGTTCTCATAATTATGATTGGCATCATCTTTATTCAAGATACGTGGATACTTGGCATTCGTATTCTGCGGACTCCAATAATCCAACTGATGTTCAAAAAAAGTCGCGTCATATAACGGTCTTATAAAATTATCTTTCACAATCCGGTCTTGCTGCCCTATTCCCTGGAAAAATATTCCCAAATCAAAGTTCTTATAATCAAACGAAAGGTTCAAACCATACAGAAAATGCGGATTCGGATCACCTAAAACGACACGGTCGTTCGCGTCAATTTTGTCATCACCATTCTGGTTTTTGTAGCGGATATCACCAGCTCCCGTTTTTGAATTTTGGAATGGGGCTTCTGCCACTTCTTCATCAGATTGAAATAATCCCATTGATTCATATCCATAGATCGAATTGAACGGCAAACCTACTTCCGTATATGTCGTAGAACTTTTCCAAGGTCCGGTATCACCCAAGTCAACCACTTCATTCCGGTTATCCGACAAGTTGGCAGAGATACTATACCCGAAGTCATTAATCCGGTCATTCCATCCCAAAGACAATTCCCAACCTTTATTGCGAACCTGTCCGATATTCATATTCGGCTTACCGAAGCCATATTCCAACGGAACGGGAACAGCCAACAAGATGTCTTTCGTATTTTTGACGTAATATTCACCTGTAAAATTCAAACGACTATTCAACAATTTAGCATCCACACCGACATTGAACATTTCCGAACGTTCCCAACTCAAAGCCTGATTTCCGATTGTTTTCAATTGAGCCATTTGTTGGTAACTATTATTTAAAATCAAACCACCCGTAGAAACCAACGTATAGCTCGGATATAAGCCCAAACCATTTGCATTTCCCGTTTGTCCCCAAGAAGCACGGATCTTCAAATCATCCAAATAATCCTTTGTCTCTTCCATAAAAGACTCCTGAGAAATTCTCCACGCTACAGCAATAGAAGGAAATGAAGACCAACGGCTGCCTTTTGCAAAACGAGAAGAGGCATCCGAACGCATACTCAACGACAAAATATATTTATTGTCATAGTCATAGTTGATACGACCGATGAAAGAGGCCAATGCCCAATGCTCACCGTTACCATCATTACTCCAATTGTCTTTCGGACCCGGGTTCAGCTCCCAGATCAAATCTGTAGGATAACCGGAACGAGATCCTTTCAGCCAGTCGCTGCTTTCGCTCTCCTGCTGATAGCCGGCTAAGATATCCAAATTGTGGACACCGAAACTCTTTTTATAGCTCAACAAAGCCTGCAAGTTGTAGTAGTTATTCTGATCTCTACGGTCAGAGAAGCTGTTTTGGCCTTTTTCAATGATTTCTTGTGTAAAATAGTTTTTATACACCAATTTACGGGACTGAGATTCTTCTCCTTTAAAAACATACTTCACATTGGCAATACCCGTAAACGTCAGTCCTTCGATAATTTCATAGTTCAACTTGAAAAGTCCGGATGCTTCGTGCCGATTTGTAAACTTCTGTCCACCTTCATAAAGAGCAACCAACGGGTTGGTAAAAAAGCCGGCATTGTAACCGTAAGTTCCATCTGTATAATAAGCTACCATCGTCGGATCGGCTCCGATAACCTGCTTATAAATATCTTGCTGATTATTCAATCCTTCCATATCCCGTAACTGATAACGAATATCAAAAGAGACATCAAATTTCTTGCTAATCTGGATATCCGTACTTGAACGGACATTGAATACATTCTGTTGCGTCATCGGGAAAATACCGGTTTGATGATCCACCCCTGCACTCACCAAATACTTCACCTTTTCCGTTCCACCAGAAGCCTCAATACCATGACGGGTCGTCACACTGTTCTGGATGGCCAAGTCCAACCAATCTGTATTAGGATAACGGTTCGGATCCCCTCCTTTTTCATAACCGGCAATCTGTTCAGCCGTATAAATCGGATCTTGATTCATATTACCCACAGCCTCATTCATAATACGGGCATATTGTGCAGAGCTGACTGTTTTAGGCATATGCATCGGCGTGTTCACCCCCACAGAACCGTTATAACGGAATGTTGGTTTTCCTTCCTTACCTCGTTTTGTTGTAATCAACAAAACACCATTGGCAGCACGTGACCCATAGATAGCAGCCGAAGCTGCATCTTTCAACACATTAATACTTTCAATATCTTCAGGATTCAGGAAGTTGAAATCGGCCGGAACGCCGTCTACCAATACTAACGGGGCTGTAGAATTATCAGTATTCAAAACCGAAGAACCACGTAATTGAAGAGAAGGAGCTTCTCCTGGCGCTCCTTTACCTGTCACCATCAAGCCTGGAACCTGCCCTTGCAAAGCTTCTCCAACAGTCTGAACCGGACGGTTTTGTAACGTTTCTGCCTTAACTGTCGTAACAGCCGTTGCAATGTTACCCTTGCGCTGTGTTCCATAACCGACCACTACGACTTCATCTAAACTCTGCAAATCTTCTTTTAAAACAATATTCCATTTTTTCTGGCTTTTCACTGCAAATTGCTGATCTACATAACCGATGTATGACACGACCAAAATGGCATTATCCGAGGAGGCATTGATCGAGAACTTTCCATCCATATCCGTCACTGTTCCATTGGTCGTTCCTTTTTCTACGACATTCGCACCAATAATCGGCAAACCCGTCTCATCTACGATTACTCCAGTGATGTTTTTCCCTGTCTGCTGAGCAATAGATAATATCTGCTTTCCTCCTCGCTTTGTCAAGACAATATAATCATCATCAAAAACATACGTGATGCCAGAACCCTCAAAAACACGGTTCAAGCAATCAGCAACGGAACTGCTCCCGGCTTCAAGCGAAACCGTTCTGTTCGCATCCACTTCTCGCTTATTGTACACGAACATATATCCCGTTTCTTTTTCGACCTGTTCGATAAAGGCTCCGATTGTCATACGGGAATTCGTGATATTTACTTTTGCCGTCTGTGCATCCATGTCTGCCGCATAGGTAGCAAAGGCACAGGCGAACAATCCCAATGTTGATAATCTCATGATATTAAAAAATTTACCAAGGCAGTGCCTTTTACATAATAAATGTAGGGGTAAAGTATATTTTTTCATACTTTTGCAAATTATATATTTAATACTTTTTTTACGACTAAGAGTGTTAGATTTAAGTCGTCCGGTGCGGGAACACCGGACGACTTTTTTATATAAAAAAGCTTCTTCCATTCAAATCATAGGCATTATCTTTTTAAGGTTACACATGTTTTTCCAGATATTTATAAGTTTAACCCTTCATCCATAAAAGACCACTATAGATTATTTATTTTTTAACTCCACTTAACATCTCCCAAAACAAATAAACCCGATAACAACATTTCTATCTCCACTATCAAAATGTCACTACTATCCCATCAAAATCGGATTTCTATAGCAGATATTTGGAATTACTATTGCGGGTAATATTTTTTAACCTTACATACAGTACAGTTTTATCCTTTTTTCCCTATCAAAATGGTAATGCAATTTTATTGCAATACAATCAAATTCCTATCGTCATCTTTCGTATACTTGAACGGATATACAATCTGGAGTTTCCGCAAGACGCTTTCCACTCCATCCCGTTGTCTGAATTTACCGGTATAGCGGAAGTTTCCGAGCTTCGTGTTTTTCACAATGATAGACACATCATAATAGAGTTCCAACTTCTTAATGATATCTGTCAGTAACATATCGTCAAAGATAAAGACACCCTCCTTCCATGCCATAAAATCCGTATTCTCGAATGAAGAGACTTTGGAAGAATGGTCCGAGACTACGATCTGCTGCCGAGGTTGCAAAGCATAGCTGCTATTCCTGTTATGCACACAGGAAACAGAGACAGCCCCTTCAACCAGTGAAGCGACGAAATATTCTTCCGTATCGTAAGCATTCACATTGAACTTCGTTCCGGTAACCTGAATATCCATTTTGTTTGTTTTGACCACGAAAGGATTCCCCGCTGCTTTTTCCACTTCGAAAAAGGCTTCGCCATGCAGTTCGACTTCCCGCCTCTTCGGGTCGAAACGTTCGGGATAGCGCAAGGTGGTGTTGGCGTTCAACCAGACTTCAGTGCCGTCAGCAAGCAAGACTTTGGCACGCTGCCCGGCCGGAGTCGAAAACTCCTGATAACGGACAAACTCTTCCTCTTTGTCTCCTGCATAATTCATCAGCAGATAAGTCGACAAGACGGAAAAGAGCACGATCGCGGCATAACCCGCTACTTTACGCAAACTGAATAGCAACGCACGTTTCTTGCGCATGCCGATAAACGAGCGATATTGCCTATCCAAAACTGTTCCCTCTTCATTCGCCAAAGAAACAAGCGCGGATAGATTTTGTATCCCGGCCGCCTCTTTCCTGAGCTCTTCATTTTCTTTCAACTGCTGGAATAGTATTCGTTTTTCTTCCACAGAAATCTCTCCTGCCAAATATTTTGATAACAGATCGTACATACTTCCTTTTGTCATTATATAAATTAAACCCTCGTCGCGGAACGAACCACTATACTCCAGTTCAAAATAAACATTAATTAACCAGGAACAACAACAGCGGCAAATAGTCTTTCAATGCCACACGCAATTTTTTGAGAGCTGTCACCATTTGGTTCTCTACCGTATTCACGGAGATTCCTAGTTCGTCCGATATTTCCTTGTATTTGAGTCCTTCAATACGGCTTTTGATAAAGACTTCGCGGCAACGTTCCGGCAACGTGTCAAGAGCACGCCGGATAACCTCTTGCAACTCCTCTTCCGACTGATAGGAATAGTTGAACGTTTCCAAAGCATACAGTTTAAATCCCAGCTCCTCTTTCATCTGGCTGTTATACTCTTCTTCGATCAGCTTGTGACGCAGGAAGTTCAGGCAACGGTTTTTTACCAACGTAAACAAATAAGTTGTAAGTGTAAAAGAGATCTCAATTTCTTCCTTTCTTTCCCAAAGTATGAGAAACACATCTTGCACAATATTCTCTGCATCTTCGTTTGCCGGAACGTAGTTTTTGGCAAAAGCGAACATCTTCGGATAATACAGCTTATATAGTTTCTCAAAATCCTCTTTAAGGTATAACATATCTGGTATATTTACTCTTTTTAGCAAAAGTAGTATATTATTTCAGAGTTCAAACATCTGCTTCTAAAATTATCTCATCCATACCGGCAGCCTCCGAAACACATTCTGCCAATCCAACAATGATTCTCTTAGCATCCACAAACACAGGCTAATTTCAGTGCAGGCAAGAGGGAATATAATTTTCTTCAGACACTAAAGAGTTGAAATTTCTTCGATAGATAATCCGGTGGACAAAGCGATGATCTCCAAAGAGACTTTGTTCTTTTTCAGATTGCAGGTTATTTCTTTTTGATTTTCCTTTTCTCCTTCCGCCCGTCCATAGGGACACGGAACAAATACGCATTCCCGACGAATGTCCGCACCAACTTTCCTTCCTGCATCATCTTCTTCAGATCCGCAGCCGCCTTCGTCTTCCCGCAACGGCAAAGGCCGCGATAGACCTTGCCGGTTATGTAAGGATGCGTCTTTAGGTATTCCATCGTCCGCTGCTCGCACACTTCCTGGGTGAAACCGACAGTTTTTTTTCTGGCGAACGGTCGTTCGCTGGCTGGAGGACGATCGTTCACCAATCGGCGAACAACCGTTCGTCCTACGGCGGACGATTTGGGAATTACACTCAAAGATATAATAAATAAAGGAAGAAGAACTAATAAATACAGAGAAATACAGTAATGCTTGATTTATTTTATTTGTCCGTATCTCCTTGCAGCATTGCGCAAAAGCCAGTATCTTTGTCAACTATATATAATTAGGAATATGGCAAGACGCTCAGAATACAGAGGCACAGATAGATCCAAGGCCCCTCGAGGACGTAAAGTTACAGTGAAAGAGGAGAATACGTTACTTCCTTTCCTGTTCGGTCTTTTAAACGAACAAAGTAAAAGTTCAGTCAAGGCACTACTCTCCCACGGACAGATTTCAGTCAATGGTACGGTAACCTCCCAGTTCAACACGCCGCTCATACCGGGCGACGAAGTGTTAATCAGTTACGAACGAGGAAAAGTCGAGTTCAACAACCCGCTGCTCACGATTGTTTGGGAAGATGACGACTTGATAGTCGTAAACAAGAAAGAAGGCTTGCTTTCGGTTTCCAGCACGCGTGTAAAGGAACGGACCGCTTTTCATCTACTTAGCGGGTACGTCAAGAAGACAGACCCGCGCAACAAGATATTCGTGCTCCATCGCCTGGACCGCGACACTTCGGGGTTGATGATGTTCGCCAAGAATCTGCAAGTGCAAAAAGCATTGCAATCGAACTGGAACTCTGCCATCACGGCACGCACATACGTCGCCGTAGTGGAAGGACGTCCGGAAAAGGATTCCGACCTGATCATTTCCAACCTGACCGAAAACACCAAGATGCAAGTGTATGTGACAACTGAAGGAGACGGAAAAGAGGCGATCACACGCTATCGCCTGCTACACAGTAACGGGGCCTATTCGCTGTTGGAACTCGACCTGGAGACAGGCCGCAAGAACCAGATACGCGCACAGATGCAATCGATCGGGCACTCCATCGCAGGCGATTACAAGTACGGTGCGGAAACAGATCCAACCGGACGACTGATGCTTCATGCCCGACGGCTCGATTTCATTCATCCGGTAACGGGCGAAGAGATGCATTTCGAGACACGCATTCCTGATAAATTCACTTCTTTAGCTCATAAACAAAAATAAAAATAATATGAAGAAGCTCTTTAGTACCTTGATGTTGGTGCTCATCGCACTGACTGTACAGGCACAGATTCTCCAGCCTGTGAAATGGAAAATACAACTGAATGACTCCGGCTCAACAGAGAAAGAGATCGTATTTACCGCTACTGCCGATAAAGGCTGGCATTTGTATGACCAGGACCTGCCGGAAGGCGGCCCCGTCTCCACTTCGTTCACATTCGAGACATTAAAGGGAGCCGAGCTGATCGGCAAGCCGACTTCATCTGTCAAACCGACCACCGTGTACGACGAACTGTTCGCCATGAACCTACGTTGGTATCCGGGTACCGTTTCGTTCACCCAAAAATTCAAAGTGACCGATCCTGCCAAGTTTAAAGCCGAAGGGGAAGTAGAATTCATGGCTTGCAACGACGAAACTTGTCTGCCTCCCGACCGCGTCAGCTTCTCATTCGACAAAAAGAATATAAAAATGACAGCCGTCGCCGAAACAGTGGTGGAAAAACCGGAAGTCGAGCAAGACGATGTGACAGCCGTGCAACCGGATACCGAAAAGGTGGTGGAAGAAGTGGCAGAACTGAAAACTCCCACTCCTGATGTCAATAAGGACAAAGCGGAGAATAAGCCGGTCCTCGTATCCAATGAGCTGACCGACAACGCTGCTCTCTGGACTCCCGTCATTGACCGGTTGAAGGCTTTCGGCGACACGACGGTTTCCGCGACCGATACATCGTGGTTGTTCATCTTCTTCGCCGGTTTCTTAGGTGGATTAATCGCCCTGCTAACACCCTGTGTATGGCCGATGATCCCGATGACGGTCAGTTTCTTCCTTAAACGGACAAAGGACCGCAAAAAGGCGATCCGCGATGCGGTGACATACGGACTTTCGATCATTGTGATTTATCTGGTGATGGGATTGCTGATTACGGGGATATTCGGGGCAAGTGCGCTGAACGACTTGTCGACAAATGCAATCTTCAATATCATTTTCTTCCTGCTGTTAGTTATCTTTGCCATCTCTTTCTTCGGAGCGTTCGAAATGGTATTGCCCTCTTCCTGGACAAATAAGCTGGATACGAAGGCGGATTCAACAACGGGCATTATCAGTATTTTTTTCATGTCGTTCACTCTGGTGTTGGTTTCCTTCTCTTGCACAGGCCCGATTATCGGGACTTTGCTGGTACAGGCTGCTTCAATGGGAACGGCAGTAGGACCGGCTATCGGTATGTTCGGTTTTGCATTGGCACTGTCTATTCCGTTCAGCCTTTTCGCCATCTTCCCGAATATGCTGCAAAGCATGCCGAAATCCGGTGGTTGGCTCAATTCCGTCAAGGTGGTGTTAGGCTTCCTTGAACTGGCACTGGCGCTCAAGTTCCTCTCTGTTGCCGACCTGGCCTATGGATGGCGCTTGCTGGACCGCGAAGTGTTTATCGTGCTTTGGATCGTTATCTTTGCCCTGTTGGGAGCTTACCTGTTAGGCAAAATCAAGTTCAGCCACGACAGTGACTTGCCGTATGTATCCGTACCGCGTCTATTCATGGCGATCATTTCTTTCTCTTTTGCCGTTTATATGGTTCCGGGGCTTTGGGGAGCGCCATTGAAAGCAATCAGCGCCTTTGCTCCTCCTCTGTATACTCAGGATTTCAACCTGCACAACAGTGAAGTACACGCTGCTTTTGACGATTACGAAGTCGGCATGGCATACGCCAAGAAGGTGAACAAGCCGGTCATGATCGACTTCTCCGGCTTCGGTTGTGTGAACTGCCGCAAGATGGAAGCATCCGTTTGGACCGACCCGAAAGTAAAACAGATATTGGAAAATGATTATGTCCTGATCACCCTGATGGTCGACGACAAGACGAAGCTGCCGCATCCGATCACGATCGAGGAGCATGGCAAGACTCGCAAGTTGAAAACAATCGGCGACAAATGGAGTTATTTGCAGCGCAGCAAATTCGGTGCAAACGCCCAACCGTTCTACATCTTGCTGAATGCCGAAGGCGAACCGCTCGGCCCGTCGTATGCATTCAACGAAAGTGTTCCCGACTATATCAAATTCCTGGAAAACGGATTGAAAGTATTTAAAGAACAAGAAAAGGATAAATAATATCTCATAAGTAATGTGAGGGTGTGTCAAATTGATATTACCGGACGCAGATAACTCAGAACACGCAGACTGACGCAGATTTATTTTGTTGACAATTAATAGTATCCGCGTTAATCTGTGCCTGTTTGCGTCATCTGCGTCCCATGAATACCGATATCTTCCCCTCCACATTCTTCCCTATTATAACAAACAGACAAATGGCAACTAAACAAGAAAAGATGGAAGCCTTCGGACAATTGCTCGACATATTGGACGAGCTTCGTGTGAAATGTCCGTGGGACCGTAAACAAACAAACGAAAGTCTTCGCACGAATACGATCGAAGAGACTTACGAACTATGCGATGCCATCATGAAAGATGACAACAATAACATTAAAAAAGAATTGGGCGACTTGCTCTTACACATTGTCTTCTATGCCAAGATCGGTGAAGAAAAGATGGCGTTCGACATCAAAGATGTATGCGACAGCCTTTGCCAGAAACTGATCTATCGCCATCCGCACGTTTTTGGAAGCGCACAGGCCGATACAGCCGGCAAAGTAGAACAGAGCTGGGAACAACTCAAGCTAAAGGAAAAAGGCGGTAACAAGACAGTTCTCGAAGGGGTCCCCGCTTCGCTCCCTTCCGTGGTCAAAGCTCACCGCATCCAAGATAAAGCCCGCAACGTAGGTTTCGACTGGGAACAGCGCGACCAAGTCTGGGATAAGGTGCACGAAGAGTTTACCGAACTGAAGACCGAAATCGACAAGATGGATGCAGACAAGATGGAAGCTGAGTTCGGAGACCTGTTCTTCAGCCTGATCAATGCTGCCCGCCTCTATAAGATCAATCCGGACAATGCTTTAGAACGCACAAATCAGAAGTTCACCCGCCGCTTCAACTATTTAGAAGAACATACTATCAAAGAAGGCAAGTCATTAAAAGATATGTCTTTGGAAGAAATGGACCGGATCTGGAACGAAGCAAAAGCGAAAGGGTTATAAAACAAAAGGGGAACCGACATCACGTCGCCACCCCTCCCTTAACTTAAACGCCAAAACTAAATCTAAACAAAAAACACAAATAATGATAATATTTTATTTCTTTTTATTCTCTTCTTTTCTATTATCTCCTCCTCTCATAAATTCCCGCGCAAACTTTCCTTCTGCACGTTTGTATTTATAAAGTTTCTTTGGAGACAATATCTTTTTAAACTTTTCATAATACTCCTTTTCCAATTGTGCCTGCTTCATGTTTACGCTCACACACTCATCAATCACCTTTAAATAATCAGCATCAGTCGCACTTTCATTGTGCTTTAAATCTTTGGATAGTTTACGACATTCACGACCGGCCTCAAACATCTTTTCCTGCAGTTCGTTACAAAGAGGTATGAATGATGCAGCCTCTTCCGGGGTCAACCCCATTTCTGCCGTAATAAAAGCATTCTTCTTAGCAAGGAACGCTTCCCTATCAAAATTGCGATGCTGTTTCCCACTTTGAGCGTGAGCACTGAATGAGAACACAACTGAACACGCCACAAATGTAATAAAAAATATTTTATTCATACAAGTATTCTTTCAAAAATATTTCGTCAAACTTCATTTTTTTTCAATTTATTCGGTTTCCCCTATTTCTTCTGCCAATATATAACCGGCATACTGCTCTTCCAGGTACTCCAGGTATTCTTCGTCCTCGGCCGCTTGTAGAGCGGAAACTGAGGCGGGAGACACTTCTGTTTTCACGAGTAGCGAGTCGGTTTTCGCCGCTTTATCTTCGGGTCCGACCAAAACTTTAAAAAACAACCCCAATCCGGCAAAAACGGCTGCCATATATAACCAGGGACGAACACGATCCATCAAGGAAACTTTTTTAGCCTCCTTCTCAGGCTCTCTTTCGGGAAGCTGACTCATAATGTTTGCCGTCAATCCCTCCATATACCCCTTAGGCACAGTAAAAGGATTTTTCCCTTTAAGACGGTCCAGATTGTTTTGTTCTGTTTTCATATCATCTCTCTTTTATGTTCTTTTGACAAATGGTAACACGAAAGGTTTAAATGTCTTTTGTTAAAAACTCCTCTACTTTCTTCACCGCATGGTGATAGGAGGCTTTTAAAGCGCCTACGGAAGTTCCGAAAATCTCAGACATATCTTCATATTTCATATCGTCAAAATATTTCATATTAAAAACGGCACGCTGTTTCTCCGGCAATGTCAGGATGGCTTCCTGCAACTTCATCTGTGCAGCATCCCCATCGAAGTACTCATCTCCTTTCAGACGCTCCAACAAAAACACGTCCGTATCATCGATCGAGACATTGTTCTGTGTACGCTGGCGGTTCAGAAAGGTTATACATTCGTTTATCGCAATCTTATACAACCAAGTCGATAACTTCGCTTCTCCCCGGAAATAGTCGACATTCGTCCAGGCTTTCAGGAATGTATTCTGCAATAAGTCGTTTGCATCATCATGGTCCAATACCATCTTTCGTATCTGCCAATACAACTTCCCCCCGTAGAAATTGACAACCTGTGCGAAAGCATCACGTTGATGCGCCGGATCACGTAATTGTTTTATTATCTCTTCCTCTATATATTGTTGCATTCCTACTCATTAATTTGGGGTAAATATAAGAAAATAATCATTATCTCCTTCCGTTCTTTTCCTATAAAGGACGGAAATAGTGGCTCAAAGTTTAATCAAACCTCATAAAGGGATATAAAAAAAGCGGACAACCATATGAGTTATCCGCTTTGAAGTGCCCAGAACAGGACTCGAACCTGCATGCCTCTCGACACACGCACCTGAAACGTGCGCGTCTACCAATTCCGCCACCTGGGCAATTCAACACTTTTCAGTGAAGCAATCTCTCTCGATTGCGGTTGCAAAGGTAACAACTTTTTTGAAACCGCCAAACTGTAACTCTACTTTTTTACACAAAAAACGGCCACCTCCTTTCAAGAAGCGGCCGTTTCTGATTTTATGCTTTATAGGAAGAATTACATCATACCGCCCATGCCACCCATACCCGGGTTCATAGCAGGAGCTGCCGGAGCTTCTTCTTTCTTTTCAGCGATCACACATTCGGTAGTCAGGAACATACCTGCGATAGAAGCGGCATTTTCCAAAGCTACACGTGTTACCTTAGCAGGGTCGATTACACCGGCTGCACACAAGTTTTCATACTTGTCTGTACGGGCATTGTAACCAAAGTCACCTTTGCCTTCTTTTACTTTCTGAACAACTACCGCACCTTCTTTACCAGCGTTGGCTACGATCTGGCGCAACGGTTCTTCGATAGCGCGTTTAACGATTTCGATACCGGTTGTTTCGTCTTCGTTTTCACCCTTCATGCCTTCCAACGTTTCGATAGCACGGATGTAAGCGACACCACCACCAGGAACCGTACCTTCTTCGATAGCAGCACGAGTTGCATGCAGAGCATCGTCGACACGGTCTTTCTTTTCTTTCATTTCAACTTCAGAAGGAGCACCTACATACAGTACGGCAACGCCACCGGCCATCTTAGCCAGACGTTCCTGCAATTTTTCCTTGTCATAGTCGGAAGTCGTATTTTCAATCTGAGTCTTGATCTGTCCGATACGAGCCTGAATAGCTTCCTTATCACCTGCACCGTTTACGATAGTAGTCGTATCTTTGTCTACCGTAACCTTTTCAGCCGTACCCAGCATGTCCATTGTAGCACCTTCCAGCTTCAAGCCTTTTTCTTCGGAGATCACAACACCACCTGTCAGGACAGCAATATCTTCCAACATAGCTTTACGACGGTCACCGAAGCCCGGAGCCTTAACAGCACAGATCTTCAAAGAACCACGCAGACGGTTTACAACCAAAGTTGCTAAAGCTTCACTATCGATATCTTCAGCGATGATCAACAGAGGACGACCGCTCTGAACTGCCGGTTCAAGGATAGGCAACAAATCTTTCAATACAGAGATCTTCTTGTCGTAGATCAGGATATACGGATTTTCCATCTCGCATTCCATCTTTTCCGTATTAGTTACAAAATACGGGGAGATATAACCACGGTCGAACTGCATACCTTCTACTACGTCTACTGTAGTTTCCGTACCTTTAGCTTCTTCTACAGTGATAACACCTTCGGTTTTTACTCTCTGCATAGCTTCTGCGATCAGTTTACCGATGGCTTCGTCACCGTTAGCGGAAATCTTGGCTACGTGTTCGATCTTTTCGAACTGGTCACCTACAGCTTCAGACTGAGCAGCGATGCTCTCTACGACTTTAGCTACCGCTTTATCAATACCACGTTTCAGGTCCATAGGGTTGGCACCTGCCGTTACGTTCTTCAGACCGACACCGATAATAGACTGTGCCAGAACTGTTGCAGTCGTCGTACCGTCACCGGCATTATCGTTTGTCTTTGAAGCAACTTCCTTAACCAGCTGAGCGCCCATGTTTTCAAACGGGCAAGCAACTTCCACTTCTTTAGCAACTGTTACACCATCTTTTGTGATGTGGGGAGCACCGAACTTCTTTTCGATGATCACGTTACGTCCCTTCGGGCCCAGTGTTACTTTTACTGCGTTAGCCAATTCATCCACGCCTTTCTTCAGAAGGTCGCGGGCATCCATATCGTATTTAATTTCTTTTGCCATGATTTCTATCGTTTTATATAAATGTATAAATATTTTTAATTGTCAATTGTCCACTATCAATTGTCAATTGTTCAGATAATAGCCAAAATATCAGACTGACGCATGATAAGATATTTTTCACCGTCCAGTTCGATTTCCGTACCGGCATACTTACCATACAATACAGTATCGCCATTCTTTACAACCATTTCCTCATCCTTTGTTCCGTTACCTACGGCAACAACTTCACCTTTTAAAGGTTTTTCTTTTGCTGAATCGGGAATAATGATTCCGCCAAGTGTCTTTTCTTCTGCTGCAGCTGGCTTAATCAGCACTCTGTCTGCTAATGGTCTAATGTTCATCGTTGTATATTTTTTAGTTGTTAATAATATTACGTTAATCTTGTGCTTTCTTATCGCACGTAAATGCTTATGCGAATACTGTGCCAAAACTGTTGTCAGGGAAAAGACTGACAATTTTGCACTTCGGAAAGGCAGACAATGCAAATATGTCTGACAGGATGACCATCCTGCACAAAAGAACTTCCCCATTACAACAAGAGAGTGAATGGGGAAGTTCAACTATCAGTCTATTAAAATAGTAGAAACGGACAGTATCAGAAGTAACGGTTGATACACACAGTTAGAATCTTTCGATCAATTCTTCTATCGTGACGAGAGACTGTTCGCCTGTCAACATGTTCTTCAGATTGATCTTGCCCTCGTTTATTTCATTTTCACCGACAATCGCCACAAACGGAATCTTCTTCGTATCGGCATATCCCATCTGTTTTTTCATTTTGGCAGCTTCGGGATACAACTCCGTACGGATACCGGCAGCACGCACTTTCGAGATCAGAGGCAACAAATAGTTTTCTTCTTTCTCGCCGAAGTTCACGAACAGCAGTTGCGTGGTCTTCAAAGAATCGACGGGATAAAGTTCCAGCTGGTTCAAGACATCGAAGATGCGATCAGCCCCGAAAGAGATTCCGACACCAGAAACACCGTCCATGCCAAACACACCGGTCAAATTGTCATAGCGCCCTCCCCCCGTGATACTTCCGATCTGTACATCCAGTGCTTTCACCTCGAAGATGGCACCCGTATAGTAATTCAGCCCACGCGCCAACGTCAAGTCCAGCTCCAGCTCTGCATTCAGTTCCAACTTTTCGATACGATCCAGGATAAATTCCATCTCGGCAATACCTTTCATCGCAATTTCCGATGCAGCCAGTTCCTTTTTCAGGACAACCAGCTTTTCGCGGTTCGTTCCTTTCAGCATAATGATGGGTTGCAAACGAGCGATTGCATCTTCGGACAAATCCTTGGAACGCAACTCTTCATTCACATTATCCAGTCCAATCTTATCCAATTTGTCGATAGCAACCGTGATATCGACAATCTTGTCAGCTTCACCGATTATCTCGGCAATACCGGAAAGAATCTTACGGTTGTTCATCTTTATGCAGACACGAATGCCGAAACGATGAAAGACCTCATCCATAATCTGGATCAGTTCGACTTCGTTCACCAGCGAATCGGAACCTACCACATCTCCGTCACACTGATAAAATTCGCGGTAACGTCCTTTCTGCGGACGGTCAGCACGCCATACAGGCTGTATCTGGTAACGCTTGAACGGGAAAGTGATATCATTACGGTGCTGCACCACATAACGGGCAAAAGGAACTGTCAGGTCATAACGTAACCCTTTTTCGCAAGCTTTCACCCCAAACCTCACGGCGTTGCGTTCCAGCAATTCTTCATCCGTTATTCCGGAAAGACAATTTCCAGAATTCAATATTTTGAAAAGCAACTTATCGCCCTCTTCTCCATATTTACCCATCAGCGTAGACAGGTTTTCCATAGCCGGAGTTTCGATCTGCTGAAATCCGTACAGATGGTATACTTCGCGGATAGTATTGAATATATAATTACGCTTCGCCATTTCTTCAGGCGAAAAATCTCTTGTTCCTTTAGGGATAGACGGCTTTTGCATGATTCACTAATTTATTTATTCAGGTTGCAAAGGTAATGCTTCCTATTTAATCCCGGCTTCTTCCACCCAGGAAAATCATGATATAATATAATAACGTAGCAAGCGAACCCAAAGCAGCCACTACATACGTGTAAGCAGCAGAACGCAAAGCGTCTTCAGCCTTATCATGCGTATAAACATTCGTGATACCGGCATTGCTTAACCAAGCCAAAGCCCGCTGACTTGCATTGATCTCGACCGGCAGTGTAATAAAACTGAACAAGGTAGTCGAAGCAAACAAAATAATACCGAAAAGCAACAACTGAGGAAAACTATTTATCAACAGCATCCCCCCCAACAACACCCATGTCATAATGTTGGAAGCAAAGCTGACGACCGGAACCAAAGCCGAACGCATCCGGAGAGGCGCATAAGCCGTAGCATGCTGGACAGCATGCCCGCATTCATGAGCCGCAACAGCAGCGGCAGCAATACTATTACTATAATAAACCGATTCGCTCAGATTGACGGTTTGGTTGGCCGGATTATAATGATCCGTCAAATGTCCGGGAGTAGAAATAACCTTTACATCATAAATACCGTTATCATGCAACATCTTTTCTGCCACGTCTTTCCCTGTCATACCATTCGGCATAGGAATCTTGGAATATTTTTCAAACTTGTTCTGGAGTCTGGAAGAAACCAGCCAGCTAAGAAGGGCAAAACCGATAAATATAATCCAATACATGCTCATATTCTTCTAATTTATATAGTTATACTAAATGATAAACGACAAAAAGCCTGCCAAAAACAAAAAATGGCAGAAGATCCCCCTTCCGGGAGGTGGTCTTCTGCCATTTTGTATTATTTTCAGGTTTTATTCTTCGGTATATCTGACAATTGTTTGCTCACGGTCAGGACCGACAGAAACAATCTTGATCGGAACTTCCAGTTCTTCTTCAAGGAAAGAGATATAAGCGTTGAACTCTTCCGGGAATTCGTCTTCACTCTGCATCTTCGTCATATCGACATTCCAACCCGGCATTTCCACATATACAGGTTCGATGCCTTCGTTGATTTCAAACGGGAACTCTGTCGTTTCCTTGCCATCGACTTTATAAGCGACGCAAGCCTTAACCGTATCGAAGCCATCCAACACATCGCTCTTCATCATAATCAGTTTCGTCACACCGTTGATCATGATTGCATATTTCAACGCAACCAAGTCAATCCAACCACAACGGCGTTCGCGCCCGGTTACGGCACCATATTCATGACCGATCTGGCGGATCTTACTGCCTGTTTCATCAAACAGCTCTGTTGGGAACGGACCGCTACCGACACGTGTGCAATAAGCTTTGAAGATACCATACACTTCGCCAATGTTACGCGGAGAAACCCCCAAACCGGTACAGCAACCTGCACAAATCGTATTGGAAGAAGTCACGAACGGATACGAACCGAAATCGATATCCAGCATAGTGCCCTGTGCCCCTTCAGCCAAAACAGACTTACCTTCTTTCAAATAGTTATTGATCACATGCTCGCTGTCGATCAGGTGGAACTGTTTCAGATATTCCAATCCCTTGAACCATTGCGCTTCCAATTCGGTAATATCGTATTCATAATTCAGAGAACGCAGAATAGCTTCATGTCTTGCTTTTGCCGCAGCATATTTTTCATCGAAATTGTGCAACAGGTCGCCTACGCGCAGACCGTTACGGCTGATCTTGTCCGTATAAGTCGGGCCGATACCCTTACCGGTCGTACCGATTTTGCCCGAACCTTTCGCAGCCTCGTAAGCAGCATCCAATATACGGTGAGTAGGCAGGATCAAATGAGCTTTCTTAGAGATACACAGTTGTTTGGTCAGGTCGTGTCCGCTGGCAGCGAGTGCCTCCGCTTCCTGCTGGAACAACAACGGATCCAGTACGACACCGTTACCGATAACGTTTACCTTGCCTCCCTGGAAAATACCGGAAGGGATGGAACGTAACACATACTTTTCACCGTTAAATTCCAAAGTATGTCCTGCATTGGGACCTCCCTGAAAACGAGTTATCACATCGTAATTCGGAGTCAAAACGTCGACAACTTTTCCTTTGCCTTCGTCACCCCACTGCAATCCTAATAGAACGTCAACTTTCATCGTTTATATTTATATAGATGTTAATATTCTTACTTCTTCCGTTGAAGCCGGTACTTACATTTGCTGCACAAGCCGTAAATGTAAAGCGCATGATATTCCGGAGTGAAACGCGATATCTTCAACGCTCCGACATCTTTCTTCAGTGTCGCATCCTTCAGCTCCCTGATCGCCCCGCATTTCGTACAGATCAGATGCGAATGTGTCTCCGCCAGCATCCTCAACTCATATTGCACAGCCTGGGCTGTCAGCTGATGACGCACAATCAAGCCACTGTCTACCAAAACGTCGACTGTGTTATAAACAGTAGCCCGACTGACATGAAAATTCATTTCCTCCAGTTTCTGATGAAGCAAACACATATCGAAATGACCGGGGAAACTGCATATACACTCCAATATGGCATATCGTTCCTCCGTCTTTCGTAGTTTTTTCTCAGCAAGATACCTGGTAAACAAGTCTTGCATCTCTGTGTACTTTTTTGCATCCATCTTCAAGTTGCGACTCCACGCGACCGACAAAGTTAGCGCATTTATTTTAAACGCAAAGCCTTAACGGCAATATTCAAATTCAAATTTTAAATCATTATATATTTCCCGTCCTTCGGGCGTCTTCATAAATTCGGGGAATGCGTCGAACGATTCAAGTATTAACTGAGCTTTTTCAGCCGACAACCTTCCATAAAACTTCAACGCGTTCAACGCTGCCTGTTTTTCTTTAAATGAAGCACCGAAGTTAGGACGAGCAAGTGATCGTAAACTTTCCACGAAAATAAGAGCTTTTACCTGTTCACTCAGTTTCTTTTTTCTTTTTAGTAGTTCGACACTGACCAGAAAACCCACCGTCCGGGCGTATTCGTCTTCCACATTAGCAAGCAGCCCAAACAGCAAATCTTCCACATCTGGCAACCGATAAAACAAATTATGGCTGCACTGCTCCGCAATTTCCAAATAAGGGATTTCTTTCACCCATTGCTCTGCCTTGCGCGACGAGAACCCGCCCACCGGTTGCAAGAGAGAAGCCAATATCTTGAACTCACGAATATCTTCTTTCCACAAGGCGGCAGCCAGCTCGGAATCCGGTTTATGCGTAGCGGCAATCTGCTTGATCTCAGGCAGAGGGACACCGAAATTCAGTTTATAAACAATGCCCTTCTCGCGCATACTGGTAGAGATCACCCCATTCATCGCCAGGCGAAGCTGGGTCCGTATTTCTTTTAATTCATCCTGTAACATACACTTATTCATTATAAGAGGGTAAAAACGAATATTCCTTACTATAACGAAGCATCTGATCGGCATACCCTTCGGTATAATCCAGTACAATATCCATTACTTCTCCTTTATCATTCTTGACTTCCTTCATCACCGGATTCACAAATCCCTTATATGGAGCCAGATTCAGCTTAGCATAACGTTCGAGCACTTCGGCATGAAGAGCCGGATCGACCTTTACGGCATATTCTTCCACCAGTTTCTTTCCGGCGGCAAAATCGCCTTCGCTCTTGATGCGTTGTACCTCCGCCAGCAAAGTTCCGAACAGTTCACGCAGCTTGGCATAGTCGCCCACAACCACGTAGGTTTTGCCATCCCGCCGTTTCAGTTCGATCACATTATCGGCCTTTCCTTTTTCATAGACCCATTTGGCGATCAGCTGGCGATTACGCATATGGGCTTCTTCGACATTCTTGCCCTGCTCGATCCGGACCAGCTGTGTCATCAGGCCATTCATTATATATTTATAGTATTCGGCCTCATAAGCCTCCGCATCCGGCACCAAGCCGAGCTCCACCAGCTTAGTATCTCCAAGATAATACAAACCGAAAAGATCGGCACGCGCCTCTTCCAAAGTCGAACTGTATGCTTTCAAAGCATCCGGATCGGTATCGGGAAGCAATTTGCCGGAGCCATGCCCCAGACATTCATGCAAATCGGTATGCAAGTTGTCGGTGATAAATCCGTATTTCTTCAATCCTTCGCGCTCCTTGTCGCTCCAGACAAATTCTTCATTAAAACCATTTCCCTGAGAGGCTTTGTCGTATGCCTCGGTGATATTCTCGATCGTAACGGACTTCGAACCATGATCGCGGCGAATCCAGTCAGCATTTGGCAGGTTGATACCGATCGGAGTTGCCGGATAGCAATCGCCTCCCAACATGGAAACTGTAATCACTTTGGCACTGACTCCTTTTACCTTTTCTTTCTTAAACCGTTTATCTACCGGAGAATGGTCTTCGAACCACTGCGCATTGTCACTGATCACTTTTGTCCGCTTCGTCGCCTCCTTGTTTATAAAGTTTACGGTTGATTCCCAGCTGGCTTTCATTCCCAACGGATCTCCATATGTCTCGATAAAGCCATTCACAAAGTCGACATCCGATGCAGTATCTTCCACCCACAAAATCGAATAGACATCAAAAGTGTTCAGGTCGCCGGTCTGATAATATTCGATCAGTTTCCCGATAATTGCTTTTTGCGCATCGTTCTCGGCAAAAGCCACAGCTTTCTGCAATTCCGACACGATCTTTTCGATTGCCGGCGAATAGAGGCCACCGACTTTCCACACTTTTTCGACCAATTTGCCGTTTTCTTTCACCAGACGACTGTTCAAGCCGTACGAGATCGGAGAAATCGTATCTTTCCCAGCTTTCATCCAGGCATAGAAATCCTCTACCTCTTCCTGGGTAACCCCTTCGCCATAATAATTGTTGGCTGAAGCCCGGATCAGGTCGACATCACCACTCTGCACCGTACGCTTCGCCATCACGGCCGGATCAAAGATCACGGGACTGATCTCGGCGACAAACTGTTCCACCGTCTGCCCTTCACGTAGCGGAAGTGCAGAAGACTCGACTTGCGAGACACAAGTCCGGAAAAATTCGGGAGTAAAGCCGGGAACGAACTTATCTTCTGCATAATGGTGATGGATGCCGTTGGCAAACCAAACCCGTTTCAGATACGTCTCCAAAGCAACAAACTGCGGATCTGTATGATCTCCCTTATAGCCAGTATAAACAGCTTCCAGCGCACGACGGACCGGCAGGTTATAACGGCAGTTCTGGTCGAACAAAATATCCCGGCCCATCTGGGCGGCTTCCGACAAATGATATAATAGTTGTTTCTGCTTCAAAGAAAGGGATTCGAATCCCGGAACCTGATAACGCAGTATCTGAAGATCAGCAAACTGATCCACGACATAATTGAAATTATCCTGAGTAGCTTCCGCTTTCTCAGCCTTCTGCCCCGTACAGGCAGTCACAGCCATTGCAGTCATAAGCGATAACATTATATTTCTCATATACTAACTTTTAGCTTTTCCTATATTATTATTTAAAAGGTTCTCTCGCAAAGGTACAGATATTTCAGGAATTATACTAATCAAACCCTTTTATTGCAATCTGAATTGTGCAAGGATACAAGCATACGCCTCCGGTCATATAAAATTGTCTGCCTTTTAATATATTCTGTAATCGCCGACAGTGATTATAAAATCAGTAGCAGCGATTATATAATCAGTGACAGCAATTATATAATCACTGCCACTGATTACAGAATATACAACTATCTTTCCGAAAACATATGACATATAAGACAGAAACATGAGCAGATTTGATTTTTTTATTCCAAGGACACGGAAAGAAAAGAAATTTAATAACTTTGCCAATAAGTAATGTTGACATAAAACAAAATGCGATGAAAACAAACATTCCTGAACGTATTGCCGCCCTGAGGGAAGCAATGAAGCAGCATAAAATCGATGCTTATATCATTCCGACTTTCGATCCTCACATGAGTGAATATCCTGCTGACTGCTGGAAATACCGCGAATGGATTTCCGGATTCACAGGTTCAGCCGGAACAGTTGTAATCACAGCCGACAAAGCCGGGCTTTGGACCGACTCCCGCTATTTCCTGCAAGCCTCTACCCAATTGGAAGGGACAGGTATCGAGCTTTTCAAAATGATGTTGCCCGAAACCCCGACCATCCCGGAGTTCTTAGCACACGAATTAGAAAAGGGACAGACAGTCGGACTGAACGGCGAGACATACAGCCTGGCGGAGGCCCGCACACTGGAAAAAGCGCTGGCGGAAAAAGAGATCAAACTAAATACAAACGCCTCGCTGATCGATCCGATCTGGAAAGAACGTCCTGCCATCCCGGAAGCTCCGATGTTTGAAATGCCGGTCGAACTAAGCGGAAAATCAGTCGAGGACAAACTACTTGATATCAACAAGATGTTGCATAAGGCAGGAGCCGACTGCACCATCCTCTCCGCATTGGACGAAGTGGCCTGGACCTTCAATATCAGGGGAACGGACGTTGCCTATAATCCGGTTGTCATCAGCTACGCATTCGTTTCCGAGAAGGAGAGTGTACTGTTCGTGAACCCCAAAAAGATCCCTGCCGAAATAGCGGAACATCTAAAGAAAGAAGGAGTCACCCTGGCCGATTACGGCATGTTGGCGACCTTCCTGTCACGGCTGCCTGAACGGACACGGGTGTTTATCGACAGCAAACGGACCAACATGGCTATCTACAATGCACTGCCTGAAAGCAGCATCCTGATAGAAGGGATCTCGCCCGCCAACCACCTGAAAAGCATCAAAAACGAGACAGAGATAAAAGGATTCCGCAACGCTGTCCTGAAAGACGGTATCGCCATGACCAAGTTCTATTTCTGGCTGGAAAAGAGGCTTAAAGCCGGAGAAAAGGTGACGGAGCTGAGTGCCGCCGCCAAATTGACGGCCTTACGCGCCGAACAGCCTCAATATGTCATGGACAGCTTTGCCAGCATATCCAGCTATGGTCCGCACGGAGCAGTCGTACATTATTCTCCTACACCCGAAACGGATACGGAACTGAAAATGGATAGTTTATACCTGCTCGACTCCGGAGCCCAATATTTAGACGGAACGACTGATATCACCCGTACGATCGCCCTTTGCGACGAGCCGAGCGAGCAGATGAAGAAAGACTTTACCCGTGCCCTGAAAGGTACGATCGGAATTGCCAAATGCAAATTCCCCGCAGGCATACGAGGCTGCCTGATCGACGCTTTCGCCCGCAAAGCCTTGTGGGATGCCGGTATCAACTATCTGCACGGAACCTGCCACGGCATCGGCCATTGCTTGAACGTGCACGAAGGGCCGCAAAGCATCCGCATGGAAGAAAATCCGGTCATCCTGGAACCGGGCATGGTGATGAGCGACGAACCGGCCATGTACCGCCCCGGCGAATATGGCATCCGTACCGAAAATATGATCCTGATCCGTGAAGACAGTGAAACGGAATTCGGGAAGTTCCTCGGTTTCGAGACATTGACTTTATGTTACATCGATACGAAACTGGTTATCCCGTCTATGCTCTCCGTACGTGAGCATGCCTGGCTGAACAAATACCACCAGATGGTATACGACTTGATAAGCCCGCATTTGAACGAAGAAGAGAAGGCTTGGCTAAAAGAGAAAACGGCAGAAATCTAACGAGTTGAAAGTTGAGAGTTAAAAGTTGAAAGTGAAGAAAAATGTCGCTTTTAACTCTCAACTCTCAACTTTCAACTTTCAACTAAATAATTATGGCTTTAATAAAATCAGTAAGAGGCTTTACGCCTAAGATAGGGAAAGAGACATTTTTGGCAGACAACGCCACCATTATCGGCGATGTAGAGATAGGCGAAGGTTGCAGCATCTGGTTCGGAACCGTGCTGCGAGGCGATGTAAACTCCATCCGTATCGGTAACGGGGTGAATATACAGGACGGCTCCGTCCTGCACACCTTATACGAGAAATCGACAATTGAGATCGGCGACGATGTGTCGGTCGGCCACAATGTCACGATCCACGGGGCAAAGATATGCAACGGCGCCCTGATCGGGATGGGTTCAGTCGTACTGGACCATGCTGTGATAGGTGAAGGTGCAATCGTCGCTGCCGGATCGGTCGTATTGAGCAAGACCATCGTCGAGCCGGGAAGCATCTACGCCGGCGTACCGGCCAAGTTCGTAAAGAAAGTGGACCCGGAACAGGCGAAGGAGATCAACCAGAAGATAGCCAAGAACTATCACATGTATTCATCCTGGTATAAAGAAGAAGAATAGATGAAAAGGATTGGATGGGCAATGCTATTGGTTGCCTGCTGCATAGGAGTTTTTCTGGCATTGCCCTCCAACTATTACCTGCGTAGGGCACTCACCCATTTCCTGCCCAAGATCGACCAGTTCCCGATCTTCGAGAACCGGATCGTCAAAGCGGGCGATCCTTCCCCGTGGCAACAGGCGAAAGCCTATAACACTTGCTCGATACCGGATAAATATCTTCCGGTATTCAACAACCTGGGGACAGTCGCCTATGTTGTCATACAAGACAGCACGCTGCTTTTCGAACAGTACTGGGAAGATTATTCGCCAGAATCGCACAGCAACTCGTTTTCGATGGCAAAAAGTATTGTTTCACTGGCCGTCGGATGCGCCATAGACGACGGGATGATCCAGGACGTCGACCAGCCGGTCAGCGACTTTTTCCCCGAATTCGGTGGATATAACGGAAAGCCGCTCACCATCCGCCACCTGCTGACGATGAGTGCGGGAGTCGATTTCCAGGAGGCTTATTCCTCTCCCTTCTCTCCCACAACACAACTTTACTACGGAGACGACCTTCGCAAGATCGCATTTGGCATGAAAGAGATTGCCGAGCCGGGTATAAACTTCATCTATCAAAGCGGAGTGACACAACTTCTCGCATTCCTGGTTGAAAAAGCGACGGGAGAAAACATCAGTTCCTATGTCTCCCGTAAGCTCTGGACACCTTTGCAGGCCGAAGAAAACGCCTTATGGAGCCTGGACAAAAAGGAGGGCATGGAAAAAGGATATTGCTGCTTCAACAGCAACGCATGCGATTTCGCCCGTTTCGGACAACTCATCCTGAATAACGGGTACTGGAACGGCAAGCAACTGATCTCCGAAAGTTATCTGAAGGAAGCGACTACGCCTGACACGACTCTTCTTTTCACGGAATATAATGAAACGAACCACTGTTACGGATTCCAGTTCTGGCATCTGAACTACAAAGGTATGGATATCCCGTACATGCGGGGAATACTCGGACAGTACGTCTTTATCATCCCTGACAAAAACGCCGTTGTCGTCCGCCTCGGCCACAAACGAAGCAAAACAAGGACGTCACAACACTATCCGGACGATATCGATACCTGGTTGGCTGCAGCACTGGATATCATGGAACAGAGTAAACAACACAATTAATTGCAAATGAAAGAATACAAATACATCCTACTGGACTTAGACGGTACGATTACCGATCCGATGATCGGCATTACCCGATGCGTCGAATACGCATTGAACCATTTCGGCATACAGGTAAACGACCTCCGTGAGTTATGTCCTTTTATCGGTCCTCCCCTTTTGGACTCGTTCCGGGATTTCTATCATTTCACGGACGAACAAGCTAAGATAGCTACAGAAAAGTACCGGGAACGTTTTGCCGATACCGGTATTTATGAGAACAAGCTGTATGACGGCATGAAAGACTTTTTAGAAGAGGCAATCCAACAAGGTCACATCCTGATGCTGGCGACATCCAAACCGACAGTCTTCGCCAAACGCATCCTGGACTATTTCGATATCGCCCGTTACTTCACCTTCGTCGCCGGTAGCGGCTTGGACGGTTCCTTTTATACAAAAGGAGATGTGATCCGCCATGTATTGGAAAGCAACAACTTGACGGACCATCCCTCAGTCGTCATGATCGGCGACCGCAAACATGATATCATCGGAGCCAAAGAGAACAGACTCGATTCGATCGGTGTGCTTTACGGCTACGGTGACCGGGAAGAGTTGTCGCAAGCCGGTGCTGACTATATCACAGAGGATATTGCCGGACTTCGCAATCTGCTGCTCCATCAATAGCACAGCCATTTTATCAGATAGCGGCAAAGCACGTCTCCGCCGAAGATCCCCACGCAGTAGAGGATTACCAACCTGTAGCCTTTCAGGTTACAGGACACTTTCAATGCCTGGAACATCCAGACCAGTGCCCAGATCAAAAAGACAAAAGAGACAAGCGACAGCCATATCCCGACAAGGAATCCGGGCTGTTGCATGATCTCTGTCGGGGACATATTCACATCTATCTGTGCAAGCTTCTGCATAGGTGGCAAGAAATTGAAGAGGTTCATGGCGATCAACGGTAATTGTGCGAAAACAACCGTACCCAACACGTCGACCATCCGTATGCGGGAACGGGAAAGCAGCAATCCTCCCAAATAAAACATAACAGCCGGAATCATCCAAACGGCAAAGTGTTCCACTGCATAGCACCACCAGGCCGGATTCGGAGCCGGACCAAAATGTAGCAACCCGTGATAATGCCAGCCGGAATAATAAGAAAGAGCTGTCGATACCACCATTCCGGCCAATCCCCAAAGTAATGCTTCCCAACCGGCAATCCGTTCAAAAGGATTAATCAATCCATAAAGATGTTGTTTGTTCATAACTTATTCGATTTTAATCAGTTTATCAATCAGATCGTCCAAGATATTCCGGACAGTCGGATAACTGACTCCCATACTCTTCGCCATATCCTTCAGGCTGCCGCTGGATTTGATGAAGTCAATTACAAACCGCTGTTCCTTATCCGTCAGTTTCGCCAGTACAGGCAGTTCAAACGTACCGCACACCTCCGTATCGCATTGCCCACAAAACATCCGGCCTACTTTCAGAGGCGCATCACAAGCCGGACATTGCAAGGGCAGTCTTTTTTTGATCTCGTTGTTCATAGGCTTCTTTATTGTTTATTCCGAATGAAAAGATTACTTTACAACAAATGTATTCAATAATTCATAAATACACAAGAAATAATAAATATTATTCATTCATATATAAATATTATTCAAACATATATACAATTATATCATTTATCCTCGATTCAACATGAACCAGGTCAGGAAGCTAAATGAACCACCAGATACCTCCATATCAAAGAAATTAAACTACTTTTGTGACAGAACACTTAAAAACTAAACAAATTATATCATGAGAAGAAACAATCTGTGGATAACAGCCCTTGCATTCGGGCTATCGTTATCGGCCTATGGACAGGGCAGACAGGAAGGCGGTATCTCTTCCGGGATGTTGCAGGAAATCAAGCAAGCCTACAAAGGAACGCCAGCCGACAAAGCCATTCACAACGCGATCGCGGGTAACGACATCAACAAACTGGCAATCAACAACGACAGTAAAAACAATTTCGACACCTACTTTTCCAACAAAGTGAACAGCAAAGGGATCACGAACCAAAAATCATCCGGCCGTTGCTGGTTGTTTACAGGACTGAACGTAATACGTGCACAGGTCATCGCCAAGTATAACCTGCCGGAATTCGAACTCTCGCAGAACTATAACTTCTTCTGGGACCAGCTTGAGAAGGCCAACCTTTTCCTCCAAGGAATCATCGACACGCGGGAAAAGCCGATTAACGACAAGATGGTGGAATGGCTGTTCAAGAATCCGATCGGAGACGGCGGACAGTTTACCGGCATATCCGACAACCTGATGAAATACGGCATCGTTCCTTCCGGTGTCATGGTCGAGACCTATAGCAGCGACAATACCAGCCGTATGTCCAACCTGATCGGCCTGAAACTGAAAGAATACGGATTAGAACTACGCGACGCAAAAGGCTCGAAACCGGAAGCACTGGCAAAACGCAAAACCGAGATGCTGGGTGAAATCTACCGTATGCTGGTCCTCAACCTCGGAGAACCTCCTACGAAATTCACCTGGACACGCAAAGACGCAAGCGGCAAACCGGTCGAGACAAAAGAATACACCCCACAATCGTTCTATCAGGAATTCGTGGGTGAAGATTTGAAGAACAACTATGTCATGCTGATGAACGATCCGAGCCGCGACTACTACAAATTATATGAGATCGATTTTGACCGCCATGCCTATGACGGCAAGAACTGGACATATGTCAACCTTCCGATAGAAGATATCAAAGAGATGGCAATCGCCTCCATCAAGGACAGCACCATGATGTATTTCTCCTGTGATGTAGGCAAATTCTTCGACCGCAACCGCGGAGTGCTCGATGTCAACTATTATGACTACGGTTCGCTGATGGGCACGACTTTCGGTATGGACAAGAAACAGCGCATCCAGACATTCGCCAGCGGTTCTTCCCACGCCATGACATTGATGGCAGTAGACTTGGATGCCAACGGCCAACCTAAAAAATGGATGGTGGAAAACAGTTGGGGACCAGGTGCCAACAACGGCCATCTGATCATGACGGACGAATGGTTCAACGAATACATGTTCCGCCTGGTTGTCAACAAAAAATTCATTACCGACAAAGTCAAGGAAGTATTGAAACAAACACCGACAAGGTTACCAGCTTGGGACCCGATGTTTGCGGAAGAAGAGTAAAAACGAGTTGAAAGTGAAAAGTTGAAAGTTGAAGTTTTTTTGTTGCTATTTCAACTTTTCACTTTCAACTCTCAACTTTCACCTATTAATAGTATCCCTCATTCTGTGCCTCTTCAGCAGACGGCTTCGGAGACAGACGGTCGATATGGTTCTGTGGGATCACAGGTTTTCCAAATACAAAGACATACCTAAAACAGAACAAATGTTTCCCCCCAAAAAAACCGAATTGCCTATTTCCAAAAGCATAACATTCTAACTGTAAAACTATTAAACGATGAAGGCAAACAACTAAAGTGCCTTCACCTTCAGAAGTAAGTCGAATACGAAAAGGTTTAGACTGATAATACCACTTTCGGCACGAATCAGAAAGATGAAAGCAAAATGTTGAGGGTGAAGGCAGTTCTCAGATGTGCCTTCGCCCTTGTATAGATTGACAATCAAAGCATATCAAAAATGGGTGAAGCCAAAATCAAATCCGCCATGACAAGAAACTTTTGAGGCAGCCTCGTTTTACAAAGCTTACAAAGTTCACAAAGCCAATTCCTTCAATATACCGTCCGTCGCACCCGCATTGCCTTTCACAAACTGACCGGCACTCTCGCCGGCAGCCTTCAAGACCTCTGCATAAGTCAACAACTCATCCATCTTGGCCATGAACTCGTCTTTCGATGCGACCGAAAATCCTCCGCCCACCTTGATCAGGTCACGAGCCTCCTTGAACTTCTGGTACCGGGGACCGAACAACACCGGAATACCGTAAACCGCTGCCTCCAGCGTATTATGGATGCCGGCTCCGAAACCACCTCCGATATAGGCGATCGTCCCATACCGATAGATAGAAGACAGCAACCCGAAACTATCCACGATCAGGCAGTCTTTCCCTTCGAGCAGGCTCTTGTCCTGCATCACATCGGACAGACGGACAGCCGGACGTTTCAATAACGACTCGATATACATCAGGTGTTCCCGGTGAATCTCGTGCGGGGCGATGATCAGCTTCATCTCCGGATGTTCATTGAAATAAGGGATCAGTATCTCTTCGTCTTGCGGCCAGGAACTCCCGGCGATCAAGGTCAGAGATCTTTTCCCGACAAACCGTTCGACTTCAGGCAACTCACGGGCCTGATTGCGCACGTCCAATACCCGGTCGAAACGAGTATCGCCATAGACCGTCACGTTACGGATGCCATATTGTTCAAGCAGTTCTTTCGAACGGTTGTCCTGCACGAACAAATGCGTAAAGCAGTACAGCATCTTCCGGTAAGGAGCTCCGAACCATTGAAAAAACAACTGGTCGGGACGGAAGATCGCCGAAATGATATAGACCGGGACTCCCCGCTTTTTCAACTCTTTCAAATAGTTTCCCCAAAACTCATACTTGATGAAAACAGCCACAGCAGGATTCGCCAGATTCAGGAACTTCTTTACCCGATAAGGCGTATCGAAAGGCAGATAGCAGATAACATCCGCCCCGTTATAGTTTTTTCGCACTTCATAGCCTGAGGGAGAAAAGAAAGTAAGCAAGATCTTATATCCCGGATATTGCGCCTTGATCTTTTCGATCATAGGACGTCCCTGCTCAAACTCTCCCAACGAAGAAGCATGAAACCAGATATACTTCGCGTTCCGGTCTATCTTCTCACGCAAAATGCTATTCGTCTTCCACTGGCCGAAACGCATCAGGCGTGCTTTCCGGTGGAAAGGAGAAATCAGAGCGATAATAAAGGCATAGAAATGTATGAGTAAGCTGTACATGGTAAAACAATTTATGATTTATGATTTATGATTTATCATCGATACATAAATCATAAATCTGAAATCATAATTTCTCTATCGCTCTCTGGATACGGCGGATCGACTCTTCCTTACCCAAGGCTTCCGTTATGTCGAAGATATGCGGTCCTTTGCCTTCACCGACAAGGGCCAGGCGGGTTGCATTCATTATATTTCCCAAATGGTAGCCTTTGCTTTCGATCCAGGCTTTTACCTCTTCTTCCGTACCTTCGATATCGAACGGCTCACGTGTACGAAGCACTTCGATCAGTTCGGCAAGCTGAGTGGCACTGTCTTCTTTCCAACGTTTTTTACGCGTCTTTTCATCATATTCTGTCGGAGCAATGAAGAAGAAGGAGCAAAGATTCCACAAGTCCTTGATAAAAGTGGCACGGTCTTTCATCATGGCTACGACCTTCTCCACGTATGCCGGGTCGGCTTTCACGCCATGGCTTTCGAGAATCGGCATAAAGAGGGCAGCAGCTTCCTTATTGTCCATAGCCTGGATATAATGATGGTTGAACCATTTTCCCTTTTCATAATCGAACTTGGCTCCGCTCTTGCTGCAACGACTCAAGTCAAAACTATGGATCAGTTCATCCATGCTCATCACCTCCTGGTCATTGCCCGGATTCCATCCTAACAGGGCCAGGAAATTGACAACTGCTTCAGGCAGGTAACCACTCTCACGATAGCCTGAAGAAACCTCGCCACTCTTCGGGTCATGCCATTCCAACGGGAACACTGGGAAGCCCAGGCGGTCACCGTCACGCTTGCTCAACTTGCCGTTTCCTTCCGGTTTCAAGAGCAAAGCCAGGTGTGCGAACCGGGGCATCGTGTCTTCCCATCCGAAATAACGGTACAGCAGTACGTGAAGCGGGGCACTCGGCAACCATTCTTCACCACGGATCACATGTGTCACTTCCATCAAATGGTCATCCACGATATTCGCCAAGTGGTAAGTAGGCAGCTGGTCGGCTGATTTATATAAGACTTTATCGTCCAGGATAGAAGAGTTGATAATCACTTCGCCACGGATCAGGTCGTTCACATGAATATCCTCATCCGGTTCGATCTTAACGCGGACCACATACTGGTTACCGGCTTCGATCAAGGACTTCACTTCTTCCTCGGAAAGAGTCAGCGAGTTGCGCATCTGCATACGGGTGGATGCATCATATTGGAAATTGGGAATTTCCTTCCGTTTGGCTTCCAACTCCTCAGGTGTGTCGAACGCGATATAAGCATGACCGGCCTCCAACAACTGATCGACATACTTTTTATAAATATCTCTGCGCTCACTCTGACGGTAAGGGCCGTACTCGCCTCCAAAACCGACACCTTCGTCGAACTTGATTCCCAACCAGGTAAGCGCTTCTATAATATAGGCTTCCGCCCCGGGAACGAAGCGCTGCGAGTCGGTATCTTCGATACGGAGAATCAGATCTCCACCATTCTGTTTGGCAAACAGATAATTGTATAAAGCTGTACGAACACCTCCGATATGCAAGGCCCCTGTAGGACTCGGTGCAAACCGGACTCTAACTTTCCTTTGAGTCATAATCTTAACAATTGACAATTAACAATTGACAATTGACAATCAAGGTTAACAATTGACAATTATTTGGAAGACTGTGAAGCTTTTAATTGCCAATTGTCAATTATCCATTGTCAATTGTCTGCGTTTTACTGCGCAAAAGTAGCCCTTTTTTTTCTCTTAGTAAACTTTTTTATGTACATTTCGCCTTTCAATCAAGGAATGAGAGATTTTTAATGCTGATAAAAAAACATATTATTTATGAAGGTAAAGAACTATAGTATACATCCGAGTGTCTATTTTATCGTAGCGGCCTTGTTGATCGCTTACTTCTTTCCGAGGGAAGGAAAGTTCCGTTACCAGTTCTACGAAGGGAAACCCTGGCGGTACGGGTTGCTCACCGCTCCAAGTGATTTTCCAATCTACAAGACCGATGCGGAAGTACAGGCCGAACGTGATAGCGCCCTGAGAAAGTTCGAACCTTATTACCGGCAGGATGCCACAGTCGAATCCAAAGAGATAGACAAACTCCGTGCCGACTATCAGGGCACGCTGAGGAACCGGGCGACTCCAGCTTATATGCAGTATATCGAAAACAGTTTGCAAAAGCTATACCGGGACGGTATCATTTCCACCCAGGATATGGACGAACTCAAAAAAGAGGAATATCCCCGCATCAACCTGCTCGCAGGCAGCGTTGCGCAACCTCACTACAGCAGCGAGTTCTTTACGGTCAAGACAGCGTATGAGTTTATCATCAACAATTGCCCTTCTTACCTGGACAAGTCGATATTGCAATCTTGCGATATCAACAATTATTTGGTGGAAAATGTCACATACGACAAGACGATGTCGGAAAAAGTCAGGGAAGATATACTGAACAGTATCCCGCTGGCCAACGGCATGATACAGGCGGGAGAACGTATCGTCGACCGGGGCGAGATCATTGACAACCATACTTACAACGTGCTCCGTTCCCTTAAGATCGTACACGAGACCAAGTCCGGGGGTGCCCAGCGGCAAGGTATTATCATGGGAGGCCAGTTCGTGTTGGTATTCGGGATTCTCTTCTGCTTCTGGCTGTACCTATGGTCTTTCCGGTTGAAAATCCTGCATAACAGGAGGAATGCGCTTTTTCTTGTACTATGCGTATTCGTGAGTTGCATCCTGACAGAGCTTTGCGTGACGTACGGATTGTTCAATGTCTATATCCTCCCGTTTGCTATCGTGCCGATCGTCGTGCGTACGTTCTTCGACTCGCGCACGGCACTGTTCACACACCTGATCATCGTGCTGATCTGCTCGCTGATGGTACCTTTCCCGCACGAGTTCCTGTTGCTCCAGGTGATTGCCGGCATGGTCGTGACATTCAGTTTGCGAGATTTGTACGAACGTTCTCAACTGATCCGTTGCGCTTTCTTCATCTTCATGTCTTACGCGCTCTGCTACATCAGCCTGTCCATCTATCAGGAAGCGGACTTCAAGAAGATCAACTGGATGATGATGCTCTATTTCGGCATCAACTTTATCCTGCTGATGTTTACATACATATTAGTATATATGTTAGAAAAGACATTCGGCTATGTGTCCAGCATCACGCTGGTCGAGCTTTCCAACATCAACACTCCGATCTTGAAAAGACTATCTGAAACATCTCCGGGCACCTTCCAGCATTCCTTGCAGATGTCGATCTTAGCGTCGGAAGCGGCTGCAGCCATCGGAGCGAACGCACAGCTTGTACGTACAGGAGCCATGTATCATGATATCGGCAAGATGGCGAATCCGGCATTCTTCACCGAAAACCAAAGCAGTATCAACCCGCACGGCCAGCTATCGTTCGATCAAAGTGCGAAAATCATCATCAACCACGTGAACGACGGTGTCAAGATCGCGGAAAAAGCGATGTTACCCAACGCCATCATCGACTTTATCCGTACCCATCACGGACGCGGAAAAGCCAAATACTTCTACAACTCTTTCAAGAACCAATACCCCGACCGCGAGATAGACGAAGAGATTTTCACCTATCCGGGTCCGAACCCGTTCTCGAAAGAGACAGCCGTCCTGATGATGGCCGACTCTGTCGAAGCGGCCTCCCGTAGCCTGAAAGAACACACGGAAGAAAATATACGCGCCTTAGTCGACAAGATCATAGACGGACAGATCGCCGACGGACTGATGCGAAACGCCCCGCTGACATTCAAGGATGTGGAAACGATCAAGAATGTCTTTGTGGAAAAACTGAAGATCATGTATCACACGCGGATCAGTTATCCGGATTTGAAGAAAGGGAAAGATTCATAAATTCCAGCAACCCTGCACAAGCATCCTCCAGCAGATCGAGGACCAGTTCGAAGCCTTCCGCTCCGCTATAGTAGGGATCGGGGACATGGTCATACAGCTTGTTCCGGGAATACTCCGTCATCTGATGTATCTTTTCCACGGATTCCAAATCCGGGGCTTTTCGTTTAAGATCGTCTATGTTACGATGGTCCATGCCGATGATCAGGTCGAAGTCGAAAAAATCTTCCGTACATACCGGACGGGAGATCGAATCCAACTTATATCCCCTACGGGCTGCATGCGAACGCATACGCGGGTCAGCCTTTTCTCCTGCATGATACCCGATGATACCGGCAGAATCGACTTTGATCCGGTCATCCAGTCCTGCATCATGAACCAACTTCTTCATCACTGCCTCAGCCGATGGTGACCGGCAAATATTTCCGAGGCACACAAACAATATTTTATATTTTTCCTTCTTATCCATACTTTCTTTCATTCTTTAATTCTTTCATTCTCTAATTCTCCACATCATAATGCACGATCAATTGCTTGAACGGCAAGTAGCGTTGCATTTCGGTATGTACCGATTCCAGTATCTCGCGTACCGGAGCGATCGCGGCGGCAATCTCTATCTTTAAAACAATTTTCCGGATATGAAGGGTTTGTACACGCGTTATCGGCGGAGTAACCGGGCCAAGCACACGTTCACCCAAACGACGACGCAAGTTTTCGGCATATAAAACCGATAGTTCCTGCAAAACAGAATCATTCCGACTGCGCAAGACAATCACGATCAAACGGTAGTAAGGCGGATAACGAAACATACTCCGCTCGCCCAATTGAAGACGCACCATCTCCTTATAAGCGAAACGTTCCACCATCCGGATCAGAGGATGATCGGGAGCGGAGGTCTGCAAGACAACTGTTCCCCGCTTATCCCGCCTTCCGGCACGGCCGCTCACCTGTACCATCAACTGGAAGGCACGTTCGTGAGCTCGAAAATCCGGGAAGTTCATCAGACTGTCGGCATTCAGGATACCGACCACACTAACATTCCCGAAATCCAGCCCTTTCGACAACATCTGGGTTCCGATCAATATCTGTGTCTTACCTTTCTCAAAGTCTGCGATGATCCGCTCATAAGCCGTACGGGTACGGGCAGTATCGAAATCCAGACGCTCGACTTTGGCAGAAGGGAAAAAAGTAGCTATCTCCTCCTCCACCATCTCGGTCCCGAACCCCATCGTACGAAGTTCCGGACTCTGGCATTCCGGACACTGGTGAGGCAACTGGATTTTATATCCGCAATAGTGGCAAACCAACTCATTACGAAACTTATGGTAGGTCAGGCTGACATCGCAATTGACACAATGGGGAACCCAACCGCAATCCTTGCACTCGATCACCGGAGCGAATCCCCGGCGGTTCTGGAACAGGATCGCTTGTTCTCCCTTCCCTAACGCCTCGCTCAACTTTTCTACCAAGACCGGCGAAAAGAGCGTGTCTTTCATGATCTTCTTACGCCTCAACTCCTTGATATCGACCGTCAGTATTTCCGGCATCAGCCGGTCGCCATAACGGGTAGTCAGCTCCACCAAACCATATTTGCCGGTAGTGGCATTAAAATAGGAATCGATGGAAGGGGTGGCAGAGCCCAACAATGTTTTCGCCCCATGCATAGCGGCCAGTACCAACGCTGCATTACGGGCATGATAACGCGGTGCCGGGTCCTGCTGCTTGTAAGTGTTCTCATGTTCCTCGTCTATAATAATCAAACCTAAATCCTTGAACGGCAAAAACAAGGAAGAGCGGACGCCTAATACCAGCATCGGCCCGCCCGTATGCACCAGCCGGTTCCAGACTTCCACCCGTTCGTTATCTGAGAACTTGGAATGATAGACCAACAACTTATCACCAAACAACTTGGCAAGCCGTTCTGTGATCTGGGTCGTGATGGCGATTTCAGGCAGCATATACAAAACCTGGCGTCCCATCTTCAACACCTCGTCGATCAGCCGCATATAGACTTCCGTCTTTCCACTGGAAGTAACGCCATGCAACAGGCAGACTTCTTTCTCCCGGAAGACATCATGTATCTCCCCGTAAGCCTTCTCCTGCGCCGCACTTAAAGGGGTAAGGGGTTGCAAACGGCAAACCGGAACCTGCAACCTTCCCACCTCCTTCTCATAACTTTCCAGTACACCTCGCTTCAGCACACCATCCAATATGGCCGGAGAACAACCGCTGCTCTCCAACAATTCCTTCTTCGACAATTCGCGTACCAGTGCCGGATTAAGCGCATGGCTGAGTTCCAAGAAACAGATCAGCAAGTGTTCCTGCTTCTTCGCCCGTTTGAAGTCCGCAAACACAGCCTGTAGTTTTTCTTCCTCCTTATACGCCTCGGCAAGACGGATAAAGGTCTGCATCTTCGGCACAAAGCCCCGTTTCAGCTCCTCGCTCACCTCAACTGCCCCCTTAGCCATCAGGGAGGCGACCACAGGCACGACATTCCGTAGTCCGGTTTTCTTTTCCAGTTCGGAAACCGTCAGTTTCAAGACGCCGGAAAAAGCATCCAGCACAGCTTGTTCATTCGGCCGCAGAGGGCCGTCGGCTTCGAACTCTTCATTATAGGTTACAGCCGTTTCACTCTCCAATTTCAGGCCGGAAGGCAAAGCCGCCTTATAAACATCTCCTAATTTACACAAATAATAGGAGGCGATCCATTTCCAGAAACGAAGTTGCGGACGACGGAGCACAGGCGTAGCGTCCAACAAGGCGTAAATCTCCTTCGTCTCGTACTGGCTATCGGGCACACGCTCGTGCACATCCATGACGATAGCCGTATAATAGCGCTTCTTTCCAAAATGGACGATCACCCGGCAACCGGGTATTACCGTCTGTTCCAGATCGGGCGGTATGCTATAAGTATAGCTGTTCTCCAACGGAAGCGGGAGTATAACGTCTGCGTACTTCATTCTTATCCTTCTTTATACGAACCCATGTTCATAGCGATGCCAAAAGTAACAAAAAAGGCCGGACTGCTAAAGCCCGGCCTCTGTTTATCTGATCGCAAATCTTCTTTATTCCCTTTTTAAAACAGGATAGCAGCCGTAATCGACCAGCCTCGGTTCTTACCGTTTAATTCAAACTTTGATGCGCTATAATCATCCGTCAAGCCGAGGGCATAATTGAAACCGACCTGTAAATGTTTGATCAGTTCCACACCGGCACCCAAGTTCAAACCGGCATTGAAACTCTTTGCCTTCAACTGGTCTCCGACCGATCCCGGAATATCCCAGAACTTATCGCCGCCCACCCGGAAACCGACATACGGACCGGCTGACAGATACCCTTTGACAATAGGCAAACCAAATTTCCATTTCAGGTTAACCGGAACGTCTATATAGTCATTCTTAATATCTTTCTCGCTCTTCACGCCTATCCCTTTTTGCGAATACAGGATAGCCGCATCAAAACCGACTCCCATTACCGGGGCCATCACCTCCACCATCGGACCGATATTAAATCCGGTCACATTATCCTTTCCGACAATCTCTTTGTTGAAATGGACAGAGGATATATTCAAACCGCCTTTTATACCGAACTTAATCTGGGATTTCGCAGGTACGGCAATCAACGCCATCACAGCCAACAATATAAGCCCAACAATCTTCTTCATACTTTTTCTTTAATTAGTTAATACGAATTACAAATAAACGCACTTTTCCAATAATAAACAAATATCACCGCCTAAGTGTTGCCTCCCCCCGTAAAAGGAAAGCATGAATCGGGGGCGGAGCTCATCCCGCACACAGATTCATGCCTCTTTTCCTAATTATTATGGCAAAATAATTAAAAACAAGTAAACAGACTACGGGAAACGGGAATTAAGAAAGACAAAAGCCTACGGCTTCACTGTTCTCTTCCGGCCTTTCCTCGAAGCCGTCGAAAAATATGCGTTGCAGGTCTTCTGACTTACTTCCGGTATGAGCGCCTTCCCGACTCGCGTCAGTGGCATAAAAGAATTGCCCAATCCGTTTTGAAGCTTACAGCAGCGGGACTGTCCGGGATTTACACCCGATTCCCTTTTAATCCTTTTCCGCAGATGGCGAAGCAGGAACAATGCATGGGACAAATATAGCGATATTTTCCATATATTTCTCATATATTGTCCATCTTCTTACAGAAAAATACAGACGCGACAAGCATCCTTTCGGTTCCTGCTGCCAGTGCCACAAATATTACACTCCTGTGGCACAACTGTGCCATGCTGAGGAAACGGTTGTGCCATGCAAGGGAAACGGCTGTGCCATGCCGAGGAAACGAGTGTGCCATGCCGAGGGAACGAATGTTCCACCAGTAGAATTCTTCTTACTCCTTACGGTAGGCTTCGACAGCTGCTTGAACGGAGCCGTACATCAACAGCAGATGGCGGGATTGGTTATAGGGAAGGCTCAATTCTTCAGCGACCATGCGAGTTCCACGGTCGATAAGTTTCTGATTGGTGAGCTGCATATTGACCATCCGGTTTCCTTTAACCCTGCCCAATCGGATCATAACGGAAGTAGAAATCATATTCAGGATCATTTTCTGTCCCGTTCCGGATTTCATACGGGAACTGCCGGTGACGAACTCCGGCCCGACAATCATTTCGATTGAGACATCAGCCTCCATCGCCATCGGTGAATCAGGATTACTGGAAATGGAAGCGGTCAGAATGCCCTGTTCACGCGCTTTGCGAAGGGCACCGATCACATAGGGAGTCGTCCCGGAAGCAGCAATGCCGATCACGGTATCCTTCATATTGACCTGATGTTCCAACAATTCCTGCCAGCCTCGTTCCTCATCGTCTTCGGCATTCTCCACCGGATTCCGGAGGGCGGTATCGCCACCGGCTATCAAGCCGATAATCAGTGTGGGAGGCATCCCGAACGTCGGGGGGATTTCGGAAGCATCCAAAACCCCTAACCGTCCGCTGGTTCCGGCTCCCAGATAAAAGATTCGTCCGCCTTGCTGCATACGGGGAACGATCTGCAAAACCAATTCTTCTATTTTGGGTATGGTCCTTCGGACAGCCAACGCCACTTTCTGATCTTCCGTATTGATATCTTCGAGCAGCTCCCGGACGGACTTCCGTTCCAGGTCGTTATAGAGAGAATCCTGTTCTGTTATCTTGATGAATGACATAGCTTATTACAATTTGCAGGTGCAAAGCTACTAAAAATATCACATTCACCTGTTAGTGAATTTCAGGCAAACGGGCTTGCTTACCCGGATATCTTTTTCCGTATCTCTCAACAAGCCGCTTTGCTTGTCTATTTCGTAAACCTGCACAACATTACTGTCCCGACAGGCGCAAAGCAGAAACTTGCCGTTGGGAGTGATGACAAAATTACGCGGATGAACACCGGTCAGCTGATAGCCAACCTTTGTCAGTTGCCCGTTTGCCGGATCGATAGAGAAAATCGCGATACCATCACCTTTCAGACGGTTGGAAGCATACAGGAAACGGCCATCCGGTGTGATGTGTATATCAGCACTGCCGGAGGCATGCAACGTGTCGGCTTCTACAGACTGGACCGGAGTCAGATTGCCTTTGTCGTACTGCATGAAAACGACGCGGCCGGAAAGCTCGCCGATCAGGTAAGCCCATTTGCCGTTCGGATGGAAAACTGCATGACGCGGACCTTCTCCTGCCGGCAAACTGAAAGATGCAGGCGTTCCTTCCCGCAAGCCTAAACCCTTATCGGAAGCAATGATATCATATTTATAAATCCGGTCTGTCCCCAGGTCATTGGCATAAAGGTAGGCTTCATCCGGCGAAGCATACACGCAATGCAAATGTGGAACCGCCTGGCGTTCAGAACCCGGTGTTCCTCCTTCATACGCATATACTTTAGCCGGTTGCAGAGTGCCATCGGCCGAGATCGGGAAGACACTGATACTTCCGCCGTTGTAATTGGCTGTGACAGCCATCCGGCGCTTACTGTCCACCCAGATATAGCAAGGAGCACTCCCGTCCGTCTTCTGCTCGTTCAGCAAAGAAAGTGTCCCAGTATGTTTGTCAAACGAATAGGCGCATACTTTTGCATCCGGAACAGCGGTTTCACTTACCGAATAAACAAACTTGCCATCCTGGCTCACTGCCAGATAAGAAGGGTCCTGGATACCCGACAGGCTCTTCACCGGCCCAGCCATCCCTTTCTCCACATCGAACCAATACAGGTGTATGCCTGAGTCCGTAGCATCCGCATACGACCCGACAAACAAAAACAATTCACTCTCCTTTTGCATACACGATGTCACTGCCATAATTAACAACCCTGCTAAAAAATACTTTAATTTCGACATACCTATTTATAATTAACCGGAAAACGCATTTACTTCCCGCATTTACCTTTCAGCCATTCAATACGCTCTGACTGCTGTTCCGGATATGTCCAATGACCGGTTTCGAGGTAAAGATGCAAATCCTTCGCTCCCGGAATAACATTGTAGGCCGAATACATGGAAGTCGGTGGACAGGTCACATCATTATATCCCCAACTATACCAGCCCGGAGCGTTCACACGGCGGGCAAAATTCACGACATCGAAGTAAGCAAGCGTTTCCACTTCGTTTGCCACCGGTTGTGCATTCCGGTAATAATGCGGCCAGCCTCCTGCACGTTTGTGCAGATAACCGGCATAATCACACAAAGCCGGATAGAAAGCGGCAAGGAACTTAATACGCGGGTCCAGGCCGGCCGTGACAATAGACAAGGCTCCTCCCTGGCTTCCACCGGTCACACCAACCGTATTCCCATCAAACTCTGGCAAAGAATAGAGGAAGTCCACAGCCCGCACACAACCGAGATAGACTCGCTTATAGTAATGTGTATCACGATTATTTTTGTTTATTGCATTATATCCGTTCAATGCCCCGGCAGCCAGATTGTTATATACTTCTTGCGGCATCGTTACAGGAATACCATGTATTCCAATCTCCAATGTAATGATATTTTCTCCTAAATTAAATCCGTTGTAAGGACGTATGCCGGCTCCGGGAACTTGAAGGATTGCCGGATATTTACCGGGTTTCTTCGGAACAATCAGAATACCATACATACGGGAACCGGGACGTTCATTCTGAAAACTGACATGGTAAACATTCTGTGTAGAAGTGCATCTTTCCGGTAGCAACGTCATCTTGGGATCAAGCGGTTGCTTACGGGCTTCGGCGATCGCACCGGTCCAGAAAGCATCAAAATCTTTCGGATCAGCTGTTGTCGGTTGAATCTTCGTTTCATCCACGCCCACCGTGGCCATCCCTTCATACTTCCGGCCGTCCACTTTGGCCGTCACTTTACAACGCAGGAACCCGGGTTCATTCATCTTCGCTTTCAGTGTCGTTTTTCCATCTGCCAAACGAATGTCTTTCTTTACAACCGTCGGAAAATATTCCGGCCCCAGTTCATAGTCGACAACTACATCTTTCAATAAATTCTCATTCTTGAAAACCTGTACCGTAAACTTCACTTCCTCCTTCGCCTTGCACTTCCAATCAATACGGTCAGGCGAAACCACCACATTGATCAACTTCTGAGCCGGTTGTGCTAACACCAATGCACAATTTCCCAACATTCCCAGAAGCAAACACAATAAGAATAAAGATTTTTTCATGATAAAAACTGAATTAGATAATTTATTATTTATAAAACACTGTGATATCTGATCAGACCTTGAACCGGACTTTGAGCAATCGTACCTAACCGAAACCCGAACTCACAAGCTATCTCTTTCAATAGATCCTGATAATACCAGGCAATGGAACCTATCAGATGGACAGGATGGTCCAGGCAACCATACTGCATGACATTGCGGGCAAAGAATGCCCGAAAACTATTGCTCACCAGATCATGTATGGACGGTTCTTCTATATGCCGGAGCAAAAAAGGAGATAAACTTGCCAGAAAACGATTCGGGAAAGGCTGCTTATAGACCTTTTCCATAATGACAGCCGGTGTCAACCCGAACTCCGCAAAGAAAGCTTCTTGCAAGGCTACCGGCAACTGGTTTTTCAACACATCCCCTACCAGCAATTTTCCAAGTACGGCACCACTCCCCTCATCTCCCAAGATAAAGCCTAACGGAGAGATGTTCTTGATAATATCCTTTCCGTCATACAAGCAGGAATTGGAACCAGTCCCTAAAATACAGGCTATGCCTGGACTGTTGCCACAAAGGGCACGGGCTGCCGCCAGCAAGTCGCTACCTACCTCCACCGGGACCGGCAGATAATGCGTAATGGACCGGCGTAAAATCTCATTCTTTTCCGGAAACGCACATCCGGCACCATAAAAGTAAACGGCCTCGATTGAGCCATACTTCTTTATCTTGGGAACCAAGTTATCCCTTATTTCAGCCGAAATATCTTCTTCCGTCTGAAAAAAAGGATTAATCCCCCGTGTCTTGATCCGGTCTATTTCCTGATTGCCGGACACAATACTCCAATCCGTTTTCGTAGAGCCGCCATCCGCTATTAAAAACATCATGATTTATAATTTATGATTTACTTCTTTTTTCCAAATTCAGGGTCGATCTTCAGGCAGGCTGTGACAAGCAGTGTTATCAGGCAACATCCCATCACCCACCAGAAAAAATTCTCGTAGCCCATCTGTTCCTGCAACCAGCCGGCAGCCATTCCGGGTAACATCAGGCCTAAAGCCATAAAAGCCGTACAGATCGCATAATGTGCCGTTTTGTGTTCTCCATCGGAATAATAAATCAAATACAACATATAGGCTGTAAAACCGAAGCCGTACCCGAACTGTTCGACAAATACACAAATGTTGACGATCCATAAATTATCAGGCAACGCACTACTCAGATAGATAAAGACAGCGTCAGGCAAGGAAATCGCCAATGCCATAGGCCAAATCCATTTCTTCAATCCTCCCGCCGAAGCGGCGATACCTCCCAATATTCCGCCCAATGTCAACCCAATAGTACCGATTGTCCCATACACAAGGCCGATTTCAGCCGTAGAAAGCCCCAAACCTCCCACTTCGCGGGGATCAACCAGGAAAGGGGTTACCAATTTTGCCAACTGGGCTTCCGGAAAACGGTACAACAACATGAACAGGATCGCGACAAAAGCTTGTTTCTTTTTGAAAAAGGAAACGAAAGTTGCAAAAAACTCTTTTACGATTGTGGAGGGAGTCACCGTCACTGAAGGTTTATCCCCTTCCGGGAGAGGAAGTATATACCGGTGATACAAGAACAAGCCTAAAAACAGTCCCCCTAAAATAAAGAATGTGATAGACCAGGCAAGCGGAATATTCCTCGTATTATTTTCCAAAAACCCGGCAAACATCACCAAGACACCCTGCCCGGCAATAATCGCAATCCGGTAAAAGGTACTCCGGATACCGACAAAGAAGGCCTGTTCATGCGAATCAAGGGCTAGCATATAAAAGCCGTCCGCCGCAATATCATGCGTGGCGGAACTAAAAGCCAATAACCAGAAAACCGCCAATGAAGCTTGAAAAAAGAATGTAGTCGGGATCGTAAACGCAACTCCGGCAAGTCCAGCCCCGATCAACAACTGCATAGTGACCACCCACCAGCGTTTGGTTTTCAGCAAATCCACAAAAGGACTCCAAAAAGGTTTGATCACCCAAGGCAGATTCAGCCAACTCGTATAAAGGGCGATATCGGTATTCGAAACTCCCAGACGCTTATACATCAGGACAGACACGATCATCACCGCAACATAAGGTATCCCCTGCGCAAAATACAGAGAAGGGACCCAAAACCAGGGAGACCGTACAGATGGTTGATCAGATAAAGGCTTACGTGATATCATACTTCTTCTCTTATTTTCCGGATGATTTCATTCTTCTCTTCCTCAGTGATACTTACCTCCTTCCAGACCTTTTCCAAGTCTGCAAATGTCACTTTCTTAAAGTCCTTTTCCAAAGGGACAACAAACAAACCGGCCATCTCGACTGTTGCCGGACTGATCAGGATATTAGCGTCTCCTTCAGCATAATAGCAAGAAGGACGCAATTCCCGCCGGGGGAAGATACAAGTAATCCAAATATCATCCTCCCTCCAAACCAACAAATTCATCATCGGCTCGTAATCATCCGGTTTAACCGGCATCCTATCGTATAACAACTCGAAAACGGCCGCAGCCTCCCCCTTATCTCTCGACACCAGAATAAAACAGACCGGAAGGTGATCGACAGAAGCATAGAAACCAGTCCGTTCACTTTCCCAAACGATTCCTTTCGAGAAGTTCAGCCAATTTCTCACAACCGGAAATTCCTCTTTCTTCCCAGCCTGGAAATGCATATGATCCGGAGCGGAAGCACCACATTTAGGACCATTATAAAACAAGGCATAATCGGATAAATCCGAAACGATGTCCAACATATCCTCATAATAAGGTTTTATCTGTTGTCTCTCATGCCAACGTAAAGGAACCGTCAAATGGTCTTCGAAAATAGGATATGGATTAACTAATATTTCAAATGCATCGTTATATGTCACTCCCTTTTGTTCATCCGGTCGATGACAGAAAAAACAAGGACGGGCCAGCAAAGATTCCTTGTCGATCTTAGCTGCCGAAGAGCGAATCCGTTCCGGATTAAACTGAAGAACAGTTGTCCTATAATCATCCTGAAAATAGCGCGTCTGTATATTTGCCAAAGAAGCATAATTCTCCCTTGCCAGTTTCCAATCCTGCTTTTGGTCTATCAACAAGGATTCTATTTCTCGTTCCAAATCATTCATGATCTTTTCTGTTTAAAGCGATCCGCGCCTGCAATTCCCAAGTACGGATACGGTCTTTGTAAGTATTATGTCCGTTCATTTTCACAACGTCAAGCGCTGCATCCGAATTGTCTTCCCAACGGCGGCAGAGGTACAGGACATCATAGATGCGCCCGATCTGCCAGGTGCGGGAGATACGCAGCCCCAACGCATAGTCTTCCCCATAGCTGGTATTCGGAAGATTTATTTGCCGGAGCACAGGCGTATAGAAAGCCCGGGGAGCACCCAAGCCGTTAATGCGCAAGGCATTGTTCCGACCGTTATCAGGCGTCCACTCCCGATGGTCGATGATGCCGGGCGGAATTTCGTTCATCTTGAAATCGGTCATCCGATAAGTTCCGACAACCATCGCACAGTTCTGTTCGTAAAAAGCATTCACGATCTTCTGCAACGTATCAGGACCGCTATATACATCGTCACTATCGAGCTGGACAGCAAATTTACCACAGGCAGGATGATGTACCCCCACATTCCAGCAGCCGCCAATCCCCAGATCGAAACGCTCCGGGATCAGGTGTATCACCCTTTTGTCGGCAGTATATTTCTCTATCGCTTCAGAAGTTCCGTCCGTCGAATGGTTATCCACGATAATGAGGTTAAAACGGAATGTCGTTTCTTGCATTAAGACAGAGCGGATGGCATCTTCTATCGTACGGATACGATTACGGACCGGAATAATAACGGAAGCCTCCTGCTCAAAACCATCAACATCGAAGGATATCGGTTCAAAGCCCGGAGCAAGGTAACCGCCAACCCGTTTCAGATAGGCCGTACAAACAGATTCCATCTCGATCTGTACCGCCCGGTTCTTCGGATCGACATAGTCGAACAACTTCTCTCCGCTCTTGCGAGTATCCGTCTCCACTTCCGAATACAAATATTCATTGACATGAACCAGTTCGGATAGTTCCGATACACGAAGGCGAAGGTCATACAATCCGGCAAAACGGTAATCGGCATCCATTGCCCGAACCGCCTGTTTCAATACTGATGAACGGAAGAACAAAAGGGAACCGAAATCAAAATCATCCCGTAGACTTCCTTTCTGATAGTCTATGACAGGAGCCAGTTTTCTGTTTCCACCTTCTACTTGGTAACGATCCGCATAGAGCATTCCGGCATTCGTATCGCCGGCAATAGCCAACAAACGTTCGAAGGCGAACTGCCCCGGTTCGAAAACCGTATATTTAGTATATAATAATGTATAGGCCGTATCTGCATGTAAAGCGATCGTCCGATAAGTGGCGGTACTGGCAAACGAATCGATCATCAAAATACTACACCCCTCGACCTCACCGGGAATCTTTTCCGTTGCCAACAAGTAGATATTTTTTATCCGGTCACACAATCTCAACGCTCTTACGGTTTGCCCGGCTTGAGGTAAAGAGAGGAACGGAATAAAACAATTTATCATTTTCATAATGTAATTAGTTGATACCGGAACAAAAATAAGGATAAAATATGAGCTTTTGCCGGAAGAGAAAAGTATCTTTGTAAGTATATCAAAAATAAAACAAATGAAACACCAGATAATACTACTTGGAAAAGACATAACTTCGGTCTATCACGGCATCAAAGAGTTCGGGGCAGATCATATTCACCTGCTCTACACGGATGCCACCGATCATATCGAAACACCCATGTACCCGCTGTTGCCTACGAGCATCCGATGCAACCGCTACAAAACTGAACCTTACAATGGGAACAACGTGATCGAAGTTTGCCGCCAGATTCACCAAAAGTATCAGGGGGAGTTTACCTATAACCTTTCCGAAGGAACGAAGGTCATGGCATTCGCCGCTTTCACCGTTGCCAAAGAATCAGGAGCCGATGCTTTCTATCTGACACAACACGGCGAAGTCGTCCATCTCAGCCACTTTGAGAACCATCCGCTACAAACGACACTCAATAATGATGAAATTCTCAGCCTGAGCGGAAATACCCTCACTACTTATCACGATGCAAAGGGACTAAGCGACGGAGATGTCAAAGCCTCCATGCGTATCAAACAATTCATCGAACAGTATCCGCAGGAACACGCCCGCATCCAAAAGTTCTTTAGTATATTCTGCAAGCGCCAACTCAACCGTTTGCCAGCCTCCAAAATCTTTGCCAACAATCTGCGGTTCAAGCAAAGGAACGGTTCCATCCTGATCACTTTAAGAGAATATGTCTTACTCCGCCTTCATCAAAGCAATGCGATCCAGCTCTATTTTGAAGGACGTTGGTGGGAAACGCTGGTTGCCAACCAGGTCCGTAACTGGAGCATGCATCAGGAGAACTCGCCTGAAGTATGGCGTAGCGTCATTTTCCAGACAAACGAAAAAGACACACATCCGAAAAACGAGGTCGACGTATTATTGAACAACCAACAGAAACTGGTCTTTATCGAATGCAAGTCCGGCAATGTCACACAAAACGATATTTATAAAATAGACGCGGTGCGGGAAACATACGGCGGCGACATATCGCAAGCCGTACTCGCCAGTTACTATCCAGTGGAAAAAAGTTTGCAAGACAAATGCAAAGATTTGCAGATACATCTCTTCGCCCCAAACTTCCTTACCGAGCGAAGTAACTATTTAAACAAAATGCCAGCCTGGTTAGACAAGCTAGCAGATGATCTTCAATTATAAACAACACAATAGGGTCTTATTTGCCGGATTCGAAGATAAGGCCTTTCGTTTGTTTTCTTTCGAGAGACGACGGGGTGAGCAAAATACGGCCTTTACTTTCCACACGCGCCGATAGGCTTTTCAATCCGCTTATCTGCGAAAGCGCCTCACTTAGCAACATCTCGTTCGTATCTCCAAAGGGCAGCAAATCATTTCCTATAACCAGTTCCTCAATCTTTACATCCGGTTCAAAACCGTTTGCATAGTCAGCCTCGTGATTGGCATTATAAATGCGTAATGTAATCGGATGTAACAGCCAATCATATTCTTCCCTGGTTCCGAAAGTGTTGCTACCAACCCGTTTGCCAATCGTTTTTTCACCTATGACCATGATATTACTACGGGTAAGATAAGGAATCAGACAGTTGATCACGGCTTCCGAAGCAGATGCGGTCACACTTCCCGTCAGCACGTAAATGCGTCTCAAATCCAGGTTGGCATTCCCCATTTCAGCATTCTTTTTCAACAACAAGGCTTCATCATTCTTTGATTGCTTTTCATTATACTCCATGATGCAGAAAGTCTTGCCCAAAGCATCGGCCGGAGCCAGAAGAGAGGTCATCAACTGCGCACAAGTGACCAGCCCTCCCTGGTTATATCGCAAATCCAATACAAATTCACTCACATTTTCAGCCTTAAACTCCGCAAAGACTTGCTTCATCTGGTCATCATAGATTGTACTTTCATCGTCCGGACCGGAAGAAAAACTGTTGTAAACCAAATAACCAACCTTCTTGTCCCCCACCGTATAAACAGAATCTTTCAGAAAAGGTGTGTCTTCCACTGCCCGGGAAGCGGCAACCGAAATAGTTTTTTTCTTATTAAAAGTGATCTCATTACCTTTCCTTACCGCATCTGCCAATAAAAAAGTAGTTTCACTTCCGCTATAAAAAGCAGACAAGTTCGTCACGTTCGGAGTCTCACTACCGACGGCAATAATCCAGTCACCCCGTTCCAGTCCGGCCTCAGCAGCAGGAGAACCGGGCAAGACATATAAAACCCAGGCATAATAAAGGTTACCGTTTTTATATGATGCAAACTCAAAACCATACGAGTCGGCTGCCATAACAGACTTCGTCTCTTCTTCCTTTTTCTCTATCCGGGAAAAAGTGAGCCATCCGTCTCCGTATTTTACACCATCCTGATCAGACAACAATGAATCGAAAAACTTGTCTGGAGATAACGAGAAGTTCAAGTTTCCTTTGTCAGGCACATCCTCGTTCCATAAATAGTAATCCGTCATGACCTTATAGATCCAATCATTCGTACCCTCGTCGGAGAGATCCGGAACCTTATCATCCGTCGTACAAGACGGTACAAGCAAAAGGACAGCCAGCAATCCCATGAGGACGGCAAACGTCGTTTTCTCTAAAGCAAACTTCTGTTTCATTGTCATATCTGTATTATATTGAAAAAATAACCGCGCAATTTCCAAACGGAAACTACGCGGCTTTTATTGGAAAAACTTACGTTTTTATTATTCACCTAACAGTATTTCCAGGATCTGAACAGCAGCTTTCGCCACAGAAGTACCCGGACCGAAGATGGCAGCAACGCCTGCTTTATACAAGAAGTCATAATCCTGTGCAGGGATAACGCCACCAGCGATCACGATGATATCTTCGCGTCCTAATTTCTTCAGTTCTTCAATAACCTGCGGAACCAAAGTCTTGTGTCCGGCAGCCAAAGAAGAAACACCCATTACGTGAACGTCGTTTTCCACAGCCTGGCGGGCAGCTTCGGCCGGAGTCTGGAACAACGGTCCCATATCCACGTCGAAACCACAGTCAGCATAACCTGTAGCAACAACTTTAGCACCACGGTCGTGTCCGTCCTGACCCATCTTAGCGATCATGATACGCGGCTGGCGACCTTCTTTCTTAGCAAACTCGGCAGTCAGCTCACAAGCCTTCTGGAAGTCTGCATCTTTCTTAGTTTCTGATGAATACACGCCTGATATAGTTCTGATGATTGCTTTATAACGACCTACTACAACTTCGCAAGCATCGGAGATTTCTCCCAGTGATGCACGCAAGCCGGCTGCTTTGACAGCCAATTCCAGCAAGTTGCCTTTCTTCATACGAACACACTCTGTAATGTCGGCCAATGCTTTCTGTACGGCTTCTTCATCACGGTTGGCACGCAATTCTTTCAACAGTTCGATCTGTTCGTTACGAACGGCAGTATTATCGATTTCAAGGATATCGATCGGATCTTCTTTCGGCAGACGATATTTGTTCACCCCTACGATTGTCTGGATACCAGAGTCGATACGAGCCTGGGTACGGGCAGCAGCCTCTTCAATGCGCATCTTAGGCAGACCGGTTTCGATAGCTTTCGCCATACCACCCATGCTTTCGATTTCCTGGATCAAGGCCCAACCTTTATGAACCAGTTCGTTTGTCAGAGATTCCACGTAATAAGAACCTGCCCACGGGTCGATTTCCTTACAGATCTTCGTTTCTTCCTGGATATAAATCTGGGTATTACGGGCGATACGTGCAGAGAAGTCTGTCGGCAATGCGATAGCTTCGTCCAATGCATTCGTATGCAAAGACTGTGTGTGGCCCAAAGCAGCAGCCATAGCCTCGATACAAGTACGGCCAACGTTGTTGAACGGGTCCTGTTCGGTCAGTGACCAACCAGAAGTCTGGCAGTGAGTACGCAAAGCCAAAGATTTCGGATTCTTGGCCCCGAAGCTCTTCACGATCTTCGCCCACAACATACGTGCAGCACGCATCTTGGCGATTTCCATGAAGTGGTTCACACCAATTGCCCAGAAGAATGACAGACGCGGAGCAAAAGCATCGATGTCGATACCTGCGTTCACACCGGCACGAAGATATTCCAGACCATCACAAAGCGTATAAGCCATTTCGATATCGGCTGTCGCCCCAGCTTCCTGCATATGATAGCCGGAGATGGAGATGGAGTTGAACTTCGGCATCTTCTGAGAAGTATATTCGAAAATATCGGCGATGATACGCATGGAGAATTCAGGCGGGTAGATATAGGTGTTACGCACCATGAATTCTTTCAGGATATCGTTCTGGATCGTACCGGCCATTTCTTCCAACTTGGCGCCCTGTTCCAAACCGGCATTGATATAGAATGCCAATACAGGAAGAACACCACCATTCATGGTCATAGAAACAGACATCTTGTTCAAAGGAATACCGGCAAACAGAACTTTCATGTTTTCCAGCGAACAGATAGACACACCGGCTTTACCGACGTCACCTACCACACGTTCATTGTCGGCATCATAACCACGGTGTGTCGGAAGGTCGAAAGCGACAGACAAACCTTTTTGGCCGGAAGCCAGGTTACGACGGTAGAATGCGTTGGACTCTTCAGCAGTAGAGAAACCTGCATACTGGCGGATCGTCCAAGGACGCATAGCGTACATGCCGCTATACGGACCACGCAGATAAGGAGGCAGACCGGAAGCATAGTTCAAGTGTTCCATTCCTTCCAGGTCTTCTTTAGTATATACGGGTTTCACCTCGATGTGCTCGGGTGTTTTCCAATTGGCCTCGATGCCATTGGCTTTAGCCCATTCGGCAGCGTTAGTAGCTGCAAAACCGGCATTCTTTATATCTATGTTTTTAAAATTTGGTCTCATAATTATTTCTACTTAAGCGATTCCTAATTTTACGTTGAAAGCTTTCAATGTTTCAAGCACGTTGCTCTTTACATTTACATATTGGTCGATGCCTACTGCTTTCAGATCCTCCATGCAAGCAGGCATACCGGCTACAACAAATTCTGCTCTTC
>ENA-ORNK01000140-ORNK01000140.1-human-gut-metagenome-genome-assembly--contig:-NODE-140-length-107224-cov-21.444877_pt1 | contig 107224 bp, 76 predicted proteins | sample MGYA00242115_ERZ509022 | MGnify/ENA primary metagenome ERZ509022 (study PRJEB26280, sample SAMEA2338690) | human gut metagenome | biome: human gut; feature: human-associated habitat; material...
CGGGAGCGGGGCGCTGCGGGACGGTGGGCGGCGCGGGCAGGGCGGCTGCCATTTCTACGGTTTCCGCCGTGTTTCTGAACCAGGTGCTGCGGACGTAAACGCCGCCGATGACGAGAAGGTGAAGAAGAAGAAGGACGACGAGCCAGCGCACGACGGTGCTGCTGGGCGCGTCATCTTCAAATTCGGAGACGCGGGCGCGGTATTTGCTGAGTTTGGCGCGGAGTACGGTGCCCATTTTGCGTTTCGGACGGGTGCGTCCGGTCGGATTGTGATCAGGTGTCTTGGTCGTTTTCATGATGGTCGTTTTCTGGTGAATTGTCAGGAAAGGGGGGGAAGGGCGTTCACCGCGTCCCTGAAGGCCTGGCCGCGCTGAACATAACCGGTGAACATGTCAAAGGAAGAAGTGCCGGGAGAGAACAGGACGGTGTCTCCCGGCCGGGCGAGAGAGCGTGCCTTCGCCACGCAGGCCTCTACATCTGCGGCTTTTTCCGTGGGGACCGCGGGGGAAAAAGCGTGCTGGAGCTGGTCCGCAATCTGGCCGAATACCACGCAGGCGTGCACTTTTTCTTTCAGCATGGGCCGCAGGGGTACGTAATCCAGCCCCTTGTCCTTGCCTCCGGCAATCAGGATGACGGGGGAATGTTGTGATTTCAGAGCCGCTTCCAGCGCATGCAGATTCGTGGCTTTGGAATCGTTCAGCCACAGCACGCCGTCCAGTGTGCGGACGGTTTCGCAGCGGTGGCCGGGGGGCGCGAACTCCTTCAGTACTTCTGCGGCTGTTTCTGCGGGAATGCCCAGGTGGCGGCATGCCAGGACGGCGGCCATGGCGTTTTCCGCATTATGGCGCTGGTTCAGGGCGGTCCCTTCCAGGTTCAGCAGGGGAGCGCCGCCCTCCAGGATCAACGGTTCGCGGTAATAAAGATCAGCCGCCGGATCTTCCGGGCTGAAGGTGAGCACGGAGGCTTTCAGGTGCGGAAGCCGTTCCCCGGAGCGAACGACGGCCAGGTCTTTTTCCGTCTGGTTGTCGAAGATATGGAGTTTGGCGCGGTGGTAATCCTCCACGGATTTGTAGCGGTCCATGTGGTCCGGCGCAAAATTGAGCCATACGGCCACATCCGGGTGAAAATCGCGGATGGTTTCCAACTGGAAGGAGCTGACCTCCAGTGCCAGCACGTCCGGCACGGAATCCCGGAGCAGGATTTCCGCTACCGGCACGCCGTAATTGCCGCAGGCAACGGCGGTCTTTCCGGCGCGCAGCAAAATCTTTTCCACCAGGGATGTGGTGGTGGTTTTGCCGTTGGTTCCGGTGATGGCGATGATGCGGCCATGGTAAAAGCGGCATGCCAGCTCCATTTCACCGATGGTTTCCACGCCTTCCCGTCCAAAGGATTTGACAAAGGGGCTATCCGTCTCAATGCCGGGGGAGATGACCACCATATCCGCATGAAAGGCGCGTCCGTCTTCCTCTGTGGCGGCGGTATGCAGGGGAATGTCTTCCGGCCATCCGTCAATGGAGGAGGAAGCGTCAAACACGCATACCCGTGCGCCATGCTTTATGGCGAGGCGCGCCGCGGCGCGTCCGCTTCTTCCCGCTCCCAGAACGGCGATGTTGAGGTTATTGAGCTGCATGTTCGTGGTTTGTCAGGCGGTGGTAATCAGAAAAAGGCCCAGGAAAGCCAGCAGGAGGCTGATCATCCAGAAGCGGGCAATCACCTGCGTTTCCTTCCAGCCTTTGAGTTCAAAATGGTGGTGGATGGGAGCCATGGCGAAGATGCGTTTGCCGTGGCGCAGCTTGTAGCTGCCTACCTGCAGCACGACGGACGCGGCCTCCATGACGAAGACGCCCCCGATGACGATAAAGAGAAGCTCCTGCGCCGTGCAGACGGCAGCCATGCCGAACGCTCCGCCCAGGGCCAGGGAGCCGGTGTCTCCCATAAATACCCTGGCCGGGTAGCAATTGTGCCACAGGAAGCCCAGACAGGCCCCTACCAGGGCCATCATGAAGACGCTGATTTCTCCCGCGCCGGGGTGGAAGGGAATATCCAGGGAATCAGCCGTCAGCCAGCTTCCGCAGAGGACGGCAATGATGGCGTAAGTAATGCCCGTGGCGACGGAGCAGCCGGAGGCGAGGCCGTCCAGGCCGTCTGTCAGGTTCACCGCATTGGAGGCGGACATGACCACCACGACGCCGAAAGGAATATAAACGAACCATGGCAGGTTCACCTGGCCATAGAACGGAATGAACAGGGAGGATATGTAGTCGTGAAGTTCCACGCGGGGACTGCCTTCCGGGTACAGGTACAGGAAGGTGACGCCGGCCAGGCCGGCCAGGAACTGGACGAGGAGTTTTTTACGTGCGGAAATGCCGTCCGAGGTTTTTTTCGCCACCTTCAGGTAATCGTCCCGGAATCCCAGCAGGCCCAGCGCCAGGGTGACGATCAGGCAGGCAATGATAAAGGGATTGCCCATTCTGGCGCACAACAGGGTAGCCGCCGTCATGGACCCTACGATCAGCACGCCGCCCATGGTGGGCGTTCCCGCCTTGGCCCCGTGGAGTTCCGCCAGCTTGTGCACCTCTTCTGCCGTCCTGATGGGCTGGCCGATTTTCAGGGAAATCAGCGCCCGGATGACCCGCGGGGCGAATATCATGGTCAGGGCAAAGGAAACCAGGCAGGCCAGGAGGGCCCTCCCTGCCGGTTCTGCAAATGCCCCCGAGGGGCTGAACTGTTCAATAACGGAATGCATAAAATTTACTGTGGCGGAAAGGTGAGGTTCATGACTTGCTCCATCCGGGCGAGGCGGCTGCCTTTGAAGAGGACGATGTCTCCCGGCGTCGTATGGCTGCGGAGCCATTCTGCCGCTTCCTCCGCAGAGCCGAAATGCAGGCTTTGAGTGAAGGCGTTCGGAGAAATAGCGTCCGTAATCCGGGCGGCATCCGTTCCCACGCTGACGACGCAGTCAAGACGGAGCTCTTCCGCCGTGCGGCCCACCAGAACGTGCCCTTCCTCGGAAAACGCGCCCAGTTCCCCCATTCTGCCCAGCACCGCAAAGCGTCTGCCGGTGCAGGAAAGCCCCGCTACGGTATGCAGGGCGGCCTGCATGGAATCCGGGTTGGCATTGTAGGTGTCATCCACTACCAGAATGCCGTTGATCCGGGTGCAGTGAAGCCTGCCGCCCGTGAGCCGCGCCTGATTGAGGCCGGAGGCGATTTGCTCTTTCGCAAGACCTGCCGCCCAGCCGGCGGCGGCGGCCAGAAGCGCATTGGTTACCATGTGCCGGCCGTGGACGGGCAATTCCACCTCTTCCCGGCAGAAATCCGGGATGGAAAGGATGAAGCGTGTCCCGTTCTCGGTAGAGACGGGATTTTCCGCGCGAACGGTTCCGGCGCCAATGCCGCAGTCAATACAGGCGGCGCGGGTGGATTGACGGATCATATCCGCATAATCGCAGTCCGCCGGAAAAATCATGAAGCCGTCTTCCGGCAGGCAGCGTGCCAACGTGCATTTTTCCCGGGCGATGTTTTCCCGCGAACCCAGATATTCCATGTGGGAGGTGCCGATGCTGGTGATGATGCCGATTTTCGGGCGCGTCATTTCACACAGGGGAGCCAGTTCCCCGGAGTGGTTCATGCCCATTTCCCATACGGCGGCTTCGTCGGACGGGGTGGCCCGGAGGATGCTGAGGGGGACGCCGATGTGGTTGTTCAGGTTGCCCTGCGTGGCGATGGTGCGGAACCCCTGTGAAAGAACGGAGGCCGTCAGATCCTTGGTAGAGGTTTTTCCGTTGGAGCCGGTCAGGCCGATGACGGTGAGGGTAAGCTCTGAACGCCACCAGGAGGCCAGCTTCTGAAGGGCTTCCAGCGTGTCTTCCACCAGAATGACGGCGCAGGAGGGGTCCATGCCTTCCTCCACACGGCTGACGACGACGGCGGCCGCAGTACGGGATGCCTCCGGGGCAAACAGGTTTCCGTCAAATTTTTCTCCCCCCAGCGCGAAGAAAACGGCATGGGGCGGCAAATGGCGGCTGTCCGTGCACACGCCGCCGGAAGCGACCCTGTCGAAGGGGCCGCTGACCAGTTTTCCGCCGATGACGTTGCTGATGCCGTGTGCCGTGAGGGAAATCATGAAAGAAAGACGGAATAACGTGTTATGCCTGGGGGAATTCTTCCCGTTCCTTGATGAACATGTTGCGGCGCACTTCCTTGGCATCGCTGAAATCAATGCGGCCGGTGGAAAGTTCCTGGTAATTTTCATGGCCCTTGCCCGCAATGAGGACGATGTCCCCCAGACGGGCCTGCTCGATGGCCGTGGCAATGGCTCTGGCCCGGTCCGGGATGATGGCGTATCTGCCTTCCGGCATGCCCGCCGCAATCTGGCTGATGATGGAGAGGGGTTCCTCGCTTCTGGGATTGTCGGAGGTGACGATGCAGGCGTCTGACAGGCGCGCGGCAGCGGCTCCCATCAGGGGGCGTTTTCCCCTGTCCCGGTCCCCACCGCAGCCGAACACGGTAATCAGGCGGCGGGAGCACAGTTCCTTGAGCGTCTTGCAGACGTTTTCCAGGGCGTCCGGCGTGTGGGCGTAGTCAATGAAAATCTGGGCGCCTCCGGGGTGGGTGAACAGTTCCAGCCTGCCGGGGACCTGCGGAATATTCTGAAGGTTCGCAATGGCGTCCCGCACGGGGATGCCGGCGCAAATGACGGCGGCCAGCGCGGCCAGGCTGTTGTACATGTTGAACTTGCCGATCAGGGGGACACGGACCAGGTAGCTTTTCCCCTTGTATTCCAATTCGTACTCGCTGCCTTTGGCGGTGGCGTGGTGCACCAGCATGCGGAAATCCGTCCCCAGGGCGGACCCGTAGGTCTTTACGGTCATGCGGCCGGAAAACATTTCCGCCAGTCGGCGGCCGTAAGCGTCGTCGATGTTGATGACGGCCACGGGTTTTCGCCGGGATTTGGTGTCCTGTGCCATCTGTTCGAACAATTTCGCCTTGGCCTGGAAATAATTCTCCATGGTGTGATGGTAGTCCAGGTGGTCCTGGGTCAGATTGGTGAAAATGCCCACGTTGAAATTGATGCCGGCCACGCGTTCCTGGTCCAGCGCGTGGGAAGAGACCTCCATGGAGACGCCGCGGCAGCCGTTTTCATACATTTCCTTCAGCAGGTGTTCCAGTTCCAGCGGTCCGGGCGTGGTATGGGTGGAAGGAGTGATTTCCTCCCCGTTGTCATAGGCGATGGTGCCGATCAATCCAGCGCGCAGCCAGGACTGCTTGAGCAGGGAATGGGCGATGTAGGCCGTTGTGGTTTTTCCGTTCGTCCCCGTCACGCCGATCATGGTCATGTGGCGGGAAGGGCGTCCGTTCCAGGCCGCGCCCATCAGGCTGACGGCCAGGCGGGAGTCGTTCACCTCCACCCAGCTGACTCCGGCTTCCCTGGCTTCCTGCGTGCAGGGCATTTCCGCGACGACGGCGCAGGCTCCGCGGCGAATGGCCTCCGGGATGAATTCATGGCCGTCCGCCCGGGTTCCCTTCAGGGCAATGTAGCAGGAACCGGGCAGAATGCGCCGGCTGTCGCATTCCAGATGGGAGATTTTCACCTGGGGGGAGCCGGTGAGCGTATGGGAGGGAAGGTCTTTGAGTAAGGTAAGTAGCTTCATGACGGGATTATCTGCGCGGCGGTTTGGATGAGGTGGAAGAGGCCTGGGCACGGGAGGCTTTTTTATTTGCCTCTGCGGAAGGGACGTTCTTAGGAATGTTCATGGCGGCCGCCAGGCGGGTGGCCAGTTTCTGGAAGACCGGGGCGCATACGGTTCCGCCTCCGGGATGGCAATGCTTGGAAGTGGGGTCGTCAATGACGACAAGGCAGACGAAGGCCGGGTCCTCCACCGGGAGCATTCCTACAAAGGAGACGGTGTAGCGGTTTTCAAAATAGCCGCCTGTAGGCTTCACCTTGTGGGCGGTTCCGGTTTTGCCTCCCACGTTATAGCCTTCAACCCGCGCTCTTTTGGCGGTCCCGTCCAGATCCGTAACGTGGAACAGGGCGTTCCGAAGGTCCCGGGCCGTCTTGACGCTCATGACCCGGCATACCTCCACGGGGGGGGAAGGCTGGAAGTTCCTGTCATCCACATAAATGCCGTCAACCAGCCGGGGGCGCATGCGCACGCCGTCATTGGCTATGGCGGCATAAGCCATGGCGACCTGCAGGGGGGACACCATCAGGGAGTAGCCGAAGCTGATGCGGGAAAAGTTGACAAAATTGCTGCCGTCCTGGCACTGGCTGTTGGTTTCCCCCGGCAGGTCGATACCCGTTTTGGAGGAAAATCCGTACAGGTCAAAGTATTTTTTATACGTGGGCCAACCCGATTTCAGTGCAATGCGGAAGGCGCCCGGGTTGCTGGATTTTTTCAGCACGCCCGCTACGGTCAGGCCGCCATAGGAACGGGGGGCGTCCGTGACGGGGCGGGAACCGGGCACCGGATAAGGGGTGCAGTTGATCATGGTGTCGAACGTGGCCTTTCCGCTGTCCACGGCGGATGTGACGGAAACTATTTTAAAAGTGGAACCGGGTTCGTACAGGGACTGCACGGCGAAATGGTAGGCGCCTTCCTGAAGGCCCTCGCGCGTATTTAAATTATAGTGGGGCCGGCTGGCCATCGCCAGAATGCTGCCGGTCTTGGGTTCCACCACAATAATGCAGCCGCGGGGTTTGTGGGTCTGGTCCGTGTAAAAAGAGATGGCGGCGTCCAGCTCCTCCTCCACGATCGTCTGGTATTCCATGTTTACCGTCAGGCGCACGTTCAGCCCGTCCACGGCATCCTTGAAGCGGGAATCCGCGGAGGGAATGATGCGCCCGCGGCTGTCTTTCCGGTATTCCCTGATGCCGTTGTGGCCCAGCAGCTGGTCGTCCAGCTGCTTTTCAAGGCCGGAAAGGGCTATGGGCCGGGGGCCGCTGTCCTTCGTCTGGGCGATGTAGCCCAGAATATGCACCATGCATTCCGGCACGGAATAGACGCGTTTGGAGGAGGTCTCAAAACGGAACCCCTGGACGCGGGCGTTCTGGATAGCCTGCCGCAGCAGTTCCGCTTTTTCCTCGGACAGGTTTTTGGCAATGACGATGCGCTTCTTGGGAATCGCCCCGTCTTTTTCCACCGTGTTGATGATGTCCTGCACGCTCATGTCCGGCAGGAAAGGGGCAATCACTTTGGCGGCGTATTCCAGGTGCGCCTGCACGTATTCTTTCACCATCTCCGGCTCATAAAGCTCTTCCAGCTTTTTTCTGGCCATATCTACCCCTTCCGGTCCGTCTTCAGGCTCTTCCAGCAGGATTTTCGCCAGATTATGTTCCTTGCTGCCGTCCTTTTTGCTGGCGGCCTGGCCCAGAATCTTGCTACGGAAGCCGGAAACGAGCTTTTCCTTTTCCTTATCCGTTGCGGCTTTCTCCCAGAACGGGGAATGGACGGCCTTGGAATAGGCCAGAGCCCAGCTGATGGTCTTGGGGTCGTTCAGATGATAGCCGTCCGCAATCAGCTCGGAGCTCTGCATGTTGCTGGTGAGGATTTCCTCATTGGCGTCCATGATGCGGCCGCGCTGGGGCAAAAGAACCTCCCGTTCAATAATGCCGCCGCTGGAAACGCCGCTCGTTTTCCGGGGGGAAACCAGCTGGAGATTGACCAGCGACAACATCAGCCAGATGACCGCCGCGCCCGCCAGGCCGCACAGGACGAGGCTTCTTCTGGCAAATCTGGACTTCGTGATCGTGATCATGAACGGCTCAACGCAGTTAATGGCCTGCCGCAGCGATGCGGGAGGCGTTTTCGGAAGAAATGTATTCTACGGCTGAGGGCTCGATAGGCTGCAGGTTGGACTTGTCCTGGGCCAGCCTGTCGCGGATGGCCCAGCGGCTGGTCAGGGAGGAAGTCTTGGAACGGTAATATTCCTTTGTGAGTTCGCAGGAGGCGATCTCTTCGTTCATTTGCTTGATGTCGCGCGCGACCTGGATCTGGTCGTTTTTCAGCACGGCATAAGTGATGCCCGCTCCGCAGGTGAGGGCGGCGAAGGCAATGAGCCACATGATCATGCTCACGCTGATCTGGTGGCCGGTGAAACGCTGTTTGAATCTTTTCATGGCGGTGGCGGAAGAGAGATGGTCAGATGATTTTTTCCACGCCGCGCAACTTGGCGCTGCGGGAACGGGGGTTGGTTGAAAGTTCTTCTTCTCCCGCAGTGACGGGTTTGCGGGAAAGCGGGCGGAAGCAGTAATCCGGGTTGGGACGGGGTGCCGGCCATTCCGGGCGGTCTATTTCCGGACGGCTCCGGAGGTCGAAGAACTGCTTGACCCTGCGGTCTTCCAGGCTGTGGAAGGTGATGACGGCCATGCGCCCCCCCTGCCCGAGCAGACGCACGGAGGAATCCAGCAGAGCGTCCAGGGCATCCAGCTCGCCGTTGACCGCTATTCTCAGGGCCTGGAACGTGCGGGTGCCGGGGTGCTGCCTTCCTTTGCGCGGCAGGACGGATTCCACGATGCGGGCAAGCTGTGCGGTCGTGGTGATGGGTGCCTGGGCACGGGCTTTCACCATGGCGCGGGCAATGGCGCGGGAAGCGCGTTCCTCGCCGAATTGCCAGAGGATATTTGCGATTTCTTCTTCCGGGGCCTCATTCACCAGGTTCCGGGCAGAGAGAGCGGCGCGGGTATCCATCCGCATGTCCAGAGGGCCGTCTTCCCTAAAGGAAAAGCCGCGGGAGGCGGTGTCAAGCTGGTGGGAGGAAACGCCCAGGTCCGCCAGCAGCCCGTCCACCCGGGAAACCCCCTGCTGGGAAAGAATGCTTTCCACGTCCTGGAAGTTGCCGGCGAGGACTTTGAAACGGGAACCGAAGCGCGCCAGCCTGAGCATGGCGGCGCGGCGGGCGTCCGCATCGCGGTCAATGCCCCAGACAGTGGCTCCCTGCTCCAGCAGAAGTTCCGTATGGCCGCCTCCGCCAAGCGTGCAGTCCACGATGAATTTGCCGGGTCCTGCCTTCAGCATGTCCACCGTCTCATGCAGCAGCACGGTAATGTGCCGGAAGCCGTTTCCGGAGTCTGCCCCGTCCGCTTCCGCATCAACGGCGGCAGCGGCGTCATCCCCCAGTTCGGAAATCAGGGCGTCTACCCTGGCCGCGGCTTCCCGGGCTTTCAGGGCTTCCGTGTGGTACGCGTCTTCCCAGTTCATGGAGGGGGCCAGCGCCTTCCAGGAGCAGACCAGTTCATCCACTCCTTTTTCCTCCGTCAGCTCCGCAATCACATGCACATGGTTGCGGCAGACGCTCCACGCCAGCACGCGGCAGGACGTTTCTTCCGCGAGCCCGTTTGCCAGGGCCTGCACCTCCTCCGTGCGGACGTGCGTACCCGCGCCCGCGCGTAAAGAAAGCTCAATATGGTCGTCAAAAGCCCGGGTCAGGCCGGAAGACAATGCGCCCAGCTTGCCATAGGCGCCCTTTTGCCCGGCCAGGGACATCTCCGCCATGAGGCGTGCCTTTTCCTGCTGCCAGGCAACCATATCCTGCGCCGGAAGGGCATCGTGCCCCCAGAAAACGATGGAATAAGCCGTGAGTTCCGCATGCAGCCCGGTTCTGGCGCCGACGCCCAGGCCGGAAGCAAGCCAGCCCGGGCGCAATGCAAGCGTTGCGCAGGGGCGTGCCTGGGGATTGGGCGTAATGGAGGAGTCTGGGGGCATGAAGGAAAGCTAGAGAATGCCGTAGGATTGGTTGATGTCGGAGATGCTGGCGTTTTCACGCCGGGAAACTTCTTCGTAGAGAGAGGGTTCCCACAATTCGAAATATCCTCTCCGTGCGGCGAGCCGGACGGAGGAACTGAGCTGTGCGTGTTCGCACATTTGTTTGGGTATCAGCAGCTTGCCTTGGGCGTTGATGACAGCCTCCACACAGTTGGCGTATAATTTGCCGATGAACAGGTCGATTTGCGCTTCCGTGTAGCCGGGCGTTGTTTCTATCTTGTCAATGAGTTGCTGGAATTTTTCCCGCGTATAGGCTTTGACGGTCGGCAAATCAAGACGCCGGCCGGATAACAGGAGCAGGGCGCAACCTTCGGAGGGCCTCCATTCGGCCGGAATGGCAATCCGGTTTTTGGGGTCCAGCTTGTGCGTGTATGCACCAAAAAGGTTGTCTGATACACTGCTCATCGCATGCAAGTACACTACGTAGTGACTTCAATACACTTTAATGCACCTGAAATGTCAACCCCGTACTGGAAAAAAGTATTTTTTCATGTGCCCATGTCATAAAAAAAGCATGGATACGTTCTTGCTCCCTTCCGGGGGCGGTATTATATTCCGCGCATGATGCAGTTTTGCGTGTTGGGCAGCGGCAGCGGGGGAAATGCCACCATTGTCAGGGCGGGGGAAACCGTCCTGCTGGTGGATGCCGGGTTCAGCGCCGCCAGGCTGCGGGATAAGATGAAGTCCGCCGGAGTGGAGCCGGATGAGCTGGACGCCATTCTGCTTACCCACGAACACGCGGACCACATGAAAGGCGTGCACCAGTTCACCAGAAAGCATGCCGTGCGTGTTTACGCCACCCGCCATACGGCCATGTGCGTCCAGGAAAAAGCGCCGGAGGCTCCCTGGGCCTATTTTGAAAAGGGGCAGTCTTTCAGAATAGGGGATATCGTCATTACTCCCTTCCCCACTTACCATGACGCCGTGGACCCGGTGGGATTCAAATTTGAAACGGAGCGGTCCAGCCTGGGTTTCATTTCCGATACAGGGCAGGCTCCCGGCTGCATAGCGGAATACCTTGCCATGGTGGACAGCCTGGTGGTGGAATCAAACTATGATCCGGACATGCTGGCGGCCACTCCCAGAAGGCCCTGGCCGCTGAAGCAGCGCATCGCTTCTGCGCACGGTCATCTCTCCAATGGGCAGGCGTGCGACCTGCTGAGGCGGATTGCTCATGGAGCCTTGAAAAACGTGGTGCTGGCCCATCTGAGCGTAGAAAGCAATTCTCCGGCATTGGCAGAAAGCCTGATGCGTGATACCCTGCATGACATGGGGCTGGCTTCCACCTCCCTGTTCTGCGCCAGCCAGGACTCCTGCCTGCCGTGGATACGGGTCTGCTGAATATGCCTTTTTTCCTGTTCCTCCCGCCATGTTCCTCTCCACCTGTGAAATCATGAGCACGATTATTGGAGCCCTGGCGGGTTCCATCGCTTCCTCGCGGGTGAAAATGGATTTGTTCGGCGTGATTGTCTGCGGCACCTTGGCTGCGCTGGGCGGCGGAACCGTGCGCGACATCCTGCTGGACATACCGGTGTACTGGACGCTCCCCTCCGGGGAAATTTTTGTTCTGGCCTCCGTCGTCACCAGTCTGGCAACCTTTTATGTGGCCCAGAAATATCCGCCTCCCATGGGCACTATCCGCGTGGCGGATGCTATCGTTCTGGCCCTTTTCGGCATGATCGGCACGGAAAAATCCTATCTCCACGGCTATACGCCCACTGTTTCCGTGATGATGGGCATTTGTACCGGCGTGGCGGGCGGCCTGCTGCGCGACGTGCTTACCGGCAACGTTCCCTACGTGTTCCGTCCCGGAGAACTATACGCCACCGCGGCCCTGCTGGGAGGCGTGGCGTACGCGGTGCTTTACTATGCCGGAATTGATTCTTCCACCTGCTTCGTGACGGGCTTCATGGTCACGCTTTCCGTACGCCTGGCGGCCATCCGCTGGAACTGGAACCTGCCTTCCTACATTCCGTTATTCACCTCGGATGCGGAGCCGGAAGCCTTGGAGGAAGAGGAAAAGGAAATTTTTTCCAGGAAGCCCGGCGGCCGGTAATACGCGCTACTTGTGGAAACATCCTTCTATGCAATAAACGGAAAGCTTCTCCACCGTCCCGTCCCGTTCACAGCAGGAGCGCATGTTGCAATGCGGGCACAGCTCCCGCACATTTGTTACATCCAGGGTTCCCCGTTTTTCATGAAGGGAATAAAGGTACTTCAGGTATTTTCCTTCCGCGATACGGTGGTGGTTATCCTTTTCCTTTAATCCTTTCCATTCGTAAAGCCGTTTTCCCCCCTTGGAAGAATTGCAGGACTTGCATACCCTGACAACATTGTCCGTAATATCTTCTCCCCCGCAGGCGCGCGGCAGGATATGCTCCGTGGTCAAATCCTTGTTTCCGCCGCAATAAATACATTCCCCGGGATGTTCCCTTTCCCTGACCCATTCGCGTACGGAGGAAGACCAATGTATGGTCCCTGCGCAAAGATCCTTCCACTTGCTCATAATCATGCCGTAATGAGCCTTTCCAAAACCGGAGGAGGAGGCAATGATTTTGGCATATTGGTAATAAATGATCTGGCGGACGGATTTGACGGCGGGAAGAGGCATGATAAAAAGATAAGAGCTGTTTGTTGAATGGTTATGTCCGGATTTTCCGGAGCTTTATTTCCCCAGGCAGAAGGAGGAAAAAATAGCGCCCAGCACGTCTTCCGTATCCACGGCTCCGGTGATTTCCCCCAGGTGCGTCAGGGCCTCTCTCAGTTCCAGGGCTGTGAATTCCGGACTTTCCTGGCGGGAGATGGATTCCGAAGCCAGCCGGACATGCTCTCGGCAGAGGCCCAGTTCATGCTGGTGCCGGGCATTGATGACTACCAGGGAGCTGCCCGTTTCACCGGGCAGGGAGGAGGAAAAGGCCTGGATAATGGCTTCCTCCAATTCCTTTCTTCCTTCCCCGGTGGCGCAGGAAAACCGGATGCCGGGCACGGCCTTCCAGTCCGGATGGATTCCCAGGTCGCACTTGTTCAGAATGAGCAGCCGGGGCGCGGTGAGAACAGGGGCGGGGAAGTCTTTGATCCGGGGCGTGGAGGCATCCGCCACTTCCAGAACCAGATCCGCGGTTTCAAGCGCCCTGTTGGTGCGGGTAATGCCTGCCTGTTCAATGACGTCGGAAGATTCGCGGACGCCGGCCGTATCAATCAGCCGCAGGGCCAGCCCGGCCAGCTGAATGGATTCTTCCACCGTGTCCCGCGTGGTTCCGGCAATATTGCTGACAATGGCCCGGTCATATCCCAGCAGGGTATTCAGCAGGCTGGATTTTCCCACGTTGGGAGATCCGGCGATCGCCGTGCGGATGCCTTCCCGCAGCAGGCGTCCGCCTTCGGCAGTTTTGAGGAGAGTGTCCAGCTTTTCCTCCATGCTCCGGAGGCGCGCCAGCAGATCGGAGGCGGTGTCCGGGGAAATGTCTTCATCCGGAAAATCAATATAGGCCTCAATGTGGGCCAGCACATGAACTAGGTTGTCTTTCAGTTCGTCCACCTGGGCGCCGATGCCTCCGTCCAGCTGGGTTTGCGCGGCTTTCAGGGCCAGGTCGCTCCCGGCGGAAATCACATCCATTACGGCTTCCGCCTGGGTCAGGTCCATGCGCCCGTTCAGGAAGGCCCTTTTTGTAAATTCTCCCGGTTCCGCTGGGGAGGCCCCGCATTGGTAGAGGCGTTTCAGCAGGCGGTCCGTCACCAGCATGCCGCCATGGCAGGATATTTCCGCGGTATCTTCCCCCGTGTAACTGGCCGGGGCGGGGAACCAGGTGACAAGCGCCTGGTCAATGGCGGCTCCTTCCGCGTCCCGGATGCAAACCAGCGTCGCCCTGCGCGGCTGGAGGCGTTCCGTGAAGGCCGCAGGGGTGCATTGTTTCAGGATGTCCATGCAGCCGGAACCGCTCATGCGGATGACGGCGATGGCCCCCTGTCCTGCGGCGGTGGCCTGTGCGGCTATGGTGCGTTCCGGGTCAGTCATGGTTCTATGGATTCAAAAAAGCCGCCCCCGAGCAACTTGCCTCCGTCGTAAAAGGCGCAGACCTGTCCCACGGCCAGGGCCCGGAGGGGCGTGTCAAAGCCCAGGCGCACCTTTCCTTCTTCCAGATATTCGCAGGAGGCCCATTCCGCCTTGGCCCGGTAGCGGGGCTGGGCCATGACGCGGGCCGGCAGGGGAGCGAGCGTATTGGAAATGCCGCCGACCACGGCGCGGGATGCGTACAATCCCCGCGTGGACGCGTCTTCGTATCCCAGAATCAGGCGGTTGCGCTGGACATCCTTTCCCACCACCACATAGGCGACTCCCTCCCGCGGGGAGGCGACGCCGTGCCCTTTCCTCTGGCCCATGGTGAACAGATGCAGGCCGTTGTGCGTGCCGAGCGTCCGGCCTTCCGTGTCCACGATTTTGCCGGGCTTGTCCGGCAGGTAGTGGCGCAGGAAATCGCTCATCTTTACCTGGCCGATGAAACAGATGCCCTGGCTGTCTTTCTTGCGTGCCGTGGGGAGGCCGTATTTTTCCGCAAGAACGCGCACTTCCGGTTTCAGCAGATCCCCAAGGGGAAAGACGGCGCGGGCTATCTGGTCCGGGCGCATCAGGGACAGGAAGTAGGATTGGTCCTTGTTCGGGTCCCGCCCGCGCAGGATGAAAGCCCCTTGCGGCGTGTCCATCCTGCGGGCGTAATGGCCGGTGGCGACGTAGTCGAACCCCTGTTCCAGGGCATAATCCAGAAAGACGCCGAATTTCATTTCCCGGTTGCACAATACGTCCGGGTTGGGCGTATATCCGGCGCGGTAGCCTTCAATCAGATAATTCACGATGCGGGCGCGGTATTCGTCCACCAGGTCAATGACCCGGAATTCAATACCCGTTGTTTTGGCGACGGCCAGCGCGTCCTGAATGTCCTGTTCCCACGGGCATTCGCCGGGAATGCCTTCGTCATTCACCCAGTTTTTCATGTAGGCCCCCACTACGTCATGGCCCTGCTCCACGAGCAGGGCCGCTGCCACGGAGCTGTCCACTCCGCCTGATAAGCCTACAAGTATGCGTGCCACGATGCTGGAAAAGATATGGGGGTGATAAGGCGGACCGCTTTGAGAAAGGCTTTGCCGCCTGCCCCTGTAAACCAAAGATGTTTCCGTAAGCCAAGACAAAAAGCGCGGAAGACAGGCATCCTGATCCGGTTATTCGGCGGAGCTTTCGACAGATCTCTGGCTTTTAAGCGGGTGGCGTAAGCTCAATTTGCCATGCGCATCCTGTGTCCAAGGTTCGTTGCGGCATGCATCATGGATGGCGTCTGGCATTTTCCCCGTTGTGGGACGGTTCCGGATATTTACCGCCGTATGGACAAGGGTGAATGTTCCAGTTCTTCCATGATGCGTTCTGCAAGAGCCCGGGGAGAGTCGGAAGGGGAAGCCGGAAGTTTCCGAAGCCATTGTTCGCGTTTCAGCCAGGTGCGCTGCCGTTTGGCGTATTGCCGGGTGGCGAGGGCCAGTTGGCCCTGGCAGTTTTCACGGGAGATTTCCCCGCGCAGCATGCTTCGTATCAACGCCAGGCCCAGGGTGCGTTCCGCTGTGGCGGAGCATGGGCCGAGGGAAGCCGTTTCCTCCACGGCCCCCTCCTGCATCATGCGTGCGGCACGGTGGGCTATTCTTTCGTCCAGTTCAGGAACATCCCTGCTGATGACCCAGCCGGGCCCGCGCGGCGGGGTCAACCAGTTCCTCTTCCAGAAGGAAAGAGGTTTTCCTCCGGCAAGGACGATTTCCAGATTGCGTTCCACATAACGCCGGTTGGAGGCATCCGTCGAGGCCGCTCCTTCCGGATCCAGGGAAGAGAGTCTGGCGTATAGCGCTTCCGTGGAACAGTTCGCGAAAGCGGCGCGGAGAGCAGCGTCCCCCGGCGGCGCTTCCGACAGGCCGTGGGAGAGGAATTTGAAGTACAGGCCGGAACCGCCCGTGACGATGGCGATTTTTCCGCGTGCGTGAATTTCTTCCATGCAGCGCATGGCGCGGTGGTAGTGTTCCGTGGCATTCCAGTTCTTTTGGACCGGAATGATGGAAACCATGTGGTGGGGGACCCGTTCCCGGTCTGCCGGGGAAGGCGCCGCCGTCAGGATGGGCAGCTCCCGGTACACCTGGTAAGCGTCGGAACTGACGATTTCTGCGTCCAGCATCTCCGCCAGTTCCACGGCTACCGCGGATTTGCCCGATCCGGTGGGACCTGCCAGAAACAGGGTCATGGGAAGTGTTGCCTGATGGGGTGGAGAAGATTCAATCATCACGTGGAGTAATGGCGGATAAAGTTTGTTGTTCCTGTGAAGCCCTAAAAGCTGCTCCTGCTTAAAAGCTGTTGGAGGAAGCGGAAAAGCGGAGGCGAAATGGCTTCATATCCCAGGGCGTTGAGATGGAGGCCGTCCCAAGTATAAAGGCTGGCGTCTTTTCCCGGAAGGAAGAAATGGAGGGGGAGGACATGGACATTTTCTCCAAAGTCGTGTTGCAGCAGACAATTCCTGAAGGTTTCCATGCGCGACCCTTTTTGTGCGATGAGCGGGGGAATGACAATGATGGCGGTCGTTTCCGGGCTGTAAATCTCCCTGATTTTTTTGACGATGGCCACGTTTCCCTGAAAAGCCGTCCATCCCAGGCTTTTTTGTACTCCCAGATTGTTGACTCCCGAATACAGGACGATGATTCTGGGCGCCAGCGGGCTTGTCAGGCCGTCATTGAGGCGCCAGAGCAGGTTGCCCGTGGTCTCGCTCCTGGTTCCCAGGTTGAGGCATCCCAGAGGGGAAAACCAGGTTTCCCAGGAATGTTTCCCTTCTTTCAGCCAGAATTCCATGGTGGAGGAACCCAGGAACAACACGGGGGCATGGGGATTCAGCCGGGCATTGCGTTTGTCCTGCCGGTGTTTTTCCAGCAGGGCGCCCTGTTCCGGGGAATAGGGAAGGGGATGGACAGCCAAATGGTAGCGGTAGGCGTGTTTGGCGCACCAGACGGCGCCTAATGCGGCCGGAACGGTTAAAAGAAGAAAGAGGATACAGGCCTTAATTTTTTTTGGGAACATGGGTGATGCGGTCGTTGGCGACGTAGGGCAGGCAGGCCGGGAAGAATTTTCTCAGGAAAAGATAGAATGCGACGATCAGGAAAATGATGGCCGGTATTAATACAAAGGGAGCGAAAAAGGATTGTTTCCAGATGTGGGAGGGGATCAGCATGATCAAAGGATAATGAAGAACGAATATCAGGAAACAGGCGGGAGCATAGTTGGACAGCTTTCTGGCAACGGGAATTTTCTTTTCCAGCCAGATTCCAAGGGCCATGAGAAGAAGCGCCCCGAAGACTGGGCAGAGGGAATTCAAACGGACAGCCGGCCAGGAGATATTCCATACTCCATAGGATGCCAGTATTTTGTGCATGTTCCATTCCGGGTTATTCTGGCAAACGCTCAAGTAATTGGTGATGCTGAGCAGAAACCCGGTTCCTACGGCGAGCAGAACGAGGGGAGTAAAGGAATTTTTGTAAACGTGTTTTACTTCAGCCAGTTTGATGGAAGACAGGAAAAGGCCCAGACTGAACAGGGAGACAGTGGATGGAGCAAGGGTAATCTTGTTGGCCGGCACGGGGTATTGGAGCCAGTCCGTGCTGAAGCAGATCAGGATCAGGACAAAAACCGGATATTTCAATTTCAGCAGGATGGGGGAAATGAGGGAACAGAGAATGATATCCCTCAAAAACCATGTGGGAGGGGAAAAGGGTTCTCCCGTCAATCCATTGATGGAAAGAGGAATAAAATCGGGAGTGAAAAGGGAGCGGAAGCCTGCAAGGTTGCATAAGTATTCCGGCAGTCCCATATTCATGATTCCCGGATGGAGGAAAGAGATGACTATATTCCAGAACAGAAAGGGAATGAGAAGCGTATAACCCCGTTTGAACGCTTTGTTCCAGGAATTATTCCGGCCCATGAAATAGCCTGCCAGAATCAGGAAAAATGCCACGCGGCCGTTGAAAACCGGAAGCTGGAACAGGCTGGCGAAAGAGAAGGCCGGCGCGTGGACGCATACAATCAGGCATGCCGCGAGGAATCGGGATATGTCAATCCAATGTTCCCGGGATGAGGGTAATAAAATTGTAGGATTTTGCGGTGTCATGAAAGAGTCTGCCTTTGGAGCCCCCTGAGGCAGGCAGGGGAAATGCTCAAGGGCAGATGGCTTTTTGTGTTTCCCGGGGATGTTTGAGACGTTCGGGGAGCGGTTTATTTACTGCGGGATTTCCGATGGCCAGGCAGCCGGGAGGTACATCCCGGGTGACGACGGCTCCTGCGGCGACTACGGAACCGGAGCCGATGGTGACTCCTTTCAAGATGGTGGCCCTGGCGCCGATGAAGCATCCTTCCCCGATGGAAATGGGTTGTCCCTGTTCGGGCTGTCCCAGGGTTGATCCCCACCTGGCGCCGCTCCGGGGATAGTGCATGTCGTTGTCCAGAATCAGCGCGTCTGCTCCTATCAGCGTGTGGCGGCCGATGCGGATGCCGTTGACGCAGACCAGGGTGGCTCCGCTGATGCCGCAGCCGTCCTCCAGAATGATGCTTGCCTGATTGGAAAGGGCGGCCAGGCAGGTGTGATGGGAAAGTACCGGATTCATCCGGGTCAGGGAGTGGATGGTGACTCCGTTGCCGATGGTGATGGACGCTCCCGGGAATTTTTTAATGAGGGGAAATCCGGAAAGAATGATGCCTGTTCCGGTGCGCACCCCCCTGAGCCTGAGCAGCAGGCGGCCTATCCCGGAAAGCAGATGGATAAGGAATAATTTCATCAGCGTGGATACAGCATGGTATGATAACGTGACAGGCACCCGGTTACTGTCTGCTTTACGTCCAGCAGGCGACGGCATTCCTGATGCCGCTCCATTCCCATGGACATGGCTTTATCCAGGCTGACGGAAAGTTTCTGCGCGGCTTCCCTGACGGCGGCGCTGTTGCGGACAGGGACAATATAGCCGGATACGCCGTCCTGAACATATTGAGTCTGTCCGCCTTCTTCCGTGGTGATTACCGGAAGGCCCATGACTCTTGCCTCCTTCACGATGTTGGGGCAGCAATCCCCCAGGGTGGGATGCACCAGGAACCACGCCGTGGAAAGGTGCTGCTGAAGTTCTGCGCGGGAAATGCTGCCCAGCCAGTGGATATTGGGAGTGGACAGGGCTTCCAGCCTTTCCCTGAGGGCTCCGTTGCCCGCAATGAACAGCTGGACATGGGAAAGGGACGGATGCGTAAAGGCCTCCACCAGGTAGGAAATGCCCTTCAACTCGTAAATGGTTCCGGCAAAGAGGCAGGAAGGTTCCGGGGAAGGTTTTCTGGCAAGATGGTAAAAGGAAGGTTCCACGCCGTATTCCATGCAGGATAGACGGGCATGGGGGGCAATTTCCGCAACGCGGCCGCACGCCCAGGGGGATTCGCACGTGATAAGATCATAATGTTTGACGGCCATCCGTTCCCAGAGGGCCTGCATATGGAGGAGGAAGGCCTGCGGAGCGCGCTGGCAGTAGGCGGTGAGGGCTCCCTGGTAGGAAAGGAGCTTCTTTCCCCGGAAGGCAATCCCCGCCAGAGCGTAAGCCTGCTCCACGCCCCATACGTGCAGGAGGTCCGGCTGGATATCGTTCAGGGTCTTGCGTATTCTCCGGACGGTCAGGAAATGGGCCGTCAGGATATTCCTGCCCATGCTGCCCAGGGGAAGAATGTGGATGGTCTGGTTGCGCATCCGGATGGTTTCCGGGGCAGAAACGGCTTTGCTGAGGGTGATCCAGTGGATGTCAAAATCTTCCTGAGATTCCAGAGCATGAAAAAGGGAAAAAATCCAGGGAATCGTACGCCGGTCCTTATTACGGAAAGACGTCAGCAGCCGGCCCAGAGGGAGGTCCGCTGCTATGGCTAATACGGGACGGAGGCGTTTGATCGGCATGGATTGGAAAGAGGAGGCAAGGTTAGCAGGTGGGTAAATGCTCCCAGACGATGGAAGACGCGAACGGAGGCTTTCCTTCCGGGCGGATGGAGGAAAAAAGCAGTTGCTCCCATTCCTGGTTTACTGCGTCGGGGGCGAAACAGGCTTCCCACTGCCGGCGGCCTTTACTCCCCAGTAGTTTGCGTGTTTTTTCGTCCGTCAACGATTCCACGGCTTTTTCCAGCACGGAGGGGGAAGTGTTTTTCAGGACGATTCCCCCCTCCAGGGTGGAAAGAGCTCCTGCGTCCGGAGCGAACCAGGGAACGCCGCATGACATCGCCTCCAGAATGGAGAGGGGCTGCTGTTCCTGATAAGAGTAAAGGAAAACGGCATCGCTTTCCATAATGGCGGCTTCTACTTCCAAACGGGGGAGCCTGTAGAGAATCCTGAATCTGGGGTCATCCCCGATGGCTTGTTCCATTTGTTCCGCGTAGGCATTGTGCTGGGGAATCAGAAAAAGAAAAATGATATGCCGCAGACGGGAGCGTTTCACATGGCGGATGAAGAGAAGCTGCCGTTTCCTCATGCTGGCGCCGGCAGGGCAGGTAAAAACGGGGGCGGAGGAAAGTCCGTATTTTTCCCGGAAAAAAGGAGCGGTTCTTTTCAGAGCCGGGAATGTGTTGGGAATGCAGGAGTAATGGGCAAGTTTGCTTCTGGATGCGCAGTAATAATCAAAGCTCTTGAACAGTGTCCCGTAAGGATCGAGAAAAACGAGACGGTTTAACGGTGATTTCCGGCATACGTTGAGGATATCCCTGCGTACTTGAAAAAAGGAGCAGAGCCATTTTTTCAGGCCGAAGAAAGGAGGGTAATTGAAGCGGAAAAAAGAGCGGAAATTGGTAGCTGCACCATGGGAGCGGAGGAAAAACGGAATGCCTGAATCCCGTGCCGCGTCCAGCAATTCTTCCCGGCACCAGTCCGCCCAGGAGTGGTAGATAATAACATCCGGCCGGAAATCTTTCAGAAACCCGTCCAGGTATTCCCTTAAACGGGCGCTGTCCTCCGTCAGGGTGTCCGGCAGGGTTGTGAGAGGGCTGTATGGGTGGGAGCGGAAGGACTCATCCGGTGAATCCAGCGGGCGGGTGAGGACGTGGATATCCCAGTCCAGGGAACTCAGGCTGCAGGCCATTTCATAGGCAGCCATGCCTACGCCTCCTTCCTCCGGAGGAAAAACATATGTAACGATGAGAACCCTGCCCTTGCTCACGGGCGGTAATGTAGATGAAAAGAAAAAATAAAACAAGGACACTTTATGGAACTGTTCCGGTCCATGGAACCTGTAAAAATGAGGAATTTGTTTTTTATCCGGTGAGCGGATAAGGAGGCGTCATGGGAACAGGCGATTCTGCCCGGTTTCTATCTCCTGTGAAGGCCTGTTGGCTGAGGCTTCATAAAAAGATATTGATGCGGCAGGATGTTGTGCTAGATTGGCGCCGCTTTCCGTGCCCGTATGGCCGGCAATATGCCGTTGGGATATTGTCGGTTGAATAAATATCCGGTTATCAGTAAAACAGATATTTTTAATTTCTCCCGGGAAAGGATAAGGTTGATGGAATAAATAACATGGAAGAATCCCGCGTAAAGAAAAGCCTGTTGAACGCCAGGGTCAATCTCATTTTTTATGTTTTGATTCTTCTCATTTCCTTTTTTTCAAGGAAGATATTCTTGAATTGCCTGGGTGCCGATTTTGTCGGTTTGACGGGAACATTAATGAGTCTGCTGAATTTCCTCAATTTGGCGGAACTTGGTATAAGCACGGCTATCGGATATGTGCTTTACAAGCCTATCTTTGAGCATGATGAAACCAGGATTAATGAAATTATCTCCGTGCTGGGATACATGTACCGGTGGATAGGGCGGATAATCATCGCGGCTGGAGTAGCGCTTTCCTGTTTCCTGCCGGTTATTTTCCCTTCCACAGGCTTTTCCTATGGAATCATCTATTTTGCTTATTATTCCTTTCTGGCCTCTTCCCTGATCGGGTATTTTGCCAACTACAGGCAGACCCTTTTGGGGGCGGACCAGAGGAATTACGTAGTGGCGTTTTATTTCCAGACGGCATCCATCATCAAAATCATATGCCAGATGCTGTCTGCATGGTATACGGGAAGTTATTATTTATGGATAGGGATAGAGCTGTTCTTCGGCATTATTTATTCCTTCATCCTGAATTGGAAGATCAATCAGGTCTATCCCTGGCTGAAGAGCAATGTGGCCCTGGGAAAGGAGCTGTTCAAAAAATATCCTGAAGTCACTAAATACACCAAGCAGTTGTTTATGCATCGACTGGGAAGCTTTTTCCAGTTCCAGGTGACGCCGTTTCTGGTATATGCCTTTGTTTCCCTCCAGATGGCGGCCTACTTCGGCAACTATTCCACCGTTGTGGAGAAACTGCACCTTCTGGTCAATAATCTGCTCGGCAGTACGGAAGCCAGTGTGGGCAACTTGATTGCGGAGGGAAATGCGGGAAAAATCCGCAAGGTGTTCAGTGAATTGTTTTCCCTGCGCATGCTGATTGCCGGGACGGTATGTTTCCCCCTTTACCAGCTTTTGGAGCCATTCATCACGCTTTGGCTGGGAGCGGGCTATATCCTTCCCCGGGAAATCATGCTGCTGCTCGTTATCAGGCTGTTCATTACCATTACGCGGGGGGTTGTGGATCAGTTTTTATACGGTTACGGTTTGTTCTGGGATGTATGGGCTCCTCTTGCGGAAAGCGTGATCAACATTTCCGTGGCGATCATCGGAGGTTATTTATGGGGATTGCCCGGCGTTTTGCTGGGGGGCATCTCCAGCCTGATACTTATTGTGGGCATATGGAAGCCTTTCATGCTGTATAACTGGGGATTCAGGAAAAATGTGATGAACTACTGGTTCCAATTCGGTTACCAGCTGGCGCTGATTTTGATTTCGGCCGTGTTCATGGGCTGGATCTGGAAATTTGTTCCCCTGCAGCCTTCCGCGTCTTTCTTTTCCTGGTTTTTATGTGCCTTCCTCATGGCCGTTTCTTATGGAGGTGTGACGGTTCTTTTAATGTATTGCGGTACGCAGGGCATGCGCGGAATGGTGCGCCGTGCGCTGGAGATGGCGGGAACCCGGTTGCCGTGGCGGAAAAAAACTGAATAGGGACGCAGAGGTGTTGCTGGGTATCGGGAATGGGGACGCTGCGTCATTCATGCTCAATCTTCGGTAATTGTTTCGGCTTCCGGGTCAACAAAATCCTCCACCGCCTCGGAGACAATGATATTGCTCTCCATGGAGGAAAAACCGTAATACGCCGGATTGACGTTATTGCAATGCAAGTGCATCGTCGCAGGTAGGAAAGCTCCGGACAACGCCCAGCTGTTGGTATTCTCCATATCAAGATAGTACCCGGAAAATGGATAAATACTCTCAAAGCAATGGACTCCCTTCACCGTGGCGATTTTGACGCAGCTGCGGGAGGAATTCCCGCCATGCAGCAGCCACAGCGCACCCCTGTCTTCAGTATCATATCCTCCGTCCTGGTATTGCTCGTAAACCACCGCGTACACGCAGACGGGATAACCGTTATTGGAAGACGTCTCTTGCGCGAAGGCCTGCGTCGTCTTCATCTTCCATTTCTGTTCGGCATTGGAATAATAGATCTCCCGGACACGAATGCGGTATCCCCCCGCGTCCGCGTCCCGGATAGGATCAAACGTAATATCGATAATCTCCCCAATCTTGTAGCCTCCAGCCGCCTGATCCGGCACCAGCGTAAATGCGTCCCTGTCCCGCCCCATGCGCGCAACCGTTGTCATCTGGCCGAACCTGGCCGTGAATTTCGTGCTGACAGACGGCAGCCGCAGCGGGGCCACCCACCCCCGGATGCTGGAATAATTGTGCATGGGCCTCGCGTTGGTCACGAGGCCGCATTTCACGGTAAAAGCGGAATTGGGAGGGACATTGAAATAAAGGGAATTGGGTTCCTTGTCTGTTTTGAAAACCGTCCCATTGGAAGACGAGCAATCCGCCAGGAGCGGATAACACCTGACGGAAAAAGCGTCAGTTACGGCAGACAGCCCGGCGGCGTACAGGCGGTTGACCGCTGACGTATCCGTTGCCGCCCCCACGGCCAGCGGGATGTTGATGCCTCCGTTGGCGTTGACGGCCCCTGCAAAAGTCCCGGACTCAGCCGTCAGGTTTTTTAATTCGGCATTTTCTCCTTGCCTGATGCCGTTCTGGCCTGGCAACCCTGGAACGGCTGTTTTGAAAACCTGGGTGATCAGGGCTTCTTCATCGGATACTTCGACGGCGTCCGTCGGAGCCGCAAAACCGTATTGCCCTTTTTTCTCTGCTTCCAGAATAAGCATGGACGTCTCTCCGGAATTGAAGATGGCGCTTACAGTACAAGCTTTTGTACAGGTCATGACATAGGAACTTCCCTTAATAGTATCAACTTTCATAAATAAATTATTTTTTTAACTATTGATAAAACTCCGGAAAGATCATCAGGCATAAAACGTTGAGACGTTTCTGAAGAAGTATGCGGGCGGTTCTTTCCGGATTCGGGAAAATTCCGGAATGAAGCTGAGCCGGCTTGTTAAAAAAATAGCCGGCTCCGGTATTTCCCCATAAAAGGCGGTTTTGTAAATGGCCGGGTGTCAGAAAAATAAGGCCTTCCCTCCGTATTTCTACTGATGCCTGCCTTGTAAGAGCCGTTTACCTTTTCCCAGGAGGCATCTCATTTTGGAGATGAACATCCGGCCGGGATCGTTTTGCTTCCGGAAATCCCTGATGTCCTCTTTCCACGGAGATTTCTTCCAATACTTGTAGAACAATCCGTAATCCTGGCGAATGCTGTTGGGATGCCAGGGTTTGGGATGGCCCCAGTAGTGGATAATGCCCGGCCGCCTGGCGGCTTCCAGCAGGTCTGCCGGCTTTAGGGGATTATTTCTGAAGCTTTTTACGCCTTCCCAGCGAATGGACCAGATAGCCCCGTCGCAAATGTTCCACATGGGGTGAAGCAACAAGATACGCTGCTGATAGCATACATTCAAAATATCCTGATCCTGCCAGGAAAGGCGGTGAATATTGTTTTTCGCCCAGGATAAAACCTGGGATTCAAAACATTCTTCACGTATTCTTCCGATATGGTAAAGAATGACGCCGGCATTGATGTAAATGGAGTCCCGGTCCAGATTCATTTCTCTCTTCCAACGAGAAAAAGACTCCTCGGATAAATCTTCCGTGGTGAAAACGCCGGCAATGAGGCAATCTCCGAATTCGGATTCATACATGGGGCTTATGTCCCTGTTGAAAATGGTATCAATATCCACGTAAAGGGCGCGTTCTACCGTGGCGGGAAGTTCCCCTGCGAGGCCAAGACGGTAATACGTCGCCGCCGACCATTTGGAACCGACGGGGAAATCCGTATATTTATCCTTCATGTCAATGAAGTGCAAATGGAGATTGTAGCCCTGTTGCAGGGAATGGAAACGGGCCGTATTATCCCCGCTTAACCCGCCAGTCATGATATAAATATCGGCATGAACGCCGGGCGGCAAATTCTCCATGAGGGACACAATGCTCACGCCCGTTCCCAGCGCGCCGTTATCGTCTGTAGCGTATACGATATTCATGAGCGTGAACGGGCTGGATCTTGGTGTTTGCTCTCCATTCCGTTATTGGTTTGTAGCCGGAAAAACAGGGAGCGGCCCATCCTTTCCAGGCGGTCCAGCCATTTGCAGGAGAACATGGTTCTGTCCATGAGCGCGGAAAATGACTGTTCCATGCCTGCCCTTGCGGAACACGCTTTCATATAGGAGTCCAAAAACGGCCGGTTCAGGCATGGGTGCATGATTTTCCTGATCCTGCCCGTCAGGGAAATCCGCTCCTCTGCGTTGAGCGATAACAGTCTTTTGGGATGCAATTCCCTGATGACCAGATAATGGACGGCAAATTGCCATTTGGGATTTTTCATGGCTTCAAGCTCATTCAGCAGAGGCGCAATGAGCGAGTGGAGGGAGACATGCTGGTAATGCTCATCATGCATGGCGGAAGAAGCTCTCTGCCTGTAAATGGAGGTGACGGAGCCTCCCAGCCCGATCAGGCCTGTCCCCCGCATGCACCGTGTCCAGTACAGGCCGTCTTCCCCATAGGGCATCGCTTCTTCCCAGGGGGGAAGCCGGGACGCAAGAGACGAATTCAGGATTACGCTGCTGGAATTCATGAAAAGCACTCCCCGTATCCCCAATCTCCGGATAGATTCGGGATAAGATGGAGGTCGCGGCGGGATGGCCTCCAGTTCATCTCTCATGTAGCGGTTGGCATAGGCCAATATCTCCGGATGACGGTTGAAAAAATCGGCTGCCAGCTCCAGATGCTCGGGATACCAGTAATCGTCTCCGTCCAGGAAAGCGATGTAAGCCCCCACGGCCTTCTTCATCCCTGCGTTTCGCGCTCGCGATACGCCGCCGTTAACTTGGGAAACCAGGCGAATTCTGGGGTCATGAAAAGATTGGATGATGGAAACGGTCTCATCGGTAGAACCGTCATCCACGATGATGATCTCAAAATCCTGAAATGTTTGAACCAGTACTGACTGAAGGGCGGCAGCAATATAATTCTCCAGATTATAGGCCGGGATAATAATGCTGAAGAACGGTTTCTGCATACAAGGGGAATGATGAACTGCTTCGTGAGTGGAACGGGAATCAGGATATGGAGAACATGATTCTGATGGGGCTGTAACCATTGCAACCGGTGAATGGCAGGAGGACGAATCCATCGTTCCTCCCATGATTCATCAGTGCGCGAATGAACCTGTCATAGCGAATTCCAAATCCGGGGTCAAGGGTTGATTTTTATACCAAGGAACTTATGTTGTGCGGACGTTTTGTCATCAAGAATCTCCCCCTTGCGGGCAGGGAGTCCGAAGCCGGGAAAACAGGACGAAAGATTCTGCTTTCCCTTACTACTCCCAACATACACATTTTTTCATAAGCAATTATTTTTTAGAATCATAGAACTCTTAGAACCAGACCTAGCCGGAATACCTCCATACCCCACCGGTTCCATGAGGTCTTGGGACAATTCTCTGTTCATTCATGCTGAATCCGGAATTTCCCAATCGAATTTGGAATCCGGTATGAACGTGATGCCTTATTAATAAACAGAAAAGGACATGGTCCTCTTCATGTTTGACGCTTTCTTTTCCGTGCTTTTTCTTCATGAACCCTTCGGAACTCCCTTCCATCAGCATTATCCTGACCGGGCATAATGAGGAGAGCAGCATCAGGGATGCTATCCGGAGCGTATTCGGGCAGGATTATGAAGGGCCGGTTGAAATCATCCTTTCGGATGACGGCTCTTCCGACGGAACCTTCTCCGTCATGCAGGAAATGGCGGCTCAATACAGGGGGCCGTACCGGGTAATCTTAAACCGGAATGAAACGCCGCTGGGGCGCGGGCCTCATATCCGGCAGGCGGTTGGTCTGGCTTCCCATGAATGGATTCTCCGCCAGGATGGGGACGATTGTTCTTTCCCCTGGAGATGCAGGCTTTTTGCCTGGGCAGTGATGGAACGCCCGGATGCCGTGGCTGTGGTCAGCCAGATGACCAGCGTCTATGAGGAACCGGGCATTGCGTTTGAATTCCCGGCCTTTCCTGCTGCTCCGCGGGAAATGCCGGCTGTTGTGCTTCAGGCGGGAGCTTTTTCTTCTTCCGCCCATTACGGAGGAAGCATGATGATCAGGAAGAGCGCCTGCGAATGGGGTAGCTCCCTGCGGATGACGGCCAGTTTTGAAGACGACTTGATGGGGTTCCACGCATGGCTTCAGGGCAACATTTATGAAATGCCGGGCATATCCTTATATTATTACCGGTTTGCGCTTAAAAATATTTGCGCTGTCAACAGCGCGTTCCGGTTTGCCGACATGCGGGCGGCGGCGGCCTTTGAAAAAAGGGAGCTGGAAATGAAAAGCCAGTTGAAAAAAAGCAAGGAGGCGGGGTTGGAACTGTGCGGGGAATTGCTGGAGGGCCTTGCTCCGGTTTTTCGTTCGCGGGAAGAACTGCTTGCCGAAATGAAGGAGAGGAGAAAAATCATAGACAGCATTGACCGGCAGCAGAATTGGTGGAGTTATCCCTTTCGACGGAGATGGGCGTTGAGGCGGCCGGGATGGATGGGTATCGTCCACTGCCTGCCGCAAAAGCTGTATTTATTCTGCATGGTTTTCTTTTTCAAGCTCAGGAAAGTGAAACGGGCCGTTTGCGGCGCCCGGCAGGATTTGGAATAAGGGTAAGGAAACGCTTGAAGAAGGAGGGGAACTTTTGCTCGGACGGGTTCTCCCCGGTTCGGCGTTGTTTTTGATGGAGAGGGGGGCGGAAGATGGCTTCTCCGGCTCGAAAGAAGCCGGGAGGGGGAGCCGGATTGATGCGTGAAGGATTTTCTCCGGAAAAAGAAAAAGCGCCTTTCCAAGAAAGATGGAAAGGCGCGGTGACAGGTTCAGGGGCGAGGCCCTGAATTAGTATACGTCCCGCTGGTAACGGCGGTGCTGTTTCATATCCGCCACATATGCTGCGGCTTCCTCCGGAGTTTTATGGCCCCAGGTCTGGATGACTTCATGAAGGGCGTTGTCCACATCCTTCGCCATGCGGGAGGCATCCCCGCAGACGTAGAAGCAGGCGCCGGCTTCCAGCCATTTCCAGAGCTCTTCGCCTTCCTGGACCATGAGGTGCTGCACATACACCTTCTTTTCCTGGTCGCGGGACCAGGCCACGGACAACTTCAGTTTGCCGGTGCCGGTCAACTGGTTCAGCTCGTCTTCATAACAGAAGTCGGTGGCCTTGTACGGATTGCCGAAGAACAGCCAGTTGCCGCCCTTGGCGCCGGAAGCGGCGCGTTCCTCCCAGAATGCCCGGAAAGGGGCGATGCCGGTGCCGGGGCCCACCATGATGATGGGGGTGTCCCCGTCTTCCGGAAGGCGGAAATTCTTGTTGGTATGTACGAATACCCTGGCCGTATGGCCCGGCTGGAGGCGGTCCGCCATATAGGTGGAGCAAACGCCGCCGCGCTTGCGGTCACGGGCCGTATAGCGCACCGCGCCCACGCACAGGTGAACCTGTTCGGGATGGGCGTTCGGGCTGGAGGCGATGGAATAAAGGCGCGGCATGATCTTTTTCAGGATGCCGACGAAAGCCTCCGCGGATTCGAAGGAAGCGGGGTATTCCGTGGCCAGATCCAGCACGTCCTGGCCCCACAGGAAATCGCTGAGGGCGTCCTTATCCCCGGCCAGAAGCGTGTCCAGCTCCTGGCTGCCGGAGGCGGCGGCCCACTTGGTCAGCAGGGCTTTGTTGACATTGGTAATGTCATAGCAGTGAACCAGGGCGTCTTTCAGGCTTGCGGTTTCCCCTTCGGGCGTGGGAACCTGGGAATCCGGGCTGAGGCAGAGCCTGTCAATCAGGGCGTCCGCCAGGGCGGGATCATTGGCGGGAATGACGGCCAGGGCGTCCCCGGCAATATAGTTCATCCCGGAACCGTCCAGGCTGTATTCAATGTGGATGGTTTCCTTGGGGCTGCCTTCCCCGGTGATATGCCTGACGGAGAGGACAGGAGCGGGAAACGGATTTTTTTTGCCGTATGGTTCAGTGGTCATGATGATGGAGGGGGGGTGAAAAAGAATATTACCAGCGGATAACGGCGGCGGACCAGGTAAGCCCGGCGCCGAATGTGACCAGGACAACGTTGTCTCCCTTGCCGAATCTGCCGGAACGGCGCGCTTCGTCAAAAGCGATGGCGACGGCGGCCGCGGACGTGTTGCCGTACTTCTCAATGTTCACGAACACCTTATCTTCAGGAATGGAAAGGCGCTGCGCTACGGCGTTAATGATGCGGAGATTGGCCTGGTGGGGAATAATCAGCTGGATATCGTCCGCCGTGAGGCCGGCGCGTTCAATGACGCTGGCGGCGGAAGCCTTCATGCGCGTGACGGCATGGCGGAAGGTCTCATTGCCGCGCATGGCCAGGGTAGCCAGGCGTTCATGGGCGTTTTCCGCTGTGGTGGGGCAGCGGGAGCCGCCGCCCGGAATCTGGAGCAGGTCATGCAGGGAGCCGTCCGAACCGATATCCGTGGCAAGGACGGAACCTTCTCCCTCTTCCCCTGTGGAAGCCTGGAGCACGGCTGCCCCGGCGCCGTCCCCGAACAGGACGCAGGTGCTGCGGTCCTCCCAGTTGACGACGGTGGAAAGTTTTTCAGCGGCGATGATGAGCGCCGTTTTCATCTGGCCGGTGCCGATGTACTGGACGGCGGTCTTCATGGCGAACAGGAAGCCGGAGCAGGCGGCGGAAATGTCAAAGGCGGCGGCATTCTTGGCGCCAAGGGCATCCTGGATATAGCAGGAAGTGGAAGGTGTGAACGTATCCGGCGTGATGGTGGCGACGATAATCAGGTCAATATCCTCCGGCTTCAGCCCGCAGGATTCCAGAGCGCGCTGGGCGGCCTTCGTCCCCATATGGGAAGTGTACTCGTCAGGGGCGGCGATGCGGCGTTCCACAATGCCCGTGCGTTCAATAATCCATTCGTGGGAAGTGTCCACCATCTTCTCCAGATCCGCATTGGTCAGGCGGCGTTCCGGAACATAGGAACCCGTACCGATAATCTTGACGGGCAGTCTTTTAAAGGGAATATCAGAATGTGCGGCCATAGCTTTGGGCGTATGATGAACAGAAAACGTCCTGACGTTTTATGTGGAAACAGTCTAAAAGAAAGAGGGCCTGATGACCAGCATAAAACGCAGGACTTCTTTCATGTCGTAAATGAATGGCTTACAACAGCCACCCCTGGCCGTTGGCGGGCGGCGCGGCTCCCATCTTGAGATAGGCGGAGGGCATCGCCACGCGCCCCCTGGGGGTGCGGCTGATATACCCCTGCATAATCAGGAAAGGCTCGTGCACGTCCTCCAGCGTGGAAGCGTCCTCCCCTACGGCCACCGCCAGGGAGGAAAGGCCCACCGGGCCGCCGTTGAACTTGTAAATCATCGCTTCCAGCAGGCGCTTGTCCATCTCGTCCAGGCCGTCGTCGTCAATCTCAATCATGGTCAGGGCGTCGTGCGCCAACTGCTCCGTAATCACGCCGTCGCCGCGCACCTGGGCGTAATCCCGCACCCAGCGCAGCAGGGAATTGGCCACGCGGGGCGTGCCGCGGGAGCGCAGCGCGATCTGCAGGGCGCCCTCCGGGGCCACGGGCACGTTCAGCAGCCCCGCGGACCGTTCGATAATGGCGCACAGCTCCTCCCGCGTATAATAATCCAGCCGGTTCACCAGGCCGAAGCGGGAACGCAGCGGGCTGGTCAGCATCCCGGCGCGGGTGGTGGCCCCCACCAGGGTGAACTTGGGCAGGTTGAGCTGGATGGAGCGGGCATTTGGCCCCTGGTCGATGATAATATCCAGCCGGAAATCCTCCATGGCCGGGTACAGATACTCCTCAATGGCCGGGTGCAGGCGGTGGATCTCGTCAATAAACAGAATATCCCCCTTTTCCAGATTGGTCAGCACGCCGGCCAGGTCTCCCGCCTTTTCAATCTGGGGGCCGGAAGTCGTATGAATGCGGCAGCCGACGGCATTCGCGATAATATTGGCAAGCGTCGTCTTCCCCAGGCCCGGCGGGCCGCTCAACAGGATGTGGTCCAGCACGTCGTCGCGTTGTCTGGCGGCTTCCACCATCAGCATCAGGCGGTCCTTAATCTTCTCCTGGCCGCAGAACTCGCTGAAAGCGGGCGGTCTGAGGGACAAATCGAAGGCGGAGGAGGGGGCCTCCGTGGTGCGTGTGTAAAAGGACTCTCCCATGCGCAGGACTAGCAAACCCGTCTTTGGGGCATCCGTCAAGGGGGAAGTGCGGTCGGGAAACGCCTTTTCCGGGACATGCCGGAAGCCTTTGCCCTTTTTTGAGGACGGGAGGAATGCGGAGCCTCGGAAATGATGATACGCGGTGAAACGGCATGTCCCGCTTTCTCTTCTCACAGCGTGGGTTCCCATTTCTGCCGCGCCTTCCCGGAAACTCTCGGAACCCTGGGCTTCCGGAATCTTTCAGTCTTCTCTTCCCGTCTCGCTCCTGAAACTCCTCAAACGGCTGCTGGTCAATCCTGGAGCCCGGACGGAAGCAAGCTTATCAATAGAGGTTCTTGCTTGAACCTTTCCCGATTGCACGGAAGCCGTAAAGGTGGAGAAAGAGAAAAATTCTTATTTGCTCTGCGGGAAAAACAGGGCAGGGAGGGCGAAAATCTGCCATGCCCTCATGGATAATTTTTGTGAACCACGGAACCCTGTTCCTTTCAAAACTTCTGAAAATACGCTTCGTTGCTGTTTATGCCCGTTGAAGATTTTCTCGCGCTGTCGGGGCACTTTTCATCCTCTTCGCGCAACCGCCGGAAACGTGAAAAAACTCGGGGAAAACGGGAAAATCCCCTTCGGATGAAAAAAAGATTGCCAAACCTCTCTTCTGCCGTTATTCTGCCCCTGCTTTCCTATCTAGCACAATCTCCAACGGGCAGGTGTCAGAGTGGTCGAATGAGCACGCCTGGAAAGTGTGTGTACCGCAAACCGGTACCGAGGGTTCGAATCCCTCCCTGTCCGCCATCAATTTTATGCCGCAATGTATTTGTAATGAATATATTGCGGTTTTTGCTTGCAGAGGTATGGGGAAGAAATGGGGAAATGAACTCTAATTCTATCTTTACAGGATTCGATCAATACCCCATACTGAATACATCGTAATTTTTACTCATTATGTCAGGGTTTGTACAGACGACCTCAATTCAAGATTCATTGAAAATAATTAAAAAAGCAAAGTCTCCATTGATTGTGCTTAAAGAGGCTATTTCTAATGCCATAGAATCAATCGAAATACGACGAAAAGCTGACAACATAAATTTAGAAGGTGTAATTTCTATTAAACTAATTTTAAGGAAAACTCTTTTAGAAGACGATTATATATGTGAACAAGTCAGTATTTCTGATAATGGAATAGGTTTTACGGAAGATAACGTGAAAAGATTTTTTTCATTAGCCGATCCTTCAAAAAATTTAGGTAATAAAGGGACAGGGAAAATACAATTTTTTCACAGATTTAAAACATTAACTATAAAATCAGTCTATAGAAACAAGGAATCTATTTTAAAAAAATATGAAAAGACATGTGGCATAGAGATTGATTCTGATCCAATAGATATTTCGCTAAAAGAAAGTTCTGAATTGATTACAGAATTAACGTTGCAAGATCCATATTGCGATGATCTAAAAGAATTTGGCAAATTTTGCGATATAAAATTGTTCAAAAATGAGATTATTAGAATGGTTTTACCTCTGCTGATTCAAGAAAAATCAAGAGGGCTTATATTTAGATTTTCTGTCGAATTGAGAAATTTAAATAATAATATTTCTAATATATTATCTGATGAAATAACAGAAGACGATTTGCCGACGTTAATTTCTGAAAAAACAGTAAAAATAAGAAAGAGTCGTGTAGTTCAAAATGCGAATCCTAAAAGAAAGCCGGTATTTGAATTGACTGGTAATCCTGAAAATATTTCTATAAGGTCATATAAAATATCGCCGAAAAACATAGATACTAATAGTATTTTTATATGTAGAAAAAATACTATTGTCACATCGTATACCCCAAAAGAATTATCTTCTATTTTTGATAAAAGCAAAAAGAATAAAATAGATGGATACTATTATTTATCATTGATTAATGGCTCTATATTTGACGATCCTAATAATATAGACAATGAAAGTGAATCTTTCCTATTTAAAAGAAAGGATTCATATGGCGTGAATTATTATGAGAATCCTAATATGTTAGAAGAAACAGAAGGAGTATATTTTTGGGATGATATAGATAGGGCTATAACGCCAGCACTAGAGTCTGTCTTTAAGCCAATGTTGGAGGAGGCTCAAGAAAGCCTCAATGAAGCTAAAAAGATAGCTAGATCATATGGTTTTGATGATAAAACATTTCATTCAGCTAAAATAGCTGTAACAGACGGAGAAAAAGACATAGTACGTAAATTATACGAAACACAAGGTAAAAGTTTAGCTGATTCAAGTGTTACAATAATGCATACCTATAGAAAACTACGTGATATTTCTGCAAAGAAAACAGATCCTTGCGATGAAAATTTTCAAAAATCATTGAAGCAGCAGACAATAAATTTATTGAATCTTATACCGGAACAAAATAAAGATGAATTAAGTAAATATGTAATAAGACGAGATATTGTAGTAAATACTTTGCAGTTGATTCTAGATAATGAATTAGAAATCCAAGCACGATCATCAGAAGAAAATAAACGCAATCAACCCGAAGGAATAATACATGATTTGATTTTCAGGAGAAAGTCTAGTGGTGGATTAAATGATCTTTGGGTTTTCAACGAAGAATTTGTACATTTTCAATCAATGGCTTCTGATATCCCACTTGTCAATATACAGGTAGATGGTCAAGATTTGATCAAAAATAAGGAGCAGGTTTCTGAACTTATTCATAATATGGAGACGGCTTTAGGAGGACGATTAAAGAGGAGACCGGATATTTTCTTATTTACAGAAGAAGGAGCATGTATTCTTATAGAGCTGAAAGCACCTGAAGTAAAAGTATCAGAACATACTAATCAAATATATCAATATGCAACATTGATTGCTAATTTTTCGAATATTAAGATTCAAAAATTCTATGGTTATTTAATTGGAGGAGAATTAAATATTTTTGATCCGGTTCAAGATTTCATACAATCTCCAAATGGAGAGTATTGGTTTAAGCCTCACACAGCGGTTAGAGCGTTCGATTCCAATTTTGAAGATCCCAAAGCTAGCCTCTATCAAGAAATAATTCCTTATAAAGCATTAGCTCACCACGCAAGAATGCGGAATAAAAGCTTTGCTCAACAATTGGGCATAGAAATAGGTGAGCAGGAAAACGAATAATTGTTATATGGATTCTACAAGTACGTTTACGATTGTATCATTTATCCTCAGCATTACTGCGACAATAATTAGCATAATTGTTGGTGCGTCACAAATTTGGCATAATAAAGTAAGGATTGATATTGTTTTCCGAAGAGGTATTGTTGCATATGATATCCAGGATATGAGAAAAAGCGTTTTTGTTGACATTGTGAATAAAAGTAGATTTCCCGTATCAATAGAACAAATTTATTTTGAATTAGAAAATAAGAATCAATACCGCGTAATGGATATGTTGCTTACGACCGGGGGGCATTTGCCAGCTCGTTTAGATGCAATGAGTAGCCTATCTGCAGCAATGAGTGCTGATATAATGAGTGATTTAAAAAGTAATAATGCTCAGTACGCAGTAGTCGCGACAGGCAATCAAAAAGTCTATAAATCAAAAAAATTAAATTTATAGAAGTTACGTTCAATTATTTTTATTGAAAATGCCTTCGTACAAAACTGATTGACCTTGGAAGTCCTGGAATCCGGTCATACATAATCATGCATTTGGTAATTCCTCCACTTATTATATTCATATATTGAATGAGATCTATTTCCTTATAACTTATTTGTTTTCATGTTCTTGTGAATTCTATGGGATTTCCGGGGAAACAATGCCAGGTATACAACGGTATACATTAAAAATTCTCTCATTTATCTTTAGTATACATCGTATGAGACCATATTTTTCATAACTTACTCATTACGATATATTTTTAAATATTAAACCTGTTTTATATCCCTTCATTACACCATTGTACAGAATCATTTGGGAAACATATATTTGAGAAAATGCAGATTGCAGTATACGAAGGATTATCTATACGCAGGTTATTTTATTCTGAATATCCCCAGAATTGATTCTACGAATTTGTAACCAGTTGCCCTTACCAATTACCTTCCTTCCTGAATAATTTCCGTAGAAATCAATTTAGAATTAATTGACCTGTATTCCTTTGTTTCCAAGTGATGAGGATAGTTTGAATGGGTACAAGGAAATATTTAATTAAAAATGGCTTCGTACAAAATCTTCATGGAGGGATGGTACAGTGTTTCTGCTCAATTGTACGCTGTATTCCTTGTCGGTGGAGGGTAATTTATTCTGAATGTCTCCAGGATAATTTGTAAGGATTCCAGAGAAATAATGGGTATTAACCTGCGTAAATTTAAAAAATTACCGTCAAAAATAATTTTGCCTTACAAATGACTGAATGGACTTTCCTCTTTTCCCAATTGATACATTTCCTAATGGAGAAAAAGTTTTCATTTTTTGAGAAAAACATTTCCGAAGCATTTGAGAAAGTACCCCCTTCATGCGGAAGTCTCTCTGTATATGTTGATGAAGAATGGGGATAGGTTGCCAATTGGAGGAGTGCATTTGATTTGGTGGGGGTACCATGCCGTTTGCCGTACCCAGTATGGCGAGGAATAGGGGGATGGGTGTAGAAATGAAAAAGGATGGAACCATTGCTGATTTCACCCTTGATGATTGTTATTTGTATTTTTATAAAAAAGCCATTATAAGGATAGTATATTAAGAACAAATCCTCCTTATTAACGTGTTGAAATAGCTAAAGCAAATAGATCCAACATTCATATCAAAAATCATTTTTGTTTTTATTAATATTTGAATTTTCTTCGTAACGTTTAACTTCATGTGCATGCCAATTAGCCAATAAGTTCATTATAAAACTTATCCTACGAGTTTGATCCATTTTTCTTGCTGGATAGAAACACAAACCACCATTAGAAACTTCAGCAATATTAATATCAAAAGTATTTTGATTAATTACAGAAGAAATATTCAACTTATTATTTTCAATTTTAATAGAGGGATTGTTGGTATAGTAACTTTTATTTTTGCGCATTCCAATTAAGTCTTCAAAGTCTGATGTCAGATCAATTCCTTTGACAAAGCGATAAGGTTTTTCTCCTGATTCGAGTCCTTTGACCCATTTTAACATAGTTGCTGTATGAGCTTTTTGCGAACTTCTGGCTGCCTGATAATTTGAAATCATGGAATCAAATTTTTCATTACTTTGCTTTCGATAATAATCTGCAGTTTTTGTGGCTCCAATGTCCCTCAAATTTTTCGCCATTTTTGCACTACCTTCAATTTCTTCAGCATCTTCAAACGCATTTTCCATCAATTTAGTATTAGCTTCCCTCAGTTGTTGAGCTGTTGCCGGAATAAACTCTATTGATACCAGTTGTTTTTTAAATGAGAATGAGTCATTATTTTCTTTATTTAATACCCAACCAAATCTCATTTTAATAATAGATTCATCTCCAAATAATTCCGTTAATGCATACAAATCTGAATATCCGTGAACTTTTTCCAGTATATTTTTATCGTAATTTTTTTGAATGCGAATGGATTTGCTTTTAATTGCAGCTGTATTTAAAACTTCATCAAGAGTCATTCCAAAGCTTATATCTTTGAAAACTCGACTTTTAGGTTTTACCGATAAGTCCTCCCACTCGCCATCTGGTTCAAGATTCTTGAAAATATTTTCAGGACCTTCCTCTTCTTTTAAAATATCTTCAAATTTTACATTCCCTAAATTTGAATTGTACAGTAGATACTTTAAAATATTGACCCTTCTATTTTTTATATTTTTATCTAATTTTTCAAGGCATGAAGCATGTACAAATTGAGGAAATTTGTTCCTGCAAATATCAACAATATCATTAACTTCTTCAGATTTAGGACTCAGAGTAAAAAAAGAATAATAGAGTAATTTATTATTTACAGGACTGTTAAACATCCCCTGGCCTGAAAATCTATTAAATGAGGTGTGATTCCATCCATTGATCACACTTTGCTCGATTTCGTCTTCCGTAAGTTCTGGTAGTTCTCGTTTTTTTGAAAAAATGTCCTTACAGGAATTATCAAATTTATCTTTGTACTTTTTAATTCCATCACTTATAGCTTCTATGTAAATATTTGTCCATAATTCTTGACAGTCTTTGGGTATATTTTCTTTGAATAAACCTATATGGTGAGATAACACATAGGAATTGTAATAGAGTTTATCCAAAGTAGGATATGAGCCAATAATGTCTTCTATGCTGATTTTTTTGATCTTCTCAGATAATACTTCTTTTTTTATTTGTGATTCTAACAAGAGATTTGTAATTAATCTATCCTTTCTTCTAAAATTGGAAAGATCATAAATGTTTAAATTTTTGTTATTTAAGATTGAAATAACGCGTGGATTTAATACATGATAAACAATATCAAACGTGTACATTTTATGCTTTCTCAATTCTTCCAGTTTCCATCTGGCAACTTCTGGACAGCCAAACAAATCAGAATATAATCCTACGAGGGATTCGTTTATTTTCTGTTCTAATAATTTAGTATTCTCTTGATTTCTATCTGAAAAAAACGGCCAATGATAGATAATTTCATCCTTTTTTTGAAGTTGTAAATCATTTTTTAAATTCAAATTCCATGCTTTGGCTTTTTCTAGCAATTTCGATTCTAGATTTTTTCTCGAACTTTCATCATCAAATTTTAAATTATGATCGACTTCGAAAATTTTATCTAACTGTTCTATAGTATTATTTTTTAATACAGTTAAGTAATCTGATGATTTTTCTGTTGAAAAAATTAAATCATCTTTATTTTTTTCTTCTTGAACTAAAGAGCCATTTTTGTTTTCTCTGGCATAACAAAAATCAAATAAAAAAGTAAATAAGACAACTGCCATCGGGAGATATTTTATACATCTCCATCGATTGCCGGATAAGTTTAAATCAATTAATGTATTGTTTTGATTCATAATCATTACTTTCAATTATTTTTGCTGTTGAGAATCATGAAGGATATTTTTCAGAAATCCCATACTGGTTCCTTCCCGGTTGACTGTCTTTGCAAAAGGCAACCAATAGAATGATCGGGCCAGCCAACGGAATTAGACCCATGAACAAATAGGTTCCGCTTTCTCCGATGTCATGAAGACGTCTGACGGAAACTGTTAAATTAGGTAATAATAGGGCAAAACTCAGAATCACAGCAATCACTATGAACATCATTCCTGTTTCTGTGACTGCTTCATTCTGCTCTGCACTTCCTGCCATTATCATAATCAAGCCAATCAATGCCGGAAGATTAGTAATGAGTATCGTGAATAGATAAAATATCCAGTATTCTGAACGAGTAGCTCTGCCAGAAAAGCTGGCATACTTTTTCATGCATTTGATGAATGTAGACATATTCTTGCGATTGATTCGGTTGGGTGTTTTATTCTTTCTGACCTGGAATTTTCCTGCACCATGAAGGGAGTGAATTCTCAGAGGAGAAACTAATATTGTCTCCTTTTGCGATTTTTGTAAACAATTATTATCTCAAAAAGATAATTTACGAATGAATTGTTTCGTGGCATGATGCGTTCATGTGCGACTCCGAAAACACTCAAATCTCAAAGGAATGTATTGAAAACTGGATGAGGTTCAATGGATTGACCTATTCAATGATCGCCTCTCAATGCCGTATCACAGAATGTATTGTTCTCAAATGGGTGTCGCAAAAAGATATTCCCAGGTCATCTAAAGAGACGCTTGACCGATTTTTCTATTCCTTCAATCGAGTGAACTTCGTTGGAGGAAATCAGGAAGACGGTCTCAAGTTGGAATTGTCACTTTCTGACTACGGCAAATTGAGCACAAAAGCGCTTGAAGCTGGATGTTCCGTGGGTGAGTTGATTGCCCGGAAACTTGATTCCATGAGTAAAAATTCCTGAGATATATCTAATGGAGACAAGGCAGTCTTGTCTTTCCGTATTATTGTGTTACATTGCGACACATGAGTAATGCAGGGGATCAATCCATTTTCAAGAATGAGGTCAAGCAATGGCTGAAAAGCCAAGGACTTGATTACAAATGGATGGCAGATCAATGCGGTGTCTCGGAAATTACCGTCCGTAACTGGATGTCTCAAAAATCGATTCCCGTATTGAAGCAACAACTGATTGAACGGGTGATGACCCAATTGCCGGTTTCTCATGTTTCCTTGTCCCCTATTGATACTCCTGGCGTAGAAGTGGACGCCTCGTTAACTTTGACCGTGAAATTGTCTCCTGACCTCTACGGCAAATTGGAAACCAAAGCGTCAAAAGAGAATAAAACCGTGGGAGATTTGGTAGCAAAGGCTATTTCCGGCCTTGTGGCTGATGATCATCCTCCTATTGCCTTGAAAAGCCAAAAGGTTGTTTTGCCTCCCCAATCCTGATCATAACAGACTCCTTTTTAATTCATGGAAGATCCCTCTTCTCTTTCAGACCATCTTCCCATAGGAACCTTGTTAGGGAATTATGAGATCAAGGGGATTCTTGGTCAGGGAGGGTTTGGAATCAGTTATTGGGCGATTGACCGGCAGCTTGGCCGTGAAGTTGTCCTGAAGGAACATTTTCCCCAAGGTCTATGTAAGCGCCTTAAGGAAGAAGCAAAAGTCATTCCCGCAGATGATTTCCTTGCAGATGCCTATAACCGATCCCTGAATTCATTTTGCAAGGAAGCCCGTATTGTCGCCGCTCTGGATCATCCGGGAGTGGTGCGTATTCATGATATTTTTCAAGCATTGGGAACAGCCTATGCAGTGATGGCTTTGATTGATGGTGATACGCTGGACATTTGGCTGCAAAATCATTCGGAAAATAGTGACCGTGTTGAAGGCCTTTTGCTTTCCTTGCTGGATACGCTGACCTATATCCACTCTTGCGAAGTATTCCACCGGGACATTAAACCGTCCAATATCATTGTCAGGGAAAACGGTTCTCCTGTCCTATTGGATTTTGGAGCCGCTTTGGATGGATTGCCTCAGGAGACTATTACAGTCATGGCATCTCCGTCTTATTCCCCGCCTGAACAATATTCCGGACATGGGAACATTGGTTCCTGGTCTGATGTATTTGCCTTGGGAAGATCGTTTATTTGTCTATTGGAAGGCAAGCTGGATTCCTATTCTCAACCATTTACCGACAGTCTGCGCAAGGCGACCAGGATGGATATTGAAAACCGTTTCCAGTCTGCCGAGGAATGGAAAACGTATCTTCTTGAGAATGGGAAACAAACACATTCTTACACTTGGATTTGGCCTGCAATCATTGTTTGTACACTTGTTGCAGTCGTTTCCATCTATTTTGTAATAAGGGAACGCAGTGATTCGGACAGCACAACTGAGGAAGAACAAACACAATTCGTCATTCCCCCAATACCGATACCTATCGTAAACAATACGCCACCTATTCCTTACCAAGCAGGTAATCCGCATCCTGTCCCCGAAGCTCCATTGTCTTTGATGGGAACACGTTTAACCATGTCTTCGGAGCATCCTGTGTTCACTTATCTTTCCCTGAGATCGGAAAATAATTATTCTATTGGTCAGCAGTTATTGCACTATCAGAAACTTACCGGATGGAGGAAAGGAGAAGAGGGAGAGGATTTTATACGGGGAACGCTAAAATTTACAACACCTACAGCATGGAGCGCCGGATTGGGGCAATCGGGAGATTATGCCTACAAGAAACTGAGCAAGGACAAAGGGATGATCATTCTTCAAAAGTACGATGGGCCGGATGCTCCCAATCTCCATATTCTGCTGCACTTTACAACTCCCGATTCGGGAATGGCCGTTTATACGAACGGGGAAGAAAAACTGATCGGTAACGTCATGTTCGTGCTGGAGACCGACAAGCCGCATCTCCGGCGGAAAGATATTCCCGAAGTCAATTCACTCCTGTTTCCTGATTTGGAAGATTCAAGCCAGTTTTCCTCCAAACCGCCCCAATCCCTTGTAGGAAAAACGCTGCAATTCAATACGGATCATATCCAATACCATGCAACGGAAGGGAAAACAGGATTACCGGTTAACGAAGAACAGATTTTCATTGAGAAGGCATTGCTGGAATCTCATCAACTGGATGGTTGGACGCAAGGTGGACATTTACCTCTGAAAGGAGACGTACTTTTCTCCTCACCCTTCACATGCGAATATCAAAAACGGACAGGCAGCTATATTTACAAGATCATTGATAACCGGAGTGCGATCGTGGAATTTTCCGATCTTGAGGGCAAAAAGGGAGAATCATACTTCCTGCTTCATTTCACAAAACCCGGTGCAGGTCTTGCCACCCACTATGATGGAGGGAATAAAATCCTGAGAAATATCGGATTCAAGTTTCTGAATGTCCAGGAAACCGGATCGGACAAAGGAATCATGCCTCAGACTTTTTTTGGAAAGGTCATTGAGGACGAAAAATAGTTCTATTTTCAATTAAGGAAAATAATTGATCATCATAGAGTTTTAACGCTTACGAATTCCCTGTTTCACGACATGATGGGTTCATGATCGGAGCTGCTTACCAACAAGGAACACATGTCCGCGTAATACCCCCAGAAGGACAAACCCTATTCTCTCAAAAAGGAAAACTGCTGGGTTTCTCTTCTGAGTTTGTCTCCATACTCAAGGGAAATGCCCTCTTCATTTGCGACCATCATGGAAACACGCTATCCACCCATCGTTATACGGCAAACCAGCCAACCAAAGCCAATTCATCGAAAAGCGTCTTGTTTTACCTCCTGTTTGGATGTTTGATCAAAATTGGAAATGCATACCGATTGTATCAATTCCTGGGCAGGGGAAACGCCATAGGAACTGATGGTGGTGATCTGAATTGGAAGAATATCGGCATCTGGGTTTCATCCATTTCTTTCTGGATTATCTGCTTTTTCGCGGCTTCAAAAATGGGAATTATTGACTGGTGTAATTAATGCATTTTACGACAAAAATAACTGATAATTATTGGGTTTTACCGCGTACGAACTCCATTTTCCGCGATATAATGTATTCATACATGGCGGTGAAACAATTCAAATTCTGCAGACTGGTCCAGGAAAACGATGGAAGGTTCCGAGTATACTGGAATACCATCAACCCTGACGGATCAACCAAAAGAAATAAATGCCGTGTCAGGGATAAAAAGGAAGGTCTGGAAAAGTGTAAAACCATTGATGCTGAACTCAGTGTTTCCGGCCTAGTTGAAAAATTCGCCCTGGATGCTGAGGACAAGATCATGATCGAACGGTTCTATAAAGGAAAACCGGCAATCGGTCTTGCGGAATTCATCAGGCGATACATGTCCTTTGTCTCCCATCCCAAGCAAAGTAAGACTGTACGGAAACTATACGGAGAATGGAAAAAGCACCGTTTGATGATGGTTTCAAACAAGGACAGCATCAGGCAGGTTTTAGGACGGGTCAATGTCTTCAAGGAATCATTCGGACACATGATCGTCAGTACAATCCAAAAGGATGATGTGGAAAAATGGCTGTTCAATCTTGATATGGGTGAAAAGACCAGGCAGCACTACCGTGCGGCCGTTATTTCCTTCTTCAAATGGTGTGAAATCGACATGTCCGCTATCAAGACTCCTAAATCTGAACGTCCTGAACCCGGCATTTATTCCGTAGATGAAGCGATACAAATTCTTGACTATACCCGTAATCATAGGAAAGACATGCTCGCTCCCTTGGTAATCGCCATGTTCTGCGGCGTCAGGTTATCTGAATTCGGATATATTACCTGGGAGGAACTGGATTTGAGCAATCCCGATGAAGACGGTGATTTTTATCTCTCTGGTGGAAAAACAGGAAGGCGTATCGTCCATCTTCCCAGCATCGCCAAGAAATGGCTTTTGACATGTGACCGTGGTGAAGGACTGGTATTCAATTTCGGTAAAAGGAAAAGGAAGGATAACAGGATATACGATTTCTTTAGAAAGACGATTCCTCCGACCGTTGAACCTAAACAGAACGGATTCCGCCACAGTTATTGCACGTACAAGGTTACTTGTTTCGGGAACATGGCAAGTGTCGCTGATGAAATGGGCAACAGCATCCAGATGATAAGAAGGCACTACTATAAGCCAACCAGAAAAAAGGATGCCGAACTCTACTGGCACTTAACACCCGAATATGTTGACACTATTGCCAATCCTGTTGAATCAGATGATAAATGCCTGGATTTCAATGAGATTGCCGAATTTAAAAAGACTGTTTAATCTGAGATCAATCTTCATTATTCGATTTGTTAAGCCCCCAAAATTTCTCTGCCAATCGCACTAATTGGTTTCTATTGTAATGATCCAAATTTGAGCTTAAATTGCTAATAATCGGAAGGCCTCTTTCTTTCCTGAACGCAGAAATATTCTGTAAACATTCTCTGTATGAACCACGTACACGTATTCTTTTGTGCTTCCAGTACATCGTGTCTGTCCACTCATAGATATTTGATTTTTCCTGGCTCAATAACTTTTGATAGAATTCCAAGCAATCTTGATGCTCTTCTTCTGTGAATAGTCTCCCTCCTGCCATATTCTCTGAATGGTATAGAAAAAACGGCTTATATCAATCTACATCTCGAAATTTATTCCTTGATACCTGATTTCCCCTGCCTCAATTCTGACAATCTTTTCTGCACAGTCAGAAATACCTCTCACCTTTCCACTATTGCAGGATCTCATTTTGGTGCCCTACAATATTGGTCATGAACAAATTTCTATTATCCTTCAGACTGTACGAACCAGCCTCCACTACCCTATTGTCTCAAAACAGCAAATTATCCAGACAGGAAAAATACGACAAACTGATTCAATACCTCAAATCCATATCCCGTAATCAGGAAGAACTCATCGAAGACTCCACAACCTCATTCATTCTGTTTCAGACTTACTACGACAATCTGGATACTGTTTCTTCCGGAATCCTCCAATACTGCCAATTAACAGACAAGGACGAACTGTTTATTGTGGAATTCTCCCAGGGTAAAGTCCTGAAGGATTGCAGGATCAAAAATTGCAAGGTCTCCGATATAGGCCAATTTACCAACTGGATTTCCTGATAATTAAATTGTTAATGATTTATCCTAAATTACTTCCTTTGGTAATTTCTCAGGATTACATATTAACCATGCAGATGATGTCTTCATAAATTCTGAGAATATTTTCTGCTCCATTAACAATAAAATGCTCTAAATCTCTCCATATCCATTATCTATAAAATAATGCTCTAGACAGCTGTCTTGGGTAAATGATTCCAAATTCCATACAGGATCAACCAGGCCTCAATACATCAGAATTGCATTGGATCGGATTACTCAAATTTTGGGGAAATATATTGAGGTATACAGGGAAAAATCCTTTCTCCATTTATTATTAATATACATTGAGTGAGACCAAAATTTTCATAATGTGTTTGTTATTAATAATATGTAAAAATAATTCCTGATTTTTGGGCAAAAAGCCAGTGATTGCAGCAGGGTTAATGCCGGTTTATTCTAAACAATCCCCCGGATTCATTTGTAAGAATTAACAGCCATATCCCCTTGTTATAATACCGGATGGATACCCGGAAATTGTTTGCATGCCTTCAAATCCATTGAAAATTAAATTCCCTTGAACCAGACGTTTCTACTGTGGGATTTGAAAGGTCTTCCCAGCAGAAACATGCAATACTTCATCCATCCGGTTTGATGATGCCCCGGATCATAATATTGCCTTCGGAGAAAATTCCTGTCCTGTAGTGTAATGGAATCGTTTTCCCGGATTTCCAGCCCATTCAGTTTTCTCCTGATCTGGCAGTAATAGACATACCTGGTTCCTTCCGTCAGTTCAGAGCACCATTCAAAGAACTCTTTACCCCTGTATAGTAATATGTTTTCAGGGACACCCGGTTTCTTCTTTTCCTGAGTCGCCCAATATTCCCTGAGTTCCTTGACCCATTCATCCCATGATTTTTGAGTATATTTGTTCTCTATGGGACGCCTACCCCTCTTATTCTCTTTGTATTTGATCGGTCCTTCGTTCAGGTAATTATTGATCCATCGGTAGACAGTAGCGGGACGTATGCCCAGTTTCCTTGAAATGATCGGAACAGGATTTTCCCTTTTGTAAAGAAGCACAGCCTTCCTGCGGAGTTTTTCCCGTTCTTCCACAGTCAGTTTCCGAGTGTCCCGCTTATCCGCCGGAATAAATGGTCGTCCCCTTTTCCTCATTTTGCCTGAGAATACCTATACAGAGAATAGGAGAAACGATCAATATAAATTTCGTTATATGTTTATTGTAATGCGTTTTTGCGAATGTGTAATTCCATAATAAAAGAACACTTAGGAATAAAAAGAATCTCCTGAACCTAAGGGAGTATGCAAAAAATACATACTCAAAATAATAAAAAAATGGTGGGTGTAACCAACACCCGTGTCGCGAAAACAATCATCAACAACACCAAACTCATCAACGCCAAGCAGATGGCTGAGAAAATCGGGTTGCTCAAAAAGGACATGAAGCAAGTAGACGCTGAGAACTTATTGAACGCCCTTCCTCTCGTCCAGGAGGATGGAGAACTGACGCCTATCCTTCCTCCCAAGGAATACCTCTACTTCACGATTCCTGTAACCAAGGTCAAAAAAGACATGTACAGGATGCTGTTTAACCGCAATATCAAGGACAATCCGCTGAACCAAAGATCCAGGGCGAAAGTTACCCCCATATTTGAAGAAGCACTGACCAGTCTTGGCATTGAGGCTATATGGGTTCCTTCCTATGTCTTGAAGCAAAACAACACCAGTTCCATATTTAAGGCTGAGATCAATTCTCCCGCGTTCAATTTGATTCTTGAAAAGGAGAGGTTGAGAAAACCAAATGGAGAAACTTCCTTCTACTCGGAGATCGGTGATAAGCTTTTCTGCAATACATACAGCAGAAATGAAGAGCATCCCCGGGTATTCAACATGTTTACTAAAATGTCCTCGGTCATGAGGAAGCATGTCTTTGAAAATGTCTATGGGGTGAACATGGTGGAAGTTGACCTGACTAATTCCGTTATCCAGTGTCTTGCTTCCCGTGGTAAATGTACAGGAATACTGGAAGCTATCAGAACAAACACCCTTCTTCCTGTAGATCAGGACCAGAGGGATGAACTCAAAGAAAATCTCCTCAAGTGGATCTTCACGATAATTTCACCTAGGGAGAATATGAAAGGAGTCAAGACCTATAGGAAAAACAAACTCAAGGAATTCCTTTCCGAAAAGTATCTTGTTGAAGTCATCCCTTTCATGGAGGCGATCGAAACCCTGGAGTCAAGCCACACCCTGTTCCATTATGAAGATATTCTCAGGGAGTTCTGCAAACAAAACCGAAAATGCATCAGCCTTCATGACGCCGTGTATATCTCGGCAGACAGAACCGATCTGATTGAGAAATTGACTGTCCTTCTGGATAGTCAAAATTATTACTACAAGGTCAATCCCCTGTAATTCCTAATTCACACAACATCAGCCGGTTTCCTCCAATCTCCGGGGGCGGCTGTCTGATATTTTACTCGATACAATAGAATGTATTTATTGGATTCAATAGAATTATGTGTTAAGCTTATTATATGGAAGTGATAATGCTCAATGGTCCAAGTAATAGAGGAAAGACAACTACAATAAGAATTGTCCATAATTTAGTCATTTCACATGGTGGTGTTTCCCTTACCGCCGTTAGCACAAATGGGGACTTTACTGATGAGGTAAATTTTGCTCTACAAATTAATTGTTCACGTAGACTCTACTTCAATAGTGCAGGTGACACAGTAAAATGCATTTGCGCAGGAATTCATTATGCTCTGAATAATGGGTTCGATAAAATAATTTGCGCTTGCAATGATTCGTTTTATAATGGAAATGGAGTGCAGTCCGTACGATTAGCCAATTATTTGAATTCGATAGCAAACAGCATTACTCTAATAAGAGTACCTAAAAGAATACAAATTCCCTGGAATCGTAATCCACTCAATCCAGGCATGAGCCAAATTGTTGCAAACCTGTTAGACTCAAATGACATATTTGCTCTGATATAATGGGGGAAACCTGCTGTTTACATATTTCCCCCATAAAATCAAAATCATTGGCTATCAATAGGTTATCAAATTTCACCCTGAATCAAGATATTGCTGCTTAACGAGTTAGTTGTAAATCACTTACACTCAATGAGTCGGCGCTTCGAATCCCTCCCTGTCCGCCATCATTTTCCTACCGCAATATATTCGCAATGAGTATATTGCGGTTTTTGTTTGTAGGGACACGGGGAAGAAATGGGGGAATTACTACTCTAGATGTTTTTTGAATATAGCCTATCATAATAGCTATTCAATTCAATCATATCAGATTCATGTATTTTAGATTTTTTCGAAAGATTATAAAGATTTTTTACGATACATGCTATAATATCAAGTTCTTTAGCATCAGGAATAACAAGTGGAATATTTTTTATATAATTAGCGGAATTATTGGTACTTGAATTAAGAGTTCTTATAATAGAATTGCAGACGTTAGAATTTAATAGGCCAAGAATAAAAAAGAGAAAATTAGATTCTTTTTTCCTTGGAAAAATCGCAACAATTGATTGATCAAAAAGCCTTTGATTTAAAAGAGATGCAGTTAATATTGAGGAAACCATAGGTACTGCAATTCCCTCTCGAAAGTAATATTGAGAATTTTGAAATCTTGCCTTCTTTTTATTTGCAATTCTATATTCATGTATAGAATCTTCGCTCCATTCCATATACCATTCTGTGGGCTTAAAAAAACGTTTGTTACCACCCTTTACAATTGGAATCCAGATTTTTTCACCCTTAACACCACTTAAAGGAGGATGTAGCTCTTCACTACTTGTCATCCATATTTGTTCAGGATTAACAAGTTCATATTTTGACCCTCGTGTTACGGTTGGAGCTCTTTTCAAGTGTTTAAGATCATTCCCGGAGTAAAATCCCGTTACAACATCGCAAAAATCGTGAAGTTTAGGATACTTGCTCAATAAAATTTTTTCAACCCACGGTTCCCTGTGCAAATAAAAGGAATGATACGGATTATTTTTTAAATTTTTATAGAATAAATATGTTGTTTTAAAATTACATTTTTTATTTATAAGATCATTTTTTGATTTAAAATCAAAATAAACAGGAAAACTGTAAGAATCTAATGGTTCGGACTTTACTACACTAATTATTGAAAGACCGGCATAGCCAAAATTGATACCCGGGAAAAAATTAGATGGGAACAAGGTAATCGATTCTATTGTATGATTATGCAATAATTCTTTTCGCAAATTTTCATGCATACGAGTATTCATAAATGTATCAGGAATAATAAAAACCAATCTACCTTCTTTCCTTAAAAGGCCTAATGATTTTATTAGGAATAAATTATATGTTTCTTTACTATTAGCATTTGGATATTTATTTTTTAATATTTTACGCTTTTCTATATCCAGATACGCTCCATATGGTGGATTGGCAATAATTCTATCAAAATATGGTAAATTTTCTCTAAAAAGAAAATCAGTATTTTCTATTATTATATTTTGCTCGTTAAGAAAAAAATTCTTTAAGAATAAAGCACTTTCATAATTTAATTCAAGCGCATGTATTTTTGGACTAAAAGATAACTTTTTCATAGCTCTTAAAAAAGCTCCTTCCCCAGCGCAAGGTTCTAAAATAGAGCTATTACTCTCACATTGCAATAGATCAATCATGTATTGAGTTATAATCGAGCATTCAGTATAAAATGCTTGATATCTATTTTTTTTGCGCTTAGCATCATCTACCATGTTAAATATTTTGTTAAATTGTTATCAATGAGATATTTATAAGTTTCCGCAGTAAAGTCCTCATCCCAATGGATGTATTGTGATATCCAATCCTTTAAATTAAATCCTGTAAATTCGTATATTTTCTCGTACGTATCGTTACCGCAATAGACGTCCCATAAGTTTGAATTAATCAGCGTTTTAAGGTAATGATTGTTATCGCATTCATTTGATCTTACAAAAAGAAGACATTTATTTTTAGTTTTTAATATATTTTTATATATATTTGCCACTAGTAATAATCTATTAGTATTCCCCTTTTCATTGGACTGAAATCCACTTTTAAAATCAACATGATAATAAATATCATCTTTCTTAAAATGCAAATCCAATTCCAATTTTATTTCTCCAGATGTAAGCAAACTCCATACCTTTTCATATAAATCTAATAATTTATATTTTTCTTCATTATTTATGGCCATTGTATTTAGGTAATCATTCATCTCCTGTTTAAGATCCATCGCTACTTCTTCAAATTTTTTTGGAGATACCATTTGTAAATTTTCTCTCACCGTATTTTCAAAACATATCCGGCAGAATGGATCCCATAATTCTCCTATACGTCTAGAGAAAGTCATGTATTCGTATGGCCAAACCTTATTTCTATATTCTATCATAACAACATAGGAACAATAGGTTATCATTAGTATATTATTGAGCAAATTATTTTTTGACCATTTGCTTGATGCATTAATGATAGCAGATTTTAGATTTGAGGAAATGCATGCAATATCACGATTGATAATTGATGCATTCTTTTTCTGATCAGATATTATATGAGAATTCTGAATTTCATTGTACTTAATTTCAGATTTCCTCCGAAAATAATTAAGTATTTCTTTTTTGTCTCTGAATAGATATTCTGTGATGTCCATGTAATTTACGAGGACAGTCTATCAGGATATTTTTTAAAATCAAGAGTGCCAAACGGTGATCAGAAAATTTTAGTACAGTGCTTCGATTACGCTTCTCAGTAAAGATCCGTTATTCCCGTTCAACCCATCTTTTTATTTTTTCGTTCATACAATTCATTCTTATTCTTCCATTTATAGTCATGCTAATCCTTCATGCATTCTCCAAACTCATGAGGATCATCAGGACTGGGACTGTAGCTCCAAAATCCGTTCCAATCAGAGTTCTCTTCTTTTGAATCATTGTCCATAGTTGACTGTTTTGCTCTAAGTTCTCCTAAAATTCATTCTGTTCTCTCTGTAGTCATTCCTCTATATCCTGAACAATTTTCATAGGAATAATTTCAAGATTAATCACTTCCGATTATTTTAATTAAAAATGCCTTCGTACAAAACTGATTGCCCTTGGAAATCCTGGAATTTGGTCATACATAATCATTCATTTGGAAATCCCTCCATTTATTATATTCATACATCGATCGAGGTTGTTTTATCGTAATTTATTCGTTTCCTTATGCTTATGAATTTTGAAAATTTCTCTGGAAACAATACATGGTATACAGCGGTATACATTTGAAAAATCTCTCTTTATTTTTAATATACATTGTATGAGACCATATTTTTCATAACTTGCTCATTGCAATATATTTGTAAATTTTAAGCCCGTTTTCATAATCCTTTTTTACTCTCCATTACTCCATAGTACATGATCATTTTGGAAACACATGTTTTAGGAAATGCAGATTACAGTATACGCGGAATCATCTATACGCAGGTTATTTTATTCTGAATATCCCCAGAATTGATTGTACGGATTTTCTAACGTCTCCCCTTACCAATTACCTTCTTTCCTGAATAATTCCCGTAGAAATCAATTTAGAATTAATTACCCCGTATTCCTTTGATTCCAAGGGATGAGTCTGGGTTGGATGACCTGAAGGAAATATTTTATTGAAAAGGGCTTCGTACAAAATATTCATGGAAGAATTGTGCCGTGTTTCCGGTCAATCGTACGCTGTATTCCTTGTCGGTGGAGGGTAATTTATTCTGAATGTTTCCAGGATCATTTGTAAGGATTTCGGAGGAAGAACAGGTATTAACCTACGCAAATCTGAAAAATTACCGCAAAAAATAATTTTGCCTTACAAATGGTTAAATTGACTTTCCTCTTTTTCCAATTGATACATTTCCTAATGGAGAAAAAGTTTTCCATTTTTCGGGAAAACAATTTTGAAGCATTTGAGAAAGTACCCCCTTCATGCTGAAGTTCCTCTGTATATGTTGAGACCAAATGGGGATAGGTTGCTAATTGGGGGAGTGTGTTTGATTGGGTGGGGTACCGTGCCATTTGCCGTGCCCTGTATGGAAAGGAATAGCGTAAGGCGTAAAAATGAAAAAGGATGGAACCATTGCTGATTCCATCCTTGGGTGACTGTTATTTGTCTAATTAGAAGCTGTACCTTGCCGAAAGTGAGGCGGATTGGTTCACCTGGCTGCTTCTGGCTTCCAGAGTGTAGAATGCTCCAACGCTCCAGTTCTGGTTAATAACCCAGTTGGTCCCGGCATTCATCATGAAAGCGCTTCTTCCCGGATTGCTTCCTTCGTGTTTGTTGTCGATTCCGTAGATGGTGGATTTGACCGAAGGATTCGTTCTGGAGATATCTCCGACATAGGCGAGCGTCAGTTCTGGGAGAAGAAGCTGTCCGCCTCCTACCGATACTTCCTTTTTGACCGTAATGCCTACCGGAACACTCCATACCTGCATGTTGCCGTCCCTATACTGGCGGCTTCCATTGTCGTATGTTTCCGTGAAGCTTTCCTGTGCTCCATGGACATAATCAATTCCAATGAACGGTGTCAGCGTTGCCTTGTCGGTGACTTTGATGTTCCAGTCTGCTTTAAGACCAAAGGAGAACACGTCGTCATTCCATTTTGCATGACCGGGAAGGTATGAGGAATTACCAATGAGAGTATCGGCCCTGTTTTCCACCGATCCATAGGAGAAGTATCCGCTCAATCCAACGCTCTGCTTGTCGCACAACGTTTCAAGGTAATTGGCATAAAGACCGGTCATGATGCTATCCTGCTTGATGGATGCCTGGTTGTCATCGGATTTGAAGGTTCCGAATGTTTGACCAAAGGCAATACCAGCACGGAATTTCTTCGTCCAGGCGTAGTCAATCCCTGCCGCATATCCACCTCCGTTGTACTGGAACCCGTCCGCATGGGAAGTGGAGTTCATGGTAACGAAATCACCCAGACCGCTTACCCATACATTGGAATCTCCCGGTTGGGCAACCTTGAATTGAGAAACAACCGTTTGACCGAAGCTTTTGACGACGCTGGTACTTGACCACAGGGAATTGGCGATATTGGAGCCGTCCTTGCCGACCAGAGCGGCCGCTACGGCTTTGTCCACCTGTCCTGTGAAACTGAGTATGCCTGTAGTAGAATCCCATAGAAGACTGCCTTCCTTCAGGAAATGGTTTTCATCATTCAGGGAAAGGACAAAATCACCATTACCGGAAACCGTACCTTCCGTTTTGATAAGATCCAGAGTAAACGCTTCCATCCCTGCGGCTAAAATACCTAAGCCTACTTCTACTTCGGCATTCACTGTTCCATTCAAATTCAATGTGTTGGTCACGGAAATATTGGAATATGTACCTGAACCGTGATTCTCCAATGTCGCAGCGGTAATGCCGTCCAGATAAAAACCGAGCCTTGAGCCGTCATTTAGCATCAAATCCCCATGTCGTTGGAATCCCGGACTGTTGCCGACATAGAGAAGAGCATTTGATTGGAGAATGGTTGAACCAAAGGTACCGCTGCCATTAACAGAAGCGTTTTCCGATACCGTTACATCCCCCTTCACCGTTCCATTGTTGCTCAAAATGGATGATGCATTGACAAGAACATCTCCATTAATGTTATTCCTGTTGTCCAGCGATGCACCGGAATTGATGGTAACGTCATTGTTGATTGTCCCCCTGTTATTGACGGATGCTGTAACTGTACCATCGGAAGCATTCGAAGATCCAATCGTCAGTATGGAATCATCTGTTCCAAGAATGGTGTTTTGACCAATTTCCAAAAGGCCGCTCTGAACATTGACCTGTCTGGATTCATATTTGTCGCCAGTTAAAACAATGGCGGCATCCGTAATGTTTCCTCCCGTCTGGCCTACTTGGATATCCGCGCCTGCATTTCCGTTTGTCCCTACAATACTGAATCCGAGTGTATCGGAACCATTCATGGAGAATGTTTGTGTATCCGTAGTAACCAAATTCCCTCCCGTTCCACTAATGCAGGAATTGTTGAGTCCTCTGATGGTTTCCGTTGCATCAACGCTTCCCCCATTACTCAAAGAGACGACAACATCCTTGGAAAGAGTATCGGGAGCTTTGCCGTCTGTAATAACGGTTTCCGGTTGTTCCGGTTGACCGGGATTATAACCGTTGTCAACCAGTGTCAGAGCATAACGTCCATCCGTTTGGGTGATGGATACGAATTTTTTGTCGGTGATATTCCGGGATATTGTTTCGTCATCATATGTCCATGTGCTTTCAATGGCGCTCAAAAGCCCGGTGTCTCCCGTAATATTTTTACAGTAAAATACGACAGTCCCGGATTCAGGATTTAAGTAAACTCCATTTGCCGGACTATCATTGAAAAACTCTATTTTGGTATTCCCGGTAATGGACAAAGTACCCGTAATGGACATATTGGGATACAATGCATCATTATATCCCCAAACAGTTACTTTCCCGTCGTTTGCCAACGTCAGGTTTCCTTGCAGAATGGATTTTCCTGTAAATGTAGAATTTGAAGAATACCAAATTTCGAGACCGTGTGTTGCAGATACAGTATATTGATCCCTGATAATGGTTCCCTGGTCAAATTCCAGTTTAACGAAATCACTATCCTTGATTGTAGCTCCTCTCAAGTCGAGGACAGAGTGATGTTCGTCAAATGAATAAACCGAGAAAGAACAGGGAGTTTCTCGATTGGTTTCAGTAGAGAGAGAACCATTGAATATTACTTGTGCTCCTCCCCACGCTTCCAGCGTTGCATTTTTGAGAACAATGCCGGAACCAATCGTATATTTGGCATTACCTGTAGCCAGGGATTTTGAGCTTCCACCAGATATGGTGAACACCTCGTCCTTGAAATCCATGGTCCCTTGTCCTGTCAAAGTATAGGAACCATTATCTGATGCGCCCCAACTAAGGTTATAGAATTTATCAAAATTGACTGACCAGTTACCGTTAAGGCTCAGGTTAACGTTATCAAATCGAGGATATTCCGGATTCCCATCATCTCCGATATATTGATCCCAGTTATGGGTATTGAGGTTGATTGTTTCTGTAGCGATGAGCGGTTGCGAAATGCAGGCAAGCACGGCCGCCAGCAGTACTGTAGGCAGATGTAACTTCATAATCAATTTTGGTTGTCCGTCCTCTTGGTTGGTAGGTGATAACGTTTGAATATCGCGTATCTCCACAACTGTAAAGAGGTATTTTAGGCCGTGGACATAAATTTCTCATTTCTGCGATAATGAATAGATGTCCAAGCAAAATGTACTCAAGGAATTAGGAGCAAGGATCAGAAACGAGAGAAAAGCCCAGGGATTCTCTCAGGAAGGATTTGCGCATGTTGCCAATTTGGATAGAAGCTACTACGGCAGCATTGAACGGGGAGAGCGCAACATCACATTTTATACCATCTGCGAAATCGCGGAAAAACTGAATAGGGATGTCGCTTTTTTCTCTCAGGATATTCCTCCTATCAAGTCAGGGAAATAACTGCTCATTACGGCAAAATAATTGACTGTCACTGTGTTTTATCGCTTACGGATCCCGTGTTTCACGACATGATGGGTTCATGATCGGAACTGCATACCAACAAGGAACACATGTCTGCGTAATATCCCCTGAAGGACAAACTCTCTTCACTCAACAAGGAAAATTGCAGGGATTCTCTTCTGAGGTTGTTTCCATACTCAAGGGAAATGCCTTTTTCATTTGCGACCATCAGGGAAATACGCTATCCTCCCATCGCTATACGGATGACAAACCAGCTAAAAACGGTTCATCAAAAAGCATCTTGTTTTACCTCCTGTTTGGATGCTTGACCAAAATAGGAGACGTATGCCAATTGTATCAATTCCTGGGTAGGCTATCAAATGGGGGAATACATTTAATCTTGGGGTACCATGCCATTTGTCGTACCCAGTATGACTGGGGATAGAAAGATGGATGTAGAAATGAAAAAGGGTGGAATCAACAATGATTCCACCCTTTGGTGAGGGAGTTTAACTTCTTAATAATCTTCCATCATCAAAAATACTTTCAAAAGAATTGAACTTGAGCCCCTGTTTTTCTTATCCGTTTGCAGCATATTTGATGATTAAAGGGAATCGTCGGGATTGCCGAATCACATTACTCGCTTAGTTCGGTGATGTCGGTTTCAGGTTTCGGGTAGCCTTTGCCGGCAATCCATTTTTTTGTTTCCGCCGCCATTTCGGGGGTGACGTTAAAGTCGTACTGGGCATAGTCGCCGATGTGGAATGTTCCGGGTTTGAAGAATCCCCATTTCTCAAAGAAGTCCGTCAGGTCGGTTTTTGTGACGTCACAGCATGCCTTGACGAATTCGAACTGGTATTTGACGGTGTCGTTTCCTCCGTAGTTTCCCGCGTTGTTGCGCAGGTATTCCATGACGTCAGGATAGAAGTCGGGGTATCCGTTTTTGGTAAAGTAAAGATGGAGCTGCCACAGGGGAACCAGCTTGTTGAAGACATCCTTAGATTGCAGGTAGGCGATTTTCCCTTCGATGATTTCCTTGCGCGCTTTGTTGTAGCTGCCCTGGTGCTTCAGGCGGCTTTCATTGCCTGTTTTGGCTGCGGCCTGCAGGGAAAAGATGTTGTTGCTGACTTCTGTCATGCCGCCCCAGGTCATCGGGCGCATTTGCATGACGTGTCCTACTTCGTGGGAGAATCCCCAGCAGGCATCGCCTTTGAGAACGTTTTCAGGGTCGGTTACCATGCGCATTGTCCCGTCGTTTCCGAGGTAGGCGACTCCGTCTCCGTCGCGGAACATGTAGTAGTTGAAGTTCACGCGGGCCAGGACGCGGTTTTCCGGGATTTTGCCGTATTTATCCAGGCCCATCAGCTGGTATTGGATGCCGATGAGCTTGTCGTAGGCGTTGATAAGTTCGGTTCCGCGGTCTTTGGTGAATTTTTTCAGGAATTCTACGGGGTAGGCAACCTGGATGTATTTTCCCCGGGCATCCATGATCGGAGAGACGGCCTGGTCAAGCAGGCGAACCCAGTCCTTGTTGGTGTCGCCCCGGGTGGTGTCAAAGTAACCGTTGGCTTTGCCGGTTACGAAATGGACGGGGATTTTCGGCGCCTTGCCGGCGTCTTCGGTGAAATAGCTGATATAGGCGTTGGCGGGCGTTTCCACGTCAATGATGTTGATTCCTTCCTTGAGCGGAATCTGCTTTTTGTGCAATCCCCAGCCGTTGGGATCTTTTGTGGGCTGCACTCCTTCGGCCGGCTTGCGCATCAGGTTTGGCAGCAGGAGGCTGATTTCCTGCCCCTCCGTCTTGCCGACCAGGACGACATGCCGCCCCTTTTCCAGATAGACGCCCGTCATGTTGTCGTATTTGCTGAATCCATCTCCGATTCTGAGATTTTTCCCCGTCTGGCTTGGTGAGGGGAGGGCCCGGTATTCGGCATACAGGTAGTCCGGCTTGTAATGGCCTGCCAGGATTTTGGCCGCGAGTTCTTTCATCGCGTCAGACTGGAAGGCGGAGGTGTCTTTCACATCCGGCTTCAGGGAGGTGCAGGAGGAGTCTTTGAACAGTTTGAGGTCGTTGCCGATGTGTTCCGGCGTGTTGGCGGCAAATACCGCTGCGAGCGACAGCAGGGGAAGGGATAGTAATGGAAGGATTCGGTTCATGACAGTACGGGAAGCAGGTGATTCTGCGATGTTACAAGATACAGGTTCCGTTTTCTTCTTCTTTCACCATTTTTCTCTTGATGAATAAATAGGCAAGCGGTTTGTCCGGAGAGAGGCCGGGCGGTTGATGTGTGGAATGGCTTTGGCGGTGCGGCAGGGATTTTTTCAGCCGATTTCGCGTTTCCGGATATTTTCCCCGGTTCCGGCGGGCGCTTTTCCGGGGCTCCGTATTCGGATGGGCACGTTTCTTGCTGGCTTGAATTTTGGGCCGAAGCCTTCCGGGTTTCCCGGCGGCGGTATCGCGTTCCTGCCGCGCGTTCCTCTTTATGCTCCTTTTCCTCTGGTCTTGGCGCACATGCATGACATGGTTGTTGTGCGGCAGGGGAAAATGGAATAAGGTGAAGAGGATGATGAATTCCGTATTCAAATGTTTGATGAGTGCCGTATGCGCCGTGGCATTGCCGGCGTTCGGGCAGGAAGAGAAAACCGATTTCCCTACGGACAGGGCTGTGACCGTATTCAACGCCGGGGAGGGTAATCCCTATGCGTCCATCCGTATTCCCGCCCTGCTCAGTATCGGCAAGGGCCAGCTCCTGGCATTCGCCGAAGGACGGTACAAAAATACCGACCAGGGGGAGAACGATATTATCATGAGCGTCAGCAAGAATGGCGGGAAGACCTGGTCCCGTCCCCGGGCGATTGCCAAGGCCCATGGCGCCACGTTTAATAATCCGTGCCCCGTTTATGACGCCAAAACCAGGACCGTGACTGTCGTATTCCAGCGTTACCCTGCCGGGGTCAAGGAGCGGCAGCCCAATATCCCGGACGGATGGGATGATGAAAAGTGCATCCGCAATTTTATGATTCAGAGCAGGAACGGAGGTTCTTCCTGGACGAAGCCGCAGGAGATCACGAAGACGACCAAGCGTCCTTCAGGAGTGGATATTATGGCGTCCGGCCCGAATGCGGGAACCCAGCTGAAGAGCGGCGCCCACAAGGGCCGCCTGGTGATTCCGATGAATGAAGGGCCGTTCGGCAAATGGGTGATTTCCTGCATTTACAGCGATGACGGCGGCAAGAGCTGGAAGCTGGGCCAGCCGACTGCCAATATGAAGGGCATGGTGAACGAGACGTCCATTGCGGAAACGGATAACGGCGGCGTGGTGATGGTTGCGCGCCATTGGGGCGCAGGCAATTGCCGCCGTATTGCGTGGTCCCAGGATGGCGGGGAGACCTGGGGACAGGTGGAGGACGCTCCGGAGCTGTTTTGCGACAGTACCCAGAATTCCCTGATGACGTATTCCTTGAGCGACCAGCCTGTCTACGGCGGCAAAAGCCGCATTCTGTTTTCCGGGCCCAGCGCGGGCCGGCGCATTAAGGGACAGGTGGCCATGAGCTATGACAACGGCAAGACCTGGCCGGTGAAGAAATTGCTGGGCGAGGGCGGTTTTGCCTATTCCAGCCTTGCCATGGTGGAACCCGGCATCGTTGGGGTGCTTTATGAGGAAAACCAGGAGCATATTAAAAAGCTGAAGTTTGTTCCCATTACCATGGAATGGTTGACGGACGGAGAGGACACAGGGCTGGCTCCCGGCAAAAAAGCTCCTGTTCTCAAGTAGAGGAAAGCTGGCTAATACGTTTTTCCCTTCCGGAGGTGTCTCCGGGAGGGGGAGATTGAATGCTTTCCTCCGTAGCGGAGCGTTATGGAAGAAGGCAGATCAGGCCTGATTACTTGATGGATTCAAAGGCAGGAGGGGGGGGAATTCAACGTACTGATGGATTGGCCGGGGCATAACTCCGGGAGGATGAGGCTATTGGAGATACGGCGATGTTCCAGCAGGGCTTCAATCATCCGGATAAGCCTGCGCGTCGTTTTTTCTGCAGGGGAGCGGTAGGAGGTAATGGGGGGAGTGACATGGTTCAGGTAAGGTTCATGAACCAGGCTGAGCAGGCTTATTTCCTCCGGGATGCTTTTAGCCATGGTGGTCGCCCAGGAGATGATGGATATCAGCATTCTGCTCCGGGTAGAAATTAAGGCGGTGATACCCGTATCCGCCAGGTCAATTCGGTTGAGTTCCTGGGCTGCCTTAATGGCATCCGACGGCATGCGGATGACATAGGGGGTATAATGTTCCCCCTGGAAGGAGAGGAACCCCTGTTCCATGAGCCTGTTGCCTCTCAGCTTGGAATCCGGTATGCAGAGCGCGATCCGACGGTGTCCTTTCTGGTACAGGTAGCCGGCCGCGTGACCGGCCAGCACTTCCCAATGCGTATCCAGATACGGCAGATTGGAGGAAGGGTAGGAAACTCCCCGGACCAGGCAGGGGATGCTTTTCCGCTTAAACCACAGTTGTACTTCTTCCGTGGTACGGTAGAGTATCCAGCAGGAGCCGGGATGTTCTGTTTCCAGTTTTTCCAGCCGCATGTCCGGATTGTTTTTTTCTGCCCATGTGGCTTCAACCAGCTGAAGCGCCATACCTTCGATTCGCAACGCTTTTTCCAGTTGGTAAAGTTCCACCCAAATGCTTTGGGGGATGTCCCGGATAGGAACGGAGGAGAGGAAGCAAACGCGTTTTTCCAGCAGGGGCAGAGGCTGCACAGGGCTTGTAGAAGTCCTGATGATTTTCCTGGCCCTGTTTTTATCCGGAGCCGCTATGAAGCCCTCTTCCTGCAGCTGCGCGAGGGCTTTCCGGATGGTTCCCCTGCCGGCGGCGAGCGCTTTGCTTAGTTCCCGTTCTCCGGGCATGGCGTTTGTGAATTGCCCGGACCGGAGGCGGTGCTTTAATTTGGCAACGGTTCTTGACTGGGCCGTTTCCCCAGGGTGTGTATTCATGGGGGAATCATACTTTCTGGTTACTTCTGATGGCAAGCGGTCTTGCCGGTTGTGTTTTTTCCGTTCCGCGTTTTTCGGGAGCATGGAGGAATATGATGTTCAGGAACGTTTCAGAAGGCGATTAACGGAGTCCGGATCATTGGGGTCAAAAACGGTTTCTCCCGCTCCTGTGTCATTTTTGATCTTGGGGTGATTGTTCCCCGCATATTGTTTGACCATCTTGTCCGTATCGCTGATTTTGAATCTGACGGAGAGGATGTATGGCAATTCCCCTTTGTCAAAGTGTCCGTAGGTAGTGCATACCAGGGTATGGTCCGGCAATAGTTCGGCGGCCGGGTAGGCGCAGTCCCAACCGTTGCGGTTGTCCTTAAAACGGATTTTATATGAGCCTTCCGTGCCGTTTTTCAGGTCTTCCCACCGGCCTATCCATGCTACCCAGTCTCCTTCCGTCGGGCTGGCGGCCTGCCCTTTCTTCCTGGTCGGGGGAGCATCCCTGAATTGAACCAGAAGCCTTCCGTCAGGCAGGGGAAGAATCTGGTGGCGGTCTCCGCACAGGGCTGCCGGCAGTTCTTTGGGGGGAGTCCATGTTTTACCTTCATCTTCGGAAAACATGATCTGGGAGTTATGGTGCCTGCTGTTTTCCCGTAACAGCAGCGCGATTGTTTTTCCGTCCGGGCTGCGGACAAAACCTCCCTCACACAGGTGCATGTCCCTTGTCCCTGGGAAAATGACCTGGGGGGAGGTCCAGGTCAGCCCACCGTCTTCCGTAAAGGTGACATATTGTTCAATGGTGTGAAACTCTCCATGTCCGTCTTTGCCCCGGGCATTGGCATGGTAGGAGGCCATATAATGCCCTTTTCCCGTTTTTAGAGGAATCAGGTCACTCATGACAACAATGCCTCCGGCCTGGTTGGAAATGGGGGTCAGCTCGGACCATGTTGTTCCGTTGTTTTCACTGACCGCCATCCGGTTTCTGGGGGCTGTGTTTCTGTTTCCCCCCTGAATGCCGCTGAAAAGCAGAATGCGGCGCTTGCCCCGGGAGTCTTCCGTTTCATATAGTGTGGGTACTTCCCTGCTGGTTTTCCATGATTCTGGAACTGGCAGCCTTTCGCTCCATGTTTTGCCTCCGTCCGTGGATTTCTTCAGGATGATTTCCCCGGAGCCGTGCCCTTTAGGATAAACGCACAGAATGGTTTTTCCGTCTTTCAGCAATAGCGTCGTTGGATGTCCCAGGTATTTTCCTTTTTCCTTGTCGACTACTACCTGGGCTTCTGTCCATTGATCCAGATCAACGATCGGGAGGCCGCTCCGGATGAACGCTGTGGAAGGGGAATGGGCCGGTACGGTGGCCTGCGCCGGAAGGTATGATGCCAGGAGCAACGCTGCCAGGGATGATAGGTGCAGATTCATGGGAAATGGATGTTGTAATTAAAGTGTGGGAGATTTGCGGCGTCTGAAGGGCAGAAGCGCCATGCCAAACGTAAGCAGCAATGCGCTTGCCGGTTCCGGTACGGCCTGTGTATGGATTTGAAGACCTGTGGGAACCATGTTATCGTTACGGGCAATAAAGTCCTTTTGCCAATTGGAGCCGACTAAAGCGAGCTGGTTGACAGACGGCCCCGTTCCGGCTGCGTTATCCATGGAATTGTCGATACGCCGGGAACCGTTGATGGAGAAGAAATCGTTGTCCCAGCAGTCTCCTATGCTGATGGCGGACAGATCCGTTTCAGTAAACATGGCGTAATAAGTAGTGCCTGTGTTTAAAATTGGCCCGTTGGTAAAAGTCCATGTTCCGGAAACATAGTTTCCAGTAGAAATGGTATTGTCCGATTTGCCGATAATGGTTTGGATACCGCCTGAATGTTGCACGATGAGCAGGCCTGTTCCGTTCTTTCTGGCCTCTCTCAAATTGAAATCAATGGACGTTAGACGTACTTCTGCATCCATTGGCTGGGAATGCGGCGTGCTGGTCGTGATAAGCCTTGACCCTGCTTCTCCCAGGCAGAAAGACCATTCGGTGCACAGGTACTGGGATGTGGGGGAGAGATCGGGGGTGGCGCTTGTCCATGTAGTAGCCGCGATTCCCGTGGAAGCCATGCTTCCGGTCAGAATGATGGCGGTAAGTGAATAATGAATAGCCATAACGGAACCAATATCACAGGGCGGTGGCTTCCGGCTCAAGGATATTCGAGAAGGCTTGAAATAAGACCGTTTTTTAATTAAAAAGAACAGGTATGTGACTTATGGTAAATATGTTTTGTGTAGATTTCATGTTTGAAAGAACCATTTTTCCGAAGCCGGTGAAACAGTGTGTATCCCATTTTATACGGGTTCATAAAAAATTATTGCCTTGATCGGAAACGCCGGGCAGATATTCTGCAGGGCATCCGTTGCCCTTGGAGCTTTTCCCATTTGGGAAGGCCGGTGAGCGGAAGGTGATTCCCCGTTTCAATATATGTCCTGGATTTATCTGGTGTTGGCCGGTCTCTGCGAGATCGGATGGCCTCTGGGTTTCAAACTTTCTCAAACGCCCGGCACTGGGCCCGGCAAATTCGCCGCCTGTATCGCCTGCTCCGTTTTCAGCATGGTTCTGAGCGGTTTTCTTTTGTGGCTTGCCCAGCGGAACATCCCCATCGGCACCGCTTATGCGGTATGGACCGGCATTGGCGCGTTGGGCACGTTCCTGGTTGGTATTCTGTGGTTCGGGGATTCTTCCAATATCTGGCGCATGCTGGCGGCATCCTTCCTGCTGATAGGCATTATCGGGCTGAAGTTGGCCCCTGGGCATTGATGCGGTCTTCGGCATCCTTGCCGGGTTCCGGGAAAAGCCGTCTCCGCAACTTTCCGGATAGGAGGTCTCAGTAGTGGGGGATGGCTTTTGCCCACACGGTCCCGCAGGCGTCGGAAGGCATGCGCCAGTCCCCGCGCGGGGAAAGGGAAATGGTGCCCACCTTGGGGCCGTCCGGCATGCAGCTGCGCTTGAATTGCTGACGGAAGAAACGGCGGATGAAGATGCCGAGGCAGCGGCGGATGAAGTCCGGCTGAAATTCGCCGCGGAAGGCATGTTCCGCCAGGTGCAGGATTTTATCCGGTTCCGCACCGTATTTAATGAAGTGGAAGAGGAAAAAGTCGTGCAGGTCGTAAGGCCCAAGCACATCTTCCGTTTTCTGTTCAATGGTGCCGTCGTCCGACGGCGGCAGGAGTTCCGGGCTGACGGGAGTGTTGTTGATGTCCGTGAGGGTGGCTGCCAGTTCCGGGGATGATTCTTCCGCGATGTGTTCAATGAGGCAGCGTATCAGCGTTTTTGGAATGGAGCAGTTGACCGCGTACATGGACATGTGGTCCCCATTGTAGGTGCTCCATCCCAGGGCAATTTCCGACAAGTCCCCTGTTCCCACGACCAGCCCCCCGGTTTTATTGGCCAAATCCATCAGAATTTGCGTGCGTTCGCGGGCCTGGACGTTTTCATAAGTGGTGGTTCGTTCGGCAGGATCGTGCCCGATGTCGGCGAAGTGCCGGAGGCAGCATTCCGAGATGGGGATTTCACGAAGTTCCACGCCCAGAAGGCGGCACATGGTTACGGCATTGTCATGGGTTCTGTCCGTGGTGCCGAAACCGGGCATTGTCACGGCCAGAATGTCCGAGGCAGGGCGCTTCAGCGCACGGCAGGCGCGGGAGCAGATGAGCAGAGCCAGCGTGGAGTCCAGCCCGCCGGAGATGCCGATGACGAGCCGTTGCGCGCGGGTATGTTCCATTCTTTTGGCCAGACCTGCCGTTTGGATGGAGATGATTTCCTCACACCGTTCCCGGCGGCGGGACGGAGAAGGCAGAAAGGGCCGTGCCGGGTTGAATGCGTATTCCAGGCCGGGCGCTCCGGGAACCTGTTCCGGCAGGGCCAGATGCAGGGCATTCCCGGCAGGGAAAAAGAATTTGCTGTCATTGAAGGAGCTTTCAGAGAGGCGCGCCGCCTCCAGCCGTTCAAAATCCACGTCCGCAAAGATGAGGGTGCTTTCCCTGCAGAACCGTTCCCCCTCCGCTGCTGGCCTGCCGTTGTCCGCAATGAGGGAATGGCCGCCGAATACGGTGTCTGTGGTGGATTCATGCACACCTGCGGAGGAAAGGACATAGGCGCAGAGGCATCTGCCGCTCTGCTGTCTGACCAGTTCCCTCCTGTATGCGGCCTTACCGGTGAGTTCCGTTCCTGCGGAAGGGTTGAGAATGGCTCTGGCACCCAGAAGAGCCAGTTTGGAACTGGGAGGAATGACGCTCCACAGGTCTTCGCATATTTCCACGCCAAAACTGAAGGGAGACGATTCTTCATGAAAAACGATTTCCTCCCCGAACGGGATATGCACCCCATTGATTGTGACTTCCTTCACTCCTGTACCCAATTCCCTGCCGGAGGTGAATTGCCGCTTTTCGTAGAATTCCCGGTAGTTGGGGAGCACGGTTTTTGGCACCAGAGCCAGAATGCGGCCGGACTGCACTACCGCCGCCGTATTATACAGAGCGTCTTCATGAAGGAAGGGCAGGCCCACCACGGCAATCGTGCCGGAGCCTTCCGTGGCTTCTGTAAAGCGGAGCAGGCCGTTCAGGGCTGCTTTCCTCAAGTTCGGCTGGAAGAAAAGGTCTCCGCAGGAATAGCCCGTAATGCACAGTTCCGGGAAAACGACGGCCGCCGCCTGCTGTTCTGCGGCTTTCCGGAATCCCTCCGTAAGTTGGTCGACATTGTAGTCCACTTCAGCCACGCGGAGCTGGGGGACGGCGGAGGCAAGTCTGTAATATCCGAACATGGGCGGCGCAGTCTGAAAAATGGAACCCGCAGATGTTCGTTTTTCCCGTAGTCAGGACGCAATCCGGGAAAGGCGGGCCTGAGCCGGATACTAAAAGTTCATGAAGGACTTGTAAAGCCATCTGTAGGGACTGCTCCGTCCATGTTGCCGGGGAATGGGCAAGGAACGCAATCTTTCCCGCATGCCTTTCTGCATGACGGTCACCGGGCAAATCCGTTTTTTCCCGGGCTCCCGCAGCATGGCGGCTTTTCTTGAGCCGGGTACGGCATTGAGGCTGGAACAGCGGGAGAAAAGGAGTAAACCATACCCTGAAAACTAATGAATAATACTGACCGATTTACTGGAAAAGCCCGGGCTTATGCCCAGGGCAGACCCGATTATCCCGCCTCCGTTGTTGGGCTTCTGACGCGGGAGAGCCGCCGGGAGAATCCCCGTCTGGCGGATATGGGCTCCGGAACGGGCATTCTTTCCCGCGCCATGCTGGAGCGCGGCTGGACCGTGTATGGCGTGGAGCCCAATGATGACATGCGGAAGGAAGCGGAGAAACGGCTGTCCGCTTTTCCCCGTTTTCATTCCGTGGCGGGAACGGCGGAGCGGACCGGGCTTCCCGGAGCTTCGGTGGATCTGGTGACGGCGGCGCAGTCATTCCACTGGTTTGACGCCGCCGCGTTCAAGAGGGAATGCCGCCGTATTCTGTCCGGAGGAGGCAAGGTTGCCCTGATTTGGAACTCCAGGGTGGAAGACAGTCCCATTGCCCGGGAGGAAGGAAATATCCACCGTCTTTACTGTCCGTGTTTTTATGGATTCAGCGGAGGGCTGGCGAAGTTGACGGACAGCATTGGAGCGTTTTTCAACCACCGTTTCCAGATATTCCGCTTTCCAAATGATTTGTCCTACACGCGGGAGCAGTATCTCCGCCGCATGATGTCCACCTCCTATGCCTTGACGGAGGGCGGAGAAGAGCGGTTCTCCTGGCTGGACGCCCTGGAAAAGCTGTTTGACCGGTTTGAAACGGAGGGGCGCGTTACGGTTCCGAATGAAACTGTGATGTATCTGGGGAAGTGCTGAGGATGCGGCGTTCATGCATGGCCTCCGGAAAAGGAAAGGCCTCTTTTCGGTTCAGGAACTGAAGATGATGACGGCAAGGACGGCAATGATTGCCAAAACGACAACGATGGCGGTAATATAGCCGGGTTTGTGGGCATCAAGAGTCCACTCCTTTTTGAGATGGGAAAGATCCTCCCCTGCCGCATAGCGTGAAAAAAGGTCATGGAGCCGGGAGTAGTCCAGGTCTTTGGGCGTCATGTAAAGCTCCCTGTCCTTTCCGCCGGCAAACGAAATTTCGCAATGGTAATTTTCCGGACTATTGCAGGTGGCCTGGAGGAATTCGTCACCACGGCTGCAGATAATGAAAGCTTCCGTGTTATTTTTAATGCCGGACAGGGCTTGATCCCGCGTTTCACAGGGCTCTCCGGAAAGTTCCCAAACGATGGAGGGGGCGGAATGAAGGCTCATGGAATAAAAAATCAGAAAATATGGTAGAGAATTATTTTTCCTGCCGCCAGTAAAAACTTTCCTTTCTTCTTCCTGGGCGGAAAGTGTTCCCTGGCGCAACACTCCGGAGAGCGCTGGGAGCGCTTGCGGGTTGGGGCATTCAATGGCTGTTTTTCCGCTTATCATTCCGGTTTTGCATGGGTTCTTTCTGCCGGGGCGTCCCCTTCGCGTTTTTCCAGCCATGCAGGCTGACGTTTCCATTCCTCTGGAAATAATCATTCCGCGGCTTCAGGCATGGCTATTTTCTCTCGCTATTCTTGCTTTATTAAGGCAGGCCATCCATGTTACGATTATTTACTGCCATGATGCATCAGACTTTTTCCCAAGAGCCTTTTCTGGTTTCCGGATTGCATGGGGACCAGATTATGGGCGCCCGCAGTAACCAACAGGATTCTTTCTCCATTCTGGCTGGAGAGGACGCATTGGTACTGGTGCTGGCGGACGGCATGGGTGGGTATACCGGCGGAGAATTGGCCAGCCGCGCGGCGGTGGAAGGCTGTTCGCGGGCTTTTGAGCGGAAATCCGGTTTGCCCGGAGAGAGAATGAAAGCTGCAGTGACCGCTGCAAATGAACAGGTATGGTCCGCCCGGAAGAAAAGAGGGGAGGATGACGAGATGGGGACGACGCTGGTAGCGGCCTGGATAGGGGCGGATGGGCTGAGGTGGGTCAGCGTGGGGGACTCCCTTCTGCTGCTTATCCGGGAAGAAAAAATGTTTCTGCTTAATGAGCTGCACCAATATTCCGCGGAATTGGGGCGCATGGCGGATGAAGGGATCATCAGCCAGGAGGAGGCTTTGAGCCATCCTGCCCGCCATTCCCTGACTTCTGCCCTGATGGGGAAGGAAGTTCCTTTGGTGGATTTGCGGGAGGAATGCTTTCCCTTATTTCCGGGGGACCGTGTTTTGGTCGCCAGTGACGGAGTGGGGCCTTATCTGGATTCCCTGGGGCCGGCAGGGATGCGGTATTTGTCCATGCTTTCCGCGGAGGAACTGGTGCGTTCCGTGCTGGACGGCATTAACCGCGACGGCGCGCCCAACCAGGATAATGCCACATTGATTTGCGCAGAGATAGCAAGGGCTTGATCTGCATTAGTGCGGCAAGGAGGTAATCTGCGGACGGGCGATTTTTGAGATTCACATCCTCCGTCTGCCGGACGATGAATAAAACCCCGCATGCGTTTCAGGCATGCGGGGTTTTATTGAAATAGCCGGAGTATTTCCCGTTCAGGAATGGTATTCCTGGAGGGAACGGGGTGATACCTTCACGTGCTGGGCGGAGCGGATGCCCTCCACCGTGGCTCTGGCGGCTGCGATGGTAGTCATGTACGGAATTTTCTTCTGGATGGACTGCATGCGGATGAAGGAGTCGTCAATCATACTGGTGCGGTCCACCGGAGTGTTGATAATCAGGTCGATCTGCTTGTTCGTGATCATGTCGCCCAGGTTCGGGCGGCCTTCATGCAGCTTGTTGACCACTTCCGTTTCCACGCCCTGGCCGCGCAGGTATTCTGCGGTGCCGCCGGTGGAGACAATCGTAAATCCCAGGGAAATCAGGTCCCGGGCGATGGGTTCGATGAACTTCTTATCCCGGTCGGAAACCGTGACGAGCACCTTGCCGGCGGTAGGCAGAATGCAGCCCGCAGCTTCTTGGGCCTTGTAGTAGGCCATGCCGAAGTTGTCCGCAATGCCCATGACTTCACCCGTGGCGCGCATTTCCGGCCCCAGTACGGGGTCCACTTCCGGGAACATGTTGAAGGGGAAGACAGCTTCCTTCACACCGATGAAACGGCAGGCGCGCGACTTCAGGCCCAGCTCCTTGAGTTTCTTGCCCAGCATGATTTCCGTGGCGTAGCGCGCCAGGGAGATGCCCGTTACCTTGGAGACGATCGGCACCGTGCGGGAGGCACGGGGATTGGCCTCAATAATGTAAACCTCATCGTTGCAGATGGCGAACTGCACGTTCAGAATGCCCTTTACCTGGAAGTCCTGGGCAATTTTGGCGGCATGTTCCTCAATGGTGCGGATGTGCTTGGGAGCGATTGTCACGGGGGGGATGGCGCAGGCGGAGTCGCCGGAATGGATGCCGGCCAGCTCAATGTGTTCCATGACCGTGGCTACAAAAGTATCCGTGCCGTCGGCTAGAGCGTCCACTTCCGCCTCAATGGCGTTGTCCAGAAAACGATCGATCAGCATGGGATATTCCGGGCTGACCTGGATGGCCTCCACGCCGTAGCGCTTCAGATTTTCTTCATCGTAAATGACTTCCATGCCGCGGCCGCCCAGCACGAAGGAGGGGCGCACCATGACCGGGTAGCCAATGCGGCGCCCCAGTTCCACAGCTTCCTCCAGGGAACGGGCCGTGCCGCTTTCCGGCTGGCGGATATTCAGGGCGATCATGCGTTCACGGAAATATTCGCGGTCTTCCGCCAGACGGATGCCTTCCGGTTGGGTTCCCATGATTTTCACGCCGGCGTCTTTGAGGGCCTGGGCGATGTTAAGCGGGGTCTGGCCTCCGAACTGGACGATGACGCCTTCCGGCTTTTCCTTCTCGTAAATAGCCAGCACGTCTTCTACAGTCACGGGTTCAAAGTACAGCTTGTTGGCCGTGTCAAAGTCCGTAGAAACCGTTTCCGGGTTGCAGTTCACCATGATGGATTCATACCCGTGGTCGCGCAGGGTGAAGGCGGCATGCACGCAGGTATAGTCGAATTCGATGCCCTGGCCGATGCGGTTGGGACCGCCGCCCAGAATCATGATTTTCTTCTTATCGTTCACGGGAACTTCGTCCGCCGCGCCGCTGTAAGTGGAGTAGTAGTATTCCGCGTGTTCCACGCCGCTGACGGGCACGATGCGGAAGGTGGCCGTGATGCCGTCTTTCTGCCGGCGGGCGCGGACGGCCTTTTCCGGCACCCCGAAAATCTGGGCCAGGTATTTGTCGGAAAAACCCATTTCTTTGGCTTGGCGCAGGGTTTCCGCGGAAAGGGAATCCCAGTCCTGCCCATCCAGGGAAAAGTCAAAGTCCGCCAGTTCCTTCATCTGTTCAATGAAATACGGAGTGATGCGGGTCAGCTTCACGATTTCCTCCACGGCTACGCCGCGGCGCAGGAGTTCGTAAATCTGGAAGAAGCGTTCGCTGTTGCCGTACGTGATTTTTTCACGCAACTCCGGGGTGGAGAGGGCTTCCAGCTTTTTCACGCGGCCTAGGCCGGCGCGTCCGATTTCCAGAGAGCGCACGGCCTTCTGGAAAGCTTCCTTGAAATTCTGTCCGATGCTCATTACTTCTCCCACGGCTTTCATCTGGGTGCCCAGCTTGTCGGCTGCCTTGGGGAATTTTTCAAAGGCCCAGCGTGCGAACTTCACGACCACATAGTCGCCGTAAGGTTCGTATTTTTCCAGGGAGCCTTTGCGCCAGTAGGGAAGTTCGTCCATCGTGACGCCGGAGGCCAGCTTGGTGGAGACGGAGGCGATAGGGAAGCCGGTGGCCTTGGAAGCCAGGGCGGAGGAACGGGATGTACGGGGGTTGATTTCAATAACGATGATGCGGTTGTCCTCCCGGTTGTGGGCGAACTGCACGTTTGTGCCTCCCGTAACGCCGATGGCGTCCAGAATGCGGTAGGAATAATCCTGAAGTTTATCCTGCACTTCCTGCGGAACGGTCAGCATGGGAGCCACGCAGAAGCTGTCTCCGGTGTGCACGCCCATGGGATCCACGTTCTCAATAAAGCAAACGGTAATCTTTTGTCCCTTGGCGTCGCGGACGACTTCCAGTTCCAGTTCCTCCCATCCCAGCACACATTCTTCCACCAGCACCTGGTTGATGAGGGAGGCGGCCAGGCCGCGGGGGACTACCTGGCGCAGTTCTTCCACGTTGTAAACGATGCCGCCGCCCGTGCCGCCCATGGTGTAGGCGGGGCGCAGCACGACGGGATAGCCCAGTTCAGCGGCCACCTTTTCAGCTTCCTCCACGGAGTAGACGGGTTCGGACTTGGCGACCGGCACGCCGATCCTGTCCATGGTTTCCTTAAAAATGATGCGGTCTTCGCCGCGGGCGATGGCTTCCAGATCCACGCCGATGACTTCCACTCCGTACTGTTTCAGGATGCCTTCCTCATGCAGCTTGGAAGCCAGGTTCAGGGCCGTCTGGCCGCCTAGGTTGGGCAGCAGGGCATCCGGGCGTTCCTTCTCAATCACGGCCGTGATGCGGTCCACGGTCAGAGGCTCAATGTAGGTGTGGTCCGCCATGCCGGGGTCCGTCATGATGGTGGCGGGGTTGGAATTCACCAGAACGACGTCGTAACCTTCGGCGCGGAGGGCCTTGCAGGCCTGGGTGCCGGAGTAGTCGAACTCGCAGGCCTGGCCGATGATGATGGGGCCTGAGCCGATAATGAGGATTTTGCGGATATCTTCGCGTTTTGCCATGGTATGATGCCTCTATGTAGTCCGTGGTGGTTAAAAATAAATGCCGGAAACAAGGTCCGCCCAAGGTGCGTTGCCTCTCCGCTCCGCATACCCGGCGCGTGACCTGACGCACAGTACGGGACGCCGGGCGATAAGTCCAGACAAAACAACAGGAATTCCGGGGAAAAGGCTATGGCCTTCTTTCCTTTTCGTACAGTGCCGCACGCAATCCGCCCTTGATATTTTCCACCGTCCGTATACCCTGCGGAGCAAGGATGAGGAACGCCCTGACATTAATTTGCTGTCTTGGATTGCTGTGCTCCGCAGCATCGGCTGCGGACCTTTCTTCCACGGGGCGGGGGAGTGCCGTGCCTTCGGAGGCGGCTTCCTGGTACCAGGCCCTGCGGACCGGACTTTCCCAGTTCCGGAACGGCGGCGGCTACGAAACCAGCAGGGAAGCCATGCAGGCCCTTGTGGAGAAAGCCTGCCGCTGGGACCCCCGCACGCGCCGTCCCGTTTTTCTTCTCCGTAACGCCACGCCCTCCTTCTGTTCCTCTGCCTGCTACCTGCTCCTTTTGAAATCCCTGCAGATATGGGACTCTGCACAGCCGCGGCCCGTTATTTCCGAACGCGCGTGGCTGGCCCTCATCCCCCGCTTCGGCCAGCATGACGGGGAAGGGCCGTGGGGATGGGCGAACGCCAATGGCCCCGGCCTGGCCGTCCTGGTGCACAGGCTGGGAGCCGGCATCAACTTTGAGGACTGGAGGAAGGCCCGCCCCGGCGACTTCATGAAAATTTTCTGGACGGACCGCATCGGGCGCCGGGAATCCGGCCATCTGACCGTCCTGGTGAAGGATGGAGGGGACCAGGTAACGTTCTGGTCCTCCAACATTCCGGACGGTTACGGAGCCAGGACGGTGCCCAAATCCCGGATCAAGCGCGTCATTTTCACGCGCATCACCAGGCCGGAACGGTTCAACCTGGCCCCCTCCGTGGGAAGCCACCCGTGGCTGTCCTCCCTGCTCCGGCAGGAAGTGGGCATGAAGGAAGTGCGCAGGCATTCCGGCATGCAGACCCCCTGACCGTTTCCCGCCGTGAAAAAATGCTCCTTCCCTCCTTCCGTCACCCCGGACTGTTCCGTGCTGGTGCTCGGTTCCCTGCCGGGAGACGAATCCCTGCGTCAGGCCCAGTATTATGCCCATCCCCGCAACGCGTTCTGGAAAATCATGGGGTCCCTTCTGGGGTTCGATCCCTCCCTGCCATATGGGGAACGCCTGTCCCTGCTCAACCGGGGCGGGGTGGGGCTGTGGGACGTGGTGGCCTCCGGCGTCAGGCCCGGCAGCCTGGACCAGCACATCTCCCAGGAACGGCCCAATGATATTGCGGCCCTGCTGGATCGCTTCCCGGGCATCGGCGTGGTCTGCTGCAACGGCACTGCTTCCCATAAATACCTTAAACGGTATTTTCCCGAACTGTTCCTTCGGGAAACGCTTTCCGTCATTCAAATGCCTTCCACCAGTCCGGCGGCGGCGCGGCTGACGTATGAGCAGAAATTCCGCGCCTATGAGGAAATCATGGCGCCCCTGCTCCGGAAGGAAAGGGAAGAATAGAGACCTTCTGCGCCTTTTCCAATGCCGTGCGCGGCCCGACAGTAACAGGCGGGGTTGTTCGTCAGCAGGATCCGACGGCCGCCAGCAGGTGGACATCCAGGGCCAGGGCTTCGTGAATATTGAAATTCAAATCATCACGGAGCCTGTTGAGGGCCTCCATGCGCTTCAGCAATTCGTTCACGGGCATCTGGGCGGCCAGTGTGCGCACCTCCGGATGAATCGGAGCGACTTCCGGGGCTCCGGAGGCAATCAGGGCTGCCTGGCCGAACCAGCTGATGAGCAGTTCCAGGGCCTGATTGCGCTGTTCCAGATATTCCGTCTCTATCTGGGCGGCATTCGCGTCCTTATTGCGGGCCTCCCAGTCGGAGGCGTCCGTACCCTGGGCTGCTTCCCTGGCTTCATCTTTCAGAGCCTGATTCAGGTTTTTGGTGATGGCGGCCTTGGCCTCTGCCATGACGTCCATGAACCTGCTGCGGAAGGCCAGAGCGGCCAGGTCATTATTCAGATTGCGGCAGGTCTCCAGCCAGTGCGGGAGCAGGGCCTCCTGAATAGGAGTGAGCCTGAATTCTCCGGATTGCAGCAGATTGACGCGCACGCAGCGGGAAATAATTGTCTGGAGAAGCTGATCCGGCTGGGAGGTGGACAAAATGAGCAGACACTGGCCGGGCGGTTCCTCCAGGGTTTTCAGGAAAGCGTTGGCGGCCTCGTCATTCATCCGCTCCGCATCCATGAACACGGCTATCTTCCATTTCCCCTCCGCCGCGCGCTGTTGCAAAAAGGGTTCCACGGCGCGGATATCATCCCGCAGGATGCGGCGCGACTTGGACTTGGGACGCACCAGCCGGCAATACTCGTCCCTCACACTGTCCAGATGGTCTGCCCGGATGCCGTTTATCAGCTCCAGCAGTTGCAGGATCAGGCGGGAGGCTCCCTGGTGCTCGTCTCCCACGATGAGCAGGGCATGGGGAAGCCGGTTGCGGGAGAAGGCGGTGCGCAGCAGATCGAACGCTTGGGATGCCGTAAATGCCATATGCTCCTATGAAAACATTTCGTTGCGTCAGGGCAACAGAAAAGATTGGTATATGTCGGATATTTCATGTACTAAGGGGGCCGGTTATGGAACAAAATGACATCTCATCCCGGATTGTCTTTGCCGACCGCGGCAAGGTGAATGTGGAAAAAGGCGTGGAATTCGCCCCCAAATTTGACCAGAACGGCCTGATTCCGGCCCTCGCCATGGATCATATTACCCATGAACCGCTGATGCTGGCCTATATGAATGCGGAATCCCTGCGCATGACCATGGAACTGGGGGAAGCCGTCTACTATTCCCGCAGCCGTCAGGAAATCTGGCATAAGGGCGCTACCAGCGGCCACGTGCAAAAAGTAAAGCAAATCCTGGTTGACTGTGACCAGGATGCCCTGATTGTGCTGGTGGACCAGTGCGGCGCCGGAGCCTGCCACACCGGGCACCACTCCTGCTTTTACCGTTCCGTTCCGTTCGGCGATGAACTGAAAGCCCAGCCCCAGGGGGGGGGCGTCACGCTGCGTGAAGCGGACGGAGGCGTCGTTTTTGATGCCGAAGCCGTGTACGGCAAAGGCCATTAACTCCTTTTGCGCGTCAATCTGCGTTCACCGGATTGACGCGCCCTCTTTTTCTGCTGTAAAATCATGAATGTGAAAAAACTGTTTCTCATGATGGCTGCCGTTTCCGGGGCGCTGGCCCTGTGCCAATGCTCTTCGGAAGCGCCTCCTCCCCCCGGAACCGTCCGCATGGTGGATCAGCAGGCGATTGCCCTGATGCAGGAAGCCAGGGCAAAGGAAGCGAAGAATGATCTCTCCGGGGCCATCAAGAAATACAGGCGCGTGGTGGAAAAACACCCCCTTTCCAGGGAAGCTCCCCAGGCCCGGTTCAGAATGGCGGAACTCTATGAGGCCCGCAAGGAACCTGCGGAAGCGTTTGACCAGTACCAGAAACTCATTGACCGCCACCCGGACAGCCCCCTGTACAGGCAGGCCATGTCCCGGCAGAAGGAAATGGCCTTCGGCGCTGCGAGCGGCGCGCTGACCAACCGCGTGCTGTGGATGTTTGACGTCAGGATGGATCCCACGAACGTCACGGAATGGCTGAAGCATGTGCGTGACAACGCCCCGTATGCCCCTACCGCCCCGCAGGCCATGAACGTGCTGGGCAATTATCTGGCCGCCCGCGGCCGGATGAAGGAGGCCATAGAGGCATACCAGAACCTGGTGGACAATTACCCCAACTCTCCGCTGGCCCCCACGGCCCAGCTCCAGATAGCCACCCTGTATCGCCAGGCTGCTGCGGACGGAGACCGCAACCACGTTAATGTGGCCCGCGCTCAGGAAGCGTATGAAGACTACCTTCAGCGTTATCCCAACAGCGCCCGTGCGGGAGCCGCCCGTGCCGATCTGGCGGCCATGAAGCGTGAGCTGGTGGCCCAGCAGCTGGAAGTGGCGGAATACTACCTGACCAAGATGAAAGATGCGGATGCCGCCGTCTTCTGCTACCAGGAAGTAGCCTCCAAAGGCAGCATCAATCCCGCCGCCGCCGCCAGGGCAAAGGCCCGCCTGAAAGAACTGCGCGTGACCAGCAGATAACAGGAACTCTCCGTCCTCATGAACCGTATCCGGAACGTTTTCAAACTCTTCCTGCCCGTTTTTTGCCTCCTGGCCGGTTCTTGCGGCTACCAGCTTGGCGGCACCAAGCCGCCCAAGCTGGAACTGGCCCAGACCGTCAAGGTATGCCTCTTTACCAACAACTCTTTGGAACCCCGTGCCGCCACGCTGGTGACCGGCGCCTTGGCGGATGAGCTGCAGCGGGACGGCACCTACCGGTTAAGCTCCGGTGCGGATGCGGATATCCGGGTGGAGGGGGAAGTGTACTCCATCACCTTCGACCAGTTGCGATCCAGCCGGGAAGACACCTACAAGAGTACGGAACTTGGGTTGCGCCTGTCTGTCAAATACCGTGTGGTGGACGCCAGGACGCAGGAAATCCTGTATGCCGGCTCTGCGGAGGAAGTAGGTCAATTCTTTGACCAGGGCAACATTCAGTCGGCCCGTACGAATGCCCTTTCCTATGCGGCCCGTCTGGTGGCTACTTCCATTGCGGAAACCCTTACCAATGGCTAATCCCGCCCGGTTCAGGAAAATCTGTGCTTATGGAGAAAGTGGAATACAGCGTTTATTTTGTTCCGGTGCCGATCGGCAACCGGGCGGACATCACCCTGCGGGCTCTGGACGTGCTGCGCAAGGTGGATGTCATTGCGTGTGAGGACACCCGCCATTCCGGTCTTCTGCTTTCCCATTATGAAATCCGCAAACCGCTGGTAAGCATGCATGACCACAATGAGCAGCCGCGTGCCGGGGAAATTGCGGCGCGCGCGGCCGGCGGAGAAAGCTTTGCCGTGATCAGTGATGCGGGCATGCCTGGCGTGAGCGATCCGGGCTATCGTCTCATTCAGACCCTCAAGGAAAAGGGAGTAAGCTTCACCGTCCTTCCCGGGCCATCCGCCGTGGTGACGGCATTGGTGGGGTCCGGACTGCCTACGGACGCATTCTTCTTCGGCGGCTTTCTGCCCGTCAAATCCGGGAAAAAAAACGCTGTGCTCCAAACGGCAGTGGAAGCTTCCCATACCAGTATTTTTTATGAATCCCCCCATCGCATCGTCAAAACCGTGCAGGCTCTGGCGGCGTTGGATCCGGATATTCCCGTCTGCGTAGCCAGGGAACTGACAAAAACCTTTGAAACTTACCATCGCGGTTCGGCCTCCCGGCTGGCGGCGGAATTTGCGGAACGCCCCCCCAGGGGGGAAATCGTGCTGCTGGTGGGCGGCGTCAATGCCCCGCGGGCTACCCGGTGACGGGCCGGAAGCATCATGTCAATAGCTGACCGTCACCTTGACCGGGCGGTGGTCGGAGGCGGCGGGAGCTTCAATTACCCTGCGTTCCTTCACATGGAACGCCTCCGTCTTTTTTCCCCTGTACATCCAGATGTAATCAATGCATTCCTTCGGATGCCCGGCGGGAAACGTTTTTTGGGCCGGATCGCTCAGCAGGATGAAATATTTTTTCATCCGGGTTATCGGTTCCGAATCCGGCGTTAAATTGAAATCCCCTGCAATAAAAAAGGGCTTGCTGCATTTTGCGGCCAGGGCGGCAATCATATCAATGGAAGCGCTGCTGTCTTCCCTGGTCAGGGATAAATGCGTGACGCAAAACCAGTAATCCCTGAACTCGGCCATCAACAGTACACGGGCCTCCTCCCTGCCGGGCAAAGGAATCCGTTTGACGCTCAAAGGCTTTTCCCTGGATAAAATGCCTACTCCATAGGAACCGCCTGAATAATCAATGGCCTTGGCATAGGTACCCGTCAACGTTGTCCTTGCGGCCAATTCCTGCAGGGTATCCCTGCCGCCGCTCCTGATTGTCCCCTGGTCCAGCTCCTGAAGGGCCACGACATCCGGTTTTTCCTCCGCGATTACCCGGGCCGTGCGGTCATAATCCCTCCTGCCGTCCATGCCGGTGCCGTTCTTTACGTTATAGCTCATCAGCGTGCATTCTCCGGCCTGCAGGGGAAAAAGGCTCAGAAAAAGCGCTGCGGTTGCACATAACCTGAAAATGAACCGTTTATTTCCTTTCATCTCTGTAAAAAGCTCCGTATTGCTGCCCGGGCTGCAGGTAATACGTGTTCCCCGTTCCCTTTTCTTGCAGAGAATCTTTTCTTCTTCCGGATAAGTAAGTCCTCCGGAGAGAAGGGGTGGCAACTCATTTCCGGTTTCCGGAACAGGCCTCATTCGCTGTCGGACCCTTCGCCTTTGGTGCTTTTTGAGCCGTATGTCGGTGGAAAATGACGCAAATTTTATCAACTTGACGGTTGGAAGTGTGTCATGATAATATCCTATCATCATGCTGGAGGATAGGAGATCACGTTCCTCGCGCAAGACACCGGATTTGGTGACTGATGAGCTTATTCTCATTCTTCATGAAGCGGGCATGCTGGAATTCAATGACATTTTTCAGCGTACCGTTGTCGTGATGAAGGCAAAGCACATGTCCCTGGGCGGAGAGGAAATCCTGAGGCTGAGGATTTACGAAAAACTCCAGAATCTGGTGAGCGCCGGCGGCCTGATGAAAAAAGGCCGTGAATACACGGCTCTGCCCAGGCTGATGGCCTTAAAATCATCGACAGACGGGGGTGGGCTTGGGTAACCCTGATTCGGGAAAGGCATGGGTTGCGGTTTTCTGAAATGGGCTTCCCGTAAAAGAGAGGCTCTTTTACGGAAAAGCTCAGGGTTTCATAACCCCTTCCTGGAATGGCCCGCGGCAGTCATAAGGGATAATGAGAAGCAGGTTGTTAATCCGGGTTACCATTTTCTTCTGTTTGGTTTCCTGGATATAGAACAGGTGGACACTGTCATTTAAGGATCTCAGATACTCGAACGTCATGCTTTCCCCCTCCATTCGGAATTCTTTCGGATCCTTAATTTGAACGGTGCCTGAAGGGAAGTCCCATGTTCCGGTGATGTCCTGGAGTTGCTGTTTCTCCTTATGATTCCCCTTTTGCAATCCCTCGGCCCGTTTGCGCGCCCAGATGGCCGCTTCCAAATGACCGGAAACACCCCATTCCCTGCTCTTTTTTTGCAGGGCTTGAGCGTATTGCCGGGCCAGTTTTCCTTTGCCGGTTGCCATATCGGCATGGATTTTTTCAGAAAGAAGGTCGAATTTAGGGAAAGATGAGGAATAGGTGGAACGATTCGCTTCTTTTTCGCGCGCTCCCTTCCGCTTTAACAGGGAAACCAGTTTGGTAGCGTGGTTAACTTGGAAAATATGGTCGTCGCGGTCCGTTTTGATCCAGTAGAACCATACCGTCCGGGTTTCATTGAGCCTGATGATGTCAGGGGATGAAAAATCCTTGTCCACTCCGCCTTTGCCCAGCCATCCGGTATTGCCGGACTTCTGTTGCGCCTGCTTCCCATCAAAGCGGCTTAAATAAACGTATCCTCCCGCCGTTTCTTCCCATTGCCCGATGAAATGCGAGTAATCCTCTTTTTCCTCTTCCTGAATGCCGGGCAGGGACTTCCGTTCGAGAATATCCCTGATATGCTTGGCCTGTTCAAAATCCTCGTTTTTAACGCATTCATTCATGAGCCTGACCAGCTCCGGCTTGTACTTGGCAAAAGCCGCGTCGTTGATTTTCCTTTCCTGTTCCTGAAAAGTCAGTTCCAGCATCTTTGCCTCCGGCGGTATTTGCGCTGAAGCCGGGACGGTAAGAAGAATGAATGCGGCAGCTCGAATAATATTAATGGCTCCGCCTGTCCGGGAAAAAGTGCGGAATGTCTTTGCGATATTCATATGTATTTAATATGGTGATGGTTGGTAGTTTTCGTCCGGTTAAAGACCGTTCTGTTTGATCGTGTCCAGCAGTTCTTCCAGGATGCGGCAATGCCACTCGGTATTATCGCACTCCAGGCGGAGCATGTTAAACTGAAACCATTGGCTCTTTTGTTCTTTTTCATCTTCCTGCATCAGGCATGCGGCATATGCCTCTGCCAGGGAGTCCTGATAACTTTCCCATCCCTTCTGCGCCGCCTTCAATTTTTCCGCGATGGCCGGAACATGGGAGTAATGCTTCATGAGGGCCGAATGTGCTTTATGAAGTCGTTTTTCCCAATACGCGGACAGCTCCTGACGTACGTAATTGCTCTGGCGCCCCGTGAGTTCTCCTCCGTCAATCTGGTCGAGCAATATTTCCAGTTCCGGGTCAGGAGTTTTTTCTTCATCCAACAAAATAGTTACCGGAATTCCGGTGAGGTCTTCCGCTTCCTGTTTTTGAGCGCAAGTAAGATAGCCTTGAAGAATCCCTTTGTAATAGCAATAGCCTCCCTTGTCTGTGAACGTGATGGTGGCCGGCTTCGGGTTTTCTCCCTTTGCCTTTTCATAGGATTTCTCCCCTGATAAATAATAGCGTCTGAACAGGGATGGGTTCTTTTCGTATATTTCCCCGGAAGAATAATCCTCTTTCCGCTTATCACAATGAACGACAATGATATGAGCGTTTTTCCCCTTGGGTTCGTATGTAACGATTCTATCTTCACTCCCCTCCCAGGAAATGCCGTCCTTTAAATTCAGAAAAACATCATGATGCAAATTTTTATATTCTTCCTTTCTTGCGGAAATTTCCAGCGATGCCCCCTCCAGAGACGGAGGAGATTGAACTTCTCCGGCAAATGACCGGCTCCAGCACACGGCGGCAATGATGAGGAAAGAAAAAATGGGGGGAATAGGTTTCATGAGTTTATTCATTAGTTGATGCTGGAAAAAATGCTATTCCAATGAGACAGGATTTTATTGGTGTCCAACCAGGGATGCAGAATAATGTAATTTATTGAAATGCCGGCTATGGCCAGCGTAAATGATTTATGAGCGGGAAAAAATCCGTTTTGCTCGTATTTAATGCGGCCCCATGCAAAACAGGCGAGCACCGATAGCAGCGGAAGAGCATAAGGCCAGCACATATTTTCAAAAAGATAATAGGAATTCCTGAAAAGTAACATGGACAGCCATGAGAACAGAATACCTGCAATGAGAGCAAATTCGAACCTTACGGACTGATAATAACATTTCGCCATAAAAATGAGAAAATATAGACTGAAAATGGATATCATGGTGTAAAAGAACTCTCCTTGGTAGGAGGTACGCAGAAATCCCATGGATCCGCCAATGAAAATGGATGACAAAAATATGGCTGTTAAAGGATTATGGTGAATTCCAGTAATTCGTTTAAAAACAGGGCTACACACGGAGAGCATAAGAAGGGCGGAACCTGATATGATGCAGGCCATATTGACGTAAGCGGCATTTTTTACTGACGGGAATAGATCGCCTGTAAGTAGAAAAATAATATACGGATCTGAAAATTCCGACTTTGCGTCAATAGTTATTCCAGGGATAAGCAGGGTAATGATAAGGAAAAAGGAAATCAGGGAAGAAACAGGGTGTTTTTGGATGGGATAGATGATGTCGTAAAATGAATTTTTATAAGAAAAGCGTCTTTTCCATAAGCCGTTTATCCATTTTCCTGCTTCTTTTTTCCCCTCAGGGGAGAGCATGATTCCTTTGCCCTGCAACCCTTCTTCCGTATCGTTCCACGTACCTTTGTAGATATTGCCGTCTTTCCATGTCATCATTCCACGGCCTTTTCTGGCTGTTCCGCAAAAAGTTCCCTGATCCGTCCGCTGGTGCTGAGCATGGTAAAAGGTGGCATTTCCGGAAAGCTTGTCGTTTTCCCATGTCCCTTGTACCCAGGAACCATCGCTAAAATAATAGATCCCTTTCCCGTGGCGCAGGCCGTTCTTGCATTCTCCTGCATAGCTTTCTCCATGTGGATAGGTCTGCGTGTTGTGGGAATGTCCGTTGTTTTCCTCAGGACAGGTTTCCGGCGGTGTAGAGACGCTCAGCATAAAATAGAGGAATTATTCCGTTTTTTGGTTAAAAGCAATACATCCGGCATGGAATGCCTGCTTAATGCATACTATCCAGACAATAGGGCCGATGATGGCGGCCCCTATGGCGAGGCCGACTCCCAGCCCTCCAAGGCGAAATCCCCACTTTTCCATGGAAGATTCCATGTCGTTACCTCGGATAGTGCCTCTGGTGCCGTCTTTGAATACAATGCTTTTACCTTCGAACGCATCCGCATATTTATCTTCCGCCTTCCATTCTTCCCTCGTTTCTTGAATGACGCTGCCGAAAGTGTCCTCTTCTGGGAGGAGTCCCGAACCCTTTCCTATCCCGATAGTAATGGCGCTGAAGATCCATAACAGAGTCATGCTTGCAAAAAAACCTTCCGTCACGTAGGCGTAAACGGTCACGATCAGACCTGTTCCCATCAAAGGGGCGATTAGCAGGAGGCCTATATTTTCAGCATTCGGCTTTAGTGTCTTCCTGCAAAAGGCCACAAAGCATAAAATCAAGGCGGCCAGCGAGACAGCCATGATGAACACGATGATTTCTTCCGCCAGCGTCAGGGAATACCCTCCTTCTAGGGATTTCCCGATGATCTGGACAATATTATGAAAGACGTCCATAAAGTTTTCCGACTTTTTCATGGAATAAGCTCTATTCAGCAACAGGGTTGATGTAGAGGGGAAGATTTGGTTGCGAACCGTTCAAGCCGGGAACTCCGGATTAAAGATCGCAGCTTTGAATGGTGTTGAGCAGTTCTTCCAGAATGAGGCAGCGCGTTTCCGTCATTTCAATAATCATGAGGTTCATATGGGCGTTGAACTAGCCGTTTTCCCTGCCAGTTTCATTCTCTTGCCTGAGACACAGGCCAAAGGAATTATTTTGGCAGGCCTTCTTTTGATGGGAGACTCCGTGCAGCGTCATGCGACTGCGGATGCCCAAAGAATAAGACCTGCATTTGCTGATAGCGGATTCGGAATCCGTATAGGAATTCCTGTGTCCTCTTTGTCATCAAACTATCTGGAAGGGAATTGCTGATATGACGGTGCGGTGAAACGGCATCCATGGAATTGCCGAACCTTTTGGTTAATAAACGACTATTTTTGCTTGACTACGGATTCCGAAACCGTTGCAAAATAGATGAAATGAAAGAGGAAATTTCAGCAACGGATCATGCGGCGCTGGCCATTTTGAAGAAGACAGGGCTGGATGTGGTGGAAGCCGCCCAGCTGGCGCATGAATTGCTGCAGGCCAGCAAGGGGCGCGGCAACCGATGGAAGAGGGCAAGGGAATGCATCCGGCTGGGAGTGGAAGCCCTGGTTGCCAGAGGAAAAACCGTGGCGTTCAGGAAAGCCGTGGATGAGGCCATGGAGGCCCGGCAAGATCGCAGGAAAAGAACCAGGGATGATTTCCGTTATATCAGCCGGCGGTTGTTAAGGTTTTGTCCGGAAATGGCCCGGCGGCCCGTGCACTTTATCACGCCTCGGGAATGCCGCGCCTGCCTGGAAAAATCATTTGATACCCTCAGGCAGAGGCATAAGGCCCGGTTGGTGCTCAGCGGTATTTTCGGAACAGCTGTGAAACGCGGCTGGTGCACGGAAAACCCGGTGGCGTATGTGGATCTGCCGAGGCTGAAGGAGCATTCCATTCCCGTGCTGTCCCTGGAAGAAATGCGCCGGTTGTTGGCTGCGGCGGAAGAGTATGACGGAGGGGCGTGCCTGGCTGCGGTTGGGCTGATGCTGTATGCCGGCATCCGCCCGGAAGAAGTGAGAAGGCTGGATTGGGCACAGATTAATTTAAGGGAGGGAATGGTTTCCCTGAGGGCGCGCCACAGCAAGACGGGAGGAGCCCGCATTGTGACGATCCAGCCGGTTTTGGGAAATCTGCTGGAAAGAACGGTTGCTATGGGATTTGTGTCGGGAAGCGTATGTCCGCGCAACTGGCCGGCGAAGTGGAGGGAGCTGAGACGGTTGGCCGGGTGGGACGGGAAGGAAAAGAAGTGGCCTGCGGATATGTTAAGGCACACGTTTGCCAGTTATTTTGCCAGGCATTTCAAGAATTTGCATGTATTGCAGATGGAAATGGGGCATGCTTCTTCCGATTTGCTAAGGACCAGGTATTTAAATATGGAAGGCATTACGGAAATGACGGCTGCCGTTTTTTGGGGAACTGCCATGCGGGGCGTCACACCATTAACAATGGCCGCCCCTGAACAGAAGCGGCCAGCTGTTGACGGGATGATACCGTCCGGCAATTAGAAGTTGGTGCGGAAGGCGATGTTGTAGCTCCATCCGGTAAAGCCTTTCTGCCGGCTGGCGTCCGTGCCGTTGGAATGGGCGTATTCGATGCCCGCCATGATCTTGGCCATGTTCGGGCTGCATTCGAAAATGTAGTAGTTGACGCCCAGGTACAGGGCCTGCATGCAGTCGGAAGTTCCGGAATAAGTGGAGTTCTGCGTATAGCGTTTTTCCCATTTTACGGCGTTGCTGCCCGCCGCCATCTGGTAGCGGACCACTCCTTCCCAGTGGGGGGTGAACTTGTAGGACGGCATGACGGTCACGCCGAAGACGTTTTCAGCCCCCGCTTTCATGCCGATGACGTTGAAGCCGGCCATGACTTCGGTCATCAGGGAGAAATCCCCCTCGGAACCTTCCCAGGTCAGGGCTACCACGTCCCTGGCTCCGGTACCCTGGTATTTGGATTTAAAGCCGTAACCGGTCAGTTTTTCATACGCCTTGTTTTGGGTGTCGTCCCCCCACTTGGTGAAATTGTGGGCGTAATCCAGCCACAGACGGCTTTTCTTCAGGAAAACGTCGTTGGACGTGTCATAGCTCAGCGTGCCGGTGATGAAGCAGTTGTCCCGGGAGTTGAAAGCGGGTTCAATGCGGTTGTTGAACGTGCCGGTTCCGGTGCCTCCGTTGCCGTTCAGCCAGACGCCTGCGGCCCAGCCGAGCTTGTCCTTTTTGTCGGAATTGTTCACCTGGAATCCGTAATTGGTTTCCGGGCGGAGCTGGTTGACCAGCATGGAGCGTTCGATAGTCAGAATGGCGGAGGAGGACGTTCGGTATTCCCCGGTGATGCGCGGCTTTATTTTGCCGATGGCATAGGTGACGGGGCCTCCCTTGTATTCCAGATTCAGTTCGTAAAGGGAGTAGGTCAGGTCGGAGGTGTCCCATGTGTTGGTTTTCGCATTGTAGCTTTCCAGGCCGTCCATGCCGCCGATGTTCCAGACGTTGTTGAGCTTGAAATTGTTCAGAAACTTCATGTTGAACCCGGCACGGAAGCGGCGCCATTCATCGTTGAAGCGGCGGCCGTTGCCTTCCTTTTCACCCATGACGCGGCCTTCGCCGTTCGGATCAATCCAGTCCAGGCCGTACTGCATGCGGAGGGAAACGTTGAATTCCTGGATGTAAGGATTCTTATGGTCCCGTTCCGAGTTGAACCACTTGAAACGGTCGCCGAGCCATTTGCAGGCGGAAAAGTTGTCGCGGGCCGGCAGGGAGTTTCCGGTAGAGGGCGCGGCAGCGGCAAAGGCGGAGGCTCCGAGAGTCATGAGGCCGATGACGGGGAGAGTATAGGTCTTCATTTGTTTTCTATGGTTGGTTTGTCTGTGAGAAGGTCTTCCGGGGAAGGTTCTTCCTCACGGAGACGGCTTCTGTCTATCAAACCAGCCACAGGAGTGTCCAAGGCTTAAGGGTGACAAAATAGCCACCCGTCCCCCTTTGGCGGTTACAAGGTCATGCGGAGCCATGCCCTGGCGTCCAGGGCGTCTGCGGCGGCGGCCACTTCCGCCTTTCTCTTGCTGGCCCCGGAGCCGGCTCCAATGGCGTGACCATGCCAGAAAACGCGGGATTCAAAACGGTTTTCGGCGTCTCTCGGCCCTTTTTCTTCCGTTTCATAGGAAGGAGTTTCGGGCAGGATGTCCTGAAGGATAGCCTGGAGTTCCCCCTTGGGGTTGATTTCCTTGGGATGGCTAGCCGCGGAATCCAGAGCTTCATGGAGGACGCGCAGGGCTACAGCCTTGGCCGTTTCATAGTCGGAATCCAGGGACATGGCTCCGAAGACGGATTCAAATGTGTTGGCGATGATGGAATTTTTGCCCCGTCCGCCGGCCCGTTCTTCCCCTTTTCCCAGGGCAATGTGTTTATCCAGCCCCAGGATAAAGCCGTATTTGCCCAGATTGGCGCGGCTGACGGTCCGGGCGCGCAGCTGGGTCAGTTCCCCTTCCGGGGATTGGGGCATGTGGTGGTAAAGGTACTGTGTGACGGCCAGCTGCAGGATGGCGTCTCCCAGGAATTCCAGCCGTTCATACGCCCGGCGCGTTTCCGGCTTGCTGTCCGTGCTGGGGTGGGTAAGGGCCTGAACGAGCAGATCCGGATTGTTGAAACGGTAACCCAGCTTGTCTTCCAGCGCGGTGTGGTTCATCCCGGAAATGCTAGGGCCGCCGTTCCGGAAATGCAACTCCAAACGGAGGGAGCTTCCCGGCGGGGACGGAATTTGTTTTCCCGCGTCATCCCGGCCTCTCCACAGCTTTGACATATGGGAGGAGGGGTGTAGGATAGTTTGCGAACGAACGTTGGAGACGATGATGAAAAAGATTGAACCAAAGGAGATTCAGGATAATGCCGTACAATTGATCGGGAACGATTGGATGCTGGTGACGGCGGGTTCTCCGGAGCATTTCAACATGATGACGGCCAGTTGGGGCGGTTTGGGGTTCATGTGGAAGAAGCCTGTGGCGTTTGTAGTTATCCGCCCCCAGCGCCATACCTTCCGTTTTATTGAGTCCGGGGACGAGCTGACGCTTTCCTTTTTCAGCCATGAGTACCATAAGGCTCTGACCGTGTGCGGAACAACGAGCGGACGGGATACGGACAAGGTGGCCGCTTCCGGCCTGACGCCATACGTGACGGAGAACGGCAATGTAAGTTTTACGGAAGCGCGCCTGGTGCTGGAGTGCCGCAAGCTGTACGCGGAGCCTCTTAACCCGGAAGCTTTTCTGGATAAATCTATTGTGCCGGAGTGGTATGCCGCCGGGGATTTCCATAAGATGTATATTGTGGAAATCCTGAACGTATGGGGGAAGGAATAGCGCCCCGGAAATGCCGCAGGCGGACGCCTGTCCGTTGTTTCTGTCCGCGCTTTTTCAGAGGGGGGCAAGGGCGCCATCCTCCAGCCGGAAGGCTGGCAGGGGGCACGGAGCATTGTGCAGCCAGTCCAGATGGGTGGTGGTGATGAGGCTCTGCGCGTCCGCTGGAAGCGACTGCAGAAAGGCTATCCGGCGCGAGGGGTCCAGCTCCCCGAAGACATCGTCAATCAGGTGGATGGGCGTATGTCCCGTTTCTTCCGTCAGGAGGGAGGACTGCGCCAGCTTCATGGAGATGGCGGTGGTGCGCTGCTGCCCTTCGGAGGCGAATTGAGCGGCGTTTCTGCCGTTCAGCGTGATGTCCAGGTCATCCCGGTGGGGGCCGTTCTGGGTTTGCCCGTACCGGATGTCCCGGTCCATGGAGGCGCACAGCCGTTCATACAGGTCTCCTTCCTCCGAGGCACGGTAAGCGATGGAGACCTGTTCCTGCCTTCCGCCGATATTGCGGTAGGCCAGGGCGATATGGGGCGCCAGAAGCGCCAGCAGATTGGCGCGCAGGTTTCTCAGTTCCGTGCCGTGCAGGGCCAGCTGTCGCGTGTAGGCGTCCAGCTGGAGTTTGTCCCGGTGCCTGTGCTTGAGCAGGTAATTGCGCGTTTTCAGCGCCCGGCGGTAGCTGAACAGGGCCAGTCTGTAGCCTGGATGCCACTGGCTGCCCAGAAAGTCCATGTATTTCCGGCGGGCGTCCGCGCCGGCATGCACCAGGGAAAGGTCGTCATTCCCCATCCATACCACGGGATAGCTGTCCGCCAGGTAGCTGCGCTGGTCTTTACGAGGCTCTCCGTTGACGCGGAGGTCCGGAGCGTCCGGCGCCCACAGGATGCGCCGGATTTGCCCCGGAAGTTCTCCGCGGATGCCAAAGGATTGTTTTCCGTGGGAGACCAGCGGCCCGGTCCGGGCCGTGCGCGGGGATTGCAGGCGCAGCAGGAAGCAAACGGCCTCCAGCAGGCTGGTTTTTCCCCGGGCGTTGTTTCCCAGGATGATGGCCCCCTGCTGCGGAATCTGCCAGGAGAAGCTTCCGTAGCAACGGAAGTCCATTAATTTCAGCCTGGAGATCATGGGGCCGGGAAAGGGGTTATTCCGCAGGGAGGGAGCGGATGGCGTCCATGATTTTGTCCGTCAGGTGCTGGTATGCATCTTTTCCTTTGGCGTTGAGTTCCGCCGGCGTGAAGGGGATGGGGTCTCCCACCGTGACCGTGACGGGGCGGAGCCTGGGAAACCGGGCGCCGATGGGAAAGGCTTCATACGCACCGCTGATGCGCAGGGGCTGCACGGGAACTTTCGTTTTGCTCAGGATGAGGCCGATCCCGCCCATGCCGTCATGGATTTCACCATCCGGCGTGCGGGAGCCTTCCGGAAACACGAGTACGCGCTTGCCGGATTTCAGCAGGCGTATCACGTGCTTGAGGCTGGCGGCATCCGGGTTTTCCTGGTCAATGGGGATAGCCTGGCAGAGGGGCAGGGCCCATTTGAAAATGCCCTGGAACAGCGTCTTGCGTGCGAAAAAATAGATGCCGTCCTCATAGGAAATGCCCAGCATGGGCGGATCCAGAAAGCTCTGGTGATTGCTGACGATGAGCACGGGGCCGTCTTCGATGAGTTTTTCCCGGTTGACGACTTTCCAGGAGAAGAAGGCTTTGGAAATGCTTTTGAAGAGCGTGTAGAAAACCCAGTAGAAAGAGTTCATCTGGAGGAGAGTTTTTGTTGGATGTTGTCGGTGATGAAACGGACGACCTGGTCAATCGTCATGTCTGACGTATCCACCAGAAGAGCGTCAGGCGCCTGCGCCAGCGGGGCGGTGGCGCGGGAGGAATCCTTGCGGTCCCGTTCCGCGATGGAGTCCGTTAGTCCTTCCGCGGCGCGGCGCGCGGCCCTCACTTCCTCGGAGGCGGTGACGAAGTACTTGAACGGCGTATCCGGAAAAACCACGGTGCCTATGTCCCTGCCTTCCATCACGACGGGTTCCCGGCGGTTATATTCCCGCTGCCGTTCCACCAGCAGGGCGCGTACTTCCGGGATGGCCGCAATGGTGGAAACGTGGTCGTTGACCTGCCGGCTCGTGAGTTCTTCGCCCAGCACATGCTGTCCGCACAGAACTACGGATCGGCTGCCGTCCTTGCCGAAGGAGAGGGGCACGGACGGCAGGGATTCCAGCACGGCCGTCGTGTCTGCAGGGTTGATGCCCTGTTCCAGCATGTACCAGGTAACGGCCCGGTACATGGCCCCGGTGTTGATGAACGTATAGCCGAGGCGGTCCGCGATGAGCTTGGCGACGGTGGATTTTCCGGAGGCGGCGGGGCCGTCAATGGCGATGGCTGGATGCATGAGTGTCTTCTGAGTTGGAAATGGGGGCTAAAGCCGTTTGAATTGTAGCTTTGAGCCCTGTGGAAATCAAGACTGCGTTCCGAAGGGCGTTGCAAAAAGAGTTTCACTTTTTCCCGTAAATCCGTTATACAGCGGGGCATGGCCCAGCTCAAACACCCGAAGATGGTGGACATCAGAGACATTTTGGACGAGAATACGCGTCTGCCTGCTCTGGTGGCCGCGTCCGCCGAAAAGCTGCTGGGCCTGGAACGCCTGAACAAGGCGTACGACAAGATCGTGCGCGACAAGGAATCCGGTTCTCAGGAAAATTTCTTTCAGCTTGCCTCCAGGCATTTGAATCTGAAGCTTCAGCTGCGCCCGGGGGATCTGGAAAATATTCCTAAGAAAGGGCCTGTCGTCGTCGTTGCCAATCATCCGCACGGCTTGTCGGACGGCATTATGTTCGGGGAGCTGCTTACCCGCGTAAGGGAGGATGTCCGCATCCTGGTCAACGAGCAACTTTCCCTGTGCGGGGAGCTGGATCCCTGGCTCATCAAGGTGGACGTGTATGAGGATGAGAACGCCCGGCGCAAAAACCTTTCCGGCATGCGCAAGATGATTTCCTGGCTGCGTCAGGGCGGGGTTCTGGGCATTTTCCCCGCCGGCACGGTCTCCAGTTTTTCCCTGGCCCACAAAAGGGTGACGGACGACCCCTGGAACGCGAATATCGCCGCCATTATCCGCATGACGAAAGCGACGGTGGTGCCCGTATATTTCCCGGGGCGCAACAGCCTGTTGTTCCAGGGCATTTCCCTGATCAACCGCAAGGCGCGCGTGGCGTTCCTTCCCCGTGAAGTGGGTCGGGACGGCCGCCGGACACACCGCATTGTGGTAGGCAAGCCCATTCCGTTCAGCCAGCTTGGACAATATGATTCCGATGAAGCCATCGTCTCCCATCTGCGCCTGCGCACCTATTTGCTGGGCAAAAGTTATGAAAAAAGCCGCCGCCCCCATGTGCACAAAAAGGACCGGAAGGCGAAGATGGCCGCGCTGACCTCCCCCGTTTCCGTGCAGGATATGCAGGCGGAAATCGACGCGCTGCCCCCGGAGTGTCTGCATGCCCGTCAGGAAAATGGAGATTGGGACGTGTACGTGGCGGATGCCCTGCAAATCCCCAATATCCTTATTGAAATAGGGCGTTTGCGGGAATATACTTTCCGCCAGGTGGGGGAAGGTTCCGGCAACGCCTGCGACCTGGATACATACGACAACCATTACAAGCACCTGTTCCTGTGGGACAGAACGCACCAGAAAATTGTGGGTGCCTACCGCATGGGGGAAACGGACAAAATCCTTGCCCGCTACGGTGTGAAAGGGCTGTACAACGGGGAATACTTTTCCTTTTCCCCTGCCGCTTTGCGGGTGCTGGACCGCTCTCTGGAAATGGGGCGCGCCTTCATTGTTCCGGAATACCAGAAGAGGCCGCTGGCTCTCGGTTTCATTTGGGAGGGCATCGGCCAGTTCATGGCCCGCAACCACCATTACCGCTACCTGTTCGGCACAGTCAGCATTTCCCGGGATTACACCAACCTTTCCCGCGCCCTCATCGTTTCCTATCTGAAGGCGCATGAAATGGAGCCCGTGCTGGTGAATGAGGTGAGGGCCTACAATCCGCCCCGTAAAGCGGACCTGAAGAGGTCGGAATCATGCATCCTCCCTCTGGGGCTGGCAGATGCCCAGGGGCTGTCCCAATTGGTCGCTGATATAGAAGAGGATGGCAAGGGTATTCCTGTATTGCTCCGCCAATATCTGAAATTGAACGGCAAAATTCTTTCCTTCAGCGTGGATAAGCATTTTGGCGACGTATTGGACTGCCTGATCCTGGTGGACATTTTCAAAACGCCGGAGCGTTCCATCAAGCGTTATCTGGGCAAAGACGCGTATGAACAGCTCCTGCCTTATATGCAGCGGGAGAAAGAGGAGGAAAAGGCGGCGGAATAATTTCGCAGGCGTTTTGCGTGGCTCTGCCCCCGGTTCTTAACGGGCTAGCTGAAGTGCCTGTAACCTGGGGGAAGGGCGGAGGCTGTTTCCGCAGTCATTTCCCCGATGACGGTGAGAGGCGTTTCCGGAAAATGCTCCGCGGCCAGTCGTGCCGCCCGTTCTCGGTCGCCGGGACGGAAGGTCACCAGCAATTCGTAATCCTCCCCATCCCCTACAGCCTGGGCCGCAGTGAACCCCGGGCGCACGGGAAGAAGCTCTTCATGAATACGGAACCTAAGCCCGGAGGCGGCCGCCAGCCGGGGGAGGTCGGTTCCCAGCCCGTCGGAAAGATCCATCATGGAGGTGGCTACGCCGGAGGCGGCAAGGATGCCTCCTTCCCTGACACGCGGCATGAAGGAAAGATGGTGGCCGGTGGGGAAGCTGCCGCCGAGCGTTCCCGTTACGGCAATCAGATCCCCCGCCCGCGCCGTGCTGCGCAGTACGGCTTTGCCTTCCTCCACTTCTCCGGTCAGCGCCACGTTGATGATGAGCCCGTCCGCGGGCAGGCCGGAGCTTTCCCCCCCGGCGATGCTGATACCGAACTGCCGTGCCAGCCGCCCCATGCCGCGGTAAATTCCTTCCACCTGGGAGATGGGGCGGTCTGCGTGCACGAACAGGGTCACCAGTGCGTGAAGGGGCGTGCCGCCCATGGCCCCTATGTCTGAAACGGCCCGTGCCAGCGCCTTCCTCCCGATCAGTTCCGGGTCCGTTCCGGGCAGGAAATGCATGCCTTCCACCACGCAGTCCGTTTTCAGGAGCAGCTGGCGGTTTCCTGACCCCCGGATTATGGCGCAATCGTCTCCCGGCCCCGTCTCCAGGGACGGATTGGAAGGCATCAGGGGCAGGAGGCGGGCTACCAGCGCATCCTCTCCCGTCTGCCGGATGCTGGGCTCAGGTTCCATACGGAAGAAGGATGCCGGGATACAGAATGTTGATGAGAGTGGCGGTGTTGAAAATGCAATGGGCGATGATGGGCGTCCAGATGCTGCCCGTGTATTCGTACAGCAGCACCAGTACGGCTCCGAAGATTGCCAGGGGGATGAACGGAACCAGGCTGACGTGGATGATGCCGAAGAGGAGGGAGGTGGTGATCAGGGCAAACCAGACGCCCGTGTATTTTTTCATGATCGGGTACAGATAACCGCGGAAAATAAGTTCCTCCACCAGAGGGGCGGCGATGGCGGCGCTGAAGCAGATAACCGTGATCAGGGGAATGTCGCTGGAGTGCCTCAGCACGGAAACAATGGATTGTTCGGCCGGGGCGTTGGTGGCGTGTTCAATCCACTGGAACAGGCCCGCCTTGTCCAGCAGGAAGTGGATGGCCAGCACCAGCAGATAACCTGCCGCCGGAGCGTAGAGGAGGACTTTCAGGGAATGTTTTTTCAATCCCAGCGCCTCCATCCGGCCCGTATGGAACATGCGCACCAGCAGGACGAAGGCCAGAATGAGATTCAGGCAGGTTCCGTTGAAAACCTTGTAGCTGTCCAGCTCCATGTTGGTTGTGCTGGGCGGAGCGGAAGCCCCCGGAGGCGTGGCTGCCGCCAACAGGGCCCCCAGGCTGAAGTAAAGCACAATGATGCCGCACATGGCGATGTCCAGCATGTCCAGATGGCCTACGGGAATACGCCATTTCAGCGGATGCCGGGTATCAGGCGCATGATTCCGGCGGAATATGTTTACCGCCACGGCGAGGAACATGACGGTAATCAGGATGGAAGAGAACAGGGTAATGAGCTGGTCCGTTAATTCATTCATGGAATAGGCATGTGTGGAATGGGCCGCCCTTCCAGAGTACCGCGCCGGAAGAAAAGCTCCTGTCTCTTTAGTGGAAACACGGTGATTTTCCAGCAGAAAATGAGCTATCTCCCCTCATTCCGCAAAAAAAATCATCAGGAAAGGGAATGAATACTTTTCAAGGAAAAGCGGGTATGCTACGTTTCCAACGGATTATCGCCATGAATATTCAACCCAAAATCACCCCTGTGCTGGATCCCGGCTTCGTGCCGGCCGTTCTTTGGAATCAAGCTTTTGAGGCCAAAGCCGCCGCCGATCCCGCTTCTCATCAAGTGGATATCGCTCTGACCCGCAATGACGGGACCTGTTTCCGCTGGTCCGGCAAGCTTCTTCCCCATACCGGAGAAAACATTGCCCTGAATGAGACCTATGTGGAGCGCATTGTGAAATTCCTGCTGTGGCAGAAGGGTGGCAATATCATCCTCGTCGCCGGGGATGACGCTATTGCGGACATGCTGGCCTCCCGCTATTGCAAGGGCGGTATCCGCGAATTCGACTGGGATTTCATCGGCAAGAAGATTTACGGCTCCCCGATTGAAGTGAAAAAGGTTTCCGTGGAAGAACTTCCCGAGGAATACTCCGGCTCCATGACACTGGGCCGCAACCTGGACGGCTGCCGCATCGGTTTTGACCTGGGCGGTTCCGACCGCAAATGCGCTGCCGTGGTGAATGGGGAAGTGGTTTATTCCGAGGAAGTGGTCTGGGACCCTTACTTCCAGAAGGACCCCCAGTATCACATTGACGGAATTCAGGATTCTCTGGAACGCGCCGCCGCTCATCTCCCCCGGGTGGACGCCATCGGCGGATCCTCCGCCGGCGTGATCATCAACAGTGAAGTACGCACCTCCTCCCTGTTCCGCGGCGTCAGCCAGGAAGACATTGAAAAGACTCTCGGCAAGGTATTCCGCACCCTCCAGAAGGAAAAATGGAACAACATTCCCTTTGAAGTGGTGAATGACGGTGAAGTCACCGCCCTCGCAGGGGCCATGGGCATGAACGATAACGCCGTGCTCGGCGTGGCCATGGGCACCTCCGAGGCCGCCGGCTACGTGGATCCGGAAGGCCACATCAAGCCCTGGCTGAATGAACTGGCTTTCGCCCCTGTGGACTACTCGGAGGAAGGTGGAGTGGACGAATGGTCCAAGGATATGGGCGTAGGCGCCCTTTACTTCTCCCAGCAGGCTGTGGCCCGCCTGGCCCCCCGCGCCGGTTTCCAGTTTGAAGGAATGCCCTTCCCGGAACAGCTTAAAAAGGTTCAGGCCGCCATGGCGGAAGGCGACGAACGCGCCCGCAAGATTTATGAAACCATCGGCGTGCACTTCGGCTATGCCATTGCCCATTACGCCAGGTTCTATGATATCCGCAACCTGCTCTTCCTGGGCCGTGTGGCTTCCGGAGACGGCGGCCAGATCATCATTGACAAGGCGGAAGAAGTGCTGCGCACCGAATTCCCCGAGCTGAAGATCCAGCTCCGCGTGCCGGATGAAAAGACCAAGCGCCACGGACAGGCCGTAGCCGCCGCTTCCCTTCCGGCTCTCTCCTGACGGGATTAATCAAATTTGCGGGAGGGATCCTGGCTGGGGTCCCTCCCTGCTCATATTCGGAGGGGGGGACGGACAATCCGCGCCGTTTTTCCTCCTTCCTTTTTTCTGATTCCCGTTCCGCCGCCCTGCGTTCATGATTCCCCAGCAAGAAAACATCGTCAATTGCCCGGCGTGCGGACAGCCCATGGATGTTTCCCTGCTGCCTCCGTACGCCAACGCCATTTGCCCGGGCTGCCAGGCGCTGACGCGTGTAAAAACGCGCATGGGGCCTTATCGTATTACCGGAAAACTGGGAAAAGGCGGCATGAGCGTGGTGTTCCGGGCGGAGGATGCCGTTCTGGGGCGGGAAGTGGCCCTGAAAGTGCTGAATGATACTTATGCCGGGGATGCCCTGCGCTGCGAACGTTTTGAACGGGAGGCCCGGATCATGGCGCGGGTTTCCCATGAAAACCTGGTGCAGCTTTATGCCGTCGGACGTGACCAGGGCCTTTTTTACATTGCCATGGAGCTGGTGGAGGGCAATGGCCTGGATGCCCTGATTGCTGCGGAGGAACGTGTGCCGGAAGACAGGGTGCTGCGCCTGACGCTGGATATCGTGCGCGGGCTGGATGCCGCATGGAATGCGGGCCTCATGCACAGGGATATCAAGCCCGCCAACGTTCTTTTGTCCCCCGACGGAGCCGCCAAAATCGTGGATTTCGGCCTGTCCCTGCTTCATAGTGAATCCGACATGGAGCGGGAAATATGGGTGACTCCTTATTACGCCGCGCCGGAAACGCTGTTGCGAGGAGAGGAGGACTTCCGTACGGACATGTACGCTTTGGGTGCTACCATGTACCATTTGCTGGCAGGTGCGCCTCCCCGTGTGGACGCTTCCCAGTCTTCCGATATTCTTCTGGAGAACAAGAAAAATCTCCCTCGCCTGGAGCAGGTGGTGAACGACGTTTCTCCAATGACCTGTTTCATTGTGGACAGGCTGATGGCTTTTGACAGGGAAGACAGGTTCTCTTCCTATCCCGAATTGATGGATGCCGTGGCACAGGCGCAGGAGGAATACGCCCGGGCCATGCAGGAATCCGGTCTCACCTGGGCGGAACGGCGCGCGGTGGTTGCCCGGCGCGCACGGCGCAGGAAATGCCGCATCATCGTTGCCTCCTCCATTGCTTCCGTAGTGGCGCTGGCGTTGGGCGTTTGGGGATGGACGGAATGGCGGGAGGATGGAACTCCTTCTCCCGCAACTCCGCCTTCGCCCATTTCTCTTGCGGCGGAAGCAGCCCTGGAAGACAGGGGGGCGGCGGAATCGCGGCTGGAGCGCAGCATCCGCTTCGGCAAACTGTTTAACGAAGCCCAGGAATCCCTGAACCGGGGGGATCTGGTGAAAGCTGCCGCCATGTTCGGCGATTTGGCGGCTCAGCCGGACTGCCCCTTGTCCACATCCCTTTGGGCCGGTTTGAACCAGGTTCTGTGCATGTGGGTGCGCGGCCAGTTCCCGGAAGGGGTGGAGCGTCTGGAAGAACTGGGCGGAAAGATGGAAGCCTGCGGGGACCCTGAGGAACTGGAACGTTCCAGGGATATTGGCAACCTGGTCATGTACCTGAGCTCCGCGGACTGGTCTTCCCGGATGCCGGGGCTGCGCTCCAATTCTGACCTGGCCGTGCATTATTATGTGGGCATGGCGCTGAAATCCTGGTACTTTGCCGGGAGATGGACGGAATACGGCGGCTTTCTGGACCGGGTGGCCGCTGATGCGGCGGATGACCGGGACAGGAACGTCCGTGAGCTGGCTTCCGCGTGGCTCAGCAACCTGGAGAGGTATACGGACCAGTACGCGCGCTTGAAACGTCTTCAGGACATGCCGGAAAAAACGGTGGCTGAAGTAGAGGCCAAACGGTCCGCGGCGGACTTCCTGCGGGAACAGATGGTCAGCGGGGAAGTTCCTTCCATGTCTCCGGCTTATGCCGCGCTGGAAGGAATACTGGATCATTTGAGGATGCAGTACCAGGCTGCGCGGGACTGGGAGGCTGCGGAAGCCGTGAAGGCGTCTGAAAGGAAAAAGGCGGAAGAGAGGCAAAAAAAACTGGAGGAGGAAAAGAGGAGGGAAATTCTGCTGGCCGCCCAATCCAGAAGTTATGAAGACGTCTGCCGGGAAGGGGAGGGCATCATGAAGGAAACCGGTGATTATGAGAAAGTTTCCACTGTTTATGGAGAGGCGGAAAAAGTCATTTCCTCTCCTGCGGTGAAAGCCCGCCTGGCCATGCGCCGGGAAATGACGGACCAGATGCTTCCATTGTTCTCCCGCATGGAGAGACTTTTGCCCGCACTGCTGGAAAAGAAACCGGGGAAAACTCTGGTGCTCAGAGATGGCTCCAGGGTGCGCCTGAAAGGAATGAAGGGGCATCTGCTGACCGTGGAGCCTCAGGACAGCCGGGAAGGAAGCGGTGCGTACCAGGTCAGTTGGAACGAGCTTACGTTCAACTCCCTGCATGCTCTGGCGCGGGAATGCCGCCAGAAGCAGCCTGCGGAATTTTCTTCCCTGGCGGATACGTATTCCAAGCCTTTGCTTATTTTTGGCAGGCTGACGGGAACCATTTCCGCCGCACAGCAGGAAAAAGCATTGCTTCAGATGGACCGCTCTTTCATTGAAAAATGGAATTTATGGATGAACAGTCTGGAGGCGGAGGAAGGGCTGCCGGGAGACGATGGAAAATCAAGTTGATTCAGGAAGGGAATAAAGTCCCTTGAAAGGCGGCGGATTGCTGCCGCCGGCAGGTTTCTGCCCCCGCCGCGTGCTTTGCTGGCTGCCCACGGGCTGGAAAAAAGGAAAACCGTCCGGGCAAATGCCTTTGTTCCAGATTTGGAGAAAAGTAATGGTGATGAAGTAAAATTTGCTTGCCTAGGGTACTTCGTGCGGGTCTCATAGCCGCATGAGACTGATCAGCTTTCTGACGCTGGCATGCGTGGCCGGCTTCCTCTCTTCATGCAGTTGTGATTGTCATAAGCCCGCGGACTTCGCTCTGAAGGATTACCAGCCTACCTCCAGCAAGCAATTCCGTTAAGTTTCCTATATGTTTGAAATCCGCGAAAAACCGGAAATGGTGGAACGGGCCATGCTCGTTTCCATTTACTTCGATCCCTCCGAGGCTGGGGAAAAACAGGCCATGCTGGATGAGCTGGAAGACCTTGTCTCCAATCTCGGCATCGGCATCGCAGGGAAGCACCTCATCAAGTCCAGGGACATGCACGCCAAATTCCTGTGCGGCACCGGAAAGGCGCAGGAAGTGAAGCAGCTGGCACTGGATTGCCGGGCGGATTGCGTTGTTTTTGACAATATGCTCTCCCCTTCCCAGCAGAGGGAATGGGAACGGCTTGTTGACGAATGCGTCATTGACCGTGAAGAGGTCATTCTGGACATCTTTGCCAGGCGCGCCCGGACACGGGAAGCCACCCTGCAGGTGGAACTGGCCCGCATGCAGTATTCCCTGCCGCGCATGGCCCGCATGTGGAACCACCTGGACCGCCAGGGCGGGGGCTCCGGCGGCGGCAAAGGAGGCGGCGGAGCCGCCAGGGGGGAAGGGGAAAAGCAGATTGAAGTGGACCGTCGTCTGGCGCGCGCCAGAATTGAGGCTATTCAAAGGGAACTGGTCCTGGTGACCCGTCAGCGTGCCACGCAGCGCAAGGAACGGGAGCGCCAGGCTGTCGCCACGGCCGCCATTGTAGGTTATACCAATGCCGGAAAATCCTCCCTCCTGTCCCTGGTGTCCGGGTCTGAAGTCATGGCCAGGGATATGCTTTTTGCCACGCTGGACACCACAACGCGGAAGATAGAGCTTCCCCATGGGCAGCCGCTGCTGTTGACGGATACCGTGGGCTTCATCCGCAACCTTCCGCACCGTCTGGTGGAAGCGTTCAAGTCCACGCTGGAGGAAGCCGTTCTGGCGGATTTCCTGATTCAGGTGGTGGACGCTTCCGATCCGGAAGCCGTGCGCCATTATGAAACGACTCTGGAGGTTCTCAATGAACTGGGTGCGGGTGACAAGCCCATGATCGTGGTTCTAAACAAGGTGGACCTGGTGCCGGAAGAACGGCGCGGGGCCCTGGAAACGCTGCTGGCGCCTCATTTCAGCGGCAGGGTGGTTCCCATGTCCGTGAAAGAAGGGAATGGTGAGGGAGACCTGCTGAATGCCTGCGTGGAAATGCTGGAAAGCCGTGTCCGGCGCGCCCGGTTCCTGATTCCCTATACCCGTAGCGACCTGGTGGCCGCCATGCATAGTGAAGGCAAGGTTTTCTCTACGGAATATGTAGAGGAAGGGACCTTGCTGGAAGCCGTGCTTCCTGTGGCCTTTTACAATAAACTGGAGTCATTCCTGGCAGACAGGTAATACCCTGTTCCTGAAGCCTGGGGCTTTGCCTTGCATTCCGAAGGCCGTTCCGGGGCGGGAAGCGTTTTTTCTTCCGGAGACAGTATCCGGATTCCTGGACGGGTCAAGCCCGGTATCCCAGGCCGTTCAGGCATTTCATCACATCCCTGACAGGCAGTCCGATGACGTTGTCCGTATCCCCGCGCACGGAGGAAATAATCATCTCCCCGTGTTCCTGGAACGCGTAAGAGCCGGCCTTGTCCATCACGTCCACCAGTTCCATGTAATGGCGGATGTCTTTTTCCGTCAGCTTCCGGAACGTTACTTCCGTCAGCACGGCCAGGTTTTTCATGCCCAGCGGGGAACGGATGGCAACCGCCGTGCAGACATGGTGGGTGCGTCCGGACAGCTTCCGGAGCATGGACCGGGCTTCTTCTTCATCTTCCGGCTTGCCAAGAGGGAAGCCTTCCAGAAAAACGAGCGTATCCGCGCCGATGACGGTGGAATCCGGATGTTCCCGGAACACGGCTTCCGCCTTGGCGGCGGCATTGTGCAGGCAGAGTTCCTGCGGGGGCATGGAAGCCTCTTTCAGTTCTTCCGTACCCCGGACAATAATGGAAAAAGGAATGCCGGTTTTCTCCAGCAATTCACGCCGCCGGGGCGATTGGGAGGCCAGGATGACGGGCGGAATCATGGGAGGAGAAAGCGGTCATGAAAAACAGGGAGCCGATTTTTCTCAAGCTCCCTGGATGATGGGGTGTCAATGATTGCCTGTCAACTGTCTGCTTCCCATGATCCTCTGGAAAGCCTCGGGGGAAATTTCCCGAATGGACCTGATAATGTTTTTGGAAAAGGCGCCCATGCGTTTCCGGATGGTTTCCCGGTCTTCCGCTGTATCAAATTCCATGCCCACCAGGGCGCGGCCTACGCGTTCCCCGGTGTAGGTATAGTTGAAATAACAGAGGGAAGCCAGATCCGCGATACGTTCCATGAAGTCAAGGAAGGCGCCGGCGCGTTCCGGAAATTCAATGTGGACGAACAGGGGGTGTTGACACAGTTCCGGCTGGTAGTGAATCATGCGGAAGCGCACGTCGTCGTCCTCGCTGATGTCTTCGAATTCGATTCCTTTCTTTTTCAGTGTCGTGCGGATGGTATTCAGGTCTTCATCGGAAGCGGCAATGCCGAACACGGGGTGCTGGGTGTTTCCCTCCGTTTTGCCGTATTGCACATCCACCAGCGTCGTATCCTGCGGAATGTGGCGCAGGTATTTAAGCACCTGTCCGCGCTTGGAATCCATGGAAATGCGCAGATAGCGCGTTTCATGGTTGCCGATGCCCGCCTGCCGGGCAATCTGGGTAAGGTGGGTGAAATCCATATTGGCTCCGGAAATGACCACGAAACTCTTTTCCTCCGGCTTTACTTCGCCCCGGTTCCATTGTTTCAGGAATCCTGCCAGGCTCATGGCTCCGGATGGTTCCGGCACGACGCGGGAGGATTCCCACATGGCCCGGATGGCCTGGCAGACCTCATTATTGGTCACGGTCACGAACTCGTCAACCAGTTCCCGGCAAAGAGGATAGGTTAATTCTCCGGGGATGTGGACGGCTGTGCCGTCGCAGAAGACATCCACGTAATCCAGATTCACCCGGCGTCCCTGCTCAATGGAAGTTTTCATGGACGCCTGGTCGATGCCTTCCACGCCGATGACCTTGATATGGGGCCAGAATTTTTTCAGCCAGCACGCCACGGATGCGGCCAGGCCGCCGCCGCCGATGGCAACGTACGCGCGGTCAAAAGGGCCTTCTCCGCTCATCACCACTTCGTCCGCCAGCGTTCCCTGTCCGGCCATGGTCACCAGGTCGTCATAAGGATGGACAAAAGTGCAGCCGTGGGTTTCCGTGTATTCATGGGCGGCTGCGGCCGTCTCGTCATAGCAGTCCCCATGGAGCGTGATCTTCACATGCCTGCCGCCGTGGCGGCGCACTTCCGTCTGCTTCACTTCCGGCGTGGAGCGCGGCATGAAAATGGTGGCATGGCAGTTCAGCACTCTGGCCGCCAGTGCTACGCCCTGGGCGTGATTGCCGGCGGAAGCCGCCACAATGCCTTTGTCACGGGCTTCCTGGCTCAATGCGGCCATGCAATTAAACGCTCCGCGCCACTTATAAGCCCGGATGGGCCCCAGATCCTCCCTTTTGGCGTATACCGGGGCCTTGATGCCCGGCAGATTCAATCGCTGGAGAGGAGTCGGTTCGCCAACGGTGTAGACGCGCTGGCGGGCTTGCAGTATTTCCTCGGAAAGACGGTCCGAAAGTATGCTCATGATTGTAATGCTGGCCCCCATTCTACCGGGGTCCGGCCCCTTTTTCCAGTAAAACATTCCCGGGGGGCGGCCTGTTTTCCGGGATTCAGGTTTTCTGGACGCAAAAAAGCCGCCCGGAGGCGGCTGTTTTTCCTGAACAAGGTGGCGAAGCGGACGGGGCTCGAACCCGCGACCTCCAGCGTGACAGGCTGGCGCTCTAACCGAACTGAGCTACCGCTCCATGACCTTGGATGCCGTCCCTGCCTTACGGCGGGGACGTAGAGGCTTATACAGGCACTCCCATGGGAATGCAAGACAAGAAATCATTTTTTTCCTGCATGCGGGATTCGCTTGCTGGGAGAAACAGGTTAAATAACCGGACGGATTTGAAATCCGGAGTCAATGACAATTTTTGAGGCCAAGCCCTTTAGGAGCATGGAACGGCCTGAAAGGGGAAAGAGAGAAAACGGGGGTGTCCGTTTCAAGAATCGGCATTATTAATATTTTAATCATTATCTGGACTCATTTATATCATTTACGGATTTCAAATCCGTTAACTATTAACAAGTATATAGTCTTGTAAATAATTTTATTCATTATCAATACGTTATAGTGTTATGCGACCGCGCTTGCCCCTGGTTCTTTTATCCGCTCTTCTGGCCTGTTTCATTTCTCCGTCATGGTCTGACTATACGTTGACGGGCAATGGAGAAACGACGATTTCCTTTGCCGACGGCCAATACACAATTACGCCTCCGGAAGGGGAGCCCGTGACTCAGGCGGATTCTCCCGGCGGTATTAACCTAACGGATATTACGGCAGGCGGAACCTATGAAGCCGGCTATAACCGGGTTCTCAATCTGGAGGGAGGAACCTATACAAAACTGCAATTATGGAATATTGCGGGCACTGCCTCCGGCGTCACCATCGGAGGAACCAATTCCTTTGTAATCAATATCGGGGAAGGAACATCCCTGTTGAATACAAATGCCCAGTTGATGGGGTGGAGCAACCAGGACCGGATTGTGTCCGCCGATATTACCCTCAATGTAGACCGGAATGCCGGCACGATTAATGGTTTTTCCCTGGTGGGGGATGGAAATAAAAATGATGCTTACCAGACGACGGGGACATATACCGTCAACATTCATGGCGGGGAATGGGCCGGAATTTCGGTCTCCAACCCCAGCGGCAACTGGTGCATAGGGCTGGGGCAGGAATCCTTCCGCCACACGGGGGACGTGACATTCACCATTGACGGCGGGACTTTCGCCCAGCTGGTAACGGCTGGAACGACACGCGGGGCGGGGCAGAAATCGACCATCGTCGGCAATGTCTCCCTGAATCTGGACGGGGGAACTTTTAACGGCTCCGTCGCTCTTCTGGGAAGAGGCCAAGTGCAGTTGGGAGATGGAACGAATGCCTGTACGGCCAGGTTAAGCATTACGGGAGGCCAGTACAACGCGAATGTATATGGCCTGTCCGATGCGACATCCTCAGGTTCTGCCGCAAATATTGCGGAGCATTCGTCCGCTTCCGTGGAAATCACGGGGGGGACTTTTGCCCAGAGTTTGTTTTCGCAGGGCGTGGCGACAACGATCACAGGAGCTGTTTTTTCCGGAGACGGGACAAAAAAAATATTTGCAGGCGCCCATTTAAGCACGTCTACCTGGAACCTGGCGGATACCAATATGACGCTGGACTTGGGCAGCGGCACCGTGGCAGCCATGATTGCGGGGGGAAGCTGGGTGGAAACGGGAGCAAGCACGTTGAATATTACAGGTTCCACCAACCTGACCTTCAAGTCCGGGACATATACGGGACAAATCTGGGGCGGCTCCTACATTAATGGAACAGCTACCGCCGCCCTTACCGGGAATATCGGTTCCACCAATATTACTATTACGGGCGGCACATTCGATGGCGCGCAAATCTCTCTGGGAACTTATGTGGAAAGAAACTCTTCCAGTTCCGCATTGACGATTGGGGAAGCCAACCTTTCCATCAGCGGTGGAACGTTCAATAATGCCTCTATTTATGCAGGCGGCCGAAAAGTTAACAGCACTTCCCTGACCACGGAGCTGGCCAACGTGACTATTACGGGCAATGACGCCATTTTTACCGGAACGACAACTCTTTCCGGTCAGGGGCAGGGAGATACGGTCACCAGGAGCGTGTTGAACCTGAACGGCGTGACGCGCGCGGACATGTTCACAAACGCCTCCATTTCCGGGTTTGACGAAATTTCCGCTGGAGAAGGGACGGATGCCGTTATTGCCAACGCAACGGTGCTGGACGGCCGCAGTGCTTTTACCAAGAGCGGAGCGGGCAAGCTCACGCTCAGCTCTTCCACCGGCTTTGCGAATGCGCTGACGGTTTCCTCTGGGGAGCTCAGTTTCGGGCTTGCCGGCGGAGTGACCTTCGGCAACTCCATTACGATGGGCTCCGGAGCCCGTCTTACCTCTGCGGGCAATATGACTCTTTCCCCGTCTTCCGTTCTGACGCTGGATTTGACGGGTCTGAATTCCTCCAGCTCTGCCATCGTCCAGTCGGGAGGCACGCTCTCCTTTAATACGGAAGGCACGTTGACCTTGGCGATCAGCGGGGTGGACCAGACGATGGAAAATGACTACAGGCTGATTACGGCGGGCAGTTTCGGTACGTTGACGGCCAGCAATTTTTCTTTTGATTCCAGCGGCCTTTCCGAAGATTATACCTACGCCCTGGAGTTGTCTGGAAACACTCTTTACCTGCGTGTCAAGGCGTTGGGAGAAGCCCTCAACTGGAACGGAGGAAATGCGGGTATCTGGATGGCGGCAGGAGGTTCTGCCGTCTGGCTGGACAAAGACGGGACGGCAGTCGTTTATGACGCCGCCAAATCCGCCAATTTTGAAGATCTGGCTGGCATATCCGCCTCTGCCGTCACCATAGAAGGGAATGTTTCTTCCGCGCGTCTTACGGTCAACAATGGAGAAACGGCCTACACGTTCACGGGAACAGGGGCCCTTGTGGACGGAGCAGATCCGATGTCCCTCATTAAACGGGGAGAGGGGGTGCTGACCATTGAAAATACTGGAACAAATACGTTCTCCGGCGGCACGACCATTATGGCCGGCACCCTCAACCTCAATGCCGTCCAGGGGCTGGGCACCGGTACGGTGACGCTGAACGGGGGGGAACTGGTGTTGAATACGGTCGGCACGACGGAAGGAACGCTGGGACTGGTAGCGGCCAACAAGATTATTTTTGGAGGGGGCACCTTCACATATGGAACGGGGGCCACGCAGGATATTTCCGGGCTCATTAATTCAGCCGCCAGCACGGATGCCATCCGAGTGAATACGAACGGCAATCATGTGTCTTGGGCTACATACACCCAGGAACTGGGAGACAAGGATATCGTCAAGCTTGGAGACGGCATGCTGACTATCAATACAATACAAGGAGGAACCTTTGCCGGCGCCATCACCGTAAGCGGAGGGACTCTGTTCTATAACATCGGAGACAACAATGTTACGCGAACCTGGAGCGGAAACATTTCCATCGCTGAAAACGCGACTCTCCAGATACAGGACAACCGTGCCCATAACTCCGTAAATACGGATACTTTGTCAGGCCGCATTACCGGAGCCGGAACGCTGGTTCTCGGGAAGAAGGAAGGAGGTACCTTCCCCGGCGGCGGCCGCTATTCCGTTACCGGAGACAACAGCGGCTTTACCGGTACCATGAGACTGGCGGGCAACGGCACCAACGCTGCGTGGAATGAAGTCGGCTTTGCCAATGCCGCTGCAATCGGCAGCGCCAGGCTGGAACTGGATGGGCGCGGCTTTTTTGTCAATTCCGCCGCCGATCCCGTTAATGCCGATATCCATGTGATGGCCGCTGGGGGATGGCTGAACGGCAATTCCAACCAGACGCTGATTCTGGCGGGAAGCCTGACGAGCGAGGCGGGGGCCAACCTCGGAGTAACGGCGGCCGGAGACCCGACTCTGACGGCCATTTTGACGGGGGATCTCACCGGTTTTGCGGGAACGGTGCATTCCGGCCGTGGGAATGCCATCCTTTCCTTTGGCAACGGCGGTGCGGCGGCCACGCTGGATACGGGTGAATTCATCAAGGCAGTTTCCCTGGGAGGAGCCGGAACCTACCGCGTCAACTACACGGGTACGGCAGGGAACCTGCTTTATGCCGGGAATGTGATTGATACGGCTTCCCTGAGCGTTCAGGGAAGCGACAAGCTGGTTCTTACCGGGGCGAATACGACCACGGGAGAGTTGAATATTGCCCAGAATTCCTCTGTCCAGCTGGGCGACGGAACCGGGGACAACGCCGCCTGGGCCGGAACCATTGCCGGAGCAGGCAATCTTACGGTCAGCACTTCCGGCTCTTTTGCAGTGGGGGACCGTGCCAACGGCCTGACGGGGACGCTGACGCTGGCCAAGGGCACGCTGGACCTTTCCGGAGCGGCCGCCGCCACTAATATACTTATTCAGTCCGGAGCGCTGGCGAACGCCGGGAGCTACGCGGGAACGGATACAAACAAGATCCATGTCAATGCGGTTGCCGATTCCGGCAATATTGCCCTGGGAGGTCTGGATGCCGCCGGGCTGGGGTCAGTTGTCACCGCTTCTGCCGGAACGCAGCTCACCGGACTTAAGCAGGGTTCCATCTGGACGGTGAACGGCACGGACAGCAGTCTTGCGGTGGGAGCGGGCAATATTTCCGGAGACCCCTTCTCGGGAGAGGTCTTTCTGATTCAGTTTGAGGGCACGGGGGATAATCTGGGCAGCATCTCCTTTGGAGACGGCTCCACGCTTACGCTGGATCTCACCAGCGTTATGGATGCCATGAAAACGGCGGCCGGAAATCTGGAGATACTTCTGACCAATGGCGGTTTTGCACAGGATCTTGAAACGCTTAAGAGCCACGTGACGGCTAACCCGCTTTTTGCTGCGCTGGGCTTCGGCATCGTGGGCGTCAACGGAGGCAGCATCGTCCTCTCCGGTGATACGGATCTGGTTTACGTGTCTTCCGTGGATGGTACGGGCAGCGCGGACAATCCGGTCACGGACCAGTCCCTCAATTTCTACCAGGCCGTCATTGTGGACCAAGACCTTTATGTCCAGTCGGACGGTTCCATGGTGATCAAAAACCTGACCGCACCGGGAACTGGCCCGGGCCAGACGGGCACGGGCAACCTGATCGTCACCAATACGGCGGAGGATAAGGGAAGCATCGAACTTCAAAACAACCTCTTCCATGAAGGCACGGGAGTGGATACCTCTTTTGCCGGGGACATCAGCGGCCTGAACGGTGCTGCGGCCAACACGGACCTCGTCAAAACGGGAGCGAACAAACTCACCCTGTCCGGGAATGTGACGCTGGCCGGGGATATCATTGCGGAAGAAGGAACGCTTCAGCTTAACGGTACGGCTGACGTGGAAGCTCTGCATCTTAATTCCGCGGATGCGGACTCTCCTGCGGTGATTGGAGTAGGAGGCCGCGCGACGGCCCGGACGCTGGCAGGCGGCGACAACGGCGGAAAGCTGGATATCGCTTCTTCCGGAACATTGACGCTGACAGGCGCTACCGACGGCCTTTCCCATACGGAAATTGCCGGAACCGGTACGCTGGCTATTGCGGAAGGCGCCTCTTTGGGGCTGGCTGTGGACAGTACGCTTTCCGGCGTGGTGCTGGACCTGGACGGTTCCCTGAGCCTGGAGGCAGACGGCTCTGCCGGCGGACTGAACGGCTCCGGTTCCTTGGAACTGAATGGGCAGACTTTGCAAATTCAGGCAGCTTCCGGTCAGACGCATACATATGAAGGAACGCTGGGAGAAGGAACGCTGGATGTTTCCGGAGCGGGAACGCAGGTTTTGCGCAGCTCCGGCGCGGATACCGGTCTGACAATCAGCGGAGGGAATCTGGTTCTCCAGGGCAAGGCGGATGTGGACGGAGCCCGTCTCAGTTACGGTAATCTGGTCAATAGCGGCAACCTGACCATCCAGGCCAGCGACAACTCCCTGACGGCGGTCAATACCACTCTGAGCGTAGAGAACGCTTCCTTCAGCAGCGGGTCCTCCACCACCTTCACCTTGAATACTGATGCCGACATGACCGCCAGCTTCATTGAGGCCTCCGGCGACGTTGTCATTGAAGATGGCGCCTCTTTCCATGTCACCTCAATCCCGGATGTCAATATCACCTGGAAATCGGGCAATCCGATGGAACTTACGCTGATGGAACTCACCGGCGACGGAACGATTGACCTGGGAGAAAATACGCTGACAGTCGGAGGCCTTTTCCTCACCTATTACAAGAATGCCCATCTGGTGCAGGAAGGAGATAAGGTGGTTCTGAAAGCGGAAGAACAGACAGATAACGTTTATGCCAGCGTAGCGGACACGGCCAATTCCATGGCGGGCGCCAATCTGCTTTGGGATGCTGCCAGGCATGGTTCCATAGACCAGGCCGTCACGGATTTCCTGGGCGCCCTCAATAACGATATGCTCAATAATCCTTCCGCAGCCAGGCGTTCCCTGGCGGCGGCAGCTGGGAGCACGGTCAACGCGCTGGGGACGGCACAGAGGGACGCCCTGCGCGACCAGATGGGCTGGATCAGGAACCGGACCACCCTCATGGGCGTCAACCCGGCCTACGTCAACGACGACCTCCCCCGCTTCCACATGTGGATGGAAGGCACGGGCTCCTACGCCAAGCTCGACACCCGCGGGGATG
>ENA-ORNK01000147-ORNK01000147.1-human-gut-metagenome-genome-assembly--contig:-NODE-147-length-104366-cov-5.905763_pt1 | contig 104366 bp, 95 predicted proteins | sample MGYA00242115_ERZ509022 | MGnify/ENA primary metagenome ERZ509022 (study PRJEB26280, sample SAMEA2338690) | human gut metagenome | biome: human gut; feature: human-associated habitat; material: faeces...
TGCAGGTTCTTCCGCTTCGGGCACAGGCTCCTCCGTGAGCGCTGTTTCGGCAGGAGTCTCGCTTTCTGCAGGGCTCTCGTCCGCTGTCTTTTTCTTAGCCGCAAACAATACGATGTCGGTCACGCCGACCGCCAGGCAGGCGGCGCCGAGCACGGCCGCCGCAATGATCTGCCAGGCTGGGACAGAAGAAGCCAAAATCATCATCGATATAATACTATTCATAGCGTTCAGTTGCTCCTCCCTTTACGGCGTTTTGCGATCGCGACCGCCATTACGACGATCTCTGCAGCCAGCAGGCACGCAAGCACGACGATGACCCACACGATACTGCTTTCGCCCGCTCCCTGCGTAATAAACAGGAAGTCGGACAGGCTGTCTGTCGTAAACACTGCATATCCGTCCTGCACGGTATATTCGATCTCCGTCCATGCACCGCCGTGCAGATGCAGCAGCGTATGTCCGCCGGCCGCGAGCGCATCCGTAAGGCGTATCCTGACCGTGATCTCCCCGTCCGGCTGTACCGCCGTTTCTCCGTTCATAAGGCTGATATCGTAGCCGCGCACAATCTCCGCATTTTCATATGCGCTCAGATCGTATTCGCCGTAGCCGGCTTCATCTATCGAAGCAACGGTAAGCACATAATCGGGATGCAGGCCGCCGGCGGCCGTCACGATCACATCGGGATAACGGCTCTCGCTTTCCGCAGTCCAGCTTTCCAATTCTGCCAGGCGGAGCGTCCACTCCAGCGTGATTGCGCCGTCCGTGCCGTCTGCCCAACTGTAATTTGCGGTATCCGCAAGGTGGATCGTGACGCGGTAAACACCTGCCGCAGCCGCCGTCAGATACGTCTTGCCGCCTGTTTCGGTAATGCCGCTTTCCAGATCGGTTGCGCGCATCACTGAGCCGTCGAACCCGACGATCTCGTTATGAAGCGTATCGCCCGTTTCGATCGCCGCATCGGCAGGATCGGAGAGCACGGGTTTCGCAACGGAGCGCCTTCCGATCTCAAAACGGACCGCCGCGCTCGTCGCCGAAGAATAGTTTGCCGTTCCCGCTATGCGCACGCGCACCCAGTACTCGCCTGCATTCTGCGGAACGGTCTGCGTATACGTACCGTTTTCGACCGCCGAGTATTCAAAGATGACGCCGCCTGCTTCAGAGAACTTCGCGCGGTATACCGGCACTGCCGCAGCATCGCCGTACGTCCAGCCGGCCGCATCGGTGATCTCGGCACTGTTCTGCGCCGCAGTGATCACGAATGAAAGCGTGAGTGAGGGCGCGCTGACTTCTGCGCCGTTGTAGAACCATACATAATTGTTTTCGCTGCCGCCGACGAAAGCAAAGACAACCTCGTAGCTGCCGGCGCCGATGCCGCCGTTGTTTTCCACTTCGTACACACCGGCCGCCGCGCCTTCGACGGAAATATCTGCCGTCTGCGTTTCGCCGTTATACTCTTTGGATGCAATCGCGCCGACTTCTACATACGCCCTGGATATGATGAACGCGGCCGTGTTGCTCCCGGATATCTGATAATTGCGGCTTCCGATCGATGCCGTTACGATATACGAGCCGGCGTTTTCAGGCACTTGCTTACCGTAATCCTGCGCCGTTCCGCCGTTGGGCGTACCGGCATAGGTGAGCGTCACTTCTATTCCGAGCGGTTCGCTCTGTCCTGCCCTGACTGCATATGCTTCCGCTGCCGGTGCGCTTCCGTATGCGCCGCCGTTCGGCGTGATGACGACATTAACGTCTATGGGCGTGATCGTAAAGAGCGCGCTCCGCGTAAACGTTACGTCAAAATTCTTATTCGTCCAGTCGGCAGTAATGGCGTACGTGCCGGCATCGACGGAATCCGCAGGGATCTGCAGCGTTATGCCGAGATCCTGCCCGTATAATTCGCCGCGCACGGCATACTTTGATGCATCCGCCGAAACCGGTTCGCCGGTAAATTCTGCAGTTTGGTCTTCGACCTCTACCGTCACTCTCGCCGGGGAGATCGTGCGCACAGCCTCAGCCCCGGATACGATTTTATAATTTTTCGCATACGTGTCTTCTGCCGAGAACGCTGCGGTAAAGGTATAATCCCCGGCATCGGCAAACTTGCCGCTGTCGTTCAGCGTGACTGTGAGCTTCCGCGTGCCTGCTCCGAACAGGAGCTGATACGAGGCTTCGGGGAATTTCTTTTCCTGCGCATCATATACGAGATCTTCCGCCCCGTTCCAGACAACCGAAACCTCCGCAGGAGAGATCTCGAAGGATTGCCCGTACGTATATTCAATCCCTTCGTAATTGTCTGTACCGGCAACGCTGATACGCACATAATATGTGCCTGCGTCGGTCGCGTTTTCAAATTCTCCTTCAAACGGAACCGAACAGTCGCTGTCGAGGAAGTATTCTACCAAAGGCGTACCGAAAGCCGCTGACGGCAGAGTTTCCGCCGAAGGGTCTTCGCCGTACGTCCAGCCGCTGCGCGCATAACTGCCGAGCCACTCGTTTGCCGCCTTCGTGATCTTCCAATCCATCGTGACAGGTGCAGTGCCGCTCGCAGTGTCGCTCGTTGCCCAGACGTAATTGAGCGGATCGCGCAGGGTAGCCGTTGCGGTGTACGTATCCGCGTCTATGCCGCTCGTGCCGCTGACGCTGTAATACGCCCTGTGTTCGCTGTCCGTATATGTATAGGTGATGGTACTGCTGGTATAACCGCGTTCAAATCCGCTTTCAAATACGGGCGCCGTGACGGCGAACGGCTGAATGGTCCACCCCACGCGCTGTGCTTCCGTCGAAGCCGAACCGTCGGAAAGATTCCAGCAGTAATTCTCTGTATCGGTAAGCGCGATCACGATATAATGCTCCGCGCTCACGATATTGCCCTGCAGCACCCAGGCGCCGTCAATATAGGCGAGCGTGACGTGCGAGCAGTTGCTGAGCTGCCGCATCGTGCTGCCGTCATAGCCTGCCAGAGGCGTGCTGACCGTAACGCCGTGCGCATACTGCGAATCTTCAGCTGTCGGCACGTCGAGCGCCTTGCGGCGGACCGTGTATTCGACCCAGTTGAACACAGTCTGGCCGTAGTTCGGATCGTCTACCGCCGCGCACACGCGGAAAACGCCTGCGGTAAAGTAGCTGCTTGCAGTTTCCCATCCGTCGCCGATCTTTTTATTGAAGTCGAATCTGACGCTGCCGGAATATGTCTGCCCGTTGCCGAAGGTGGCTTCGTACCCGATATCATCGGCCCCGAAAGATTCTCCGTACGTCAGTTCATACGGGAGCTGCGTAACGCCTTCGCCGATGTCGTACTTCGTTCCGTTTATCGTTACGGATGTGATGCGTATCTCCACTTCGCCGTACAGCGTGAGCGACCACGATACGGTGATCTCCGCGCTGTCGGGATGCGCTTCGCCCGCATCGGTGAACCAGACGTAATTATCGGCCTTCTGCAGCACAAACGTTGCCGAATATCTACCGGCGACCGAGGCCGACATGGTAAACGTATTTCCGCCGACCACGCCGGAAGAAAGTATGACGCCGCCGTTGGATGCGCTCGCCGAGCCTTCTTTATAACTGATCGCCGCAGGGTTGAATTCTGCGGAAGCGATATAGGTGCTGCCGTCCGCCTGCGTCGTATCTTTGCCTATTCCCTCGATGAGGAACCGCGGCGCATCGGCGCGCTGTTTGAGGATGCGGTACGTCATATCGATATATACCGCACCGTCTTCGCCTGCCGCGCCGCTGGCCAGAGTATAATTGCCGCTCGTCAGCGCGATGCGCACGGTGTACGTACCGGGAAGGACAGGATTCGCCGCAGAAGGGCTTTCTGCCGTATACGACCAGCTACTGTCATACGACGTGCCGAAATAGGTATAGGCGAACGTGCCGATATCTTCCAGCTGTTCCCCTGTGACAAGACCGCCTGCAGGGACGGCTATGACCTTCGCCGCGACGACCGCAAGGGCTTCGTCGGCCGGCAGGATGCCGCCGTCATACATGCCGTAGATCGTCTGCGATGTGAAATTGCCGTTTTCGTATGCGTTCGTGGTGACGGAGATCTCGCGCCTGAGGACCTGGATATAGCCCTGCGCTTCTTCCTGCGCGTTGGCAAACACGTAATTGTCAAATTCCGCATGCGCCAGCTTGATGTTCAGCGTGCTGCCTGCCGCGGTAGGCGTGCCGCCGCTGTACGTATACCGATACTCATGGCTGACCGAAAGCGCGCTCTTAATGCCGGCGATGAATGCTTCCTCATCGTCTTCGCGAACGCCTCTCACGCGCACGTTTTCAATGATCTCGCTTTCGGGCAGTTCGTTGCCGTAGCGGACCGTTACGGGCTGCAGGCCGTCTTCGCCGTCATCCGCATCGACCGTAATGGTCAGTTCGGCTTTTGCGACGGTAAACGCGAAGCTGTCGCCCTCAAACAAATAGTTTGATCCGACCGCATCGTCCTGTGCGATCGAAACGGTGTAATAGCCCGCTCTGATGACATCGTCCTGCGTGACGGTGCTTGCGGAACCGCCCTGCGTTTTGCTGAACATGACCGTGTATTCGAAGCCGATATGTTCACCCACCGTTTCGCCGGAAACGAGACCGTTCACATGCTCTTCTCCGATCGCCTGCCAATGATTCCGGTTCTCATATTCAAGTCCGGAGAACAGGCTCTCGTACAAATCTTTCAGCGTGACGGTGCGCCGAATGACGGTAAAGCCGCCGTATAAGCCGCCGTCCTGATCATAATTATAAGTTACATACTCAAACGCATAGTTAGCCGCCGTGAGCCCTGCCGCCGTAACGGCGACCCTGGTACCTGCCCGCGTGCCGTCGACGCCTGCCGTATATGTATACGTGTATCTTACGCCGTCTTTATTGACCTTGCTCTCATCCTCTCCGTCGGCAAAGACGCCCGTGCCGGCGTTCTTGCGTTCGTAATGCAGGGTAAAGCCTTCATCGATCGCATCCTTCGCGGTGCCGTATTCGACCTCCCTGTGCGCCACGGACACAAGCAGCACACGCGGCGTGATCGTATACACGCCCCAGCCGGCGCCTTCGTTCTCCTCATTCCGGAAGTCGATATCGTAATTGAAGCTGCGCGGACCTGCCGCCGTTCCGGTGATGTGGTAATAGCCGTTTGCAGGAGAAAGTTTCGTTGCATCGGTGCTCAGCGAGAACACGTCGGAAGCGGCGTCGTACAGCGAAGCTTCGTCGTAAATACACGTTAACGCAGCGATGTCGTCGCCGTATTCGCCCGTCTTGTTTTCAATCTCCACAACGAGTTTCGCGCGGGCGATCTCATATTCCGCGGTCCTTTGGGACAGCACATCCGGCAGTTTGTAATTTCCGTCTTCCGTTTTGAAGTCTGCGATAAAGATATAGCGCCCGGCGTCTTTATACGTATCTGCGTCCGCAGGCGAAGAAGAGATCGCCCCGTTCACATACGCGTAGTATTCGTCCAGCGTGACGGCAAGTTCGACGCGGTGCTCGGCTGCATCGCTCATGCTGCCGCCGACCCACTGATAATAGTAGGCCTTGATCTCGCCGATATGGTCCTGCCCGTCATACTTTCTGCCGGCGCCTTCCCACACGACTTCGATCGTGCGCGGCGATATGATCAGATCGCTGCTGACGACGGCAGGCAGGTAGTTCGCATCCTCCGTATAAACGCGGACATCGTAAGTGCCTGCATTTACGGGCAGTTCATCTGTCCAGTTTTGCGTTCCGAGCGGTGCATACTGTACGACAAAGTCGACCACATCTCCTGTGACAATGTCGTCTTCATTGATGTCCGCCGTCACTTGATAGCCCCGCCCCGTATACGGGTGATCGCCGCTGAGTCCGCTGATGTCAAAGCTGACCGGTTTCTGCCCTACCGTGTGCATACCGGCGGACTTTTTCTGCTGGGTGACGGGATCGGTATAATCTCCGCTGAAACTGACGATGTAGTTTGCGTTGATACCCGCACCAACGATATAATAGACGCCCTGGTCCGCCGTGGGCCCGAATTCTACGGTCTGCGACAAGGCTGCGCTGTACGCGGACAGCGAGAACACACCGCTCTTTTCATCTCCGGCAACTATCGCATCCCCCGTGACCCGGCCGCTCTGCGTGCTGCTGAAGCTGATGTTGACATCGGACGCATGCAGAGCGTACAGATCTTTCTCTGTGCCGTAAACCGTATTGATATTCGATGCGATCAAAACGGTGATCTCGCGTGCTTCGACACGGAGCGTGCCTTCTGCCGCGGTAAACACGTAGTTCTTGAATTTATCCGCCAGAGAAGAGCTGACCGAAACGGTTATGGTATAGTCGCCTGCCGCGCCGTATTCCGCGCCGGGCTGATAATCCGCGCCGTCTTTCCGATAGGCGAACGTAAGGCCGATACCGACAGATTCCGCATTTTCTCCGGGGGCAAAGGCTGACGCGTATGCGTCGTCCGTGCTCATATAGCTGACGGTGCCGTCCGTTACAGCCTCGCCGTAGACGGCAGAATTTTCATTCGGCGTAACGGTGACCGGGCGCCGCGTGACGGTATACGCCGCCTTTCCGCCCGCATTGCGTATCGTGACCGCGTAATTCGCATTCGGCTGTTCCGGATCGATGACGATATCATACGTCCCGACGGGTTTATTTGCCTCTTCCGTGTTCCACACGATCATGAGCGTATACGCCGTATCGCCCTCTTTTACGGCGAAGTCGGACAATGTCATTCCATCCGCCGCGGCGCCGATCTGCGCCGCAGAGGTAGGATCGGCAAGCAGGTCGCTTCCGTATGCGCTCGTCTTATCGTCTATCGTCACGATGATCGGGCGGGGCAGGACGTTCATGACGCCCGTCTTGCACTCCACGCTGTAATTGGCGGAGTCGAGCCCCCCGACCGAAACGCTCGTCGTATAACTGCCGCCCGCCGCACTGCTGTCTGTCGCCGTCGTGCCGTACTCAAATGTAAGGCTGTCATCTGCGACAAACTCGGCGCTGTTTTCCGCGTATGTATAGCCGAGCGAAACGACGTCAGGCTCTTCCGCATAGTACATGGAAGCGTTGTTCGCCTGAATGGTAACGCTGCGCCGGGCGATCACGTAGTCGATCTGTGCGCCCGTAAGCGTGTAATTGTTCGCTGCCTGACTGTCGGAAAGTGCAAACGCGGCGGTAAAGGAATAGGTGCCGGCGGCTTCAAAGACGTCGTGGCCGCTGACGGAAAGCGTATACACGGTATTCTGTTCCCTGCCTACACCCTTCGCCGTTGCGGTAATCTCCGACCTGTGGTCTGCGCCGTCGTAGACGTAATAGCTTTCTGCCTGCGCCTCGTGCGCCCATACGACGTCTATTTCGCGACTGCCGATCGTAAATTCATAATCGTCGTCGCCCGTAAGCTTATAGTTGTTGGAAAGCGCTGCTCCGAGCGTCACGGTCACCGTATATTCGCCGGCATCGATCGGCTCCGCTTCCGAACCGTCCTCTTTGAGGTATTTGTATCCGAAATTTCCCGGCACGTTGAGGCCGGCGTCGCCTGCGATCAGTCCGCCCTCCGCAACAGACGCCTCGGCATACTGCGCTTCTCCCGTATAGTCTTCCCCGTTCCACTCGATAACGACCGTGATCTCTTTCTGATCTACGGCGAGCGTACCCGACTGCACATCCAGGATATAGTTCGCAAATTCCGTGCCGCTTATCAGGGTAATCGTATGCTTGCTTCCCGCTGCGCCGTTCTGCGCATTCGGTTGATACTTGTCGAATTCAAATTCGGGCGTTCCGAGCTGTGCGTCATGCGCACTGCCGTCGGCAAAGCCGACAAGGGTAACATTGCCCCATCCGAGATCGGGCGCGCTTTCGCCGTAGACGACGCGGTGGCTGCCGATCTCAACGGTGACGGTCTTTTTCGTAATGGTGAAGTTTGTGTTAACGGGATTGGAAACGGTCACGTGATAGTTGCCGTTCGTCCAGCCGCAGTTTGCAGAAGCGCCGCTGCCGTAACCGTAGCTCGTGTCGAGCATGATCTTGTAACTGCCGGCATTCTTTGATGTAAGGTCTGCAATCAGATGCACGCCGGGGTCGGCGCCCTGATACAGCGACGTTCCGCCCGTAAGGGTGTACTTCGAGCTGTCCAGCGTATATTCGCCGTCCTGCCCATTATATTCCTGCGTCTGCTTGGAAAATTCTATTGCGATTTCCCGCGCAATGACCGTGATCTTACCTTCCGCATTGAATTCTGCGTCATCGAAATTGATGGCGTAATTGTCCGAAGCAAGTCCTCTCACCGTGACAGGGAACGAACTGCCGGCATCCGCGCCCGGCGCATATTTGTGCGCAAACTGCGCCGTACCCGTGATCTGCCCGTCGGGGGTATCTTCGATCAAACCTTTATATCTGAGCGTAAACGTTCCGGGCGCATCGTTGCCGTACTCTACGTCCACCCCCTCGACGGAAACAGACAGCTTTGCCTTGCCGATCGTAACGGTGAACTGCACCGTCTTTTCGCTATGGTTGTCGGCGGTGATCTTCACATAGACGGTGACAGTCCCTTCCGCATTCCTGAAGTCGCGCAGGGTATCGCTGTAGTCGCTGCCCGTTGTGCTGTACAGAACCTTGAGACTGCCGCTGTTCGCTTTTTCGTTTTCGAGCGCGATGCTGCGTTTTGCCCCGTCGATGATCGCCTGCGTATGCGACTGCGCGTTGTATGTTTCGGAATAAGCGTAATCGCTCCAGGTGATATCTGCCGGAGATACTATGTATTCCGCACTCTGCTCATCAAGGTGCCCTGCGCGCACAAAGCGGACGGAATAGTTCGGATTTTTACGGTCCTCACCGCTGATGAAATACGTAGCGGCGGGCGTGTACTGCCCGATCTCCTCGGACGCTGCAAGGCTGTACACATCGGACGCGCTGTCGGAAGACAGGATCGCATCGCCGGGAGCGACTGCCTGCTCTCCGGAAAGTGCGGCCGAAGCTCTGAGCTGCCCGAAAGATTCTTCGCCGTACTTGTGGCCGCCGTCCTCGATCGTGACAACGATCTCGCGCGCTATGACTGTGACTTTGCCGTGACTGTACTGTATCGTATAATTGTCAGCCGACAGGCCGCTGAGCGTGACGGCGTACGGACCGCCGTTTACGGAACCGTTTGTCGCGCCGGGTTCGTATGCGCAGCCAATATAAAGCTGCGTATCGAAGCCCAAACTTTCGGCTGTATCGAAGTACACTTTGCCGTCGTAGACAAGTTTGCCGTAATTGACGGTCCACTCGGAAAGCGCCTCGCCGTAAACGACAGTCTGATCCTCAACGCTGACGGTGATCGTTTTGCGTGCAACGGCGTAATCGGCTGGAACTGTCATACCGTATTCGCCGCCGTCCTGCGTCAGGCAGTAGTTCATATTGCTGACAGACGCGTAAACCTTGTAAACGCCGGCGTTGATCGGATGATTGATCTGCCCGGCCGATTCGCCGTCTTTTACATATTCATAAAAAACGGGTACCGAGTCGCCCGGCTCCGCGCCTCTGAATTCGAACTGCGCCGCCTGCGCGCTGCCGTATTCGAAGCTGTACGCTTTTCCGACGGCGCCACGCCACTCCTGATCTGTAAGCAGTTTGGGCGTAATGGTGAACTCGATCTCAGGGTTGTTGTCGCCGAGCCCTGTACCGAGCACAGTTTCCGCATAGTTCATCGTTTCAGCAATGACGATGATCAGATTATATGTGCCGGCTTCAGTCGGAACTGTCGTCGTGCCGTAGCCTTCGCCGGATTCGTCGTCATCTCCCTTGCCGTACGCCGCGCCGCCGCGCGTGGTGCCGCTGTAATAATAAGTTTTTTCTGCTGCCTGCACTTCGGAAAGGTTCGGGTCGGCTTCCAGATCAAAGGTAACGGAAGGAGTCTGCTCTGTATCGCCGTACGTCCAGCCGGAAATAGAGGCTTCCACATTTTCCAGATATCTGGTCAGCGTGATCTTGAACCAGGCGTAAATGACCGGGTCTGAAACAGTATCCGTTTCATCGGCAGCCGTGCCCTGGTCGCCGGCGGCCTTTTCCCATACATAGTTGCCGCTGATAAGTTCAAACGCTATGTAATAGGAACCCGTCTGCGAGGGTTTGGAGCCTTCTGAAACGAATCCGCCGCTTTCGCTGCGGTAATATCCCTTCATCTCATAACGGGGATCCTGTTCGTCCGCCGCCAGCAATACTGAAGGCCATTCCGTCCATGCGTCGCTGTTGAATTCGAGAAGCCTGCCTTCGTATCCTGTAGCCGCCAGAGAAACAGCCTTCGGTGCGATCGTCCACTGCAGTTCAAGCGTATCGCCCTCATCCCAGGTGAAGTTACCGCTCTTCAGTCTGACGGTAACGGTATACGTATCCGCATCCGTCGCGTACAGCGTCAGGTCTTTGCCGTCAAGCGCCGTCCGCGTGCCCGTAAAGGTGACTTCAAACGCTTCCGCATCGCCGCCGTCCGTCAGCGTGACGAACTGTTCCTGTCCCTGCACGCTCTGGCCTGCGACGGTATCCTGATATAACGTACTGCTCTCGTTCAGTACGGGCGCGCTGACCTTTTCGGGAAGGACCGTCCATTTCAGTTCTTTTGCTCCGGAATCCGCCGCCGAAGATGCATTGCCGTCGTCCCAGACATAGTTGACGGCGTCGCTGTTGTTCAGACTGACGGTAATTGTGTACGTATCTGCATCCAGCACGGTGATAAGGCCGCCGGCAACGGAACAGCTGCCGCCTTCCGCCGCAGCGATCACAGCGCTCATCGCGTCGGCGCTGTAGCCGTCTATGTTCATCGTCTGATTGCCGCGCTTATATCCGCTGCTGTATTCATCCCTGTACTCGCTGTCCGCCACCTCAAATGCAGGCAGGCTGACTTTCTTTGCGACGATGTGCCACGTGAGGGTATAATCGCCCTCGGCAGTGCCGTCTGATGAATTCCAGCAGTAATTTTCGTTGAGTATGAAAACGGCTTCGTATGCTCCGGCGTCCGTGCCGGTGTTGCCGCTGACGGTATACGCCGTACCGCTCTGATCGACCGCGAGAGCAAGCACTATCTCTCCGCCCGTATAGACGTAGCCTTTGATGCTGTTGATCGTATCCGAAACCGCATCGCCGTACTCTGCCGCAGGCTTGCCGATCGCCTTACGGGCGACCGTAAAGGTCTTGAAGGCTTCCGTACCGAGATAATTGCCCGTGTCTTTGAGTGTAACGACAACTTTATAAAACCCAGCGTCGGAGTCGCTCGCCGGAGAGGCAGATAATTTTTCGTTTTCTTCAAATTCCCTGTTTCCGTTTGCATCATAATAATACGTTACAGAGGACTCTGCACCGTCCGGGAATTCAAACGCATAATCGGGCTGTACGGGTCCGGAAAGATATTCCCACCCGTCCATGTCAAATTTTTTAAAGCTGTTCTGCGCCTGCGAAATGTTCCATACGATCTGCAGTTCGCCCGTATCGCCGCCCGTCCAGCAGTAGTTGGAATTGAGCGATGCGACGAGCGTATAGCCGCCTGCCGTATGCACATTCTGCGCGGAAAGGTCGCCGCTGAAGGTGAAGAATGCATTATATGCCGTTCCGTCGGACGCGGGCGTGATAATGATCTCCGTGTCGTTGTTCCACTTCAGCTGAACGTTCTGTTTCTTCCCGTCGTAGGTATATGCGCCCGTAAGTTCCGGTTTTGCAATAGGCGCCCGCGCGATCGTCCACTCCAGCACAAGCGCATCTGCGGCCCCGCCCGTCCAGCAGTAGTTGGAATTGAGCGTTATTGTCAGGGAATACGGGCTGTTGTTGCTTGCATTCCGGGCGGAAAGATTGCCGCTGAAGGCAAAGTACGCATCGTACACATCCCCGGCATCTGCCGGCGTGATGGTGACGTCTTCCGACCCGTTGTTCCACTTCAGCTGAACGTTCTGTTCTTCACCGTTATAGGTATACGATCCGCTGACGGAAGGCTGTGCGATCTGCGCGCGTGCGATGACGAAAACGCCTTCCTTCTCGCCGCCGGCGTAATTATCAGTACCGTTGACCTTAACGACAACTTTATAATATCCTGCAGGAGAAGCCGCGTTCGGCGCCGCCGCGCCGAGATCGGATTCATACACGTTGTCGTCTGTGGCGCTGTAATAGTAAACTGCGGTCCAGGTTCTGCCGCGCATGTATGCAGTTATGATATCCCCATCTTCAAGCGTATCGCTGTATGAACCGTATGTGCCGTTTTCCATAGAAACGGATGACGGCGCATTGGAAGGCGCTTTTGTAATCTGCCAATCCAAGCCGATCGTCGTTTCGCCCTTATAAGAGGATTCCCTCCACTCATAATTGTCCGGGTCTTCCAAAGTAAACCGGACTTTATATGGACCGACGTCCAGGCCGTGATCGCTGTCCATACTGTAAACGTCTGCCCGTGCAGCGGCGTCCGCTGTCTGATACCAGCTTTCGTTGAGAGGGTTTTCCGGATCCTCCGCATAGACTCTGTTCCCGACGGCCGGCGTATCGACCTGCGCTTTGCCGATGATAAACTGCACGACGAGAGGACTGTACGGACTGTCCAGCCCGACGCCGTTATAGTTGGCTGATTCCTTGATCTTCACGCGCACATAATAAACGCCTGCGCGCGTGGGCTTTTCCCTCGTCATTTCGTCCGCATCATGGCTGAACGTATTATCGTAAGAGGTACCGTAATAATACCAGACCAGCTCTGCGCCGCCGGGATTATAGGAAAGGCTGGGTGAATTTCCTTCACTGTTCGGGTCATATTCCCATCCGTCAATGCTGATAGTACCGCGCTGGGTTATATCTATCTTCGTGACTGCGAAAGAAAATTCAAAATATTCGCCGTATCCGTCTGTCCCGGTCGGTTTGCCCTGCCAGATGTAGCTGGCGCTGGCAAGATAAACACGGAACGTATACGTATCCGCATTTAAGACGGTAAGTTCGCCCGTTTCCGAATCGATCGCGACGAAATTTCCGAAGCCGTCGGTGGCTACACCGTCTTGTACGGCCCGGATGATCATCGCTTCCCCGTTGTAGCCGTACTCGGGCGTGACGGTCTGCTCGACGGGGCTGCCCTCTTCGTCGATCTTGAAATCGATAGAATTATTGCTGTAATACGGAGCAGAAATCGGCAGCGCAGCAACGTCAACTTCAATTTTTCCGCTTTCATTGTCGTCGCTGACCGTGATGCCGCATTCTCTGTAGGCAAACGATATATATTCGTCGCCGAAGAGATAATTGTCGGTATGTACGCCTTCAGTACCGACATCCGTATCGGTATTGTGATAATTTACGATAAAAGGATAACCGGCCTCAAGGGTAAACGACTTGGAAAATCCGCCCTCATATCTGATAGAAAAGCCGACCGTCACGCCTCCGTCGCCGGGGGCATATTCGGTAAAAGCGACCGGTTCCAGTGTCGTATTGTTAAACAGCATGACTGACAGCGATTCCGGCGCCACATTGGTGACCTTGACCTCAATAGGCAGCGGTTCAGCGTTGCATGTTGCGGAACCGGTATAAGTGAGCGTAAGCATTTCAGTAAACTCTGTCCCGGCGGCCCGATTCGCCTCATCGTACAGATAGCCGCTCAGCGTATATTCACGCGTCGCAAGTTCCTGTCTGGAACCGTCGCTCATGATCGCCCAGACAGAAAAATCCGGTAAAAGCGAATTGCTGACAGACGAACTGGAATAGATCTTGTGTTCGCCCTGTGTCCAATCTGTCTGCAGTTCTTCGACCGCGTTTTCTGTAAACATGATCTGTATCGATCCCGTTACGGTTGTAGAGCCGTCGCTGTAGGAGAGGGAGATCGTACGCATAGCTCCGGGCGCGGTCGGTGCGTCCGTGATCGTGTATTCTTCGGCTGAAAGCACCTTGACCATTGTACCGTCGTTATTGTACGCGGTCACGATCAGATATTCTTTCAGCTCCGTCTGAGCATTGGCAAAATTATCGTAAATGTAGACAGTTTCCCCGTCTTCGTTCGTATAATTGCCGTTTCCGTCGTCAGTATAAATTAAACTGACGTCTATCCGGCCAAGCCTGACGGCGGTGGCATTGCGCGAAGCGTTCGCCTTTAACACTCCGCCGGAAGGATTGGTATAGCTCACCTCAATCGTATTGGCATACGCCGTCTGCAATGTCCAGCCTGAAGCCATTCCGTTTACCGTGACAGAATAGTATTCGGGCGCAATGACTTCCTGTTCTCCTTCCGCCGTGCTGCCCGTGACATTCAAACGGCTTTTAATGAGAGCTGCCGTCGTATCGGATGTATAAATATCCGATACGAACGAAACAGTTATGCTCTCATATTCGACTGTTCCGTTTTCCGCGCGCGCAATCTTGCTTTCTGACATGCCGAAAACGCCCAGCGCGAACGCTGCGGCGCATACAAACAGAATCGAGCAGAATAATGCCAGAACGGTATTTTTCACCTTATGACGCATTTCGTAATCCCTCCTCATTACAGCTGCGTTTGCTCATGCATATTCATTTTAAACCGAGTGTTTTCGGATAGTATTCGAAAACAGGGGGTACCCCTTGTTTTCGCCCGATTTTTATGACACATGCTTGTTATCTTGTGTATAAAATCAGACAATTTTCTATTTATGCATTTTCATTATACCACAAGAATAATATACAGTCAATACTAAATTTAATATTTTCACACAATTTAAATTTGATTGCAATGAAAATCTCAAATAGATATACCCCCCCCCGCATATTTTATATTGTAATATATTCACTTTATCAAGCAAGCTGAAGCCACATATTTTGCTATTTTTTGACGAAAACAGAGCATGATAAAAATCCTGCAAATAATCATCCACGTGCAAAGCACGTGGTTTTTATTTTTCGGGCATAGCCCTTGTTCACTGGCGTAACGCAAATGCGTTTTTTAGTTGGCCTGCCAGCCATGCATTGGTTACTTGCTACCCGTCAACGGGTCATGCGGGTCAAACATGCTCAGCTGCTCGCTCTCTCTGTCCTGCTTTAACTGATTCGCTATATACTCTTTTATTGCATTTGTATTTTCCCCGACTGTGTCCACATAGTATCCCTTGCACCAAAATTCGCGGTTACGGTATGCAAACTTCATGTTTCCCCATTTCTGAAATATCATCAGGCTGCTTTTCCCTTTCAGATATCCCATGAATCCCGCTACCTCATTTTGGGCGGGATCGATACAAGAATATGCACATGATCCGGACACACTTCTCCCTCTATGATCTCCACGCCTTTCCACTCGCAGAGTTTTCTCAATATCTCTCGTACCTCCAGCCTGTGTTCATCGTAAAACACTTTTCTCCGATATTTCGGCGCAAACACGATATGATACCTGCAATTCCATTTTGTATGTGCTAAACTGTTTACGATATTGTTTTGCTCCTGCATTATGATATCCTCCGATTGTGTATTCTTTTTCTGACTGGCAGGTCAGTTCTTATTCTACACAATCGGAGCCTTTTTTTCAAGACTCATCGGTAAACCTCTTTTCAACCCCGCGACTATCGCGGGGTTTTCGTTATACAAAAAAACGGAGGTTGACCGTTTACCTCCGTTTTACTTAAAACCCGCTCTCAGCTTTTCTATTATTTTAGTTTCCAAACGCGAAATCTGCACCTGCGATACGCTTAATTCTTTAGCAACTTCGCTTTGAGTTTTATCCCTGTAATATCGTAAAATTATTATTTTACGCTCTCTTTCGTCAAGCTTAAGAATGGAATCTTTGATTATCATTTTATCAATGGTATCGTCTGTCGCATCGCCGTCTGTTAATTTTTCAAACAACGCCTGTCCTTGCTCGTCGTCGCCTTTATCGTATATCGAAACCGGAATTTTTGACGAATCCATTGCAAAAACCACTTCCTGCGGCTCTATGGCAAAATGTTTTGCAATTTCTTCGACGGTAGGACTTCTTCCCTCGATGTTTTTTATTTGGTCTGCAAAATACGAAATCTTACACGCCAAAGTTTTAGTAGAACGCGAAACTTTTACATATCCGTCATCTCGCAAATAACGTTTTATTTCACCGGTTATCATCGGTACGGCATAAGTAGAAAATTTAACTCCGAATTCGGGAGAAAAGTTCTTTATCGCTTTAAGAAGACCTATGCTGCCGAGTTGATACAAATCGTCGTATTCAACGCCTTTGTTTCTGTAACGTCGGATAATACTTTTGATAAGCGGAGAATTGTTTTCAAGCAGCGACGTTTTGGCATCGTTATCGCCTTTCTGCGCTTTTTCTATTAAGTTAATCACGTCGCATTGTTCAAGCAATTTTACGCACCGCCTTTTTTAGTTTGCAAAATTTTTGCTCATTTTTACCGTTACGCCACCCGAATCGTTTGTGGTAACTTCCAGCTCATCCATAAAGGATTCCATGATGGTAAAGCCCATTCCGCTTCTCTCTTCATCGGGTTTGCTGGTGAAAAACGGCTGCCTTGCTTTTGCTATATCTTTTATTCCCACTCCGCTGTCCTCGACTTCGATATGTAAAGTTTTCCCCTCTACACTCGCGCGCAGTTTTATTTCACCGCCCTTATATCCGTAAGCATGGACTATGCAGTTTGTAACCGCCTCCGACACTACGGTTTTTACGTCGTCTATTTCGTCAACCGTAGGATTAAGTTCTACACAAAAAGCCGCTATTACGTTCCTTGCAAAAGCTTCGTTTTTGCTTTCCGCCGGCAATTTTAATTCCATGTAATTTTCCATTTAAGCCTCCCTGAAATCCACTTTTGGCATAATTCCGTATATTCCCGATAGCGACAAAACCTTATCAATACTTCCCGAAGGATTTGCAATGTATACAGGTATACCCATCGCTTTAAGTTTTTTATATCTCCCCAGCAGCACGCCTATTCCGGTACTGTCCATGAAAGTCAATTCCGACATTTCAACCACCACTTTTCTCATATTGCCCGTATTAAACAGCGCGTCCATTTTACTCCTTATAAATACGGCCGAGCTTTCATCCAACTCGCCGCTTAAGCCTATATATAACGTGGAGCCGACAAGCTTGCTTTCTATCATAATTCACCTCCGAAAAGATTCGCTTAAATTCTAACACTTTGAAAAAATCGAATTTTCGGGTTTCGACACGAATAACCGCATCTTTTGTCGAATCCCGCGAAAGAGCCAAAAAAACCTATTTTTCACCTGAAATTAAATACATTAAATAGCCTTTATAAATGACAAAAAATTTTTCTTGAAATTAAAGAAATTCCCTTGACAAACAAGGTCGATTTATAGTATAGTATCTAAGTCAGCTCAAGATGGTTTCGGGGTGTAGCGCAGTTGGTAGCGCACGTGGTTTGGGACCATGGGGTCGGGAGTTCGAGTCTCTTCACCCCGACCAAATTTCATCGCCGCCTTAAGACTTAGGGCCTTTAGCTCAGTTGGTTAGAGCAGCCGGCTCATAACCGGCCGGTCCGGGGTTCAAGTCCCTGAAGGCCCACCATTCCCCCCCATCAAGTTGCCTTTGTGGCCTGGTAGTTCAGATGGTTAGAACGCTAGCCTGTCACGCTAGAGGTCGAGGGTTCGACTCCCTTCCAGGTCGCCATTTTATTAGCCTCGATAGCTCAGTCGGTAGAGCAGGAGACTGAAAATCTCCGTGTCGGTGGTTCGATTCCGCCTCGAGGCACCACAAACAACTGCTGGAGTAGCTCAATGGCAGAGCAACTGATTTGTAATCAGTAGGTTGCGGGTTCAACTCCCATCTCCAGCTCCAAGCATGAACGGGACTTCCCGCTTTTGGCGGAAGTCCTATCTTAAAAATACGCCCCTATGCGTAATAAGCTTGGTCTATGGACGGGTTCCCGAGTGGCCAAAGGGAGCAGACTGTAAATCTGCCAGCTCCGCTTTCGGTGGTTCGAATCCACCCCCGTCCACCAAAAAAGGCGATATCCTATCGGATATCGCCTTTTGTGTTGTTGGAAGATGTAGTAAAAATAACCGCTGTATTCGCGGTAGTTCGTGCGAGCCTTGCGGTGTTGATTTTTGGGGTGCGCCCCTGCTTATTCCGCAACGTGACGCTTTGCCGAAACCCCGCAAGCGGGGGTTCGGCAATATATACCTCTTCCCACCACAAAAACCTTATCCGAAAGTATCGAGATAAGGTTTTTGTGGTTTTTACATTATCGCTCCCCTATCCGGCAGTATTTAAATACAGTTTATATAAAAAATTTATAATGACATTTTGTAAGCAAAAACCCGCTCCTAAAACAGGAACGGGCTTTTTTATGCCGTCTATTTAAAAATTAACAACGACTGCTTTTTAGCAACTAAAATACTTAAATCACTTACTTACGAATAAGACGCTTATGAATGAAAAGGACAATTTGCTTTAAGACATTGCTTATTTTTTGAAGAATATGTGCAAACGGGTTTTTGCTCTTCCATAATTATTCCGTATTTTTCACGCACAAAACGCGCGGCAAACAACAAAGACAGAAAAGCGTTTCTTTTACAGCACCTTGCCCCGCCTATCTTGCTCATCTCGCGGATAACGCCCGAGGTGTATTCCATATGGTCCTTGTAATATTCGTCCGTACTAAGCGGTCCCGTTTTATGAATTATAGACAACGCCGCCCCTACAGAAGCAACTGAGCCGCAAATTCCCCAGTAACCGCACATTGCTCCGGGCATGGTCGCCGCACGAGTTTCAAGTTCGCATAGACAAGCGCGCAAATCGATATCGCCCCCGGCATTTTTATATGCCGTCAAAAATGCCGCACCGTCTATAAAATGATGTTCGGGCCCGTGGATATTCACGCAATCCAGATTCATCAGGTTTTGAACGATAATCAATGGATTGCGGGATTTTTCGTTTAACGCGCAATCGAAAATGATATTGTATTTTTCCTTAAGAGTTAAATCTGCTTTCAAGACCTTTCTCCTTTGAATCGTTTACTTAAAACAACAAAATGGTTGTAATTAGACTTATCCCCGTCGTTATCGGGAAAAAGACAATAAGGCAGACTGTCCGTATCTCTGTGCTTTTTAACGCAAGCACAGCATAATCCGTGATTAGCACAGGTTACTTTAGGACACGCACATTCTTTTACTTTGCCGCAGAACACACTATTCCTCCCTTTTGCTTCCATTTAGATTATAACCGAAATAATCGGCAATACAAGACAGCGTTTGAGTATTGACCGAATAATAATTCCACTTCCATTTCTTTTCCGCAATAACTAATCCCGAATCTACCAAATGTTTCATATGATATGAAAGCGTGGGTTGAGTTACGGAAAAACGCTCCAGAATTTTGCACGCGCAAAGTTTCCCGTCTGTAAGCATTTCAAAAATTTCCAATCGTACGGGATCGCTAAGAGCTTTCATGCAGTTTATTATGATTTCTTTATTTTCAACGGTTTTCATATAGATAATTTTCTATATTATAAATCGTAAATATATCGTGAGTCAACTTTTTGTAATATAATATCCAAAAAAAATTTAATGTCTGAAAAAACTGTAAGGATGAATAACGTGTTCCCCTTTGATGTCCAACTCGGCAAGTCGAGGGTCTTTTTTAACTATTGCAAGCTGAATAATCTTATTTCCGTATTTTTGTCTTATTTTATCCACGGCTTCGTTAAGATTATTTAAACGCTCGTTTGCAGATATTGTACCGAAAAAATCAAGTTGTTCGGGTCCGAAATAAAAATCGGACACGGAAACTCCCATAGCACGCACTTTTTCTTCCCAAGGATAAATTTCACGGAATAATTTGAATGCGAGTTCGGCAATCTCGCGGACGTTTCCCGTGGGACGCGAAGTTTTGCCCTGTTTATGATAAGATTTTAAATCCGCCGAACGGGCATTGACGTGAACGCTTAAAGCACGGTTTAACCCGGATTCCCTCATGCGCGCCGCAACCGAATCCGCAAGCAGATAAATTACGGTTTTTACGTCGTCATTATTTTTCAGGTCCCTGTATACCGTAAGACTGTTGCCTATTGATTTTACGTTTTGCTCCTCGTCTACCTTTACGACTTTGGATAAATCCTTTCCGTTTGCGAAAGCATGAAGATAATTCCCCCATTTGCCCAGTCTTTGGGCTACGGCATTTTCGTCTGATAAAGCAAGCTGCCCTATCGTAAAAATTCCCATGCGGTTGAGTTTTTGTTTTGTAGCCCTTCCGACGTAAAGCAATTCTTCCACCGGCAACGGCCATACCTTTTGCTTATAATTTTCGATTGAAATTACCGTGACCGCGTCAGGCTTTTTCATGTCGCTTCCTAATTTGGAAAAAATCTTGTTCCAGCTTACGCCGATGCTGACCGTAAGCCCGAGTTCATCTTTAACGCGACGCCTGATGGTTTGGGCTATTTCGGCGCCGCTGCCGAAAAATTCTGCGCTTTCTGTTACGTCCAACCAACATTCGTCTATACCGTATGCTTCTATTCTGTCCGTGTAATCTTCGTAAATCTTTCTCACTGCGCGCGAAACCTGAAGATATGTAGAAAAATCCGCTTTGACTTCCACAATATTTTTCCCGCATTTAACAGCCGCCTCCCAGTATACGTCACCCGTCTTTACCCCGGCTTTTTTAGCTATGGAATTTTTTGCCAGAACAATACCGTGTCGGTCTTCTTTTGAGCCCACAACTATAACGGGTTTATTTCTTATTTCAGGATTACGCAAACATTCCACGCTTGCGTAAAAGTTGTTTAAATCACTGTGAAGAATAGTACGCATATATAAAGTATATGCTTTTCCGTATAATAAAATAAACCGCTTCAATTTATAAGCGGTTTTTCAACAAACCAACGGTTAGTCGCGGTTTCACGGTACAATATTTTTTCCTGTCCTTCTATTAAAACGTCGTATCTTTTTGTCAACACCGCACCGACGTGTTGAGGCGGCGACATACGAATACTGAAAGTCTTGTCTATATGATACACTCTCCCGTCTTCCCACTCAAGCGACAAAAGGCTTTCGTTACCGAAAGTATCTACCTTTAGCTCTACCGACACGTAAACTTTTTCATATTTTATCATAGATAAAGTATATGATAAAACTCGGATATTATTAAAAAATCATATCTATTTACGGCTTTATTGCCTGACGGTAACTTTTCAATCAATATTTAAGCAAAGATTTTTTACTGCGCGGATCGTCCAGATACTCCACAACTATAGCTATGAATTCTTTGGTTTTCAGTTTCTCGCCGTCTTCAAGAAAATTGACGCCTATTATTTCGTTAAATCTTTTAAACCAACCTCTGCGACAAGCGTTTTCTATTGCCGTGCGCATATCACGCTCAACCGAGTCCTTGGTTACGTTATTAATTTTCGCGACATATGTACAAATCGCACTCATATTTCCGTTAAACTTTTTATACATAAGCACGGAACTTTTTAAATATCTGAAGCCTGCTTTGGAAGGCATTATTCCCACCGACAGCAAAAGCGTGGAAAGCAGCGCCTCATCTTCCTGCGTATAAACTTTATCATTAATAAGCGTCATACAATTCCCTCTCTTACTTAAATTCCGTCATCAATAAGATGTTTTACGTTCAGATAACCGTGATTTTGTAAATAATCGCAAATTATGGCAATAAATTCTTTATTGGTGAAACCGTAATCATAGTCGTAGACCGAGCCCTGCAATAAGTCGTCGATGTTTTTCAATTTTCCGTTATAAACGGCATTATCAAGACCTCTTTTGATACTCATAACAATAGTGTTGTAAATCAAACCGTCTTCTTCCGCGACTTTGATATATGCTTTCTTTGCACATGTCGGACATGCCGAATAATATACGACAGTTCTTTTAACATAGTTTTTCGACACTGCAGGCTCTATACCCAGATTGTCAAGAATCATATCGAGATAAACGTCATCATAACTTATCTCATAACTCTCATTGGCGAACTCAATCTTCTTTGTCATAAACATATCACTTCACGCAAACAAATCATCGACATTATTTTACCAAATATTGTAAAATAAATCAACAAATTTCATATAATATTTTAAATTAATAAATTTTTTAATGATTATTTATGGTCGAATAGTGTCAATATTGTTCTATGAATGTAATTTTTAGGTAGATTATTTAATTAACGACAATAATTCGACAAATTTTTATTTTACAAAAGTATAGATTTTACAATATTTATTAATTTTTTTTAATAAAGCTTAATAAAAAAGCATCAAAAAGAAAAAAATCCGTTAAAAAATTTAACGGACGAATTAAACAGTAGTTTGTTTAAATGAAATAAGCCCCCGCAATAATGCGAGGGCTGAAAAATTTATACATATTATCTGTCTGAAAGCGGCACGTATTTTTTAACTGTGGAAACGCATTTGTAATTCGGTCTTATTATTTTGCCGTTATTGGAAAGCTCCTCTATACGGTGAGCTGACCAACCCACTATGCGGGAAATCGCAAAAATCGGAGTAAATAATTCCATAGGAATATCCAGCATAGAGTTTACAAATCCCGAATAGAAATCCACATTGGCTGCCACGCCTTTGTAAATCGCCCTTTTTTCTCCTATAATTTCAGGCGCAAGACGCTCGATTTTCGCATAAAGCTCATAGTCGTCCTCACGGTGCTTTTCAACGGCGAGCCTTTCGACAAATTTTTTCATGATTGTCGCCCTCGGGTCGGAAAGCGAATAAACAGCGTGACCCATACCGTAAATAAGTCCGGACTTATCAAACGCCTCTTTATCCAACAACTTGCAAAGATAATCCTTAACGTCTCCGTCGGAACGCGATTTAATATTGGCTTTCATGTCGTCAAACATTTTGACTACTTTTATGTTTGCGCCGCCGTGCCTGGGGCCCTTAAGTGACCCAAGCGATGCCGCAACCACTGAATAAGTATCCGTACCGGAAGACGAAACAACGTGCGTCGTAAAAGTCGAATTATTGCCGCCGCCGTGCTCTGCGTGCAAAACAAGCATTAAGTCCAGAATTTTAGCCTCTAATTCGGTATATTTCCCGTCGGCACGCATAAGGGCCAGAATATTCTCAGCAGTCGAGAGTTCAGGGAAAGGCGTATGAATTATAAGGCTGTTATAGTCGTGATAATGCTTGAATACCTGGTAACTGTACACGGCAAGCAACGGAAATTGAGAAATAAGCTGCAAACACTGCCTTAATACGTTTGAAATCGATATGTCATCCGGCTTATCGTCGTAAGAATATAACGTCAGAACGCTGCGTGCAAGCCCGTTCATCATATCCACGGAAGGCGCTTTCATTATAATATCGCGCACAAAAGAAACGGGCAACGTCCTGAACGCGCTTAAAATTTCGTTAAAAAGTTTAAGCCTTTTGGGGGAAGGCAACTCTCCGAACAACAAGAGGTATGAAATTTCTTCAAATCCGAATCGATTGTCTTTTAAAAATCCGTCAACAAGATCGTTGATGTCTATTCCCCTGTATCTCAAGATTCCGTCGCAAGGAATTTTCTTTCCTTCCGCGTCAAGCACGGCATTGCCTTCCTCGTCCTGCTTGAAAGCAACAATGTCGGATATATCCGTAAGGCCCGCAAGAACTCCGTTGCCGTTAATATCCCTTAAGCCGCGTTTGACATCAAATTTATAATAAAAACTGTTATCTATTATAGTAGATTCTTTTGCCAATATACTCAATTTTTCAATTTTAGGCATGACCGCCTGTAAAAGTTGCTCGAAATCAGTCAATAAAAAATACCTCCTTTTTTTGAATTATACCATATTTTACATTAAAATTCAAGTTTATTGCCTATATCTGATGAAAAATACTTTAAATAACTAAAGAATTTTTACGAGTTATTTGTCATTTATATAATAAAACATAAAAAATTCTATCTTTCAACTTTATAGTGTTATGTTTTTCATTTTAAAAACTTTATTTTAAAATTTAACATTCGTTATTTGAAGAACAGATATAAAATCTGATATATTTCTTAAAAACAAGCACTAAAAAAACGATTTTAAAACAAAAATCCGACCCGTTTAAACAAACCGAATCGGATATATTTAAAAAGTTTTATCGGGTGATAAACTGATAAATGCAACAATATTTAAATTTCTATTTTTTTATCTTAATATTGTGATTACAAAAAATTTTATTTTTTGAAAGAAATTCGGTATTTATATTGCTAAATCAGCATCGGGCTGATAATCTTTGTCAATCAGTATGTAAGGATAATGATATTTTTGGCACTGACTTAAATAGTACTCATTTCCCCTCAAAATAAACTCTTTCGTGCACCACGAATCATCAACACGTTTTTCAATTTCGCAGGCATGCGCTTTAATGTCTGAAAAGTGATTTTCAATATATTTTCTGCTCATTATAAGACAATAGAAACGGATTCGTTTCAGATATTCCGCCGAAAAACTTTCTTCCCAACCGAATGGGATATAACCGCCTTCAACAACAAGGTTTTGCTGATTTTCTATGGCTGTTTTTATCATTTCACGAATAATCGGCCATAAATATTTTTCCAATTCGCGGTCATCTTGCGGTGTTAAATTTGTATATTTACTTCTTATCATTCCCATTTTCAGAAGATCGACCGACAAATAAGGGAATTTATATTTTTCAAGAATTTTCTGTGCCAATACTGTTTTCCCTGTATGAGATGCGCCCGTAATCAATATTATCATATTCTCCTCCCGATATTTTCACCCTATGTTATTCTTTATAAGATGTGCGGATCATTAATCAAAACTATAAAACAAGACTAATCCAAACCTATAAGATTATATATCTTCTATAAAATGATTTGAGTACATATTCCAATATTTTTTATAAACAAACTCATCACCTACAGTAAAGTTCAGTTGATACATTCGGAAAAATACAGGGATGTTTTTCGGTTGCACTTGCTCCTCGTATGTATAGCAGTATTTCATTCCGCAGGCTTGCATTACCCTTCCGCTTCTGGGATTATTTCTGTCGTGTGTTGCCGTAATATACGGCAATCCGTCTTTTTTCACTTGCTCAATAACAGCTTTGCCGGCTTCTGTGGTTATTCCACTGTGCCAATATTCCTTACGCAGACCGTAGCCGAAATCGTGATGTTCTTCCATATCCACTTTAATGTAGCCAACGGGATAGTTATCTTCTTTCAAACAGATTGCGTAGGCATAAGCCTGCGGCTGTGCATATTTCGCCGCATATCTTTCCTCGTAAAACTTCTTGGTTTCTTCAAGATTCTTCATAGGATACCAAGGAAGAAATTCATTCACTTCCTCATCTTTCAAAATCAAAAAAAGCGCTTCTAAATCGTCTTTTGTAAATTTTCTTAAAATCAAGCGTTCTGTCAATATTGTAGGCGTATTCATATCATAGCCCCCCTAAAATCTTATCTTCTCTGTTATATCTTTTTTACTTCGCTTTTATAAACATAATAGTAACAGCATAATTATAACATATTAATTTTTATAAGAAAAGATATTTTCGACTCTACAGTTTGCACACTAATTTTTTAATATTAACAGTCATTGAAAAAAAATAATCCGAACCTGTCGCCAATCGGCACTACAAGGTTCGGATTATTATCAAATGGTGTGCCCGGCGGGAATCGAACCCGCAACCTACAGCGTCGGAGGCTGTCACTCTATCCAATTGCGCTACGGACACATTTAAAGCGTTAAAAAAATTTATATGAAAATTTTTAAGCTTAAAGTCAAATTTTATAACAAAAATGCCAGTTTATTGCCTAAATTTTTGTAGTCGTCTATTAAAGTATAGTTAAGTCCGCCGGTCTTAACGTGTTCGTCGTTTCCGCCGCTTCCGAAATCATCGCCGACATACATAACTTCGCTTTTGTCGAATCCGTTTTTTCTCATATATTCGGTCAAAGCGTTGTATTTATTAAACCTCTCTTTGACGATATCGAAAGACGACGAGCCGCCTATGAAGACGTTAAAGCCTTCGAACAGACTTTTTACATAGGGATACATAACGGCACGCTTTTTCCTGTCGGGGTCAAAGGCGACCTTTTGCTCTATGGGGGCGGATTTTCCAAGCAACGGAATAGTCACTGCACCCGTTTCATGAAATTCCACGTTGTCACCCGCGTATTCCGTATAACCGAATTTTTCGCGGATTTTATTTGCCGAGTCAATAAAGTACTGTTTATCCACAGTATAGAATTCGCTTCTTACTACTTTGAGTACACCGTTGTCCATAACGGATTCCTGCATACCGTAGTAACCTATTATATCTATGGGAAAAAAGTTAAGCTGATTGAATATTCTCTCGCAACCGCCCGCCCCAACCATGAGCAGTTTATATTTTTTGTCAAGCGCCTCAAGAACTTTCCGGTTAGTGTCACCGAGTTTGCTTCTGTGCTGAGTAAGAGTACCGTCCAAATCAAATGCAATCAGTTTATACATTTTATTCCTCCGACGCAAGATATTATATAATAAATGATAAGATAAGTCAAAGCATTAAAGTTAAAAAAAGCCCGAAAAGCTTTTTAATCTTTACGGGTTTTTTCGTATTCGTTAATTAACCGTTTATCAGAACCAATAATCTTTAAGATATTTCTCGGTATTGCAAACCATTTTATCAAACATTTCGCGTGCCGAAGAAAAACTCAGAGAAGAAACCTGAGGATCGTTTACATACACTGCAAAAACTTTGTCCACGGATTTCTGAAACGCCGCTTTTATAAAGGCTTCCTGGTTGTAAACGTGCCTTAAAATCAACGAATCGACTTCTTCAGGCAACGGTTTTGCCATCAGAGGAGTTATTCCGTCCAAGCCGAAAAGCCCGTTTGTTTCCACTACGGCACCCGTGGGATAGCCTTTCATCTGCCCGTAATTGGGCAGATTGATATTCGTTACAAAACTGCCCATACCGAACAACGCTTTAAGTTGTTTTACGCCCTCTTCTCCGCTTTTGCCCAAATTCACCTGTTTTTTACCCGAAAGGATATCCTTTGTTTCCTGAAGTCTGTCTTTTAGGTCCTGTCTTCTCCATGAAACAGGAGTCAAAGCGAATTTCCATTTATCAAGCGCCTTTTCAGGACTTTCAAGAAACCAGCTTTGCGGCATAAACTCGCTTAAATGTCTGTCGCCGGCCGCAGGCAAAACTCCGTAACGACGGAAAAGCTCGAACTTTATGCAGTTGCCGCAGTCAAAAACATTATTTAACCACGCATCCTTTTTTCCGTTGGCGCAAAAGCCTTCTTCCGCGTATTTATCGCCGAACGTTTTGAAAACTTCAAATAAATCGATGTCTTTGTATGAAGCTTTTGTAATCCATGTAAAGTGGTTTATTCCGCAAACGTCCACTTTAATTTCATCGCGCGACGCAACGACTATTCCGCAAACGTCTTTAAGCGCTGCTGCAAGCAGTTCCTGAGTGCCGAAAACCTCGTGACAGCAACCGAAAGCTTTGATTTTGGGAAACTCCTCATAAAGCGTGCGCGTACAAAGCGTCATGGGATTCGTATAGTTAATGACCCATGCTGAAGGACAATTCTCACGAATTTTTGCCGCAAAAAATCTGAACATGGGCACGCAACGCATGGCTCTCAAATATCCGCCTGCACCCACCGTATCTCCTACAGGCTGATAAATGCCGTACGACTCGGGCGTGTTAACGTCGCTTTCCATCTCGTCAAGAGTGCCGGGCATAACGGAAATAACCACGGCGTCACACCCTTTAAGAGCTTTATCGATTTCGTCAACGGCAAGATAATTCCATTTTTTGCCCTCCGCCGCCATATCAGCTATTTTATTTCCTATGGCTTCGTTATCCTTTGCCGCCGCTTTATCTATGTCGTAAAGCCTTACTTCACCGCAAATATCGTCGGCAACGGCAAGATCGCACATTAATTTTCTCGCCCAGGCCCGGCTTCCTCCGCCGATATAAGCTATTTTAAGATATTTATCCGCCATTATTAATTTCCTCCGCTAAAGAAGTCAATTTAATTTTTTAAAGTATGTGTACTTAAAGTGTTTACATATTTTTTGCCTTGTGTTACAATAAATAGGCATTTTGTGTGTCGTATCAATCAATGTAAACGTTTACATAAAGAATGATATACCATAATTTACGTAAAGTCAATGATTTGGCGAAAGTTTTCGGAGAATTTTATTCTGACAAAATGAACATACAGGAAGTTGCAAAAAAAGCGGGCGTTTCGATTGCCACCGTATCGCGCGTTATAAATAAAACCGCTAAGGTTAACGAAGAGACGAAAAAGCGCGTACTCGACGCCGTCAGCGAACTCGGGTATCTTCCCAATGCTATGGCAAAAAGCCTGAAAACCAACAGTTCGCTTAAACTTACGGGAATAGTCTGCACGGATGTGACGGATTTTTATTACGCCCGCGCGCTTTCCGCGCTTGAGCGGGAACTCAGAAAACGCGGCTTTGAAACTTTGCTTGCCTGCACGGGTAACGATATCGAGATGCGGCACAAAGCCATTTACGGCATGCTTGACAAAAGCGTGGACGCGATAATTTTAGTAGGCTCCATTTTCGCAGAGAAAAATCCGGAACACATTAAACACGCAGCTTCCCTCGTCCCCGTTTTCATCATTAACGGCATCGTCAACGTCCCCAATACATATTCCGTTTACTGCGACGATTTCAATGCCATGAGTCATTGTTGTCAAAAACTTTCAAACGACGGCAGAAAAAATATATTATACATATACGATTCGGATTCATACAGCGGAATACAAAAACTAAACGGCTTTAATTCGTCTAAAGAAAAATTGAATTTTAAATCGTCTGTTGTAAAATGCGAAAAGCACGCTCTTGTCGGCGATACCGAACAAAACATAACTAAGGCCTTGACGGAAAATCCCGATACGGACGCTATCATCGCATCGGAAGATTACCTTGCGGTAATCGCCCAGAACTGCGTAATCAAATCGGGCAAAATTTCTCCGAAAGACGTTGCCGTAATCGGTTACAACAATTCTCTCATGGCGGAAATTTCAAACCCGAAACTTACCAGTTTAGATAACCGTATTGAAGAGATATGCGAAAAAGCGGTGGAAAACCTGACGCTTGTATTAAACGGTAAAAGTGCACCTGTTACCGAAGCCGTCAATTACAAACTTGTCCGGCGCGAATCTTTTTAATTTGTAAATTCAAAAGGAGTATATATAATGAAATTCTTAAACGACGACTTTTTGCTTGACACACCTCTTTCGAAAAAACTTTTTCACGAATATGCGGAAAAACTTCCCATAATCGATTACCACTCGCATGTAGTGCCGTCCATGATTGCAGAGGATTATAAATTCAAAAGCATTACGGAATTATGGCTGGGCGGCGACCATTACAAATGGCGCCTTATGCGCAATTGCGGCATTGACGAAAGTTTAATTACGGGTAAAGCCGACGACTTCAGTAAATTCAAGGCTTTTGCGTCCGTGATGCCCCTTTTTATAGGTAATCCGATGTACGTATGGTGTCATCTGGAGCTGAAACGCTATTTCGGATTCGACGGCGCTCTTAATGCCGACAACGCAAAAGAAGTTTACGACCTTTGCAACAAAAAACTGAACGAACAGGATTTTTCCGTCAAAAACATAATAAAAAAATCCAACGTGGAAATTCTTTGCACAACCGACGATCCGCTCGATGACCTAAGATACCACAAAAAAATTGCCTCCGACAAGGAATTCGGCGTCAGAGTTTTACCCACTTTCCGTCCCGATAAAGCGCTTAATATCGAAAGCAATTCTTTTGTTACTTACATAAAAGAATTGGAAAACGCTTCCGACATTGAAATTACCGGAATTTTAGAGCTTATCCGCGCGCTGATAATAAGACTGGATTATTTCACGCAAAACGGTTGTTTTATTTCCGACCACGCGCTTACCGATTATACTTACGCCGAGTGCAGCGACGAGGATGCGGATTTAATCATGCAAAAGCGCCTTTCGGGCGAAGACGTCACTCCTGCCGAAGCGGAAATGTTCAAAACATATCTTCTCATAGCGCTTGGAGAAGAGTATGCAAAACGCGACATGGTAATGCAGCTTCACGTAAGTTGTTTGAGAAATCCCAATACGGTAATGTTCGAAAAATTGGGACCGGATACGGGATTCGATACCATCAACTCCTCTACTCAGCCCGTAAAACTCGCAAAACTCCTGGATGAGTTAAATAAGGACGATTTGTTGCCCAAAACCATCGTATACTCGCTTGACCCCAATGATAACAGACTGATAGAAAGCATTATCAATGCCTTCCAGGGCTCTGTGCCCGGCAAAATTCAACACGGCAGCGCTTGGTGGTTTAACGACAGCAGGTTCGGCATGACAGAACACTTTAAGGCCCTGAGCGAAGACAGCGTACTAGGCAATTTTATCGGAATGCTTACGGACTCCAGAAGTTTTGTTTCCTATACCCGCCACGAATATTTCAGAAGAATACTTTGTAAATTCATTTCCTCCATTGTGGAAAACGGCGAATATCCTGAAGATGAAAACGCATTGAAAACCATTGTGGAAAACATATCCTACTTCAATGCAAAACGTTACTTCGGGCTTTAAATTTTTTTGAGGTATTTTATGGGTTTTTTCAGCGCTTTAATGGATTTTCTATTTGGTCCTGTCGAAGATGAAACCGACAATGAAAGCAAATCGGAAAATAAAAAAATTACTGTGCCAAATGATTCGGAAAAATCAGACGATTCAGAAAAAAAGTATGTTAAAAACACATTAATGTCCGATTGTGAAAAACAATTTTTTGATGTGTTTAAAAATATTTTAGCTGATAAATATTTAATATATCCTCAATTAAATTTAGCAACCATAATTACAAAAAACAATATTCATACATATCAAAATGAACTTTATAGGAACATTGACTTTGCTATATTAGATAAAGAAACATATTCTCCGTTGCTCTTAATTGAAATAAATGATGTAACACATAATTATAATAAGCGAAAAATAAGAGATTATAAAGTTAAAAAAATTTGCGAAGAAGCTGATATACCTTTAATCTTTTTTTGGACAAAATTCGGAATAAACAGAGATTATATAGAAAAAAGATTAAAAAACTATTTGGACATATAACATAAAATACTTTCTCATTAACGTTTAGGAATTAGTCGGAAAGTGTTTTTATATTTATTGTATTATAAAAAAAGGAACCGACTTTATTGCCGATTCCTTTTTTGATTCAGATTTTTTCGGTAATCTTTGCAGCTTTACCGGAAAGGTTGCGAAGATAATACAGTTTTGCTCTTCTGACCTTGCCGTGACGCACGACGTCGATATGGTCGATACGCGGAGAATGCAACGGGAAAGTCCTTTCTATTCCGACGCCGAAAGAAACGCGTCTTACGGTGAAAGACTCACGAACGCTGCCGTTTTTCTTGGAAATAACAATTCCCTCAAAAGCCTGCAATCTTTCTCTGGAACCCTCGACGACCTTGACGAAAACCTTGACGCTGTCGCCCACGTTGATGACGGGAACCTCTTTCTTCATGTACTCTTTTTCAATAGCTTCGATAATTTTGCTCATAATGACTACCTCCTTCTTTTGCAACGTGTTCTTATAAACCGTCTGTTTACATTGGAACGCGCGAGTCACCATAGCATTATACTATAAACAAACAAATAAGGCAAGCGTTTTTAATTAATTTAAAAATGTTTTTAATCAAACGGCATATCACATATTCTGATATTCCGCGCTTTCCCTGAACTCGCGGACAAAATCGAGATAAGCGTCGTTCATTATCGCTTCCCGAATTCGTTCCATCAGTTTAATAAGATAAGTTATATTATGAAGACTCAGCATTCTTCCGCCAAGAATCTCGTCCACGTTTACAAGATGCCGCAAATAAGCCTTAGTGTAATTTTTGCAGCAATAACAATCGCATTTTTCATCAAGCGGCGAAAAATCTTCCTTATATTTGCCGTTTCGGACGACCACTTTGCCAGCGGACGTAAACGCAGTACCGTTACGCGCGATACGCGTGGGCAAAACGCAATCGAACATATCCATGCCGCGCAAAACTCCTTCCACAAGACAATCGGGACTGCCCACGCCCATAAGATACCTAGGCATATTTTCGGGATAGTACGGCCTCATTTCGTCCATGATGCGATACATAAGTTCTTTAGGCTCGCCCACCGAAAGCCCTCCTATGGCAATACCGCATTCGGCATAAGGCACTGTTTCCTTCAGCGACTTTAATCTAAGGTCGGAATACATATTGCCCTGCACTATGGGAAAAAGCATCTGTTCCTTGCGGTTGTGATATTTTTTGCACCTGTCAAGCCACTCAAGCGTAATCTTCATTGCCTTTTCCGCCTGAACACGGTCGGCGCCGTATTCGCTGCAGACGTCGAAAGCCATAATAATATCCGACCCCAAAGAATTCTGAATTTCCATGGATATTTCGGGCGTTATAAGATGCTTGCTTCCGTCGATATGCGAATTGAAAGTTACTCCTTCGCTGTTGATTTTTCTTATCCCCGCAAGCGAAAAGACCTGGAACCCGCCGCTGTCGGTCAGAATGGGCTTGTTCCACGCCATGAATTTATGAAGTCCGCCCGCTTTTTCCACAAGCTTGTGTCCCGGGCGCATATATAAATGATAAGTATTTGAAAGTATAATGCTTGTACCTGCGTCCTCAAGCTCATACGGCGCAAGCGATTTAACCGTCGCCTGAGTTCCCACAGGCATAAAAACAGGTGTACGGATAACGCCGTGCGGAGTCTTAAGTTCCCCCACACGAGCGCCCGATTGCTTACATACGTGTATTGTCTTATATTCAAAATTGCTCATAATATCAGCGTTGCGTCCCCGAAACTGAAAAATCTGTACTTTTCTTTAACAGCGGTTTCATACATTTTAAGCGCGTTTTCTCTTCCCATAAAAGCCGAAACCAACATTATCAATGTAGATTCGGGTAAGTGGAAATTAGTTATAAGCGCGTCTACGGCTTTAAATTGATACGGCGGGTATATAAATATGCTGGTTTCGCCGGATTCTGCGTTTAATTTGCCGTTTTTAAATGCACTTTCAAGTACTCTGACAGACGTAGTACCTACCGCAATAACCCTGCGACCCTCTTTTTTAGCCTTGTTTACAATATCTGCCGCATTTTGAGAAACACTGTAAAACTCGCTGTGCATTTTGTGGTCCAGAATATTATCGGACTTTACGGGTCTGAAGGTACCAAGCCCCACATGCAAAAGCACTTCGGCTATTTCCACTCCCATGGACTTTATCTTTTCCAGCAATTCGGGCGTAAAGTGGAGTCCGGCCGTAGGCGCGGCGCTGGAGCCGTTTTCCTTGGCGTAAACGGTCTGATATCTGTCCTTATCGGCAAGCGTTTCGTGAATATAATGCGGAAGAGGCATTTCACCTATCGAGGACAAAATATCCTCGAACACTCCGTCGAAGGAAAATCTTACCTTACGCAACCCCTCGCCTATATATTCGGTAACCTCGGCTTCAAGTTTATCCGAAAACATAAAACGCGCACCCACTGCGGCTTTTTTGGCGGGTTTTACCAAAACCTCCCAATCGGTAAGACTTAATCGCTTGTGAAGTAAAAATTCTACTTTGCCGCCTGTTTTTTCCTTTACTCCGTAAATTCTGGCGGGTAAAACTTTTGTGTTGTTTATAACCAACACATCGCCTTTTACCAAAAATTCGGGCAAATCGTAAAAATGTTTGTGAGATATTGTACCGTTTTTACGTTCGTATACCAGCATGCGGGAAGAATCTCTGGGATAAACGGGCGTCTGAGCTATAAGTTCTTCCGGTAAGTCATAATAAAAATCTTTTTTATCCGTTGTCAAAACGGTTTTTTCCGTAGTATTTTCAGTCGTCATTGTTTTCGCTTCCGTCAAATAGACTCAGTTGCTTGGGACCTTGGTCGGGATATTTCACCCCAAGATGGTCGTATGCGTTTTTCAGGCATATTCTTCCGCGCGGAGTTCTTGCGATAAACCCCAGCTGTAACAAATAAGGCTCTATCACATCCTCTATCGTAACCGCGTCTTCGTTGATTGCGGCGGCAATCGTATCAAGCCCTACGGGCCCTCCGTGAAATTTGGTTATCATGGCCTGCAACATACGTCTGTCGATAAGGTCAAGGCCGCATTTATCAACCTCAAGAAAATCCAAAGCCTTATCCACTATCGCCACGTCTATTACGCCTTTGCCTATAACCTCCGCAAAATCGCGCACCCTTTTTAAAAGTCTGTTGGCGATTCTCGGGGTCCCCCTGGATCTTCTTGCAAGTTCCAGCGAAGCGTCTTTGGCAATTTCTATATTGAGAATTTTGGCAGATCTGTTAATGATTACCGACAGTTCTTCAGGCGAATACATTTCCAATCGGCAGATTACTCCGAAACGGTCGCGGAACGGCCCCGTAAGCATGCCTATTCTGGTTGTTGCGCCAATCAAAGTAAATTTATTAAGGTTTATGCGCATGGTTTTTGCGGCAGGCCCCTTTCCAAGCACTATGTCGAACGCAAAATCCTCCATTGCCGAATACAGTTTTTCCTCAACCGAGCGGTTAAGCGCATGAATTTCATCCACGAACAGCACGTCGTTTTCTTCAAGATTAGTAAGAATAGCCGCCAAGTCGCCCGCGCGTTCTATGGCAGGTCCGCTGGTGATTTTCAGCGAAACGCCCAGCTCGTTGGCGATAATGTGCGACATTGTGGTTTTACCAAGCCCGGGAGGTCCGTACAAAAGCACATGGTCAAGCGAATCGCGGCGCTTCTTACACGCCTCGATAAAAACTTTAAGATTATTCTTTACCTTTTCCTGCCCGATGTAATCGTCAAAATTTTTCGGCCGAAGCGAAGTTTCAATTTCTTCGTCTGCAGCGTTCATGGAGCTGGAAATAAATCTTTCGTCATTCATACAAACCAAGAATACCTCATGCGTTTTTCAGTGCCGTAAAAATAAGCTGCTCAAGCGACATACCGTCTTTCTGCACTCTCTTTACCGCCTCGGAAGCTTCATGCCTGTTATATCCCAACGTCATCAGCGCAAGCACTGCCTCTTCATTAACTTCCGTTACATCAGCCTTTACGGCGGAAACGGTTTCTTCGGACGTGTAATCTTTGTTGACCTTGTCTTTAAGCTCCAAAACTATTCTTTCGGCGGTTTTTTTACCTACGCCCTTAGTCTTGGACAAAGCCGTCACGTCGCCCTTAACCACCGCCGCGGCAAATTGTCCTGCCGTCATTCCGCTAAGAACGGTGAGCGCAAGTTTCGGACCCACGCCGCTTACGGAAACCAACTTAACAAACATCGATTTTTCCTGCTTGGTCGCAAACCCGAAAAGACTCATGTCGTCTTCCCGCACAGATAAAAAACAATAAATCTTAACTTCGCCCTCAGCCGCCGACAGCTCCGCCGCCGTATTGGCGCTTACGTTAAGCTCGTAGCCGATATTTCCCGATTCCACTACGACGTAATTTTCGCCTGATTCGATTAATTTACCTTTGATATAGTTATACATAAGTTTTTCCGCTTTAAGAAGTTAATATTTTATCAATTCAGTACGCGTTGATTAAAGCCGCAGGTGTTGGCATGACATATCGCAACCGCCAAAGCGTCCGCCGCATCATCAGGCTTAGGCTCGGTTTTAAGCTTAAGCATGGCTTTGACCATAAACTGAATTTGTTTTTTATCCGCCCTGCCGTTACCCGTCAGTGACTGCTTTACCATCAAAGGAGTATATTCATAAAGTCTTCCGCACTCGTGAACTGCGCATAAAAGTATGACTCCTCTGGCCTGCGCGACTTTTATGCCGGTAGTTATGTTAGTATTAAAGAACAATTCTTCGACGGCGATTTCGTCAGGCCTGTATTTTTTAACCAGTGTCGACAACGCATCGTAAATCATCGCCAGTCTAGCGGCTATCCCCTCGTCTTTCGGCGTTTGAATTACTCCGTAATCAAGCGTAGTAAGCTTATCGCCGTTCTTTTCGATTAATCCGTAACCTATGGTGCCGTAACCGGGGTCTATGCCCAAAATTATCAAAATACACTCCTATTCTGTTGATATTTTTCTCAAAATATATTATCATAATAATGATATTATTTATTTGACTTTATGTCAAGTGAATGGGACGCGACATAAAAAACTAAGCACAAAATCCAAAAAAAGGAAGTACGCATATGAAATATTGGCAGGGAAAATTCAACGAAGGACTGGACCGAACGGCGGAACAGTTTATTTCCACGTTTGCTTTTGACAAAAGATTGTATAAGCATGACATAATGGGCAGCATAGCTCACTGCACCATGCTGGGAGAACAAGGAATCATTTCCGAAGAGGAAACAAAAATCATCCAGCAGGCATTGACCCAGATTTTCTACAACATAACTACAGGTAAAATTGTAATTGAAGACTCCGAAAACATTTACAATTTTCTTGACGGGGAGCTTAATTCAAGCATTGGCGAAATAAGTAAAAAGCTGAATATTGCGCGCACCGAATGCGACCGAGCCGCTCTTGACAAACGCATGTACGTTAAGGAACTTTGCGGCGACCTGAAGGAAGAGCTTAAAAAACTGATTGAAAAAATTGCGGAAATAAGCGGCAACTGCACTTCAGTTATTCTTCCTTCGGAATTTAACTTTATAAAAGCCTCTCCTACCACTCTCGCTCACACACTTTTGGCTTATGCCGAAAGATTTATGCGTGACGCGGCAAAGCTTGGCGAAACTGCAAAAAATGCAGCGGTAATGCCTTTGTACAGCGGTTACGGCACAGGCGTTCCTTACAAAGTCGACCGCAGACGCGTTGCTGAACTTCTTAAATTTTCTTCCGTTACTCAAAATTCTCTTGACGCCGTTACCGACAACGATTATATTTGCGAATTCCTTGCCGCAACCGCGCTTATTTCCAAACACGTTTCATCCTTCTGCTCGCTTCTCATAGACTGGTGTACGAAAGAAGTTGCTTTTGCTCGTCTGGATAAAAGCGTCAACACAGACTCCAAAGCGGTACCCTCTTTTGCAGAGCCCTCCGTTCTCGAAACGCTTAAAAATAAATCGGATAAATGCGCACGCATATGTCTGACGTCCGCCGCCACGGATAACGGAGCTTATTATTCCAGATCCGATTATGAAATTATTGAAACAGTATTCGAAGCGGAAAGCGCAATAAAGAATTGTCTGGGCACTCTTACCGCCGTAATTTCTTCTGTCTTTTTCGATGAGCAAGCCATGCTTAAAGCCGCAACCAACGGTTTTACCACGGCGCTCGATTGTGTGGAATACCTTGTCAAAAAAGGCGAAAATCGCGATACCGCGTACGAAATTGTCGGAAAACTTTGCGAATACTGTGCCGAAAACAACAAGCGTCTTGATACGATTGCCATAGATATTTACCGCACCTATTCTCCGTTATTCGAGAAAGACGTAATATACGCTTCTCGCGCAAAAAGCGTTGCAAGACTGCGTAAAAACGAAGGCGAACCCGGCGAAGTTGCCGTTCGGGCGGAATTAAGGTCTATAAAAAGAAGACTTAATAAATTGTTTCCCGAAGAATAAGTTAAATGTAATTATTTAAGATAAAAATAATTTTATATTGTCCGATAACAAAAAATGCTTTCACCGTAAAGTGAGGGCATTTTTATTTATACAAAGCTAATTCGACAGAATTTATAAAACTTATAAATCAGCATGACTCATGTTTTTCAGGATTTTCAAAAAAAGTCATCGTCATGCTTTTTATTGGCACGTTTAAGCCTCGCTATCAGATCTTTCTTGGAAGTCGTAACGATTTTATCCGTAATAAATTTAGAAGGTTCAATAAAATATTCGTTCAGCTGAAACAGAAACAGCTGCCTTTCTTCAGGATGCTCCATCAACTTGTTTTCGGATTTCTTAAGTACGTCGTCATTGAATTTTTGTAAAATTCCGTTATTATGAAAACTGAAAACATCGTATTCGTAAAATATAACATGGTCAAGTAATTTTACGCCGACAGACGCAAGCGCTTCAAACAATTTGCGCGTCATCTCTATATCGTCGAATGACGGAGTAACATTACCTGACGGATGATTATGCGCAATACAGACATAAGACGCGCCGTCCCTTGTAGCTTTAAGTACGATATCGCTTGAGTCTATATTAATTTCCGCGCCCGAGTCGCCGGGAGTGAAAAACGCCCTTATCAATCTGAAGTTAACGTCCAGTAAAGCTATGCAAAAACATTCGGTTTTTCTGCCGATAAAATATGAGTGCATATAACTTATGCATTCTTCGGGTCTGTGCAAACGCTTATTCCTGGAAGTAACGGAACCTGCACGCATAGCTTTTCTGACCATGGCAAATTCGCTTGCCAGCATATAGGACGCCGAAACCGTCATGTTTTTAACTTTTACAAGTTCGGCGGGAGAAGCGGACATAACCGCGTCCAACGAACCGAATTTTGCAATTAACTCATGCGCCAGCTCATTAGTATCTTTTCTCGGAATAATCAACGAAAGGTGAAATTCAAGAGCTTCATGATCTTCTATCGTTTCCATTTCCGGATCGCGATCGAATTTACACCTCATACGGGCGCGATGACCCTCATGCGGATTTTTCTTAGCGATAAGTTTCTCCAAATCTTTTTCCAAAAGAGTTTCTCCCGAAATTTAAGAAAAAAGTTTTTATCTTTATTGTATTTTTTTGTAAGAATTTCAGATAAAGTTACTTTCTGGTCTGACCGTTGCCGAAAATACAGTATTTTGTGGAAGTAAGCTCTTTTAACCCAAGCGGACCGCGCGCATGCAATTTTTGCGTTGAAATACCCATTTCCGCGCCTAAACCAAACTCGAAGCCGTCGGTAAACGCCGTAGAGGCATTATGATAAACCGCCGCGCTGTCCACAAACTTCATAAAAGCCGTCTCAGCCGCTTCATCGGAAGAAATTATCGTTTCGCTGTGCCCAGAGCCGTATTTATTAATATGTTCAATAGCCTCACTGTAATTTTTGACTACTTTGCAAGATATTTTAAGGTCAAGATATTCTGTGTAAAAATCCTCTTCGGTTGCCTTTACGCATTCGGGAAAAATACGGCAGGTTTTTTCGCACCCTCTTATTTCAACGCCGTTTTTGCGCAAGGAAGAAAGCACTCGCGGCAATATTTTCTCAGCCACGTCCTCGTCAACCAACAAACTCTCAAGCGCATTGCAGACGCTGGGACGGCGCAGTTTACCGTTCAGAATTATTGTTTCAGCCATATCGGGGTCTGCGGAAGAATGAATATATGCATGACAATTTCCCGTCCCCGTTTCTATTACCGGCACCGTAGATTTGGTTACAACGGCATTAATAAGCTTTGCAGAACCACGCGGAATCAACACGTCGACAAGGCCGCGAGCCGTCATAAGCTCTTCCGAACTTTCGTGCGACAAATCCTCCACAAGCTGAATAAAGTCGCTTTTGTATCCGTTACGATTTAACGCGTCCGAAATAACTTTAACGATGGCCTTGTTGGAATTTATTGCGTCTTTACTGCCGCGAAGAACTACCGCATTCGACGTTTTCATGCACAGCCCTATCGCATCGGCCGTAACGTTGGGTCTGGCTTCGTAGATAATCCCTATCACACCGAAAGGAACCCTTACTTTTTTCAGTAACAATCCTGCATGATTGGTCCACTCCTCGGTAATTTCCCCCACGGGATCGGGAAGTTCAATCAACTTGACAAGCCCGTCGCTCATTCCTTTAATGCGCTCTTCGGTTAAAGCAAGCCTGTCGAGAATATGTTTCGGTTTATCGCCGTTATTGTCGAGATCGATTTTATTTTGCGATAAAATATATTCCGCCTGCTCCGTAAGGGCGTCGGAAGCAATACGAAGCATATTGTTTTTATCCGCCGTAGACAAAGCCGACAGATAAGGAACAGCTGCTTTCGCAAGTTTGCAGTTATCCGTAACGCTAATCAATTATTCTTCCTCCTCTTCGGATTCAGGCAATTCGGCATTATGATAGACGTTTTGAACGTCATCGTTTTCATCGAACATATCAAGCATCTTCGTAAATTTTTCAGCCGCGGAGTCTTCAAGCGTAACGGTCATGGAAGGAATCCTGTCAATCTGACTGCTTAAAAACTCATATCCCTTTGCCCTGAGATTATCGCATACGGCATTAAAATCCTCGGGGGTGGTTATGATTTCATATTCATCATCAGCGTTAAAGTCTTCCGCACCGGCCTCCAAAGCCGCCATCATAACTTCATCGTCATCCATTCCTTTTTTCTTTTCGACGACAATGACACCTTTGGATTCGAAAAGATAGGATACGCAACCGTTTGTACCCATAGAGCCGCCGAACTTATCAAATATATGCCTTACGTCACCGGCAGTACGGTTTTTATTATCGGTAAGGGTTTCAACGATAACCGCAACGCCGTTAGTACCGTATCCCTCGTAAACAACGGATTCGTAGTTAATACTGCCAAGCTCTCCGCTTGCCTTTTTAATGCTGCGGTTTATATTGTCGTTAGGCATATTTGCCGCTTTTGCCTTAGCTATTACGGTCCTAAGTGCCGAATTGCTGTCCGGGTCAGGTCCGCCGGCTTTTACGGCAACCGCTATTTCACGACCGATTTTGGTAAAGACCGCAGATCTTGCGGCATCGGTTTTACCTTTTGCTCTTTTGATTGTAGACCATTTGCTGTGTCCTGACATATTAATTCTCCTGAATACGGGCTTCTAAACTCCGCCCTGTTTTTAACGTTTTTTTGATTTTTTATTTAATCACTATAATATTTGTACAACACAATCGAACTAAATGTATATAAGCGAAATTTAAAATCGATATGATAAAAGACAATCTGTTTAGTAAAAATTTTAATGTATTTATTATAACATAAATTGCCCGAAAAGTAAAACGCTTAAAAGCATAAACCTTATTGTTATGCAATGATAAGCCCTACTTTTGCGTTTTATTCAGGCAAGCGCTGCCAAAACTCAATTGATACATCAAAACCGCCGCCGAAACACCTGCATTTAATGATTCTCCCTCAAACATCGGCAGACATAATACTTCGTCTGACGCAGTAATTATAGCCTCGGAAATGCCGTTTGCCTCATTTCCTATAACCAAACAGCACTTATCAAACCTCAAATCAGCCTCAAACACGTTTACCCCACCCATATCGGCAGCAAAAACCTTATATCCGTTTTGCCTGAGTTTTTTTACGCAATTATAATCTACTTTAAATAAATTTACCTTTGACACGGCAGACATTGCGCTTCTGACAACCTTAGGATTATAAGGGTCAACGCAATCAACACAAAAAATATCCTTAAATCCCGTCGCCAGAGCCGTGCGTATAATTGTTCCCATATTACCGGGGTCGCGTATTCTGTCCAACAAAAGAACGTATTGCGTTTTATATTCGGGGGAATCGATTTTTTTATCCGACACACATAAAACGCCCTGAGTATTTTCGGTATCGCAAATTTGTTTAAAAAGCTCGTCGGTGCAGACATAAAATCCTGTGTCCGAAAATTCAGACGAAAATTTTTCGCACGCGCTTTCCGAAAGCAACAACTGCGCGCCCGATAAAAACGGCAGACTGTCTTTGACGGCACGGTACCCCTCTATAACATATTTACCCGATGAGTCCCGAAACTTTTTGTCTTTCAGTTTTGCAACCGTTTTTAAAAATGAATTGTCTTTTGACCTTATAACCATAAATACGCAAACACCTCACGTCTTTGCCAGCCGGGAATATTTTTCAAACAATGCAATAAAAAATAATGATAATTGAGTTTTAACAACGAAAAGGCACCTGCTTTTAACGGGTGCCTTTTTAAGGTAATTATTTCGCTATTGCTTTGGAAGCGGTTTCGGCAAGTGCCTTAAATGCGTTCTCGTCGTTAACTGCGATATCGGCAAGAACCTTTCTGTTAAGGTTTACGCCCGCAGTTTTAAGACCGTACATAAACTTGGAATAAGACATTCCGTTAAGACGGGCGGCAGCATTGATACGCGCAATCCACAACTTTCTGAAATCTCTTTTTTTACGTCTTCTGCCGATAAAAGCATACATCTGGGACTTCATTACCGCTTCACGCGCAATGCGATAAGAGCGGGATTTGGAGCCGAAGTATCCTTTGGCGAGTTTCATAATTTTACGACGCTTCTTGACAGCGTTTACAGCTCTTTTAATTCTCATTGTAAAGCACCTCCGTTATTTCTGAATCATGACCTTCAAGGTCGCGGCCTGTTTTTCAGACCCCATGTAAGCGCCTTGTCTGAGGCCCATTTTTCTCTTGCTGGTCTTCTTGGTAAGGATATGGTTCTTACCCTGCTGAGCGCGTTTTACTTTGCCCGATGCGGTAACGCGGAAACGTTTTTTAGCCCCGCTGTGGCTTTTCATTTTTGGCATATCTTTTGCCCTCCGTAAATGTATTTTTATTTTTTGGGTGCCAGAATCATAAGGATATTTCTACCCTCGGTCATCGGCTTTTTGTCGAAAATACAGACGTCTTTCACAATCTCGTAAAAATCAGTCATGACCTGAACGCCTAACGCCGCGTGCGCCTGTTGCCGACCTCTCATTCTTATCGAAACCTTAACCTTATCGCCGTTTTTAAGGAACTTGACGCACTGTTTGGCTTTGGTTTCAAGGTCATGGGTATCTATGGTCATAGAAAGCCAGATTTCTTTAAGCTCGGTAACTTTTTGGTTTTTACGCGCGTCTTTTTCTCTTTTGGCGGCGTCAAACTTAAATTTGCCGTAGTCCATAATCTTACAGACAGGCGGATTTCCGCCGGGATTTATCTTGACAAGGTCAAGATTTTTTTCGTCCGCAATGCGATTTGCCTCCCGCGCGCTCATAATGCCGAGCTGCTGTCCGTTTTCATCGATAACGCGAATTTCCGAATCGGTAATTCTGTCGTTAATCTCAACTTCCTTATTGATAACCGTGTCCTCCGATTAAAAAAAATTGAGCGGCATAGATTTACCGCTCAATAAAATAACACAATAATTCCATAAAATTACGGCGTTACACGATCTGGGAATCCCGATCGGTGAGAATAAATCTACTTCCAACCTGTAATATTATATTACTTTTAATAAATCGTGTCAAGAATTTTAACGCATATTACAAAACTTTTCCGTCGTTTTCCTCTTTGATTTTCATAAAGAACTGTTCGTAACTCATGGTTCCAAGGTCGCCTTCTTTACGGCTTCTTACGGAAACCACGTTATTCTCCACGTCTTTATCGCCGATAATCAGCATATAAGGAATTTTTTCAAGCTGAGCTTCACGGATTTTATAACCGATTTTTTCGTTCCTCAAATCGCACTCCGCCCTTAACCCCGCTGCATTCAACTTATCAGCCGTTTCTTTGGCAATATCCGCCGTCCTGTCGGTAAGCGACAAAACCTTGACCTGAGTGGGACTGAGCCAAACGGGAAGCGCGCCCGCATATTTTTCCAAAAGCAATGCCATTGTACGCTCGTAGCAACCGATAGAACTACGGTGAATTATATAAGGTCTTACCTTTTCTCCCTTTTCGTCGATATAACTCATGTCAAAGCGCTCCGCAAGGAACATATCGATCTGTATGGTAATCAAGGTATCTTCCTTTCCGTGGACGTTTTTAATCTGAATGTCGAGTTTCGGCCCGTAGAAAGCCGCCTCGCCTATTCCTTCGGTATAATTAAGCCCGATATGGTCCAGAATCCGCTTCATCTCGCCTTCCGCATAAGCCCATTCTTCGGGGTCGTCAATGTATTTTTCCTTGTTGACAGGATCCCACTTGGAAAAACGGTAGGAAACATCGCCATCCAGTCCCAAAGATTTCAGCATGAACATTGCAAGGTCAAGACAGCCGCGGAATTCCTTTTCGAGCTGAGAGGGCATACAGATAATATGACCTTCGCTTAGCGTAAACTGGCGTACCCTGATAAGGCCGTGCATTTCGCCGCTGGATTCGTTTCTGAAAAGAGTTGACGTCTCGCCGTAACGAATAGGCAAATCACGGTAAGATTTAAGTCCGTTATTATAAACGGTGTATTGGAAAGGACAAGTCATGGGGCGCAAAGCGTAAACCTCTTCGTCCTTTTCCTCGTCGCCCATGACAAACATTCCGTCTTTGTAGTGGTCCCAGTGCCCGCTTATTTTATAAAGGTCGCTCTTCGCCATATAAGGGGTTTTGGTAAGAACATATCCGCGCTTTCTTTCCTCGTCTTCCACGAATCGGCTGAGAATCTGGAAAAGTCTTGCGCCTTTCGGCATAAGAAGCGGCAATCCCTGACCTATGACGTCCGACGTCATGAAATAGCCAAGGTCGCGTCCGATTTTATTATGGTCGCGCAGTTTCGCCTCCTCCAACGCCTTAAGATAATCCTCAAGCTCCGATTTCTTTTCGAACGCCGTACCGTAAATACGAGTAAGCATCTTATTCTTTTCGTTGCCTTTAAAATACGCGCCCGTTACTTGTGTGAGTTTGAAATTTTTAATTTTGCCCGTAGACGGCACATGAGGTCCGCGGCAAAGGTCCGTAAACTCGCCTTGAGTATAAAAAGTAATTACGGCATCGGCAGGCAGTTCCTCAATAAGCTGAACTTTATAAACCTCTCCTCTTTCCTTCATGAAAGCAAGGGCTTCATCACGGAAAACTTCCCGTCTTTCGAAAGGATAGTCCGCTTTGACTATAGCCGCCATCTCCTTCTCGATTGCGTCAAGATCGTCTTTTCCTACAGGCTTATCAAAATCTATGTCGTAATAAAATCCGTTTGACACAGCGGGTCCTATTGCGAATTTGGCGTTTTTATAAAGTCTTTTTACCGCCTGAGCCATGACGTGAGCCGCGCTGTGACGGTAAACCTCCAAACCGCGCTCGTCTTTTGCGGTAAGCAAAGAAAGCGAACAGTCTTTATCGGGCTTGTAGCTCAGGTCCACTTCCTTACCGTCAACCGCCGCGGCAACAGCCGCACGGGCAAGCCCTTCGCTTATGGATTTTGCAATGTCAAGACAGGAAACACCTTTTTCACATTCTATAACACTGCCGTCTTTAAGTGTAATTTTCATATATTAAACCTCCATTCATTACAAAATAAAAAGTCCTTAAAGTCATTAAAAGACTTTAAGGACGAATTTCTCCGTGGTTCCACCTTAATTCGCCGTACAAAAGAACGGCCTCGTTAAAAATCCGATTGCGTCGGAAACGCGCTTCCGCATCGGCGGTTTCGTCATTGCGCTCTCACGCGCGTCGCTTTCAGCCAAGGCAACGCTCTCTGAAGCATCAAACGCAAGCTACTTGTCCGATGTTTAAGGAAATACAGGTTTTATGCCCGATTTAGCTAAATTATAAACCCAAACAAAAACATTTGTCAACGATTTTCAAGCATTTCAGTACAATTCGATTTTAATTCTCGACGTAGCAAAAGTCAGCACGGAAATCTTGCCGCAACCGCCCTCTTTCAACACACGCGAACATTCTTCCGCAGTTGAACCCGTAGTGAAAACGTCATCGATAAGCAAAACGTTTAAGTCTTTTACCGACCTTTCGCCCGATAAAGCGAAAGCGCCTTTTACGGCTTCCGCTCTTTCGCGCCTGCCCATTCGCGCAAAAGTAGATGTCTTTTTAACGCGTTTGAGAAGGTTACAAAGCGGGATATCAAGAATATCTTTAAGCGCCGACGCAATAGCTTCCGACTGATTATAACCTCTTTTTCTTTCGCGGCTTTTCATAAGCGGAACGAAAGTGATTACATCCACCGTCATATTGTTTTCGTAAAATACGTCAGCCATGAACTGCGCCATTATTTCGCCGAGATATTTGCCCGCTCCGAATTTTAGTTTACGCACAAGCCCGACTATTTCGTTTTCGTACACAAACGGAGCGCGAGCCATATCAAAAGTAAAGCCTTCGTTCTGGCAAAAATCGCAGTAATCAGCCATATTCTTCATGGCCCTGCCGCATTTAACGCAAAATTTCGTGTTGAAAGTAAGTTTACAACGTTCACACACGCAATAACGCGTTTCTTTGGGAAGATCGTCGCCGCATATTACGCATTTAATGCCCGACGGATAAAACAATTCCGCTATTACGCGCGACGCTTTCATTATTTGAGTCTTAAAGTTTCTCTTGCGATAACCAGTTCTTCGTTGGTAGGTATGATATATACCTTAACCTTAGACGCAGGTTTAGTAAGCAAAGTAATTTCTCCGCGCGGCACGTTATTGTTTTTGTCGTAATCGAAATCTATACCCAAAAACTCAAGACCGTTCATAACCTTTTCGCGCACTATTTCGGTATGCTCGCCTATACCGCCGGTAAACGCCACGCAGTCAAGCCCGCCCATCGCCGCCGCATAAGAACCGATATACTTCTTTACACGGTAGGAAAACATATCGATGGCAAGTCTTGCCCTGTCGTTTCCGTCGTTCATGGCTGCAACAAGGTCACGGAAGTCGGAAGAAACACCGCTTACGCCTAAAACGCCGCTCTTTTTATTGAGGTAATTTGTGGCCTCATGAATATCCATTCCTTTTTTATCCATGAGATATTCTATAACCGCCGGGTCGATATCGCCGCTTCTCGTGCCCATTACAAGCCCTTCGAGCGGAGTAAGTCCCATGGAAGTATCCACGCATTTTCCGTCCTTAACCGCGCTTACGCTTGCGCCGTTTCCGAGATGGCATACTACGAGTTTAAAATCCTTTCGCCCCATCAATTTAGCCGCCTCTCCCGATACAAACAAATGGCTTGTGCCGTGAAAGCCGTATTTTCTTATCTTAAAATTCTTATAGTCGTCGTAAGGAATAGCGTACATATACGCATAATCGGGCATAGTAGCATGGAAAGTCGTGTCGAATACGGCAACCTGCGGCGCGTGCGGCATTGCGGCACGGCAAGCTTTGATTCCCATGATGTTGGGCGGCATATGAAGAGGTCCGAGATCGATGTTGCTTTCGATTTGTTTAAGCGTTTCGTCCGTGACAAGCGCGCTTTCCTTAAAAATCACACCGCCGTGAAGCACTCTGTGACCGACTGCCGCGATTTCTTTCATATCGGAAATAACGCCGTAATTTTTATCGACAAGCGCGTCGAGCACCATTTTTATAGCCTCGGAATGAGTGGGCATTGCGCCTTGAATACGCACTTCCTCTCCCTTTCCCCTGTGAACGAGAACCGAGCCCTGCTGGCCGATACGCTCGCACACGCCTTTAGCTAAGACGCTTTCGTTATCCATTTCTATAAGCTGATATTTCAGCGAAGAACTGCCTGCGTTTACAACAAGAATTTTCATTTTCGTCACCTTTATTTTTTGAAAACCAATGATTACAGTGTCTGCAAAGCGGTCATTGCAACAACGTTTACAACGTCATCCACCGAGCACCCGCGCGATAGGTCGTTGACGGGCTTATTGAATCCCTGGCATATGGGTCCGATTGCTTCGGCGCCCGCAAGACGCTGTACCAGTTTGTATCCGATGTTGCCGGCCTGAAGGTCAGGGAAAATAAGCACGTTGGCTCTGCCCGCAACAGGACTGCCGGGCGCCTTAAGAGAGGCTACGCTTTCGACAAGCGCGGCGTCCGCCTGAAGCTCTCCGTCCACGTTGAGGAAAGGCGCGGCTTCGGCAACGATTTTGGTAGCCTGCACCACTTTATCGACAAGCTCGTGTTTTGCACTGCCTTTCGTGGAGAAAGACAACATTGCGACCTTAGGATCGATTCCCGCGATTTTCTTCGCGCTGTCGGCAGAGGCTATTGCAATGGCGGCAAGTTGTTCCGCCGTGGGATTGGGATTAACCGCGCAGTCACCGAAAACCAGCACGCCGTTTTCGCCGTATTTGCTGTTTCCTGGCATAATCATGATAAAGCAGCTGCTTACTGTGGAAATTCCGGGTGCGGTTTTAATAATCTGAAGCGCAGGGCGCAAAACGTCGCCCGTCGCATTGACGGAACCTGCAACCATACCGTCGGCTTTGCCTGTTTTTACAAGCATCACACCGAGATACAGAGGATTTTTAACAAGCTTTGCCGCCTGCTCTTTATCCATACCCTTCGCTTTTCTCAATTCGTAAAGCGTATCGGCATAATAAGTAAGGTCTTCGGTTTCGGGATTAAAAATATCCACGCCTTTAAGATTGACGTCGGGGCACTTTTTAAGCATGACTTCGGGGTTACCTATAAGCGTAACCTTTGCTATTTTTTGTCTGGTAATGCTTTCGGCGGCTCTTATTATACGTTCCTCTTCGCCTTCGGCAAGAACGATACGCCTGTTAAGTTTTGCCGCCTTTTCCTTAATACTTTCCAACAACGACATAAATATTTCTCCTTTCCGCGCCTTAAATATAGGTGCAAAATTATTGACTAAATGGTATAATAAAGTTGCTTTGACTGAAACGTTCAGTTTTTATTCTGTTCGTTTGACGCCATAAAATATTATATCACCTAAGAAAAAAAATGTAAAACCTTTATCGGGAGATAATCATGAAAATTTGCGCAGTGATTTGCGAATACAACCCCTTTCACACCGGACACCTTTACCAACTGAACGAAGCCGCAAAAAAGTTTGACCATACAATATGCATCATGAGCGGGAACTTCGTTCAGCGCGCAGAACCCGCCGTAGCCGAAAAATACGTCAGAGCGGAAATCGCCCTTAGATGCGGCGCCTCCATGGTGCTGGAATTACCTATCATTTACGCTACCGCCAACGGGGAACGATTTGCCGACGGCGCAATCAAAACCCTAAAAAACCTAAAAAACGTTGACGCTCTTGTTATGGGGTGCGAAACCGCCGACACCGACGCGCTTATCACCTTATCGGAAATTCAGTCGCGCGAGGACAATGATTTTAAAACGCTTCTTGCAAAAAATCTCGACAACGGTTTATCTTATGCGGCCGCTCTTTCTTCTGCAACTTCGGTCATGGCAGAAAAGGAAAACATACCTTCAGACAAATCCGCCGAGATACTTTCAAAGCCCAACAATATTTTGTGCATCGAATATATAAAAGCCCTGAAAAGAAACGGACTTTCGGTTAAACCTGTTTTCGTAAAACGTAAAGGTAACGATTATAACAATTTTTCCGCAATAGGAAACTATCTTTCCGCAAGCGCATTGCGCGAATTGATATATAAAGGCGATTATAACGCGGCGGCGCCCTACCTTACGGGAGAAAACGAAATACTTTTTGAAGAACTAAGACGCCATAAACCCGACAAAAAAGCCTTTTCCGACCTTGCCGTTTATAAATTGCGCACTTCTTCGACAGCAGAAATCGCAAAAGCTTTCGACTGCCGCGAGGGTTTAGAGTACCGTTTGTCCGAAGCTGCCCGCACCTCAATTACGCTTGACGAAGTTCTTTTAAAGTCAAAAACCAAACGATACACCATGAGCAGATTAAAACGCGTAGTTTTACAGGTAATGTTGGGCATCACCGAAGATATATATGAAAATTCTGCCGTTCTTCCCCCTCGTTTACTTGCAATAAAGGAAAATTTCAAGCCCTACCTCACCGAAAACGGCAAAAACATGATTATACGTTCCGAAGATTTAAACCGTTATGACGGAGAGTTTTTCAATAAATTTTTTGAAATCGAAAAAAAAGCGGCGGCGCTTTATTCGGTCGTCACACACAATCAAAACGACCTTTTTCTTCCCGGTAAACTTTTCAGCATTTAAATGTCGTGATTATTATACAAAGCTTTGAAGAATTAATATCGCTTTTTCTTAACAAATTTTAAATCCTGAAAATCATCAGCAAGCTTATAAAACTTTATATAAGCCCACCCGTGAAATAACGCATACTTGATGCAAACAGAATAAAAAAACGACCCCGCATAAAGTCAAACAGACATTGCGGGGTTATGTTTGTTGAATTAATGTGGAGTAAATAGTGTTTTATAATCTTTCAGCCACGGAAAGAATAAGCGCTTCGCTCTTTTCCCAGCCTAGGCAGCCGTCGGTAATCGACTTACCGTAAACAGTACCGTCGGGAGGCTGATTTCCGTCCTCGATATAGCTTTCGATTAAAAAGCCCTTTACCAGTTTCTTAAAGTGGTCGCAATGACGGCAATTCCCTACAACTTCCTTAACGATTCTCACTTGCTCAAAAGGATTTTTACTGCTGTTGGAATGATTTGTATCGATAATCACCGCAGGAAAATGCAGGTCTTCTTTAAAATACATATCGTAAAAACGCATCACGTCCTCGTAGTGATAATTGGGTACGTTGTTGCCGTAAACGTCCACGCTTCCGCGAAGTATTGCGTGCGCATAAGGGTTACCCGAAGTACGAACCTGATATCCGCCGTATTTGAACTCGTTGGAAATCTGAGCGGCATAAATGGAGTTTAAAAGCACGGACAAACTGCCGTTCATGGGGTTTTTTATTCCGACAGCCACGTCGAATCCGCTTGCGACAAGTCTGTGCTGCTGATTTTCGGTCGAGCGCGCACCCACTGCTATATAGGTAAGCAAGTCCTGGATGTAATCGACGTTATCGGGATAAAGCATTTCGTCGGCGGCAGACAACCCGCTTTCACTGATAGCCCTTGCGTGCAATCTTCTGAGCGCCAGAATACCAGCCTGAATGTCGGTAAGCTTCTTATGCGGATCAGGGCTGTGCATCATGCCCTTATATCCCTCTCCGCGAGTACGGGGCTTATTGGTATACAACCGCGGGACAATAAATATCTTATCTTTTACTTTTTCCGCAAGACGGGCAAGGCGCGATACGTAATCCAGCACCGAGTCCTCGTTATCTGCGGAACACGGTCCGATTATAAACAACATTCTGTCGTCTTTACCCGATATTATGTTTTTAACGGTTTCGTCGCGGCTAAGCTTAATTTTTTTCATTTCAGGTGAAAGTTTTATCATTTCAACCGCTTCTTCCGCAGGAATTATCTTTTTGATTTTTTCAAACATAACGTTATTCCATACCGTCCTTTTGTAGAAAAGTTTATTTTTAATGAAGTTTATTCTTAAAGCTTGTCCGCCATATCATAAATGAGTCTTTCGGTTTTTTCCCAGCCCAGGCAGCCGTCGGTAATGGACTTTCCGTACACAGTACCGTCAGGCGGCTGGTTTCCGTCTTCGATATAGCTTTCGATAAGAAATCCTTTTACGAATTTTCTGAAGTCATTACAGCCGGTCATGTTATAGATTATCTCTTTTGCGATTCTGACCTGTTCGAGCGGACGTTTGCTGCTGTTCGAGTGATTGGTATCGATTACGACAGCGGGATTTTTCAGTCCTTCTTTAATATACATTTCCCTAAGGCGCATAACGTCCTCGTAGTGATAATTGGGCACGTTATTACCGTAAACGTCCACGCTTCCGCGAAGTATTGCGTGCGCGTATTCGTTGCCCGCGGTACGCACCTGTTTATTGAGATATTTGAATTCGTTGGGAATTTGCGCGGCATATATGGAATTTAAAAGCACAGGAAAACTGCCGTTCATGGGATTTTTAAATCCTACCGAAGTATCGCTTCCGCTTGCAACAAGTCGGTGCTGTTGATTTTCCGTCGAGCGCGCGCCCACCGCCGTATAAGACAACAGGTCGTCGCAGTATACGGTATTTTCGGGGTAAAGCATTTCATCTGCGGCGGATAATCCCGTTTCGTTCATGACGCGGACGTACATATGCCTTATTGCCAGAATACCCGCCTGAATATCGGTAAGTTTTTTATGCGGGTCAGGACTGTGCAACATGCCTTTATACCCTTCGCCGCGAGTGCGGGGTTTATTTGTATAAATTCTGGGAACGACGAAAATTTTGTCCTTTACCTTTTCGAAAACTTTCGCCAAACGAACGCAATAATCGCATACGGAATCTTCGTTATCGGCGGAGCACGGACCTATAATAAGCAGCAATCGGCTGTCTCTTCCCGCAATTATATCTTTAATTGCAGCGTCGCGCTCAGTTTTCTTTTTCATCTGCTCTTTTCCCGGTTTTATAGCCTCTCTGGCCTCTTCCGGACTCATGATTTTACGTACTTCTTCAAACATTAATGTTTTTCTCCGTATATGCAATCGTAACTGAATTAAATTTTTAAGACTGTTTATTGACGTTTGGGTTAAGCACCGCGCCGCGCAGTTCGTTGCGGTTAGTGCGTATTGTGTTAAGAGTGCTTTCAAAGAAAATTTCCGTTTCCTTAAACATCTCGTCAAGATGCTCCTTGGTCTTCTGAACAAGCGAGTCGCATTGTTTATAAGTATTGTCTAACGCTTCTCTGCCTTGCTTCTCGGCAATTTTAAGCACGTTTGAGCTTTCCGATAAATGGAAAGCGCGCTCTTCAGCCTCTTTAATGATATTCTGAGCAACCGTGTCTGCGTTTTCGAGAATACGTTCCCGACTTTTAACGACGAGATCGGCTTCGGTCAAAGACGGCGGAAGCATCCTTTTGATTTCTTCAAACAACTCGATACATCTTGTAAGGTCTACTCTGCTTTTAAATAAACCTTTTCTGCCGTTAAGCTCTTCATCCAATTCGGATATAAGTTCGTTAAGATTCAACTTAATTAAACGCTCCCTATTTAATTTCTTCGGCAGCCTCCTCTACGATATAGCGGGACACGTCCCCTCCGAGCTCCAGAATTTCACGCACCAAAGACGCGGAAACGTGAGCAAACTCGTTTGACGCCATAAAATAGCACCCTTCAACGCTGTCGTCCTGCGATTTGTAAACGTTGTAAAGATTACGCTCGTAATCGAAGTCCACCGCATTCCTGAGCCCTCGCACGAAAACTTTAATATCGTTCTCCCGCATGAAATCCACCAAGAATCCGCGGAACGGCACAACAATGACGTTTTTTAACGCCCCGAGTGAAAGCTGAGCAATCCTGACACGTTTTTTTATGTTATAACGACAGGTTTTGGCCTGATTGCCGTCGGCTACGGCTACGTAAAGAGTCGTAAACTGTTTTGAAGCGCGTTCGGCAATTTCATAGTGACCAAGCGTAAACGGATCAAAAGTTCCCGCAAAAACCGCCTTATTATTCATTATGCCCAACCTCCTTCGGATATGATAAAAAAGAAATCACCGTATTGCCGCATACTCTTCTGTCCTCAATAAATTTACCCGTTGAAAACTCTACGCTTCGCGAATGTTCAATCATCAATATTCCGTCCTTTGCAAGCACTCCGAAACCGTCGATTTTATTTAAAATTTCGTTTTCAAGACCGCCTGCATACGGCGGATCGGCAAAAATAATGTCGAAACCTCTGTTTTTAAGTTTTTTCAGCGCAAAAGCAAAGTCCACGTTATAAACTTCGTATGATTCGGACGGCGCTTTTACGTTTAAAAGATTTTGCCGAATCAACCTGACGCTTTCTGGGTCGTTATCTATGAATATTGCCTTTTCCGCGCCGCGGCTTAAAGCCTCGATACCCAAAGCCCCCGTCCCGCCGAACAAATCCAGCACCGTCACGCCTTCCCCGTAACCTTTCGACGCCAGAATATTAAAAAGCGTTTCCTTTATCCTGTCGGTCGTTGGGCGTACTTTATCGTTTATCGGGGCAAATATTTTTTTACCTCTGTATTTACCGCTTATGACTCGCATAATTCCAGACCCGTAAAATTACTCGTAACTGCGAATTTCGTTAACGATTTCGATTGCGCGGTTTTTAAGCGACCTGACGCTATAAACATAACCTGCAATAAAGCCGGCGGAAACAATAACGACGGACAACCCAACGGACAACAAAGAATACCAAGAAATAAATCCTGCTTCAAACTTTATAAGTCCCGCACCTGTAAATACAAGAGTCATAGGTAAAAAAATCAACAGCATTGCGCCTTGCAGCCACTGCTGTTTCAAAACTATGCCTAAAACAGTAAACAAAAGCGCAGAAACAACAAACGGCAGAACATATAAAAGCGATTTGAAAAAATTGATTTTTATTGTCTTTTTTGAATGTATATCCGATAAAATCAATTTGTTCTTTAATTTGTATTCTTTCTCTCCCGCAAATTTGCCCTTTTGAAATTCAACTATGACTACCGGTGCGATAAAAACAATTCCCAGCAGAATTTTAACGAACCCCGGTATCTGGTCCATTATAAAAATTATACCGAAAATCGAGAACATTACGGAATACAAATACATGCCGCCGCTTGTAAGCAAATATTCGATGATAGGTTTACGCTCGACAAGTTTTTCAACTTTTGTTCCGTTTGAAGGTTTTTTAACAGCCATTTACGTCATATCCTCCCGATTACGCGCGTAGGTGTGACAATGACATCCAACGGCACGTCGTGTTTTTCGAATTCTATTTCGTCGTTTTGTTGTTCGTCGTAAGCAAGCCCTATTTTGACGGTGTGCCTGCAAAAAAGATATCTGTCATAGTATCCTCCGCCGTAACCCAAGCGAAACTTGTCTTTATTAAAAGCCAGCATAGGCACTACCGTAACATCGATATTTTTCCTTAAAGCTTCAGCATCAAAACGCGTAGCTTCCGATAAAAAATTTTCAATTCCCTCGGCGTTTCCAAGCTTGTCCGTTTTATAAATCATGTCTAAATTAGGCAATTTTACGGGCGTCATGTTTTCCTTGAAAGTATAAGGAACGAATATTTCCTTTTTACCGAATAATTCGGAAATAATGTCTTTCGTGTCTACTTCGCTGCCCATGGACAAATAAAAAAACAGGGAATCGCTTTTTATTCCCGATAATAATTTTATCACCTTTTGTCTTATTTTGCAATCTTTTTCGGCGCGAAAAGACAATTCGCTTCTGATTTTAAGCGCTTTAATTCTGAATTCTTTTTTGTCCTGCGACATAAATCCTCTCCGCTCGTTCATTAATCATCGTAAGTACTTCGTGTGAAATAGTATTATGCGTGACACAAACATCGTCAAAATCGATGTTTTCGCCCAAAATACATACACGCTGCCCCACTTTACAGTTAATATCGCTAACGTCTATTATACAAACGTCCATACATACATTGCCCACAACGGGACACAACACACCGTCTACGGAAACATAATGATTTTTAATTCTTCTGAAACCGTCGCCGTAACCTACTCTTACGGATGCTATTTTCATTTTTTTAGGAGCGACAAAGTCACCGTAACCGATATGTTCTCCGGCGGAAACGTTGCCTGTCCATATTATGTCCGTGTATGTATCCATAGCAGGGACAACGCCCCTATATCCGTATCCGTACATAGCAAGCCCCACCCTTACCATATCAAGATAATATTCGCGCGGCAACACAAGGCAATTACTCGCGCAACAATGAAATTTTATACCGGAGTCTTTTATACAAAATATCGCCCGTTTAAATTCGTCAAACTGCCTTTTACAAGATTCTTCATCCGATTCGTTAAAAAAGTGAGTGTACGCGCCATGCACCGATAAACCGTGTTTAAGAGCAGCTTCGAAAACCTTATTAAAATTATCATGGCTTACCCCGAAACGATTCATACCCGTGTTTACCGCAATGGAAACCTCGGTTGCCTTCCCTTTTAAAGCTTCAACCCCCTCAACGGAAAATACGGAAGGAATAACGTTTTTTGGCATTGTTTCATTAGGATAACCGTAATTAAAAACCAGTATTTTTTTTGTTATACCGCTTTTTACCAGCTTTAATGCTTCATACTCGGTCGCAACCGCAAAACAATCCACGTCTTCTTCAACAGCTTTAGAAAACTCACATAAGCCGTGTCCGTATGCGTTGGCTTTTACTACCGCGCAAAATTCCGTGTTCGTTACGGATTTAATGTAGCTTATATTATGTTTTATTTTAGACAAATCAACGCGGACGGTAAGCATATATTTTCCTTTTTTACTGCGAAAATTTCTATCTATATATATGCTTTGCGCCGCAAACGGGTTAATAAGCTTTAATCAGTATTTATCCATAAATAGAGTTTTGGGGGTTTTGAAAGGCCACTCTCCCTTAAAAAACGCATTTGCCAACGATGTGACGTCATACTTTTTATCCGAATTTTTTAAAGCCTTTTCATCAGTTTTATAAACACGGCGTTTCCCTTTAGAAAATTCCGAAACAAAAACTCCGTTGTTCTCTGAAATTATATCGTCGCTGACTTTAATTGTAAACGACGTTTTTTTATTGCGAAAAATATCCGATTCCAAAAATTTTTCTACGTTTACTATTCGCATTTGCACATAAGTCGATTTTCCAGCCGAAAAATTTTCACAAGTCATACCTTTAAAGTAATTGATTTTTTTGAACGCTCCGCAATTTAAAAACGCATGTTTTGCCATGCTGCCGTTGTCTATCGCCGAAAACGCAAACGGTTTATTCTTTTTGTCATAGGCTATATAAATTGCACCGTCGTCAATTGCCAGCTCTTGAATATAACTTTCAAAAAAACTTTCGTCGTATACTTCGAAAAAGTTAAATTTTTCAGAAAAAACGTCATAAATTTTTTTAAGTTCATTTTTATCGCAAGCTTCAGCTTTTTTAATTTTATAATCTTTACCGCCGCATATCAATGTTTTTCCACAATAAGACGCGTTTACAAATCCATATCTTAAATAATAATTATAATCGAACGGATACAATGCGGCAAATACTGCGTTACCATTGCGCATTTTACACAAAGCGGGTTTTATTACGTTTGACACCAGACCTCTTCCCCTATAGGCTGACAAGGTAGAGACCGCGCTTAAATAATCGACTTCAATATTACAATCAAACAGAAGAGCTCTTTTTTTAACAATATAGCATGCGCTTACGAGTTTTCCGTCCATTTCAAAAGTAACGATGTTTTCTTCGGGTACGGAAGATATAAAATAAGCGGCATATTCTTTACTGTCCGACGGAAAACCGTCCATATAAAGCTGAAGCAATTTATCGTCACTCGGTGTCAACGGCTCTCTCCTCGGCAAAATGTTTTTCATAAAGTATTACGGGATTGTATGAAAGTTTTGCGCGGCGCAACCCCTCAATCCCCATATCTTCTTGCCTGTTTACGAAAGTTCCGTCCGGGAAATATCTCTGCGCGGCAAACTTGTTTATCGCCTGATATATTCCTACGTATTCCGTTAACCCCTTTTCAAATATCGTATGAACAATACCGTTGCACTCAATGGACGAAACGGAGAATCCCGCATATTTGCCGTCGACTTTAATAACTGCAATGCGTAAATCAAGTTGTTTATGATACTTAAAAGCGCGTTCCACAGCCTTTTTTTCCACCTCCAAGGTTGAATGCGAGGATTCGTCTTTCCAGATTTCGTACAACGCCATAAGACCGTCGTAATCTTCGGGAGTATAATCTCTTACGGTATAATTATAAGTATTTTCAAAACGCGTGACAAAATTACGTTTAGAATGAAAAGCTTTGCCGCGAAGATATTTAAGGTCATCCGAATTATAAATGTAATCGTAATCGTTTCTGCTGCTTGCCGTAAGAAATTTTGTCTCATCCAAAAGTGCGGCCTGTTCGGGGCGTAATCCGCGCAAACGATAAACAATTTTCTTTTCCCGCGCATATTCGGAAATTTTGCCCACCGCTTTAAGAAAGTCGGAATCGTTCTTCATATACGGCGGCATAAAAACGATACTGTTGTAAAACGTATTGTAAATAAACAGAATTCCGTCTTCTGTAGCCATCATCATTGTATCATTAACGTCCCACAAAAAAACGGTTGCAAAATTGTATTCCCAACCCAAATCGTTTTTATCAATGTAACTTTGAAACAATTTTTTATCGTCAACGGTAAGTTTTCTGAATTCCATAAAGTTGTCAGTACCTCAAATAGCTGTCGAATGCGTTCTCAATATGTTCCACGTGCTTGTCACCGGTATAAACTTCTATCACGTCGAAACGCACAGCACAATTAAACAATCTGTATTTTTTTATATATTGCGACGCGACCTGATTTATTTTCCTGCGTTTAGCGTAATTAACCGCGTCAGCCGCAAAGCCGTAATCTTCGTTAAGTCTGGATTTCACCTCGACAAACACCACATACCCTCCGTGTGCCGCGATTATATCTATTTCGCCTATATCGGTGGTAAAATTGAGGTCCATTATTTCATAGCCCTTATTTTTAAGGTACTGAACGGCTATTTCTTCGCCGGATTTACCCTTTAACTTGGTGCTTATCATAAGTCGGCTCCGATAAAATTTTTTATGAAAGATTTTCTGTGCAAAGGACAGGGCCCGCACTTTTTTAAAGCTTCGATATGCTCCTTGGTGCCGTAACCTTTATTTTTAGCAAAACCGTACTGAGGATAAAGATTATCGTAATCCCGCATAAGCCTGTCCCTGGTAACTTTTGCAATTATGGATGCGGCAGCTATATTGTAGCTTTGCTCGTCGCCCTTTATTATGGATTTTATGGGAACGGAAACCTTTACATCAACTGCGTCGATAAGTACAAGCTCGGGTTTTACGGGCATATTTTCTATACATTCCGCCATTGCGCGTTTAGTTGCGCGAAGTATATTTATTTCGTCTATGACCTCTTGCGGAATAACGCTGACTTTAAAAACCGCTGAAGCTGTTATCTCACAGTAAAGCTTTTCTCTTTTAGGCTCGGAAAGTTTTTTACTGTCGTTTATCCCGTCAATCATGCAGTCAAGCGGCAATATACAGCATGCCGCAACCACGGGTCCGGCCAAAGGGCCTCTTCCCACTTCGTCCACTCCCGCAATAGCAGATAAATTAAAATTTCTGTCGAAATCAAAAAGGTTTTGCGTCATAACAATTCCGCCTTATCCAGAGTTATTCTGCCCAAACGTCCTTTTCTGAAGTCGTCGATAAGCGCAACGGAAGCACGCTCCGTATCGGGTGCGCCGCCTTTAAGCAGAAAAGACCGGCTGCGCGCCACTTCCTCGAGGTCCTTTTCTCCCGACTCGGAAGGAATAAAACCGTACCTTGAAGATATGGCGTCGGGCTTCAGCATAGCCAGCTCGGATAAAAGCTGAACGGAAAGCTCGAAAGTATCCACTACTTCGTCTTTTATACTGCCCAGATACGCAAGATGACGCGCCGAAACCTGATCGTTAAGCTTAGGATAAAGCGTACCCGGCGTATCGAGAACCTCGATATATTCCCCGACGCGGAACCATTGCTTGCCGCGTGTTACTCCGGGTCTGTTTCCCGTAATGGCTTTAGCCTTTCCCAAAAGATTATTGATAAGCGTGGATTTACCTGTATTAGGCACTCCGATTACCATTGCTTTTATGGTTGTCTTAATGTTTTTCGCGGCATATTTCTGTATTTTTCCGCCACAAAGCTTTTTTATTATTGCCAGCACCGAAGCGGTACTTTTAGACACGGTACTGTTTACCGTAATTGCCTCGCTTCTATCCCCGCACAACAGCTTGCTCCACTTCTCGGTTTCCGCGCTGTCTGCAAGGTCGCATTTATTAAGCACATAAACTACGGGCAGTTTTTCAATATACCGCGCAAAATCGGGATTAATGCAACTTTTGGGAGCGCGCGCGTCGAGAACATAAATCAAAACATCGATAAGCTTGATGTTTTCTTCTATCATGCGTATCGATTTTGTCATATGTCCGGGATACCAGTTTATTACCGACATTATTCCTCTCCGATTAAATCAGGTCTGTTTTTCTTGGTTATAATCAGCGACTGTTCCTTACGCCACTTTTCTATATTGGCGTGATGTCCGCTAAGCAAAACTTCGGGCACGGACAGCCCTTCAAAAACCTGCGGACGAGTGTACTGCGGATATTCCAGTTTTCCGTCAGAAAACGATTCTTCAGATACCGATTCGGAACTTCCCAAAACGCCGTCTATATAACGCGCAACGCAGTCCACCAACACCATGGCGGGCAACTCTCCTCCCGTAAGCACGTAATCACCTATGGAAATTTCCATATCGAAACAAAGGTCAAGCACCCTTTGGTCAACGCCTTCGTAGTGCCCGCAAAGCAAAAGCAAGTCACGGTTTTCACCCGCAAGGCTTTTGACTAAAGGCATATTAAGCGTTTCCCCTTTAGGTGACATATAAATTCTTAACGCCTTATGCGACGGGTCTACGGCGTTAACCGCGTCAAAAATGGGTTGAGGCAGCATAACCATTCCGGCTCCTCCGCCAAAAGGATAATCGTCGCATTTGTGATGCTTGTCGGACGAATAGTTCCTGATGTCGGTAACGCGTATGTCAAGTATGTTGTTTTCTACAGCCCTGCCGATAATGCTTGACTTAAGAGGCGCAAACATTTCGGGAAAAAGCGTAAGAATATCAATCCTCATAAACGCAAACTCCGTCAAAAACGTCCTTTTTTACAATCACAACACCGCTTTCCACATCCACTTTTACAATCATTTTCTTAAGAAACGGAAACCTTAAAGTCTTTTTGCCGTCCGTAACCGTAAAAACGTCTGCCGCGCCGTATTGGCTTACGTCCACGATTTTACCTTTTTCGTCTCCGTCGTCCGTAAAAAGCTTGCAACCCGTAATGTCCGCGATGAAGTAACTGCCTTCCTCAAGCGGAACAGCGTTGACCCTGTCTATTTCTATAAAAAGGTCTTTCAGCTTTTCCGCCTCGTTACGGTCGGATACTCCGGCAAGTTTTAAATAAACGAATTCGCCGTCCACGCGGCAATTTTCCATTCTGTATGGACGGGATTTAATATAAACTATTTTCAGTTTTTTAAAGCGCTCCGGATTGTCGGTAATGGGCTTAACCTTAATTTCGCCCCTTATACCGACAGCTCGCACTATTTGTCCTACTGTAATAAATTCGTTCATTGATTCCTCGCAAAAAAAACAGTCGCGCATTTGCCGCTTTATATTAAATTAGAGAGCGTTAAAAAGCCCTCTAATCAAAAGCGTATTATTGCTCGTCCGCCTCAAGAATGACAATCGAATATTTGACGCCTTCTTTGCCGGAAGCAGCTTTTACAATCGTTCTTATCGCCTTGGCAATTCTTCCGTCTTTACCGATGACTTTACCCATATCGGACTTGTCAACCTTAACGTTTATAGTGTTATCATTATCCGCGGTGACAACGACGCCGTCTTTATTTTCGACAAGTTCGCTCACCAAAAATTTAACAAGTTCAACCATAAAAATCCTCTTAAAATTGCACATAGCCTTAAAAACAAGGAACATCTCCCTGTTATTAATCTACGTACAGATAACTGCGAAAAAAACCGCTTTTAATTTAAGCCGAAGTTATTCGCCTTTCTTCTTTTTTACGGCGTTTGTCTTTGCAGGCATAGCCTTTTTCTCCAAAAGACCTGCGCTGACAAGCAAAGCACGGGCGGTATCGGTAGGCTGAGCGCCGTTAGCAAGCCATTTGTTTGCCTTTTCGGCGTCGATTTTGATTTCGGCGGGTTCGGTTTTGGGGTTGTAGGTGCCTACCACATCGATAAACTTGCCGTCACGCGGAGCCCTGGAATCCGCAACCACCACTCTGTAAAACGGCGATTTCTTATCGCCCATACGGGTAAGTCTGATTTTTACTGCCATTGTTCTTTTCTCCTTAAAAAAATTATTTTTTTCTTATTAAAAACAGAAATTATCTGCAAAATAATAACGTCTTAGAAAGGAAATTTGCGTTTACCGCCCTTCATATTAAAAGAGCCGTTTTTCATTCTTTTCATTAATTCCTTAGTCTGGTCAAACTGCTTAAGCAACTGATTTACGTCCTGAATAGACGTGCCGCTTCCGTCGGCAATGCGCTTTCTGCGGGAAGATTTAATGATTTCGGGCTTATCGCGTTCCTGCTTGGTCATGGAATGAATTATCGCCTTGAATTTTTCCATGCGCGCTTCATCAATATCTTTTTCCGACAGTTTAAGATTGCCGAGTCCCGGAATCATACCTATCAGGTCGCTCATATTGCCCATTTTTTTCAGGCTTTCGAACTGGACAAGAAAATCGTCGAGCGTAAAACTCGCCTCGCGGAATTTCTTTTCCATTTGCTTCATTTCTTCTTCGGAAACGGCGGATTGGGCTTTTTCGATTAACGTAAGCACGTCGCCCATCCCGAGAATCCTCGAGGCCATGCGGTCGGGATAAAACGGCTCTAAGTCGCCCGATTTTTCCCCTATGCCGCAAAACTTTATGGGTTTTCCCGTGACGGCTTTAATGGACAGTGCCGCGCCGCCGCGAGTATCGCCGTCAAGTTTTGTCAATATTACGCCCGTAATGTCAAGTTGCTCGTTAAACGCGGAGGCAACCGTGACGGCGTCCTGGCCCGTCATTGCGTCAACGGTAAGGAGAATTTCGGTCGGAGAAGTCGCCTTCTTAATCTCCTTAAGCTCATCCATAAGCGCTTCGTCTATATGAAGACGGCCTGCGGTATCTAAGATAACCGTATCGTAGCCCTTTGAGTTTGCAACTTCTATGGCTTCTTTGGCTGTTTTGGCGGGCTTTTGCGTACCACGTTCGTATACTTCGGTATTTACGCTTTTCCCGACGATTTTAAGCTGATTTATTGCGGCGGGACGGTAAATATCGCACCCTACAAGCATGGGCTTTTTACCCTGCTTTATCAGATATTGAGAAAGCTTGCCGCACATTGTGGTTTTGCCCGCGCCTTGAAGTCCGCAAAGCATTATCACGGTAGGCGGTTTGGGTGAAACCTCAAGTTTAGAATTTGTGCTGCCCATAAGCTCTATAAGCTCGTCATTGACAAGTTTGACGACCTGCTGACCGGGAGTAAGACTTTTAAGAATCTGTTCCCCTACCGCTTTTTCGCTTACGCGCGCAATGAAATCCTTGACAACGCCGAAATTGACGTCCGCTTCCAAAAGCGCAATGCGTATTTCGCGCATCGACTGCTTAATTTCCAGCTCGGTCAATTTTCCGCGCGATTTAAGCTTGCTGAAAATATGATTTAATTTTTCACTGAGACCGCTGAATAAAGCCATGTCTACTCCTCTAAGTTTTGTTTAAGACGTTTCAGAACATTTTTAGCGTCGTCATATGCGCCTTGTTCCAAACTTGACAGCGCGTCGGAAATTCCGCCGTCCATGATTTTGATTTTCTCGGAAAAGCCAAGCTTGTCTTCGTAAAATTTAAGTTGCTCGACAGCTTTGACGATAACGTCGCGTACCGCTTGCCGTGATATTCCTGAATTTTCGGCAATCTCGGCAAGAGAAAGGTCATAATCGTAATAATTGCGAATAACCTCGCGTTGATGCGGGGTAAGCAAAACTCCGTAAACGTCGTTAAGCCCGCTTATGCTTAAATCTTTTTTCAACGCGCAACCCCTCAGAATAAAACAAAGTGTAAAGCCTGTTGACTTTACACATTAATAATACTACTTTTTTCTCACAGTGTCAAGCGTTTTTATTCGAAAATCGCGTCAACGAACGCCGTCGAATCGAAATCTTCAAGGTCATCGATTCCCTCTCCCACGCCTATATAGACTACAGGCACTTCAAGGTCGCCCGCAACCGCAAGCACAACGCCGCCTTTAGCCGTTCCGTCAAGTTTTGTAAGAATTATTCCGTCGACATCCACAGCCTCGTTGAAAATATCAACCTGCGATAAAGCGTTCTGTCCCGTGGTGGCGTCCAAAACGATATAGTTAAGATACATCGCGTCGGGCATTTCGCGTCTTATGATACGCGAGATTTTACCAAGCTCGTCCATCAGATTTTTCTTATTGTGAAGTCTGCCCGCGGTATCGACCAGAATTACGTCGTCGCCCTTGGCTTTGGCGCTTGTAAGCGCGTCAAAAACAACGGAGCCCGGATCCGCTCCTTCCGCCTGCTTGACTATCCTTACTCCGGCGCGCTCCGCCCAAACTGAAAGCTGATCGGCAGCGGCGGCACGGAAAGTATCGGCGGCGACAAGCAACACGCTTTTACCCTCTTTTTTAAACTTTTTGGCAAGCTTTCCCATTGCGGTCGTCTTACCAACGCCGTTGACGCCAGAAACCATGATAACAAGCGGATAATCATACTCGGGGGCGGGATTTTCGTCAAGAATTCCCACCATAATGCGTTTAAGCTCTTCCTTGACCTCAGCGCGGTCCCTCATTAGCTTTTCGTCAACGACTTCGCGAAGTTCGTCAAGAATACGCTCGGTAGTGGCAGCGCCTACGTCGGAAGAAAGCAATATACATTCCAGCTCGTCGTAAAAGTCGTCGTCAAGCGCCCCGCCCGTAAAAAGCTTGTTTAGTTTATAAGCAATGACGTCCTTTGTCTTTTTAAGCCCGGCTTTGATTTTTGCAAAAAGTCCCATTTGATTTCTCCGTATTTTTCTCACACGGCAGCAACCGCGTCTTCGAGTTTGACCGAAACGATTTTACTTACGCCCTTTTCCTCCATGGTTACGCCGTAAAGACTGTCGGCAAGTTCCATGGTGGGCTTACGGTGCGTAATTACAATAAACTGAGTGTCCTCGCTGAAACGGCGAAGATATTTGGCAAAGCGGTTAGCGTTCGCGTCGTCCAAAGCCGCCTCTATCTCGTCCAGCAAACAGAATGGCATGGGCTTAAGCTTGAGTATGGCAAACAGAATCGCAATGGCCGTAAGCGCTTTTTCTCCGCCCGACAAAAGCGATATGGACTGAAGTTTCTTTTCCGGCGGCTGAGCTTTTATTTCGATGCCCGCTTCAAGAGGATTTTCGCTGTCCAGAAGCTCCAGGTCAGCATTGCCACCGTTAAACAGTTCCTTGAAAATCTTGATAAAATTGGAACGTATCTGCGCAAACTGAGTACTGAAACGCGCCAGCATTTCGTCGGAAAGGTCTTTTATTATTTTAAGCAAATCGCTTTCGGCTTTTTCCAGGTCTTCTTTCTGCGCGTTAAGCACGTTATACTCTTCGGAAACCGTTTTGCTCATCTCAATTGCGTCCACGTTAACGTTGCCAAGTGCGTTCATGGCGCGTTTAAGACGCGCAGTTTCCTGAATGCCTTTGTTTGCGTCGTAGCCTTCTTCCTTAAATTGCAAACAGTCTTCGTATTCCAGATTATACTCTTCTCTTACGCGCTGCTCCATCTGCTCGATATCCGTATCGACCTTAAGAAGCAACATCTCTTCGCGGCTCTTGTTTTCGCGCAACGTCTGCAATTCGTTCATAAGGTCAAGCCTGGTCTTATCCACAGACGCAACTTTTTCCTGCAAAGATTCCTTATAGGAATCGAGATGCGCAAGTTTTTCCCTGATTTCGACAATTCTCTTTGCGTCCGCGCTTTCGTCGCGCTGCTCGTCCGATTGAATACCTTTTTCAATGGTGGCAATCTGAGACTTGTTCTCGTTGATTTCTTCGTTATTGGTTTCTATTTCCGTCGCTACGGCAGCTATATCCGCCTGCATACGCTGAATGTCGTTTTCAAGAGTTTTAACGGCACTTTCCAGTTCCGCCGCGGCAAGGCGAGCCGCAGTCAGTTTTTCCTGAAGTTCATCGCGGTTTACCTTAAGTTCGTCATATTTCTTTTGCCTGGTTTCGTCGTCTTGTTTTGCGTTTTGTTTTTTACTGGTAATAAGTTCTTCCAGTTCGCCGACGCTGTTAATGTCCGCATTTATCTTTTCTATGCGCAACTTATCCGCATTGCCCGATGAAACAAGGTCGGATATAACTCGTTTACGGTTTTCGATATCGATATCGAGTTTATTTTTCGCCTCGGTTTTCGCCGCAATCTGAAGGTCCGCTTCGTGAATACGCTGCTGCATATCCTTAATCGAAGATTGGACAAAATCAAGCTCGCTTGCGCACTTTTCCTTCTTTTCGGTAAGACGAGCTATTTCCTCCGTCAGATTCTTTACTGTTTCTTCAAGTTCCTTAAGCTCGCGGTCGTGGCTGAAAATATTGGCTATATCGTTTTTCTTGCTTCCGCCGGTAATGGCGCCGAAAGGATTAATTATATCGCCTTCAAGCGTAACAATCTTAAAACCGTATCCGGTGGATTTAGCAAGCGACACGGCAGTATCGAGATTATTTACAATAACCGTATTACCGAGAAGTCCTCTTATTATTCCGTCGTATTTGCGGTCGTATTTTACCAAATCCGACGCAACTCCGAATACGCCGTCCGCCTTAAGCGCGCGATCGAACCGCGAATCGAGATATCTGGGTTTTATGGCAGTCATGGGAAGAAAAGTAATTCTTCCGTATTTCATTTTTTTAAGATAGTCAATTATGAATTTTGCGGCGTCTTCGTCGCGCGTAACTATGTTTTGCATCGACTGTCCCAAAGCCGTTTCGATTGCCGTCTCGAATTTGGCGTCCATACTGATAAGTTGAGCGACGATACCTTCTATTTTGGAATTTAACTGAGCGTTCTTTTTGGCATCGTTCATCAAATTGCGTATACTGAACGCAAATCCGTCATACGCCTCGCGCATTTCATGCAGGATTTTACGCCTGGATTCCGCCGTGTAAAATTTCTCGTTAAGTTTGTCAAGTTTCGTGGTGATTTCGTTTGCCTCGACAAGCAACTCGTTGTTGCGTTTGTATGCATTCTGAAGTTTTTCGCCGAGTTGGTTCTTGACTGACGCGACGGATTTAAGCCCTTCCGAAAGCTCGCTGAATTCCGATTGGTCACGATTTAAAAGTTCGGTTTCGTTGGCAATCCGCTTATCGTTATCTTCAACCGAAGCGGAAAGCGCGTCGCGCTCGGCAATCAATCTTGACATATTCGCCTTGATGTCTGCCAGCCTGTCCATTGCCTCCATCAAAGCCTGTTTGCTGTTTTGTGCGTCGTTTTCGTCACGCGTAAGTTTTTCTACCGCCTCAAGATACTTCTGACGGTAATTTTCCACTTCGGTACGCGCATCTTTAAGCAAGTTTTCACGCTCAGCACGCTCCGCCTTGGTTGTTTCGATAGCTTTAAGCGTTTCGGTGTACTTTCCGTCAAGCGTTTCGTTTGCCTCTTCCAGTCTGCGGTTACGGTCGAAAAGCGCGGATAAACGCTCCTTCAGGACTTTCATGTCGCCCGCCTGTTTTTCCATTCCGACGGTAAGCGTAAGCAGCTCCTCTCTGAGAGCGTTGATGTTTTTATCGATGGAATTAAGGTCATACATAGACTCGTTGTAAGACGCAACCGCCGCCTCGTACGACTTTTGTTTTAAATCGATTTCTTCCGTAATGCCGTTAAGCCTGCCGTTTATGACTTCTTTGGCCTGCGAAGCGGTATCGTACTGATGAATATAAGTGTTGATTTCATGATGCTTAAGACTGTCGCGCATATCCAACCATTTACGCGCGGTTTCGGCTTGTTTCATCAAAGGTTCAAGCTGACGGGATTTTTCTTCCAATATGTCCGTAATGCGCGTAAGATTATCACGGGTGCGCGTCAATTTGCGCTCCGAATCCACTTTTCTTGCCTTAAATTTAGATATACCCGCAGCTTCCTCGAAAATCTGGCGGCGGTCTTCCGGTTTTGCCGACAAAAGCTCGTCGATTCTGCCCTGTCCGATTATGGAGTAACCTTCCCTGCCCATTCCGCCGTCGCGCAACAGGTCGACGATATCCTTAAGCCTGCACGGGGTACGGTTAAGCGCGTATTCGCTGTCACCGTTTCTGTAAAGTTTACGGGAAAGCACTACTTCTTCGTAATCAAGCGAAGGAAACAGTTTTTCGCTGTTGTCGAAAACAAGCGCAACCTCACAGTACGACATGGATTTGCGCTTTTCGGTTCCGTTGAAAATGACGTCCTGCATGGAGTTTCCGCGCAACAGTTTTGCGGATTGCTCACCGAGAACCCATCTTATGCTGTCGGCAACGTTACTTTTGCCGCAACCGTTAGGTCCCACTATTGCCGTAACGCCCGAGCCGAAAGGAATTTCGTACTTGTCGGCAAACGATTTGAACCCGTATATTTCTATCCTCTTGAATTTCAAAGTCCTTTCTTTCCTTTTTTGCAAATGTTTAAATGCGATTATTTATACAAAACCGTTTTTGCGTCTATGTTTCCATAGTCACGGAAAATACATCAATTTCAACCTTATTCCGACATAAACGCTTGTGTGTTTTCGATAAAACCAGGCAGCATAAACTCCTCTTAAAAATCCGACTGCCCGCCATGAATATTATATCACAGCGGGCTTTCGTTTGTAAAGCGGTAAAACCTTAACTTTTAATTTTGGAAAGAGCTTCCTTTGCCGCATTTTGTTGCGCTTTCTTTTTGCTTGAGCCCTCGCCCTTACCGTAAACCGCGCCGTTTATCTTTACGCAAACGCGGAACACGGGTCTGCCGTCCGACATTTCCAAGTCTTCGTATTCGGGCTTTATGCCGTTAAGACGTTTTTGCGTGTAATTCTGAAGTTCGGACTTATAGTCGGAAGTATTAAGCCCGCCCGTAAGATTGCGTTTTAAAAACTCGCGCGGTGCGGAAAGCTGTCTGCCGCAATCGATGTAAACGGCGGCAAGCAGCGATTCAAAAAGATCGGACTTCACTTTCGGCGAATTGTTTACGTCTTTACCCGCCCCCTTGCCTATGCGCATAAAGCCGAAAATTCCCATTTCGTCCACGGCATTGCAAAGAGGCTCCTTAGATACGATTTGGGAACGTATTTCCGTCATTTCGCCTTCGTCTTTGTTAAGTCTGAAATACAGTTCTTCGGAAACCAAAAAATCCAGAACGGCGTCGCCCAGAAATTCAAGTCTGTCGTAACTTGTATCGCAATCACGGTTTTCGTTAAGAAAACTTGAATGGGTAAATGCGGTTTTCAACAGTTGTTTATCGTTAAAAACGTAGCCGATGGCGCTTTCTATTTTTTTAACGTCTTTATCAGTCATTGCCGTTTCCGTTTTCAACGGTTTCACCGACGCCTTCGGGTACAACGGCTGACCTTATACTTTCGACCAGCTTAAGTTCGTTAAGGTCAAGAACCTGTTTTACGCAAGCCGTTACGGACTTTGCGTTTGATGAACCGTGAGATTTTATCAGTATTTTTTCCACGCCCAAAAACGCCGCTCCGCCGAAAGCATGATAATCCATAGCTGTCTTTAAGTTGCCAAGAGCTTTTTTCATAAGCAACGCGCCGATTTTAGCGGAAAAAGACGACATTACTTCTTTTTTCATGGTTTTCATTACCATGGACGCAGTGCCCTCAATGGACTTGAGCAGAACGTTACCCACAAAACCGTCGCACACCAGTACGTCGTATTCTCCGCTCAGCGCGTCGCGCGCTTCCATGTTGCCTACGAAATTCAACGGCAATTGCTTAAGACGCGCAAAAACCTCGTGAGTAAGCTCGTTCCCCTTCTTATCCTCCACGCCTACCGATACAAGCGCGACTCTCGGATTTTCGACACCGCAAGCCTTCATGTAACTGCTGCCCATAAGCGCGAACTGAACAAGATATTCGGGGCGGCAATCCACATTTGCTCCGCAGTCGATAATACAAACCTTACCGCCTTTCATAGTGGGAAGAAGCGGACACAACGCGGGTCTTAACACCCCTTTAATTCTGCCTATTTTGAAAATTCCGCCTGCAAGCACCGCACCCGTACTGCCGGCGGAAATCATTCCCACCGCTTCGGGGTCTGACTTGGTGATTTCAAGCGCGCGCACAAGCGAAGAGTTTTTCTTCGTCCTTATGGCAACGGTAGGCGACTCGTTGTTGGAAACAAGTTCCTTGGCGTCCTCAACCATAATTCTGGATTTATCGAAACCGTACTTGTCAAGTTCGCTTTTAATCGCGTCGCCGTCACCGGTAAGAATAAGCTGAAAGTCGCTTTTTATACTTAAAGCGTCCACGGCGCCCTTGACTATTTCCTCAAATCCCTTATCCGCACCTAACGTATCGATAACGATTTTTGTCATGATAAAAATTCCTTTAAATGTATAAAATTAGCCCCGTAAACCATACGGGGCCGACCGATATAAAATCAACCTTATTCTTTATCCTTTTTAACTTCTACGCTTCTGGACTTGTCGTAATAACCGCAAGCTTTGCATGCCCTGTGGCTGAGTTTGGGTGCATGACACTGCGGACACTCACCGACGGCAGGAGCTTCGATTTTCCAATTAGCGTATCTTGAATTGCCCGCCTGCTTGGAAACTTTATGTTTCGGGACTGCCATATTAAGCACCTCCTGTTTGAAAATGTTTGCTTTACTTAAATCGCTATACTATTATAAGGTAAAAGGCTGATTTTGTCAACGGAATTTAAGTCAAAATACAAAAGATTTGATTAATTAGTTGTTGTTTTCCCTTTTTAGCGAATTAAGAACTGATTTCGGGAAAAACTCCTCACAGATATTTTATCATACCGTTTTCGGTGTTTACGGCCGCCGTTTTACCTTTAAGCACTACTTCTCTTAAAGGTTCGTCTTCGGCATATTGATTTTCGTAATTCACGATATATACGCGTTTACCGAAATCCCCGTCAAAAGTATAAGCGCGGATTAAAGCACATGAATTAATATCCTCCTCCGCTACGTCGCTTACGTCTTGACCGCGCCCGAGCAAAAGTACCGAAACTTTTCCGCTGCAATACTTATAACCCGCAAAACCGACAATTCCCACAGGCTTGAGAAAAGAATATTCTTCGGTTAACGCGTCCGAAAATCTGTAAAACGGTATTCCGTTATCAAGAAGCTCGTACATTCCCGAATAATCTTCGCTTTCGGGAAAATAAACAGCACCCACTTTATATTTTTCGTTTATCTCAACTATACCAGAAGCAACGTCCGCGCTTAGAGAATTTACGAAAATCGCGTCAATGCGCTTTCCGCGCACGGAATACATCATTTCGTTAACCGAATAATAGTTTTTCACGTCGCCCACAGCATAAATTTTGCCGTCGTGTCTTATAAGCGAAGTGACAGCCCCGTATTCTTCGCAGCAAATGAGGTTATATTCGTATGAAAGCGGAATGTTCATGTAAATTACGCCGGTTGCGGTAACTAATACGCAAGCAATGATGACCAAGGGCTTGAACTTAGGCATCATAAAGAAATTACTGCAAATGAAATAAAGTATAAACACGGCAAACAAAAGCGAATAGGCAAAAATTCTGATGTCTGCCAAAGGCAAAGCGGCTACAAATTCCGCCACCGTATCCACAAGTACAAGCGGAATCCCCGCAACGGTTAAAATTATTCCCGCGGAAGGAATCAGCATCGCGACGACCAGCCCGAACACAATGGCGATAAAAGCTACCGTCACAAGCGGTATTACAAGCATATTCGTAAAAACCGAATATAACGGAAAGTTATGAAAATAAATCAGTATTATGGGCGTGATTCCTATCTGCGCCGAAAGCGATGCGGATAACGACGAAGAAAGAAACTTGGGTAAAACTTTTGAAAATATTCTTTCGAAAGAGCGGCTGAAAAGTAAAATTCCGAACACCGCCGCAACGCTCATTTGAAATCCGACGTCAAACAGATACAGCGGTTTGACGGCAAGGATTAACGACACGGCAAAACATAGAGTGTTTAAGGTGTCTTTCTGCTTTCCGAAAGTCATTGCGATAAGACCGGTAATACACATTACCGAAGCGCGCACGACGGAAGGTGAAAACGAAGCAAGAAAGCAGTAAAACGTAAGCACTGCGGAAGTGAGAGCAAGGCTTACTATTTTACCCGCGTGGAAAATTTTAAGCAGAAATCCAACTATAAGCGTGACAAACCCGATATGAAGTCCCGATACCGCCAGAATATGACCTAAACCGCTTACGCTGTAATAATCCCTTACGTCATCCTCTACCGAACCTTTCTCGCCCGTAATCATACCGAACGCCACAGGTCCGTAAGCACCGAGGTTTTTATTTAGCGCGGTGCTCATATCGTTTTTGAGATTGTCGAAAAAAGAAGGCTCGGCATTAATAAATTCGATTGAACTTTCAGCCGTTTCCGCATAATATCTGATGTTGTTGCGATAAGAATATCCGTCGGTTTCCTCGGCAAAAATGTCATTGAACCTGGGTTCCGCGTTAAAATAAATTCTGTCGCCGCGTTTAAGAAACGATGCCGTAACGCCGTCTTCGACGTTAACGGTCAGATAAACGTTGCCGTTTATACTTTCGCCGTCGGCAAACACGTCGGTAATCAGAAAGGCAGCGGAAAAAGTATCGAAAGAAATATCCGATACTTTGCCTGTAAAATTATATTCGCGGTTTTCGTTAAGCTTATTCGCCCAGTTGTTTTTGGTAACGATAACTCCTGCGGCAGACAAAACGGCAACAATAAGGCACAAAACGAAAGTTGCACATTCCACGGCTTTATTCGCTACTGCACAGTAAACTATTAAAGCGACGAAAATAAGCGAAAGCACGGTTAAACAAATAACCGCTGAAGTTAAGCCAAGATAATCAGCCAGCAATATGGAGACTATTGACGAAACCGCAGTTATAAGAAAGCATCTGAAATTGATTACTTTTAGCATAATCAATCCTTAATCTTAAGTAAAAAATCAGCGAAAATACGCTTTTATTGCACTATTTTGATATTAAAACTATTAAAAAATTGGTAAAAGCGCCAAAAGCAAGTGGAATAAGTCGCTTTTGACGCTTTAATCGCATTATAAATTACTTATGTTTTCATAAAGAGGATGAGCGTCGCAAAGCTTTTTGACTTCCTCTTTGACAAAAGGTACGGCGGAATCTTTTTCCTTTATGACTTTAGCGATAAGCGTGCCTATGACTTTCATGTCGTTTTCTTTGAAGCCTCTTGTCGTGGCGGCCGGAGTGCCGAGTCTTATGCCGCTGGTAATAAAGGGAGTTTGCGGATCGTTGGGTATTGTGTTTTTGTTGGCAGTTATGTTGCACTCGTCCAGAAGATGCTCTATTTCCTTACCCGTTGTGCCGTAGTCGTTGACTTTAACCAGCATCAGATGGTTGTCAGTGCCGCCCGATACCAGTTTTATACCGTTTTCCGTCAAAGACTCAGCTAAAGCCGCGGCATTAAGAACAACCTGCTTCTGATACGCCTTGAATTCGTCGGTCAAAGCTTCTTTGAAAGCAACCGCTTTGCCTGCGATAACGTGCATTAAAGGTCCGCCCTGAGTGCCCGGGAACACGGCTTTGTCGATTTGTTTGGCAAGCGACTCCTTACACATAATCATTCCGCCGCGAGGTCCCCTGAGCGTTTTGTGCGTAGTCGTAGTAACCACGTCCGCATAAGGTACGGGCGACGGATGAAGTCCTGCTACCACAAGACCCGCGATGTGCGCGATATCCACCATTAAATACGCGTTGACTTTGTCGGCAATTTCGCGCAAGCGCTTGAAGTCTATAATGCGCGGATAAGCGCTTGCACCCGCAAGCAAAAGTTTGGGCCTGTGCTTTAAAGCAAGCTCCTCCACCTTATCGTAATCAATCGTTTCGGTAACGTCGTCCACGCCGTATGATACGATATTGTATTCTTTACCCGAAATATTCACGGGACTGCCGTGAGAAAGATGTCCGCCGTGGGCAAGACTCATGCTTAACACCGTATCTCCTACGTTTAACAGCGCAAAAAAGGTTGCAAGATTTGCGTTTGCGCCGCTGTGAGGCTGAACGTTTGCGTGCTCGCACCCGAAAAGCTTTTTGGCGCGCTCAATGGCAAGCGTTTCCACCTCGTCGACGTACATACAGCCGCCGTAATATCTTTTCCCGGGATAACCCTCGGCATACTTATTAGTCAAATGCGACCCGACGGCAGCCATAACCGCGGGGCTTACGAAATTTTCACTGGCGATAAGTTCGATATTGCTTTGCTGACGAACAAGCTCGCGTTTCATGGAGGCGGCGACCTCGGGGTCTACAGAGGAAACAAGTTTAAGATCGATCATTTGTATTTTCTCCTTGTGGTAAGTTGATTATTGAAGTAATCCGGGTAACGTATTTTTTGGAATAGTAAGCTCTGTCCGCAACAAACACCGCCGCAAGCCCGATTACAAGCCCGATAAAGGCGCAAAGCACACACAAAAGCTCGCTTTCGAAAACGTTTACGGCAATCGCCAAAGCACCGACAAGCGTCAGAATCGGAAGGACGAACAGCGTTAAAAATGCGGTGAGAGGCTTGGGAGGAGGCGGCAGAACAGTCACTTCGTCCCCTACCTTTGCCCCTGCCTCGTTAATCGCGGTAACTATAACGGTTTTCTTTGAGGCAAATACGCAGGCTTTACATCCTTCGCAGGCGGCGGAGCGCTCAATCTCCACTTTGGCGTTGCCGCCTTTAGTGCGCACAACTTTGCCCGTTTTTACCCCTTCGCAATCACTCATTTACTTTTATAGAAAGCTCTTTAAGCTGTTTGGGTTCCACTTTGGACGGAGCTTCCGTCATAAGGTCTGACGCATTCTGAACCTTTGGGAAAGCGATGACGTCTTTAATGTTGTCGGTCTTACTGAGCAACATGATAAGTCTGTCCAGTCCGAACGCAAGTCCGCCGTGAGGAGGCGTACCGTAATTAAACGCATTGACGAAGAAGCCGAAACGCTCCTCTATCTGCTTATCGTCAAATCCCAGGACGTTGAACATTTTTCTCTGAACGTCGCGCGAATGAATTCTTATGCTACCGCCGCCTGCTTCCTGCCCGTTTATTACAAGGTCGTAAGCCTTTGCGCGCACTTTAAGCGGCTCTGTATCGAGAAGCGGAAGGTCCTCGGTTTTAGGCGATGTAAACGGGTGATGAACCGCCACGCAACGCTTTTCCTCCGCGCTCCATTCAAGCATCGGGAAATCGGTCACCCACAGAATGTCGTAATAACTGTCGTCGATAAGCCCGGCAATTTCGGCAAGATGCAGTCTCAGCGCGCCCAAAGTCGCATAAACGACGTCGTTTTTGTCTGCGCAGAAGAAAATTATGTCGCCGGTTTCGGCGTTTGCGGCTTTAAGTATCGCGTTTACGGTATTTTCGTCCATAAACTTGGTTATTGCGGACTGAATACCCTCCTCTTTCATTGCAATCCAGGCAAGTCCCTTAGCCCTGTAAGTCTTGACGAACTCGCCCAAAGCATCGACGTCGCGGCGGGAAAGAATGGGATTCTGACTCTTATAAAATCCCTTTGCGTTTATAAGGCGGACGCTTCCTCCGTTTTTGACGGCGGACGTAAACACCTGGAATCCGCAGTCTTTAACTATGTCGGATACGTCTACAAGTTCAAGTCCGAAACGAGTATCGGGCTTGTCGGACCCGAATCTGTTCATAGCCTCGGCATAAGTCATGCGTCTTACGTTTTCGGGAATGTCGTAACCGATGCAATCTTTAAAGATTTTACGAATCATCCCTTCGGCAATGCGCATTACGTCCTCTTCCTCGTCGACAAAGGACATTTCCATGTCGACCTGGGTAAATTCAGGCTGACGGTTTGCCCTTAAATCCTCGTCGCGGAAGCATCTTGCAATCTGGAAATATCTGTCGAAACCGCTTATCATCAAAAGCTGTTTGTAAAGCTGAGGCGACTGCGGCAACGCGTAAAACTCACCGGGATGCACTCTTGACGGAACAAGGTAATCCCTTGCGCCCTCGGGCGTGGATTTACCAAGGAAAGGCGTTTCTATCTCCAAAAATCCGTTGTCATAAAGATAGTTGCGCGCGATTTCGCAGACTTTGCTTCTTAAACGCATTCTTTCCTGGAAAGACGCGTTTCTTAAATCCAAGTATCTGTATTTAAGCCTTATCGCCTCGTTGGCGGCGGAATTATCCTCTATCGCAAAAGGCGGAGTATCCGCGTCGGAAAGGATTTTCAGTTCTTCCGCGACAAGTTCCACCGTGCCGGTAGAAAGCTTGGGGTTAACCGACTCGGCGCTTCTGAGCCTGAGCTTACCCTTTATGGCAAGGACGTACTCGCTGCGAATGCTTTCCGCTTTTTCAAAGCTTTCCTTTTTTGCGACGGACGCGTCGAACACTACCTGAACTATTCCGGTCCTGTCCCTTAAATCGACGAATATGAGTCCGCCCAAATCTCTTCTTTTTGCCGCCCATCCCATGACGGTCATTACTTTGCCCACCTGCGCCTCATTGACTTCGCCGCAGTAGCAAGTCCTTTTCATTTGTCCTAAAAACTCTGACATTTGCGTTTCTCCAAAATGTAATTTGCTATTTTGTCAATTTTGATTTTTTCCGCCGTTCCGTCGGCAAGATTTTTGATTTCCGCTTCGCCTGAAGTCAGCTCGCTTTCTCCTATCACCGCAACGTAACGCGCGTTAAGCTTATCGGCGTAACGGAACTGAGCTTTAAGGCTTCTTCCCGTGTATTCGGTTTCGGCAGCGACGGATTTTTCGCGCAAGGCTTTTACGATTTTTATACACTCGTCCGTATAATCGGGCTTCTGGCTTATGACGAATATATCGGGTCTGTTATTGTCTTCTATCCTTATTCCTATCGAGTCCAGAAGCATCAGCAATCTTTCAAGCCCCAGCCCGAATCCCACGCACGGAGTGGGTTTGCCGCCCACGGATTCAACAAGGTGATTGTATCTTCCGCCGCCGCACACCGTACCCTGAGCACCCAGCGCGGTGGTAACGAATTCGAAAACCGTTTTAGTGTAGTAATCAAGTCCGCGCACTATGTTGGGATTGACTTTGTATTCGATGCCGTATTCTTTAAGCAATTTTTCAAGCTGAGCCATGTGAGCGCGGCAATCGTCGCAGATATAATCGGTAATCTTGGGCGCGTCGGCAACGATTTTCTTACAGCCCTCGACTTTACAGTCAAGTATACGCAAAGGATTGCGCTCGAAACGCTCTCTGCAGGTGGGACACATTTCATTAAGACGCGAAGAAAGATATTCCTTAAGAGCGGTATTGTATCCGCCGCGGCACTTTTCGCAGCCGATGCTGTTGAGATTAAGCACCAGACCCGTGACTCCCATATCTGACAGAAACTTGTGCGCAAGGCTTATTACTTCAAAATCGAGGTATGCGTTGTCGCCACCGTAAACCTCCACGCCGAACTGATGATGTTCCCTCAGTCTTCCCGCCTGCGGATTTTCGTAACGGAAAACGGGAGTAATGTAAAACATTTTCAGCGGCAGCGAATACGCTTCAAGCGCGTTTTCCACATAGGAGCGCGCAACGGGAGCCGTTCCCTCGGGTTTTAAAGTGATTGACCTGTTGCCCTTATCCAAAAAAGTGTACATTTCTTTTTTTACGACGTCCGTATCGTCGCCGATAGAGCGCGTAAAAAGCTCGGTATGCTCGAAAACGGGCGTGCGGATTTCACGGAAATTGAAAAGACGGCAAACCTCGCGCGCTTTATTTTCCGCGTATTGCCATTTATAGCTTTCCTGCGGCAATACGTCTTTGGTTCCTTTGGGAATGTTTATCATAACTGCTCCGGTAAATAAACTGGTAATTTTTTCGAATCGGGCTTCGCCATGTTTAACGCGCCTTTATCGCGCCTTAAAGCCTGATTATAAGATATACTTTTTAAGGTCGTGCTTTCTGACTTCTTTGGAAAGATGCTCGTCAACGTATTTTTTGTCTATTGTTACGTCAATCATGGGATGGTCGCCGCCCGCATTGAAGCTGAGGTCTTCCAGAAGACTTTCCATGACGGTATGCAGTCTTCTTGCACCTATATCCTCACCTGACTCGTTTTCAAGCGCGGCGATTTCGGACATTTCCTGAATTGCGTCTTCGGTAAAAATCAGATTAACGTTATCGACGTGCAACATATGCCAGTACTGACGCGTTATCGCGTTTTCAGGTACGGTAAATATATTGACAAAATCCTGTGCCGTCAGGCTTTTGAGTTCCACCCTTATGGGGAAACGTCCCTGAAGCTCCGGAATAAGGTCGTGAACGCTGCTGACGTGGAACGCGCCCGACGCGATAAACAGAATGTAATCCGTCTTTATCGCCCCGTACTTGGTCATTACCGTACAGCCCTCGACTATGGGCAGAATGTCGCGCTGAACACCCTCGCGCGAAACGTCGGGACCGCTTTTCCCCGCTCCGCCTGCGCTGGCGATTTTATCGATTTCGTCAATGAAGATAATGCCGTCCTGTTCTGCGCGGCGAAGCCCTTCGGCGTAAATGCTGTCCATATCGATATGCTTTTCGCTTTCTTCGTCGGTCAATATTTTAATTGCTTCTTTGACGGTCACTTTGCGCTTTTTCTTGCGCTTGGGCATCATGGAACCGAAAATGTCCCCGAGGTTTATTTCCGCCCCGCTGCCGGGGATTATTTCCATGGGTTTAGACGCTTCGTCCACCTCGATTTCCAGCATATGTCCGTCCAGTTTGCCCTCTTTAAGCTCGCTTTCCACGCCCGCGCGGATAGCCTCCTCCGAGTAATCGGTAAGGCGTTTTTTCCTTGCCGCGGTGATGGCGTCGATTATTTTCTTTTCGGCTACTTTTCTGGAGCTTTCTTCTATTAAAGCCATGCGCTCGTCTTTTACAAGCCTAATGGCGACTTCCGCCAAATCGCGAATCATGGACTCGACGTCGCGGCCTACATATCCCACTTCGGTGAATTTAGTCGCTTCCACCTTGACGAAAGGCGCTTTTACAAGCTTGGCAAGTCTGCGCGCGATTTCGGTTTTGCCTACGCCGGTAGGTCCTTGCATAATGATGTTTTTGGGCGTAATCTCTTCCCTGATTTCGTCGGGAAGCTGAGAACGGCGGTATCTGTTTCTTAAGGCAATGGCAACGGCGCGTTTGGCGTCGTCCTGTCCTATGATGTATCTGTCAAGCTCCGCCACTATTTGCTTGGGGGTTAATTCCATAATTGCTTAAACCTCCTCTACCGTAAGATTGCCGTTGGTGAACACACAGATTTCACTTGCAACCTTCATCGCTTCCACGGCGATGGATTTCGCGCTTAACTTGGTATTTCTGATAAGCGCGCGCGCCGCTGCCAAAGCATAGTTTCCGCCGCTGCCTATGGCGCAAACTCCGTTTTCGGGCTGAATTACGTCACCCACGCCCGAAAGCACCAGCATTTCGGTACTGTCAGCCACTATCATCATGGCTTCAAGCTGACGTAAAGCCCTGTCCCCGCGCCAAAGCTGAGCAAGAGCTACTGCACTGCGCATGAGATTTCCGCTGTATTTATTAAGCATTTCCTCAAATTTTTCGCTTAAAGTAAAAGCGTCGGCAACGGAACCGGCAAATCCCACAACGACTTTATCGTTGTACAGCCTGCGGACCTTTACCGCGTTGCCTTTCATGATTACGCTTTGTCCTGCCGTAACCTGACCGTCGCCCGCAATGACGGTTTTACCGTCGCGCTTGACGCCTACAATCGTAGTCCCTTTTAATTCCATAAAAGTAAAAATCTCCGTATCGATTTTGTGAAATTCCGCCTTTTAAGAAAGCGGAAACAGTAAAAAGCAAAATACCTTTTTATTGTAACATAACGCCGTCCATAAATCAAATTAAAAATCGGCTTTTTTTAAATCTTTCAGGCTTTTTTCCGATAAAAACAGCTTTTTCGCGTTTTTATCCCTTATGTTTTCTTCGGGAGGAGGAAGCAATCCGAAGTTGGCGTTCATGGGCTGAAAGTCCGCATTAGGAGTTTCAAGATATTTTGTAAGCGCGCCCACAACGGTAGATGCGGGAAACTCTATGAAAGGTCTGTTTTTTATAAGCGCGGCAACGCACATCGCAGCCACAAGCCCGCTCATTATACTTTCAACGTAACCTTCCACGCCCGAAAGCTGTCCCGCGATAAAAGTTTTGGGATACTTAAGAGTCTGAAAATGCCTGTTTATCGTCAAAGGGGCGTTGATAAATGTGTTTCTGTGCATGACGCCGTAACGCAGAAATTCCGCGTTGTGAAGCGCGGGAATAAGTTTAAAAACTCTTTCCTGTTCCTTAAACTTAAGATTGGTCTGAAAGCCCACTATATTGTAAGACTCGCCCTCGGTGTTTTCGCGCCTTAACTGAACAACCGCGTAAGGCCGTTTTCCTGCGGCGTCCGAAAAGCCTACGGGTCTCAGCGGCCCGAAACGAAGCGTGTCCGCGCCACGTTTAGCCATGATTTCCACAGGCATACACCCCTCGAAAACGTCGGACTTTTCAAAATTTTTTAGAATTACGCATTCGGCGGAAACAAGCGCGCGGATGAATTCCTCGTACTGGGGCTTATCCATGGGGCAGTTTACGTAATCGCCTTCTCCGCGGCCGTATCTGTCGGCGGTAAAAGCCTTGGAAAAGTCTATGCTTGCGCCGTCAACAATGGGCGCCGCCGCGTCGTAAAAGTGCAGCCCTTCCCCCAGCCTTCGCGCGATGCTTTGCGACAATTCCGTCAGCGTAAGCGGGCCCGTAGCGATAATCGTGTATTCGTCCTCGCTCCAATCCGTTACTATTTCATGTCGGATTTCGATGTTTTTATCTTCTTCAATCAGCTTTGTCACGGCCGCGCTGAATTTTTCGCGATCCACGGCAAGCGCGCTGCCTGCGGGAACCTTTACGGAATCCGCAACGGATATCAGCCTGCACCCAAGATATCTGAGCTCGCTTTTCAAAAGTCCCGACGCGGTACTTAAAAGGTCGCTTTTTAATGAATTACTGCAAACAAGTTCGGCAAAGCCGTCGGAAGAATGTGCCGGCGACTTTTCGATGGGTTTACATTCGAAAAGTCTTACGCGCACGCCCGACGCCGATAAATACAAAGCGGCCTCGCACCCGGCAAGGCCCGCTCCTATTATGTTGACTGTCTCCGTTTTATTGTTCAATTTCGGTTTTATCCTTTTCAAGCGGTTTATTGTAGTCGCAATCTTTATCCGAGCATCTTATAAAGTCGCCGTTTTTAAGGTGTTTGACGACGGTATAAGCGCCGCATTTGGGACATTTTTCCTTTCCCACGGGATCGAAAGACGTAAAGGAGCAATCGGGATAACCCGTGCAACCGTAAAACACGGATTTTCTGGTGACGATTTTCTTTAGCGGTTTTCCGCAAACGGGACAGGCGCCGAAATCTCCCGTTTCGCCCGAAACCGTTTTAGCGTTCAGGCTTTTTATGTTGCGGCACTCGGGGTAACCGGTGCAAGCAAGAAAATTACCGTACTTGCCCTTTCTTATAACCATGGGTTTACCGCATTTATCGCAAATTTCGCCGCTTGCTTCGGGTTTAATGTCAGGCTCCCTCGCGGGTAAACTTTTGAGTGAAAAAGAATCCGAGTCCATGTTTTCCGTCGGCTCCGCTTCTTTTTCGGCAGGCTCCAAAGGCTTTGTATTTTTGCATTTGGGATAGTTGGGACAAGCAAGGAATTTACCGTATTTACCCGTCCTTATAACCATGTTGGCGCCGCACTTATCGCACTTTACGTCCGATACTTCCGCCGCCGCTTTAAGGGAAAAACTGTCGCCGTTAGCCGCCGCGATTTTATCCTCGAACCCGTCGTAGAATTCGCCTACGACGTTCTGCCAGACCTTTCCGCCGAATTCTATATCGTCAAGCTTTTCCTCCATATTTGCTGTAAACTTGACGTCCATAATTTCGGGGAAATACTTTATAAGCATATCGGTAACGTCTTCGCCGAGCTTTGTAGGAACTAAAAACTTGCCTTCTTTTCGGATATAATTGCGCGTGCCCAGAAGCGTGACGGTAGGCACGTAAGTCGCGGGGCGGCCTATTCCCTTTTCTTCCATAAGTTTTACAAGGCTGGCCTCGGTATAACGCGCCGGCGGCTTCGTGAACTTCTGTTCGAACTTATGCTCGATAAGTTTAAAGATTTCGCCCTCGTTGATTACGGGCAGTCCGACGTTATCGTTTTGCTCGTCGTCTTTGTTTTCGTCGTTGTAATTACTGTAAACCGCGGTATAGCCCTTAAAGAGCAATGTTTTTCCGTTTACTTTAAAACCGTAATCTCCGGCACTTACGTCCACGGAAACCGAGTTATATTTTGCCTCGCTCATCTGGCTTGCCATAAAACGGTCGTAAATCAGTTTGTAAAGGCGGTAATGGCTCCTGTTAAGCGAATCCTTAAGACTTTCGGGAGTACGGGTAAGTGTTATGGGACGAATAGCCTCATGCGCGTCCTGCGCGGACTGTTTCGAAGCGTAAATATTGGGTTTTTCGGGAATATAATCCTTACCGAATTTTTCGGAAATAAATTCCCTTGCCGCGTTTATGGCGTCGGGAGAAATTCGGGTGGAATCAGTCCTTATATAAGTAATAAGCGCGATTTTACCCTCGCCTTTTATTTCCACGCCTTCGTAAAGAGCTTGTGCCGACGCGGAAGTCTGCTGAAGGGTCATACCAAGTTTGTTAAGCGCGTCCTGCTGCATGGAGCTTGTGATAAACGGCGCGGGAGCGTGCGATTTGGTAACCGTCTTTTTGACTTTTTCGACGACGTAATCCTTTCCGGTAAGGTCGGCGACTACCGCGTCCACTTCCTCTTTCGACTTGAGAGTTATTTTTTTCTTGTTTTTGTTGACAAGCGTAAGCTTGATTTTCACGCGGTCGCCGTTTTCTACAATCGAATAGAACGGCCAATACTCTTCGGGCTTGAAATCGCGGATTTCGCGTTCCCGTTCCACTATAAGCCTTAAAGTAACGGATTGAACGCGCCCTGCGGAAAGGTTGTTTTGTATTTTTTTACAAAGAACGGGCGACAGCTTGTAACCCACAAGTCTGTCAAGAACACGCCTTGCCTGCTGTGCGTCTACCAGATTAAGATTAATTTCCCTAGGGTGCTCAAGTCCGTTTTGTACCGCTTTTTGAGAAATTTCGTTGAACACCACGCGCACGGGCGCGTCGTCCTTTAAACCTAAAACGTTTGCTATGTGCCAGGAAATTGCCTCTCCTTCGCGGTCCGGGTCGGTCGCCAGATAAATTTCGTCCGCTTTTGCCGCCAGATTTTTAAGGTCTTTGACTGTCTGAGTTTTGTCCGGCAGAATCTCGTAACGCGGTTCAAAATTTTTCTTTACGTTTACCGCCAGCGTTTTTGCGGGCAAATCGCGTATATGACCCTTAGTAGCGAAAACTTTATAACCTTTTCCGAGGTATTTTTCCACCGTTTTGACTTTACCGGCACCTTCTATTACTACGAGTTTCACTTATCGTCTCCACTGAAAAATATTTACGACTTACAAATCAGGTTTTTTTAACGAAAACGTGTTAGCGCTGTCGCGAACTATCAAATCGTTTAGTTCAAGATTAACTAAAGCCCGCATAAGCTCCTGAGGCCCGATTCCGCATTCCTCAATCAATCCGTCAAGAGATTTTATGCCTGCTTCCAAAAGACTATATACTTTTTTTTCGACTTTGTCAACAATAATTTCCGATTTTGTTTTTTGCTTTAACGGCTTTATTGAAAGATATTCCAGAATATCCTTGCCGTTTCTGATAAGGTTTGCACCATCCATTAACAAGTCAAGACAGCCTTTGCTTTTGGAGGAAGTAACGTTGCCGGGCACGCAAAAAACCTCTCGATTCTGTTCGGCGGCAAGCCTTGCGGTGATAAGTGCGCCGCTCTTTTCGCCCGCCTCGATTACGGCTACGCCGCGGCTTAATCCGCTTATAATTCTGTTACGTTCGGGAAAAGAATATTTCGTCGCTTCCGTATTTGGAGTATGTTCGCTTATGACAAGACCGCCTTCGGACAATATTCTCTCGTAAAGTTTCAGGTTGGAAACGGGAGTGATTTTGTCAAGTCCTCCCGCCATCACCGCTATGGTTTTGCCCTTTGCGTCCAATGCCGCGGCATGAGCATACGCGTCGATACCCGTCGCAAGACCGCTGACTACGGTTACTCCGTTTTCGGCAAGCTCGCCCGCCACAACCTTAGACATTAGCTTACCGTAAGATGAACAAGCGCGCGTACCGACTACCGCAACGCATTCGGTTTTGAAAACGTTTATGTCACCGCGATAATACAAAACCAAAGGCGCGTTGACTTCGGGCTGAAGCAATAGTTTCGGAAACAACGGATTTATCGCGGTAATTACGTTTATTCCTTCGCCGCGCAGTTTTTCAAGGCACAAATTTATGAAATCGTCACTGTGAAACCTATTTAAAGAAGCAAAAGCTTTTTCTCCGATAAATTCCTTAAGCTTTTCGCTGAAGGCAAAACTTTCCCAAAGTTCAGACAAAGAACCGCACTTACGAATAAGTTCGGTTTGCTTTCTCGGCGTAATACCTCCGAGCGACAGCCAGAATAATATTTTACTGTCGGATACAGACTTCATCAAATAAGATAATCCCTGTCCATGCTTCTGTATGTAAGCGCCTCGCTGAGATGTTTTGAGGAAATATCACGACTGCCTTCAAGGTCCGCTATCGTGCGCGCAACTTTCAGAATCCTGGAATAAGCACGCGCCGAAAGCTTCAGTTTATCAAAAGCAAGTCGTAAAAGCTTTTCGCTTTCGTCATCAAGTTTACAATATTCGCGTATCATAAGCGCGTTCATTTTTGAATTACTGTACACGTCTGTACCGGAAAATCTCTCGAGTTGAATCCTGCGCGCCGCGTTAACTCGGTTGCGCACCGATTCGGAACTCTCCGCCAGTGTATCGCTTGACAAATCGTCGTAAGTCACGTTGTCTACGGAAATATGTAAATCTATTCTGTCCATAAGGGGCCCCGAAAGACGCGCAAGATATTTCGCTATCTGCGCGGGCGTACACGAACACTCATGAGTGGAAGAGCCGTAATACCCGCACGGACACGGGTTCATACTGGCAACGAGCATAAAATCCGCGGGATATACTACCGTCCTTGCCGCGCGCGAAACGGTTATGACTCCGTCCTCGAGCGGCTGGCGGAGGATTTCCAGACACGACCTCGGATACTCGGGCAATTCGTCCAGAAAAAGCACACCGTTATGCGCAAGACTCATCTCTCCCGGCTTTGCGTTTGAGCCGCCGCCCGTAAGCGCCACGCGGCTGACCGTATGGTGAGGCGAGCGGAAAGGCCTGGCAAAAACCAGCCCGTCTTCTTCGCTTAAAACTCCCGCAACGCTGTGAATTTTAGTAGTTTCAAGCGATTCGGAAACGGTAAAGTCGGGAAGTATCGACGGAATACACTTTGCAAGCATGGTTTTACCTGCGCCCGGCGGACCTATCATAAGCACGTTATGTCCCCCGGCTGCGGCAATTTCCAAAGCTCGTTTGGCAACATACTGACCTTTTACGTATTTGAGGTCTTCCTTGTATTTTCCGACGCTTCCAAGCATTATTTTGCGGCTTTCCACGGGAGAACATTCGACGCTTTTGTTTAAAAAGTTTATTACTTCCCGAAGCGTTTCGAATGCGTAAACCTCTATACCGTCGATATAACTTGCCTCATTTGCGTTGGCGTAGGGCACGATAATTTTTTTGTAGCCTTTGCCGCGCGCGGAAATAAGTATGGGCATAAGACCGCGTATGTGTCTTAATTTCCCGTCAAGAGACAACTCGCCAAGGAAAATATAATCTGCAATATCGGGACACTCTAATTGTTCGGTAGCGTAAAGAACGCCCGCCGCAATACCCAGGTCATAAACAGCCCCTTCCTTTTTAATTGAAGCAGGCGCAAGATTAACCGTAATTTTTTTAGGCGAAAGCTTGAAACCGCTGTTTTTTATCGCGCTGCGCACGCGTTCTTTGGATTCTTTAACGGAGGTATCCGCAAGCCCCACTATTTCAAAGCCCGGCAATCCGTTATTGATGTCTATTTCCATCTGAACGGCATAGCCCTCTATTCCCTGCAGGCCGTAACCGTTGATTTTGGCAAGCATGCTTACCCCCTCCTACTTAAACAGCTTTTTAATTCCCTCGAAATATCCGATATCTTCGCGGCCGCTTAAAAGTTTGCGGTTATTGCTCATGGAAATATCAAACGTCACAAGCGTCAGGTAAATATGCGTCGCGACCGCAAGCACCGAAAGCGCGATATTAAGCCCGAGTGCAAAACCTGCGTCCATCAAAGGAGAACCCGTATAAGAAGGCGCAACGAACGAGGAAGCCGAAAGCATGTTCATAAACCCGCCGTTAACCATGGCGGAAAGCGCGTTTACGGTCAGTAAAACCGAAGTAGCAAAGAAAACCTGCAATAAACGTCTGTCTTTGATATAAGCAAAGGCAAGCAGTAATAAGAAAACCACGGGATACAGGCTCATCACGCTACTGTCGAGAAAATAAGTTGCAAGCGTATAGAAAACGTATGCCGCAAGAAGAGGTAAAACGGCTCGGTTTTTCTTGGAAAAATAAACCGCGCAAACGATACCCGTAATAAGCAAAGCAAAACATACGGCAAAAATCACGCTGGGGAAAGTCACGTTTACGGTTTCCCCGTTGTAACCGAAAATATTGAATACGCTTAAACCGTTGTAACTGAAGTATTCAAGCTGAGAAAGCGGAGCCAAAAACAATTCGTACACAAACGTGAAAGGATTGCCTTTCATATCGACTGCTATAAGCGGCAAAGACACGACGTACTTAATTAAAAACGCGCAAACAAAATATACGGGAACCTTGTACGCCAAAGAGAGATTTGCGTCTTTTGCGATTTCGCCGAAAGGTTTTTTTGCTTTAACCGCGGCAACCAAGGCGCGTATGAAAATATAAAGATAATAAACGAAATAGACGGGATAAATATAAATCGCTTCTTTCGCAACAAGCATGGAAAGCGCGTAAAGCATTATCGCCGCAAAGTGTTTTTTCTCAATAAGGCAATAAAAGCTTCCTGCAATAAAAGGCAGCAAAAGCGTAAGCGAAGTTCCCCATATTCCGGAAGCCGTAAAGAAAACGGGACAAATGCTGAATACTCCTGCAATAACGGCGCCCGTTTGCGGATTAATGTACTTTTTGCCGATTTTATAAAGTATTACCGCAGTAACGGCATCGGCAATAATAAACGGAATTTTAATCATTACCGATAAATACGCCGAATCCGCCGCTATTCCGAACACTCTGCCCAATCCGCCGAACAATGCAAAAACGTAAAACGTAAGCGGATAAACCTCGGGCCCCAGCTTGAAATAGTAGTTGGTAACGCCGTTAGTCAAAAAATGCTCTATCATACGGTTGTAAACGGCAAAATCAAACCTGTAACCGCCAATAAAAAATGCCGTCAAAAAACGCAAAACTACGCCTGCCGCAACTAAAGCAACGACGTACCTTACGGCATTTTCGCTCTTATCCGCGCCGATAAAGCGCGCCAAAAGCCACACAGCGGTAAAAAGTACGGCAAACGTAAGAATAACGGCTATTGCCGTAAAAGCTACGCCTGCGCCGATATTTGCTGTTGACGCAACCGAAAAAAGAAATCCGTTCATGTACAAAACTCCGAAACAATTTATATTTTATTTTAACAAAATTTTACAAAAAAATCAAACGAAACGCGCGCGTTTAACAAAACCCGAAAAAAACGACGTTACCTGACTTTTTCCTCAAGATAGTTTTTAAGTACCGCAGGCCAGTCGGTCTGAATGATGTCAAAACCCTTATTGATGCAGAAATCCCATGCGGCCGTTCCCTCTTTAATAGCGTGCATGTCGTCATGTCCGCCCGAAATCACAAAGTCGTCCCACACGTTTATGGAGTTTGTCCATAAAAGATAGCCCTTATCCTTCCATTTCTTTATGTTTTCGTCTGATACCATGGGGTTGTCCACTGTAGGATAAATAACTTCAAGCGCGACTATGTTAAGACCGTAACTTTCCGCTTTTTCCACTTCTTCCGGCGTGTTGACGATGGGCATATACATTAAACGCACGTTGTTCTTTTTCATCTCGCTGAGGTAATATTCGTTTATGCCGGTTTTGTATATTATCTGGTCTTCCATGTTAAGCTTTCTGATTATGTCAAAAGCGCCCAACGGGTAATTGAAATTTTCAAACTTAAGGTCCCAGCAGCGGTCGATGTTTATAAGACATTTCCCCTTAAGCGCGGATAAAACGTCTTCGAAACGGTTAACTTTACCGCCGGATTTTACGCCTTCATAATTGTAGTAATCAAGGTTTTCGATTTCCTCCGAAGTCATGGAGCGGATATTTTTAGCCGTGCGCAAAAGGCGCATTTCGTTGCCGTCGTGCAAAACGTAATACTTCCCGTCCGTGGACATCGCCACGTCCATTTCCACAATATCGGCGCCGTGCAAAAGCGCGTTTTTGAATGCGGGAACAGTATTCTCGATAATATTGGTCCCCGCCTGTCCGCGGTGTGAGGAAATTAAGACTTTTTTGTTTTTGATTTCGCTTAAAAGTTTTTCACAATATTGTTTCATTTTTACTTTTCCTTTTATAAAAATATTTCTTGTCGCTTAATTCAAAACCACCAGTTAAACTGGTGGTTTGCACATACCCTAGAAGGGTAAACTACCAGCCAACCCGTTAACGGGTATCGCTTTTACTATAGCGTCCTATCGCACGGCACACCTGTAAAACAGGTTCCTCGTGCTATAAAGGAACAAAATCGCATTAGCTATATGGTAAACTTCTTTAATTATAAAATTTGCTAAAGCTATTTTTTATCTTCCCCCAGTAGAACTGGGGGTTTTTTCATGCTAAAGCGCCAATAAAAATTATGCACAGTCCCCCGAAAGAGACTGTGCAATTTAAATTAACGAATTGTTTCAACGCGATTACTGTGCGTCGACTTTAGCCATATGGGAAATAAGGTCGAGAACCTTGTTGCTGTAACCCCATTCGTTATCGTACCAGCTGACAAGTTTGAAGAAGGTGTCGTTAAGAGCGATACCTGCGGTCTTATCGAAAATAGAGGTACGCGCGTCGGAATAGAAGTCGGAAGAAACCACAGCGTCTTCGGTGTAACCGAGGATACCCTTCATAGTGGTCTCGCTGGCTTCCTTAATCTTTTCGCAAATCTCGTCGTAAGTTGCGGGCTTTGCAAGTTTAACGGTAAGGTCGACAACCGAAACGTCCAAAGTGGGAACGCGGAAAGCCATACCGGTAAGTTTGCCCTTAACTTCGGGAATAACAAGCGCGCAAGCTTTGGCAGCACCCGTAGAAGACGGAATGATGTTGCCGGCTGCAGCTCTGCCGCCTCTCCAATCCTTAGCGGAAGGACCGTCGACGGTCTTCTGGGTTGCGGTCGTGGAGTGAACGGTGGTCATAAGACCTTCCACGATGCCGAAGTTATCGTTGATGACCTTTGCCAAAGGCGCAAGGCAGTTGGTGGTGCAGGAAGCGTTGGAAACAACCTTCATGTCCTTGGTGTATTTGTCAAGGTTAACGCCGCAAACGAAAGTCGGGGTTTCCTTATCCTTAGCAGGAGCGGAAATAACAACCTTCTTAGCGCCGCCGTTGAAGTGAGCGCTTGCCTTCTCGGTGGTGCAGAACACGCCGGTGGACTCCACGATGTACTCGGCGCCGCAGGACTTCCAATCGATGTTTGCGGGATCTTTCTCGGCAAAGAACACCACTTTCTTGCCGTTAACGACAAGGGCGTTGTCCTCTACTTCGACGGTGCCTTCGAATTTACCGTGAATGGTGTCGTATTTAAGCATGTAAGCGGCGTAAGCCACGTCGATGAACGGATCGTTAACGCCCACTACGACGAGGTCCTTCTTGGAAAGGCTTGCCCTGAAGACAAGACGACCGATTCTGCCGAAACCGTTGATACCAACTTTTACCATAATAATCTATCCTCCAAAATAGTATTTACTTTTTTGTCGTGTCGGACACACATAAAGCTTTAACTTGTCCGACCATATATATAATACAGGTTTTTCAATTTTTTGACAAGCGAAATAACGCAATAAATCAATAAAAATTTATCTTTATACAAGGTTTTCGGGGTTAAGACACTTAAGCTCGTCAATTACGAAACGGCCGTCTTCACGGATAAGAACGTCGTCGAAATAAATTTTACCTCCGCCGTATTCGGGAGTCTGGATAAGCACCAAATCCCAGTGAACGGCTGATTTATTGCCGTTGGGCGCGTCGTCGTAGCAGCACCCGGGCGTAAAGTGAATGGAACCCGAAATCTTTTCGTCGAAAAGTATATCGCCCATGGGTTTAATTATATAAGGATTGACGCCCACAGCGAACTCCCCTACGTACCTTGCGCCCTCGTCGGTATCGAAAATCTTATTGCATTCCTCAGTGAAATTGGAAGTTGCCTTTACGATTTTTCCGTTTTTGAATTCAAGACGCACGTTTTCGAACTTGATACCGTTTTCGATAGACGGCGCATTGTAAGAAATGACTCCGTTCACGCTGTCCTTGACGGGCGCGGTATACACTTCCCCGTCCGGGATATTGCACGCACCGCTGCACTTGACGGCGTTAATTCCCTTAATGGAAAAGCTTAAGTCCGTGTCCTTTGCCACGATACGCACTTTATCCGTCCTGTTCATAAGCGCCACAAGCGCGTCCATGGCCTTGTCCATTTTGGAATAATCGAGGTTGCAAACGTTGAAATAAAAATCTTCGAATTTCTCGGTGGGCATACCCGCAAGCTGACTCATGGAGTCGTTGGGATAACGCAGTATCACCCAACGGGTTTTGCACACCCTTAATTCGTGATGAATGGGATGCGCGTAGAGCCTTGAATACATATCCATTATTTCCCCGGGAACGTCGCTGGACTCGAATGAGTTGTACGCACCCCTTATACCGATATAGCAGTCCATGTCCTCCATACGGACGCGGTTGTATTTTTCAAGCAATTTACAATAAGTTTCGTCCGCATTCAGAAGCAGTCTGCGCTGAACTTTGCTGTCGAACAGCTCCACGAAAGCATACGCGCCCACGGAACGTATTTCGTCGACGAGGCAAGTCACAAGCGCAGAATCCAAATCGTAAGCCTCGATAAGAACTTTGTCTCCCTTTTTGGCTTTTACCGAATAGTTAACCAGATTTTTTGCAAGAATCTTGATACGGTTGTCAAGCATTTTACAATCTCCTTTGTCAATAATCTAATTCCGCCGTCTATTATATTATTATAACCTTAAAATGTCAACATAAATCCGCCTTTATCCGCCCGAGCGTATTCTGACTTTAACCTAAAAAACATATTTTATGAAATTACGTGAAAAAACGCTTTCCAAATAAACGCTTATATTGTATAATAATACGGCAAATAATTTATTGGAGGGTTTGTTATGCCATTAGTAACAACAAAAGACATGTTTAATAAAGCGTATGAAGGCGGCTATGCAATCGGCGCGTTCAACGTAAATAACATGGAAATGATACAGGGTATCGTGGAAGCCGCTAAGGAAGAGCGCGCTCCTCTCATACTGCAGGTTTCAAGCGGTGCGCGTAAATACGCCAATCCCAAGTACCTCAAAAAGTTGGTTGAAGCGGCTGTTGAAGACTCCGGGCTGCCCATTGCTCTTCACCTCGACCACGGCGACAGCTACGATCTTTGCAAAGCATCGGTTGACGACGGCTTTACCTCCGTCATGATCGACGCTTCCCACCACTCTTTTGCGGAAAACATCAAAATCACCTCCGAAGTGGTTAAATACGCGCATGACCACGGCGTAGTCGTAGAAGCAGAGCTCGGCCGTCTTGCGGGAATCGAAGACGACGTCAATGTTTCCGCAGAGAACGCTTGCTACACCGATCCCGATCAGGTTGAAGAATTCGTCACGAAAACCGGCGTCGATTCGCTTGCCATTGCAATCGGCACTTCGCACGGTGCGTTTAAATTCAAAGGCGAAGCAAGACTTAGATTCGATATCCTCGAAGAAGTCGGTAAGCGTCTTCCCAAATTCCCCATCGTGCTTCACGGCGCGTCCTCCGTCATCCCCGAATACGTTGATATCATCAACCAGTACGGCGGCACAATGCCCGGTGCAAAAGGCGTACCCGAAGATATGCTCAGAAAAGCTGCATCCATGGCTGTATGCAAAATCAATATCGACTCCGACCTGCGCCTTGCGTTTACTGCAGCTATAAGAAAGCACTTCGCCGAAAATCCCGCACACTTCGACCCCAGACAGTACCTCGGCCCCGCAAGAGAACTTATCAAACAGTGCGTTAAACACAAATTGGTTAACGTGCTTGGCTGCAACAACAAGGCTTAACTATTAAATACGCAAAAAAGGACGCAACTTGGGTTTGCGTCCTTTTTAATTTGAAAAAATCACGGACCATATAAATATGCACCCTGAAGGTCGGATAACTTTCAGGGTGCATTTGATTTTGTTTTGTCAGAAAAAAGGTTAACGAAAACGTCTTAAAAATATTAAATTAAAATCATTATAATGTGATTATACATTAATGCAATCAGAGCTTGCCGTAATCGAAAACACGCTTCAGGTATTCTTTCAGAAATCTTTCGCGGTCAAGGCCTTTTGCTACTTTGACTATTGCCGACTTCATTTCTTTTCTGCGAAACGAATTCCACCTGCCGACGTTAAGATTTACGGCACGAGCCTCTCCCTGCGTTGCGACTTTAACTTGCATATCCTCCATTTCAAGAATGTCCGGACAAATGCAGTAAAAGAAAGCAAGCGGGTCATGAAGCGTGGGCATTGCTCCGTTATTGCGCTGCATCCAGACTTTCACCAGTTTCGAAGCGTATTCGGAGTAAGCTTTACCTTTGTAATTTCTCATTATTTCCGCCTCTTCGGGACGCAAGGTAGTCTTCCACGTCACATCAAGACCGACGCATTCGAGATTTTTAACTGCTCCGCTGAACAGTAAGTCCGCCGCCTCCACGTCACAAAGCACATTCCATTCGGGAAACGTGGTGTAAAACGCTCCGCCCATGATTACCACTCTCTTCGCATGGTTAAGAGCTTCCGGGTCTTTTTCTATCACCTTGGCTATATTGGTGAAAGGTCCTATTGCAAGCACGGTAAGGTCTTTTCCGTATTTATAACAACTTTCGATTATGAAATCGACGGCAGCAGCGCCCTCAACTCCCTCTTCCGCATTTACCGGATCGTATTCGGAGGAAAGAAGGTCCTCGGTAAACTGACACATATGGTATTTACCGTCTTCGCCTTTTATCTGGTTGGGAAAGCCGCTGTATGGGTCGGTCGGAAATTTGAATCCGCCGCAATATCCTGCATAAACGGGAATATTTTTCCCTCCGTCAAGCACAAGCTTTTTGACAAGTCGCGCACGGTCCGCCGTATTTTTATATACGGTCGTTATTCCCACAAATTCAACTTCTTCGGATGAAAGGCCCAGCGCAATTGCAAGCGCGTCGTCGATATCGTCGCCCGCATCAGTATCCAACAAAATTTTAATTTTCTCTTCCATAATTCTTTATACTCCGTTTTTTCCTTAAACGGAGTATATCAAAAACATTAAAAAAAGGCAAGTAAAAACCTTTACCTGCCTTAAATTATATAAAGCTAAAACCGTGAGATTATTTTTATAAAGACGTAATGCTTTCCAGGACAATTTTAAGCTTAATATGAAGCAAAATCTCAACTTTTTATTATTTCAGTAAAACACATCGTAAATAATGCAGCAATTTTTGATAAGGTTTTCAATTTTTACTCTCATTATTTTCCGATTTTTCGTCCGTGTTGTCAACCTTGCCGCTTATTTTGTCGCTCATTAAATTATTATCGTCGTCAGGGGAAGAAGTAACGTTGTTTGCGGTAATTTTCATCATGGACATAAGACGAGGATAAACGATGGAAATGATAAAAATCATAACTATGTCAATAGCCCAATAAATCAATATGCTGATTAACGTTATTAAAGCTGCGGAAACGGTAAGCCCGTTGACGAAAACAAGAATCATTACCTGATAAGCCATACCGATAATGTAAACGGGTAGCAGCGCGATAATACCGGCAACCCAAATCTTGAGAGTGTTGACGGTGGAAAAACGCGACATCACAAACCCCGCCGTAAACGCGCCTATCACAAAACCGATTATATAGCCGAACGACGGCATGAAAATATAACTGAATCCGCCGCCCTGAGTAAATACGGGAATTCCTATCAGCCCTATAATCATATACGCCAAAAGCGCAAACATTCCGTCGCGCGCGCCAAGTACAAACCCCGCAAGCACTACGAACACGGTCTGCAGTGTGAAAGCGACGGTACCCACGGGTATCTTTATAAATCCGCCGATAATAGCAAGCAGTGTAAAAAAACTTATTCTTATAATCCTTTTAGTGGTCATATCTCTTATTTAATCCTTACGCTTACCTCTTCGTTCGATAACGTCTTTTCTTCGCCTGAAGCGGTTCGCACTACCAGACGTCCTTCTCCGTCCACCGAAAGGGCCGTCGCTACGTACTCTTCGTTTCCGAAAGGCATTACCGTTATTTCTCTTCCGAGAATAAAACATTTTTTACGATAACTTTCAAGATGAGAGTTATCCGGCAGTTTGTCACAAATGTCAATAAGTTTGTCCGAAGTCGTCGCAACCAAAGCGTTTCTGGAAACCGCGCCTATACTGCCCGCTTTATCCTTTATTTCCTGAGGAAAGTCAACGGTACTTACGTTTATACCTATTCCTACGATAACGCAGTCCACTTCGCCGCTTTCATAGTCGAAAATCGCCTCGCTCAGTATTCCTACGCATTTCTTTCCGTCCACATAAACGTCGTTTATCCACTTTACGGAAGCTTTTTTGCCCGTAAGCTCCTCTATCGCCTCAGCAGCCGATACCGCCGCCGCAGTGGTAAGCAACACGCTTTCTTTCGCGGTAACTTTAGGGCGCAGAATTACACTGAAGTAAACTCCGCTTTTTTCGGGCGAATAAAACACTCTGCCGCGACGTCCCCTGCCGCCCGTCTGACAGTTTGACGCAATAATCGTGTTTGCAGGCGCCCCGCCAAGCGCGGCAATTTTTGCGGTTATATTAGTGGATTCTACCTTATCGTATACTTCCACACGGCAATCGTGTTTAAGGCAGGATTTTATCCCGGCATCAGTCAGAACATCCGAAGTTTTCTGCAACCGGTAACCGCGGTTTGTCACCGCCTCTATAATATGGCCATCGTCCTTAAGACTCTTTACGGCTTTCCATACGGCGGCCCTTGTTACCGACAATTTTTCCGCCAGTTCCTGACCTGAAACGGCCTGGTTTCGGTTCGACTCAAGTATAGCCAATATTTCATCTTTTAACGCCATAATAACCCTCTTGCATCATATAATAACAAAATGCGCAGATATTGTCAACCAAAAACAATAAAATGGTTTACAATAATAAATTAAACCATTAAAATGCACATTTTTACGTTAAAATTCTTTGTTTTTAGACAAAAGTGTGATATAATTAATTTCTTATCAGGAGGTACAAAGTGGAACTCGCGGACGAATCTACAATAAATAAACTTATTTTGCTGTATGTTTTCGAAGCGATGGACGTTGCGATTACGGGCAATACTATAATTGAAATGTGCACCAGCCGAAACACTTGGTTAAGCTACATGGACTGCACGATTACGATAAACCAATTGCTTGAATCGGGCTTTATTTATCAGTCCTCCAAGGAAAAAAACAGCTACTATAACATTACGGCGGACGGCAGACAATGCCTTGCGCTGTTTTACACGCGCATTCCCTCCTCTTTGCGCACGGAAATAACCGAGTACGTTAAAGAAAACCGTATGTCCATGCGGCGCAAACAGGAATATTACAGAAATTATTATAAAAACAACGATGGCACTTACACCGTTCAGATGAAAATCGTCGACCCTGTTCAGACGGTGCTTGAAATCAAGCTTAACGTCGCAAACCGCAACACCGCAAAAATGGTATACAACAAGTGGGAAGACAAGGCGGCGCAAATCTACGGTTATTTACACGAGGAATTGATCGATTAGGAGTACTTAATGGAAAGCTACAGGACTAAAGGCACTTGTTGCAGAGAAATCGTTTTCGTTGTGGACGATAACGATATACTTACTTCGGTAAAATTCATAAACGGTTGCAGCGGAAACACTCAGGGTATTGCGAAATTATCCGTCGGACGCAATATTGACGAAATTATAGGTTTGCTGGAAGGTATCCGGTGCAGGGCGGGTACATCCTGTCCCGATCAATTTGCCCAAGCGCTTAAACAATATAAAGCGAAAAAGCAAAACCAATAAATTATATACTTTCCGCCTCATGAACATGAAATAATAATCAACATACAATAAAACAAAAATCCCGGACTTTATTATATATCCGGGATTTGTTTTATAAAAAATTAATATAAACCGTCAGCTTAAAAATTCCTTATAAAGCGCGGAAATTGCCTTTTCGTAATCCTTGTTTTCCACTCCGATTATAATATTAAGCTCGCTGCTGCCCTGGTCTATCATGCGAATGTTGACGTCCGCTTCGTATAGGCTGTTGCAAACTTTCTGCGCGGTACCTTTTTTCCTGCTCATGCCGTGACCTACAACGGCAATCAATGCAAGATTGCGCTCTACGTCTATCGTGTCGGGCTGGCATACTTTTTTGATGCCCTCCACTATTCTTTCCAAAGCGTCCTCGTCATGATTGCTTCCGTCAATCACAACGGACAAAGTATCGATGCCGCTGGGCATATGTTCTATTCCCAGTCCGTTTTTCTCGATGACCTCCAGAACTTTACGCGCAAAACCCAACTCGTTGTTCATCATGGACTTTTCGATGTTGATGGCAATGAAATGTTTTTTTCCGGCAATGCCCGTAACAGTGCTTTCCTTTCTCTCGTATGCGCCCGAGAAAAACTTTTTGGACGAAACAATCATCGTGCCTTTTGCCTGAGGATTAAAAGTGTTTCTTATGTGTATGGGAATATCGTTTTTCCTTACCGGGAAAATCGAATCGGGATGAAGTACGTTTGCACCCATATAAGAAAGCTCGCGCAGTTCCTTATATGTAATAAGCTCCATAACCTCGGGATTTTCCACGATTCGCGGGTCGCACTTCATAAAACCGTCTACGTCCGTCCAGTTTTCGTAAATGTCCGCATAAAGCGCGCGCGCCACTATTGAACCCGAAATATCCGAACCGCCGCGGGAGAAAGTCTTAATCGTGCCGTCGCCCGTTGCACCGTAAAAGCCGGGAATAATCGCTTTTTTCACGCCGTGAAGAACGGCTTTTGCGTAAGCGTTTGTTTCCTCGGATAAAAAATTACCTTTGTCGTCGAATCTCACGAAGTCCTTGGCGTCTATAAACTTCCAGTTAAGATATTCGGACAAAACCACCGCGCTTAAAAATTCGCCGCGGCTTGCAATGTAATCCTTGGTCGCGCCTTTAGCGAGTTCGCTTTTTATCTCGTCATAGTAAGTTTTGAAATCGCAATTTAAATTCAGTCCCCTCAAGATGGAGTCAAACCTTTCTTCAATGGGTTTAAACGCCTCTTGAGGACTTAATCCGTCGTTGACTTTATCGAGGCACGCATACAGCAAATCCGTAACTTTGGTATCGTTTTTTGCCCTTTTGCCGGGTGCGGAAACCACTACGCAGGACACCGCGTCGTCGCTTGAAACTATTTCAGCCACCCTTTTAATGCACTCCGCATTCGCCATCGAAGTACCGCCGAATTTACAAACTTTCATTTATTTATCTCCAAAAATTTATTTTTACTTTATGTATCTTGCTTCGGTATAAAAACGTTTTTCATCCGCCTCTCCCATGGAAAAAGTTTTTCTCGGAAGCAAACCGTTTTTTGCGACGTAACTGAAAAACGAAGCTTTATCCATGGGCGCAAGCTCTATTCCCAAAGCGTTGTCGCGCCTGCATATTTCTTTAAGTTCTTTAAGACCGTGTATGTAATCGACTTCTCCGCCGTATTCAGCCAGATATTCGTCGATGTAGTCCTGGGCGATTTTAACGCCTTCCACCGCGTCAGTCGGGAAAGAAATCTCAACGCTTTCTCCGCCCATGTAAATTGAAGTTTTTCCGCTTTGAGACGCTGTTTTTTCTTTCAATCCGGTCAAAAACTTTTCGTTATCGACATTATAAATCACTCGGTAAATGGGCTCGAACTTAAGGCCTTCGTCGTAGATGTTGACTATTTCGACAAGAGCGTATCGGGAAAGCGGATTATTTTCGTCACGGCACGCCTTTGCCGTCGCAAGCGAGTGATTGCCGTCGCCCACCAGAAACAAAAGTGGACTGCCGTATTTGTCTTTTGACGATCGCAACAAATTGTCAAGCGCGCGGGTTGCGCCCGAAGTATCGGTAATGTTATATCCCGTAATATGACCGCCGCCGCTGTTGAGAGTGCCGTCGTAAAGCACGTTACCCTTGCCTTTAAGCGGCTCGATAACGGTACGATTTTCGTCGTCGATAAGCAGCATGACGTGAGGAAGCTCGATAAGGCAATTTTTGCGTATTTCCATTCTGGGCGGAATACGCGACGCCACAAGTCCTTCGGTGGCGCGTATCAAGGTTTTATCGGACGGATCGAAAGAATATGCGTCCAAATCTATAAGACACATAAGCCCCCAACGCTCGTTGCCGTAAAGCGTATTTCTTTTAACCAAAACGGTACCTTCCACCTTGCGGAATATACCGCCCGAAATATATTCTTTCTGCTTTTCTATAACGCGGCTTATGCGCGCCGAATTGTCGGAAGACAAATAGCACTCGGGAAAAATCAGATTCAGCGAAGTGGGTTCTTTAAGCGTTTTGTAAAGGTTGTCCCAATATTGTTTGTCCGAAGTGTATTGATCGCACGCAACTACCGACCAGTTTTCCACCGAAAAATTTTCGGGTAATATAATTTCTCCGAATTTATAACAAGCCATTGTTTCCCAGTCCCACCGAAAGCAACCACAAAAGAACACCGAACAACACCGCAAACAACTTATAGGTGAAATTGTTTACGAATAATATTTTAAGGATTCTGACGAAACCGTTCTGCTTTTTTTCCTGACGAATTTTTTCTTCCATGTCAACCTGCCTTTTTCCTGGAGTGTTTGCCGGGTTTACCCACCGCCTTAAGTCCGTAAATCTGTTCAAGCACGTCGGTAAGCATCTGAGTGTCGAAGTAACGCATTATCTCGCCGTTCCTTGCAACGGAAATGATACCCGTTTCTTCGGAAACTATTATCGCAAGGTGATTATATTGCTCGGTTATTCCTATTGCCGCCCTGTGACGCGTACCCAGTTCCTTATCGAGGTCCGTTTGCTGAGTAAGCGGCAAAAAGCAACCTGCCGCGAGTATCTTGTTTCCGCGTATATACACCGCCCCGTCGTGAAGCGGAGCTTTTGTGTTGAACAAACACTCGATAAGCTGGCAGGACAAATCGGCGTCGAGTCTTGTTCCGCTGTCCAGAATATGCTCCGGAATATTATCGGGGGCAATAATTATAAGCGCGCCCACGTCTTTTTTGGACATATTCTGAGCGGCACGTACTATATCGTCAATCGCCGCATGCAACTCCTCGTCCGAACAGTTATATTCCGTCGTATAAGAATTTTCAGCGTTTTTAGGGCTTGCTATTTTCCACATTCCGCGCTTGATTTCCGTGGAAAAAAGAACCAAAGCGCTGACGAACAATAAAATAACTATGTTTTTGAATATCTTGGAAGTTACGGGCATATAGACGAATTCCGAAACGAAACACACCGACAAAACGGCGACAATCGCAAGATACTTAATAAGTCTCGAGGCATTGTTTTTCTTCAGGAATATCGATACTCCGTAAACAATCATAATCGTGACTATAATGTCAAGCACGCTGTAAACCGTGTTTATCGGGGAGGAAAAAGCCTCTTTTAAATTGTCTAGAAAGTTGTTCAATTTATCAGCCCTCGTTACTTCGATACTCTTTTCATTCGCTTAAAATGCTATACCCATTTTCCATCTTATGCAATATTATACAATCAAGGAAAGTATTTATCAATAAAAACAATGGAATTTTGCAAAAAATTAATAAATTTTATTCAAAAGGATCTATGTCGTCCTTGTTTTCGGGGAAAGGATTGTTTTCGACTTTCCTGATGTCGACGTAAATATCATTATCGGTATTTTGTTCGTATTCCATACCGAAAACCGCAATTTTCAATCGCTTTATTACCGGTTTATACGGATATTTTTTCTCAAGATGCTTAACTACGAAAATGAGAGTTATCGCCGCGACTATGATTATTGCTATTAAAACTATATAAGCGAAATATCCGCCCATGAAAAACGAATAATCGAACTTTTCCGTTCTGAAACCTGCAGCCGCTGCCGAAAAGCCTTCTGCGGTAAGGCAATCGTAAACAAGCGACGCGGTATCAGCCATTGTTTTGCCGTAATTGGGGTTCTCGGCTTTAAAAGAATCCGCGTTGTCTATTTTATCCGAGTAATAGTTGAATCCGTCAGCATCTCCCCCGAAAAGATTTACCACGGGCACGTCTTTTTCGAAAAACACAACGTGGTCGCCAAGCTGACCGATATGCGTGTAATTCAGATTTTCAGCATATACCTGCGGCATCAAGGGAATAAAACGCGACATCTTTTTAAATTCGGCAGCGTAATTTTCGCCCTGCTGCAAAAACATTTTACCCTCAAGCGTGTCTACCTCGTCGGAATAAATGTTTACAGTTTCGCCCGCAATCGAATCGAGATTAACCATAAGAAGCACGTTTGACGCGTCCTTGATATAATCGGAAACAAACCGACTGCTTCCTACGACGCCCGCCTCGCTTGCCCCGAAAAACGCGAAAATGACGGTATAATCAAGCGCAGGAGCATTTTCCTTAAATACCTTTGCAAGCTGTAAAAGCGTGGCCACGCCTGTCGCGTTGTTCATGATTCCTTCGCTTCCGTTGCCGCTCGAACCCACAAGGTCGATGTTTTTATAAAGATTATCGTAATTCGCTCCCACCACAACGGTTTTTTCCTTGCCGCCGTTGTAAGTCGCAATAATATTCTGCGAATAAAGTTTCTGAGTTTCTCCGCCGTAGCCCTTGACGACTTCCGTTTTCACAGACTGAGTTATAAGGTCAAGTTCCGCAACGTAACCGTACTCGGTAAGTCTGTTTTTTATATATTCGGCGGCTTTCTTTTCGCCTTCGCTGAAAGACGTGCGGTCCTTGCGCGCGTCCTCTCCGCTTCCGATAAAAGCGTCCAGCTCCTCCGCCATAGCGACGTCGTTAAAAACAGCGGACTGCTCGGCGGTCCTTACTTTCATAACCGCGACTTCTCCCGAACAGGAGCAAAAGCACAAACCAATGATTACGGTAAAAAATATCAATAACGCTTTTTTCATGCCAGCACCCCCGAAAGAAGCGCGACCACGGCTATAAAACCGTAAACGCACAGAAACGAACTGCCCAAAAACATTACGACTCTGCCATACTCTTCTTTTTTGAAATAGGCTTTACAGCAAAACACGATATAAAGAATATAAAATATAAGCACGAAAAAGAAATCGAAAAATATTTCGCCGTAAGAAAACAAAAACGGAAAATAAAAATATAAAGTTTTAAGTACTCCCGACAAAAGATTTGCGGGAATATAGAAAAACCTGAGGGCATACTGCATGTCGGCACCCCTGTTGTTGAGCCGTGCGGCGGACCCACGCGCAAGGAACATAGTAACAAGTTCGTAAACTCCGCCTCCTATGACGGCGGCAAAAAGAAACGCCCACACGTCGTTGAATACAAAAGTCCCGCTTGCGGTAAGAAGTGCCAATGCGCCGCGCATGTAAAAAAACCCCGAATAGCCGAAGCTGAGAAACAGCGCCGCAATCATTATGTATTTGTTTATTTTTTTCTCTTTAATAAAATTCATGTTCAGATTCCTGTTTATCCTACGGTAACGGTTTCGCACACAAACTCCATAAGTGCGTTTTTATCCGATATTTTTCCTGCCTTTACACCCGCATCCAAAGAATTCAGTCTGTCGAATACTGCTTTCAGCCTTCGCGGAGAAAATTTTGCCGCTTGTCTTAAAGCAACCTTTACCGCGTATTCCTTGACTTTCAAATCAGACGACAGAGTGTCGGATTTAGGGTTAAGCGACACAAACAGCAAGCGCCTGAAATGATTGAACAGCATACCCATCAACGATACCGAGGAATTATTTTCGGCAAGCATTAAGTTTACAAGTTCCACGGCTTTATCGGCATTTTTTTCGGCAATGGCTTCGCTCAGTTCGAAAACCTTATACTCTATCTGCGGCGAAACCAACTCCTTAACGTCGCTTTCATCGATAGCGCCCTCGGCGTAATCCATAAGCTTAACAAGCTCGTTATAAACGGAGTTCATGTCGCGGTTGCAGTATTCGACCAGAAGCGACGCGGCTTTTTGCGAAACCGATATTTTTTGCGACGCAGCTTTTCTGACAACCCATCCTTCAAGATACGACTTTTCCAACCTGTTGCAATCCACTATTTCGCATAAAGGGATAATGCCGTTGAAGTTAGGCGTAAGCGCACCCGTAAACAGCAGTACCGAAGTAGACGATGGATTTTTAAGGTATTCTTTTATTTGTTTAAGGTCGCCCGTATAATCGTTTACGCACACGACGCGGTATTCGGAAAACATGGGCGGAGTAAGCAATGCGGCGATTACTTCGCTGATTGAAGCATCCTTGTTGAAATATGTAAAATTCAGGTCGCGGAATTCACCGGAAAAAACCGAAAACATATTAACGGCGCTTTTTACAACAAACGAATCGTCGCCGGTCAGTATGTAACAAGACTTAGGCGGCGCAGTCATCAGGTTTTTTTTTAGTTCGGTAAATTTCAATAATCTTCTCCGTCAGCCGTATCGTTTTCCACGGCAATATAATTGTAATATAAAAAGCGGTAAATTGCAAATAAATTACCGCTTCATAAGTCAAAGTTTAAAACAAATTGGTAAGGACCGGATAAGTTTCGTCTATAAGGTCTTCGGATAGCGCAATGGAGATTTCGCAATATGCGTGCGCGTCGGGGTATTCGCCGCATTCGATATAAGCGTTTAACGAAACAAGCTTTTCGTCAAGAGTGCGTATAACGGTATGGTTGGAAAACATTAAAGCGTAATTTTTACTTTTGTTCCATTTATCCATAATCTTTTTCATCATTTCTCCTACATCCGATGAAGAAATGTCTTCTTTGTTTTCCTGCAGGGTATTTCGCACTTCGAAAAGCTGTGCGTTTATATCTTTAAAGAGACTGCCGGTCATGATGATTTCCGCGACTCCCGCCCCTAACATTATCGCTAAAATAACAATTACACAAATAAATTTTTTCATTTTTATTAAGGTAAACCGCTTTTTACCAATTTTCCCCCTCGACTTTCATTTTATCGTTGATGTATTTTCCGTGCTTAGGCGCAATATAGACGACTCCGTTTTGTCTTACGTCAAAATAAAGCACCTCTTTGATATTCGTTATACCGTTCTTTTTCAGCACTTTTATGACTTCGGTTTTGGTTATTCCCGCAATTTTAAGATTATCTTCTTCCCATTCTCCGTCCACCATAATAGTCAGCGGCAATACGGGATTTTTAAGAACTGATGGATCACCGGGCTTTTCGATAACGCATAAATTTCCGTTGGTTTCGAATATGGCATAAGCTATGTCGTTGAAATCCATATATCCGCCTGACCTTGCCGATTCGATAAGGTCGTTTATGTTTATGTTCATTTTCTTTAGATTTTCGTAGTTTATACCGTTTTTATCTATCGCGATAATGGCGCTGCCGCTTAAAAAACGTCTTACTCTCAGGCTTTTACGCGCCAAAGTCGAAAGCAGAATCTGCAAAAACGCAAGCGTCACTATGGGTACGAGTCCCGCGTAAAAAGGTATATACGGGTCGTTCATGGGAATACATGCGACCTCGGCAATTATAAGAGTTATTACCAGCTCGAAAGGTTGCATTTCACCAAGTTGCCGTTTCCCCATCAGTCTTACCACCAGTAAAACCAGAAAAAAAGTTATCAGCGATTTTAAAAATACTACCAACATGATATCGGTAGTATTTTCTGTATAAAATAAAAATATTTATTTTTAAACTTTTCCGCTTTAAGACGCCTTTATTCAACCGAAACTTGCAATATATTCCTTTATAACCTCTATCGCCTTTGCGCTTGCTTCGGAAACAAACTCGTAAAAACTTTTGACCGCTCCATCATCGCCGTTGTCGGAAATCGCACGCACGGAAACGAATCCTGTTCCTTGAAAGGCGCAAACCTGATTTATCGCCGCGCTTTCCATGTCGTAAGCAATCGCTCCGAACACCCGGCTTATATCCGCTGCTTTATTCCGATCGTTGACAAAGCAATCGCCCGAAGCAATCGTCCCCACCTTATATTTGTAACCCAATCGCTCCAAAACCTCGCAAAGCTGTCCCACGGCTGCGCGGTCGCAATCGAAAAAAGGCGATTCGAATCCGTGAACTCTTCCCTTTTCCAGCCCGTCAGCCGTTGCGTCGTAATCATGTTGAACGGTGCGCTCGGAAACCACTATGTCGCCTTGCTTTAAAGGTTTGGCTCCTCCTGCTACGCCTAAGTTTATTATTGTTTCGGGTTCAAAAAGAGCAATCATTAAAACCGCTGCAGTTGAAGAAAAAACCTTGCCGATTCCGCAGCGGCATACCACCGCTTCCTTACCGCAGATTTTCCCCTTGACGAAATTGTACGACCCGACCGATTTAACGAAAGAATCGGTCATGATACTTATAAGGCCGTCGGTTTCTATTTCCATTGCTCCGATTATTCCTATCATAAGCGCTCCTCCGAAAACATAATACCATTTTTGGGCTATTCAAGTCAATCATATACACAAGTATCGGTTGTTTTCACGATTTAACAAAAATAGCACAAAAAGTTATAAGTAATATAACTTTTTACGCCAAACTGGTTTTTTTTGACGCATGAAAAAAGGACGTCTTGGTTAAGACGTCCTTTACGGTTATGCACAATGTTTCGAGAAAGGAAAGTAAGGTGGGTAAGGTAATCTGAATAAATCCTTCCCTGATTGCT